>JAEEGJ010002185.1_pt1 | contig 124299 bp, 99 predicted proteins | sample 8958761 | NCBI WGS metagenome assembly JAEEGJ01 (sample SAMN16246546, study PRJNA631951) | gut metagenome | biome: gut microbiome; feature: rumen; material: RS-attached | host: Bos | place: Iran: Karaj | collected 2018-10
GGCCACTGTGACCCTTGAGGCACAAGGCGTGGCCAACGACGAACTCGCCCTCGTGGCAGGCCGTCTGGCGCAGGTGGTGAAGATTAAAGACAATGCCGTCACCCTGCAGGTGTTTGGCGGCACGGAAGACATCCCGACCAATGCCGAAGTGACCTTCTTTGGAGAGCCGCCCACTTTGAATGTGAGCGACGAACTCGCCGGCCGTTTCTTCAACGCCTACGGCGAGCCTATCGACGGCGGTCCGGCCGTGGAAGGCGAGAAACGCCAGATTGGCGGTCCTTCAGTGAACCCCTTCAAGCGTCGTCAGCCTTCACAACTCATCCCGACAGGTATCGCCGGCATCGACTTGAACAATACCTTGGTCTCGGGTCAGAAGATCCCGTTCTTCGCCGACCCCGACCAACCTTATAACCAGGTGATGAGCATGGTGGCCCTCCGTGCCGATGTGGATAAGATCATCCTTGGCGGCATGGGCCTTTCTAATGACGACTACCTCTTCTTCAAGAACCAATTCGAGAGCGCAGGTGCCTTACACAAGATCATCAGTTTCGTGAACACTACTGACCAGCCGCCTGTTGAGCGTCTGCTGATTCCCGACATGGCTCTGACAGCGGCTGAATATTTTGCCGTCGATAAGAACGAGAAGGTGCTGGTGCTGCTTACCGACATGACGCTTTATGCCGATGCCTTGAGTATCGTGAGTAACCGTATGGACCAGATCCCGTCCAAGGACTCCATGCCTGGCTCGTTGTATTCCGACTTGGCCAAGATCTATGAGAAGGCTGTGCAATTGCCTGATGGCGGTTCCATCACCATCATCGCTGTGACGACCTTGAACGACGGCGACATCACGCACGCCATCCCGGATAACACGGGTTACATCACCGAGGGACAGTTGTTTCTCCGCGCTGACCCCGACTCGGGCAAGGTCATCGTTGACCCGTTCCGTTCGTTGTCGCGTCTGAAACAGTTGGTGCAGAACAAGAAGACCCGTGAGGACCACAGCGCCGTGATGAACACCTCGGTGCGACTTTATGCCGATGCCGCCAACGCCAAGACCAAGTTGGAGAACGGCTTCGACTTGAGCGACTACGACCTGCGCTGCCTCGACTACGCCAAGGAATATGCCACACGTCTGCTGGCTATTGACGTCAACATCTCCATTGAGGAAATGCTTGATACGGGTTGGGAACTGTTCGGCAAGTATTTCACCAAGGCCGAGACAGGTTTGAAAGAAGCGTTGATACAGAAATACTGGAAAGAAAAAGCATAAACCATGGCTATCAAGTTCCAATACAACAAGACTTCGCTGAACGAGCTGAACAAGCAGCTCAAGACACGTACCCGTGCCCTTCCTACGCTGAAGAGCAAGGAGAGTGCGTTGCGTCTTGAGGTGAAGAAAGCCAAGGAGCGTTCGGAGGGGCTTGTAGAGCAATTAGAGGCCGAACTCAAGTCGTATGAGTATATGGCCCGGCTTTGGAATGAATTTGAGCCAGGACTGGTTTCCGTGACCGATGTCAAGCTGAAGACCGTCAAGATTGCAGGCGTGCCCGTGCCGGCTTTGGAGGAGGTGCTGTTCGACGTGAAGGACATCAACCTCTTTACCAAGCCTATGTGGTATGCCGACGGTGTGCAGATTCTGAAGAATTTAGCGCAGTTGGGCATCGAGTCAGAGGTCTATACCGAGGTGAGCCGCATTTTGGATTACCAACGTAAGAAGACCACACAGAAAGTCAACCTTTACGAGAAGGTGCAAATTCCTGGCTACAACGAAGCCATACGTAAGATCAAACGATATATGGAAGACGAGGAGAACCTTTCCAAAGCTTCGCAGAAAATCGTGAAAAACAAACACATAGCAGAAGAGGAGGAGGCTGACCATGGTAATTGAAATGACGAAATATGATTTCATCCTGCTGAGTGGCGACGCCGATGCCTTCCTTGAAAAGTTGCAAGCAGTGGGCGTGGTCGACATCACGCGTTCGCTGAAGCCTGTTGACGACAAGTCGGAGAAGCTGTCAGCACGTGCGGAGATTTACCGCAAGGCCCTCTCACAGCTGAAGGAAGTGGAAAAGGCCGACGACCCAGGTCAGAAGCCTACCGACTTCGCCGTTGAGGTGATGCAGACCGTGCGCGATAAGGAAGCCATCGAAGCCCAACTGCCGCAACTCCGCAAAGATGCCGACGAGTTGGTGCCTTGGGGCCAATTCGATGCCAACAGCTTCGACCGTCTCAAAGAAAACGGCTTGAAACTGCATTTCTATAAGGCCAAGGCTATTGACCCAGCTTGGAAAGAACAGTACGCACTGAGTGAAATCTCCAATCTCGGTGGCTATAGCTATTTTGTGGTGGTCTCTGACAGCGACGACTACGACTTCCCGCTGAAGGAACTGCCTGCTCCCGAGAGTGACTATGCCGCCATCAAACAGCAGATTGCCGAATTGGAGGCGCAGGTGAAGGAGAAAGAGCATCGCTTGGCCCAGCTGAAATGGCACGAGCCTGTGCTGCAAGCCGAGTTGGACAAGACCTTGTCGAAACTTGACCTGCATCTGGCGCACGAGTCGGGTGAGAAGGCTGCCGAGGACTATCTGACGGTCTTCGAAGGCTTTGCCCCTGCGGTGAACGAACCCGCCTTGCGCGATATGCTGGAGAAGGAAAACGTCTTATATCTGGAAGACAAGGCTAAAGCCGATGACAACCCGCCCATCAAGTTGAAAAACAACAAGTTCGTATCGATGTTTGAGTTGTTGACCGACATGTATGGCCGACCCAAATACGACGAATTCGATCCAACGGTGTTCATCTCTATCTTCTTCATGCTCTTCTTTGCCTTCTGTATGGGCGACGCGGGCTACGGTCTCGTGCTCATCCTTGGCAGCCTTGCGCTGAAGAAAAAATTGGGCAAAATTGCGCCTTTGGGTATCACATTGGGCATTGCTACAACAATCATTGGTGTGTTGTTCCATACCTTCTTCTCGACGGACATGCTTGAATGGAGCTGGATTCCCGATGTAGTGAAGAAGTGCATGGTTCCCAAGGAGTTGTTCGGTTTCGACGGCACGATGGTCTTGGCCATCATCGTTGGTATTGTGCACATCTGTCTCGCCATGATTGTCAAGACCTACCAGAGTACCAAGGTGAAGGGCTTCGCCAATTCCTTGGGCACTTGGGGCTGGACCTTGCTCATTGTGGGCGGCATCATTGTGGGTGGTCTCGCTTTGATGGGCGTTATGGACAAGGCAGTGACCAAGTGGGTCATCATCATTTTGGGTGGACTCTCCGCTTTGGGCATCTTTTTCCTCAACGACTTGCATCGCAATCCTTTGCTCAACGTGGGCTCAGGCTTATGGGAGACCTACAACACGGTCACGGGTTTGCTTGGCGACGTGTTGAGTTACCTGCGTCTGTATGCCTTGGGTCTGGCGGGTGCTAAACTCGGCGAGGCCTTCAATGCCATCGGCTTGCAGGCTTTGGGCGACGGTGGCCTAGGCTGGGTGTGGTTCATCCTCATCGTGTTGGTGGGTCACGTGCTCAACATCGCCATGTGCATCTTGGGCGCCTTCGTGCATCCCTTGCGACTCAACTTCCTCGAGTTCTTCAAAAACTCTGGTTATGAAGGCTCTGGACGAAGATATAAACCTTTGCAATCTTGAATTTTGAATCTTAAATTTTGAATTTTTAAATCTTTAAATATCAAAACTATGTTAGAAACAGTATTAGGTTATCTCGGTCTTGGCCTCGTGTTGGCCTTGGCAGGTATCGGAAGTTCAATCGGCACTTCGACGGCGGGCAACGCTGCTGAAGGCGGCCTCAAGAAACGTCCCGAGGCATCGGGCAATTTCATGGTGCTGTCGGCACTGCCGGCCACCCAGGGTATCTACGGCTTCGTGGCCTTCTTCATGCTGCTCAACAAGATGAGGGCAGGTGAGCTGACGGGTCTTATCGTGTTTGGTGTGGGTCTCTGCGTGGGTCTCGCCTGCATGATCTCGGCTATCCGTCAGGGGCAGGTTTGTGCCAACGGTATCGTCGGCGTCAGCCAAGGTCACGACGTGTTCACCAACACGCTGATTTACGCCGCTCTGCCTGAGTTCTACGCTATCTTGGGCCTTGTGGGCGCACTGATGGTGTAATTTCGAGAGGAAACCATTTAAGAACAAAGGCGACTCCGATTGGGGTCGCCTTTGGTGTTTTTTTTAAGTGTTTGGTTTATATTATTTATAATCAGTAACATATCCGACAAAAAACGACAACAAACGACTGCAGTCGATTACAAATGTTTGTTCAACGGCTTTTTCTTGACAGAAGGTGTTTCTTTGCTTAATAAAACACAAAAGCAAGAATACATGGATAAAAAAGTCGAAAAGAGGAAAGCTATTGCAGCTTTGAATAAAGTAATAAAGAATAAAACCGATATTGATGATGCTTTCTTTTGTTCTCTCGGTTCAGTCTGTCTAAAATACGGCACCATAGGAGAGAAAGACAAAGGCTTCAAAAAAGGCTTTGGTATCGCCCATATCATTGCCAAACGCGACTATGAACATTCCAAAGACCCTAGAGCGTTTCCTGAAACAGGTATTCAGGTTGTAAAGAAGCTCATGGATGTGATAGTGTATGGAACTATAACCAAGACAGTTCCTGCTAAGCAATGTGTTCATCTACAAAAAGACGGCTTTGAGGCAGTCATCTCGCAAAACTGGAACGGTGACAAGGTTAACTGGTTACTGACAGGCTGGAAGCAAATAAAAAACTCCGGCGATAAATGACCCATACAAGTCTTTCACGTCGGAGTGTTCTTGTTTCGGTGTACCAAACCAGGTTAGTGCTGCTTTTGGCCTATACGTCCAAAGGTTATGTTTAGTCGCCGATGGATGGGAGCGAAACTGCAGCAAAAATACTACTTTTTTCATTCATGGCAAGGATTTGCTGAAAAAAGAAGCGTACGTAGGTTTATTTTACATTTCATCTTTCAACCGTTCTATCATTCTTCTCTCTCTCTTGGTAGGCCTGCCAGCGCCTCTGTCGCGCCACTCAGCTTTGTAGGCGTGCATGAACTCGATGCGTTCGTATTCCTCCTTGGGCGTGAGGTCGTTGTAGACTTCGGGCACTTGTTTGGCGGAGACGCGGTTCTTGATGACGGTTTTAACCTCCACTACCTTGTGCAACTGTTCAATCTGCACTTGGATGACATCGCCCACCTTCACCTCGCGCGAAGGTTTGATGGGGTTGTCGTCTATCTTTACCTTGCCGCCCTTGATGGCATCCACGGCCAAGCTACGTGTCTTGAACAGACGCGCCGCCCACAGCCATTTGTCCATCCTTACAGGTTCTTCTTTGCTCTCCATAATAGAACTGTGTTGTTGAGTTTCCCTGCGGGAATGGAGTTGAGTGTTGTTCATTATTGCGGCGGCTTGTAGTGTTTACGTTTCGTAAGCTTAACCTGCCGCCGCAGGAAAAAGAAACGGAATACTCCATTCCCCGCAGGGGAATCTATTACTATTTTTCCTTAAAAATCAACTGAACCGGCACACCATTGAAGTCCCAGGTCTCGCGGATCTTGTTTTCCAGGAAGCGCTTGTATGACTCTTTCACGTCTTTCGGCAGGTTGCAGAAGAAGATGAACTGGGGTGAGATGCTCTTCAACTGGGTGATGTACTTGATGCGCAGGAAACGTCCGCGCGAGGCTGTCGGCAACGGCACGGAGTTGATGATTTCTTGCATCTTGTCGTTCAGCTCGCGCACGGGGATGCGGCGCTCGCGGTTCTCATAGACCTTGTGTGCCGTTTCCAGCACCTTATAGATGCGTTGCTTGTTGATGGCCGAGGTGAAAATGATAGGGTAGTCGGTGAAGGGTGCCGTTCTGGAGCGGATCAGCTCTTCGTAGGCCTTGTGCGTGTTGGAGTCTTTCTCCACGAGGTCCCACTTGTTGACGACCATCACCAATCCTTTCTTGTTCTTCTCGATGAGGCGCAGGATATTCATGTCTTGGGCTTCGAAGCCTTGTGTTGCGTCGAGCATGAGGATGGCCACATCGCTGTCTTCGATGGCGCGGATGGAACGCAGCACGCTGTAAAACTCGATGTCTTCTTCCACCTTGCTCTTCTTGCGCAAACCAGCTGTATCGACAAGCATGAACTCCATGCCGAAGGCCTTATAACGCGTGTAGTTGGCATCACGAGTAGTGCCAGCGATGTCGGTGACGATATGACGGTCGGTGCCAAGGAAGGCATTGATCAATGATGATTTTCCGACATTGGGTCTTCCCACCACGGTGAACTTGGGCAGGTCAGTGTCGAAGTCGGTGGTATCAGAGGGCAACAGTTCACAGACTTTGTCCAAGAGTTCGCCTGTGCCCGTACCAGTCATGGCCGACAGCGGGAAAGGCTCACCCAGACCCAAGGCATAGAACTCACCTGCCAAGATTTCCTTATTGGGTTCATCTATCTTGTTGACAGCCAATAAAACAGGCTTCTTCTGCTGCCTCAAGATGACTGCCACATCCTCGTCGAGGACATGCAGACCTTCGCGCCCGTCAACGATGAAGACAATGACATCGGCCTCGTCGATAGCTAGGTCTACTTGTTTGCGGATTTCTTCTTCAAAGATGTCGTCCGACCCAACCACATAACCGCCAGTGTCGATGACGGTGAATTCCTTTCCGTTCCAGTCGCTCTTGCCATAGTGCCTGTCGCGCGTCACGCCGCTCGTCTCTTCCACGATGGCCATGCGCTGCTTCAGCAGACGGTTGAAGAGCGTTGATTTTCCCACATTGGGTCTCCCCACTATTGCTACAATGTTTGACATAATGCTTTGAATTTGAAAACGGCTGCAAAGGTACGCATTTTTTGAATGCAGAAATCGAAGATTAGCTATGCTGAAATAGCAGATTCGATGAAATCAATGTAAAGCATTTAAATATCGTCTATAGCGCAAAGCAACGTTAGGCCTCAACAGGTATGTCATCCCTGCAAAGGTATGTGGGCAAAGGCATGGGATCTATACCTGATGAGGCCGTCATTTAAGGTCTTTGCTTCTTTAATCGCCTCCCATAGATTCCAGCCACCTCTGCATACCCTCGTTGGAATGACATGGGAGGCTTCGCACATATCTATGCTTCGTAACCAAAGCGCTTCAATTCCGCCTCATTGTCACGCCAGTCCTTATCGACTTTGACGAAAAGTTCCAAGAAGATATTCTTTCCTGTAAACTCCTCGATGTCAGTTCGAGCCTGCATACCGAGCTTTTTGATGGCACTGCCACCCTTGCCAATAATGATGGCCTTTTGCGAGTCGCGGGCCACATAGATGATGGAACGGATGTGGATGTGTTTCTCAGTCTCCTCGTAGCTCTCCACCTCGACTTGCACGGAATAGGGAATCTCCTGTTGATAGTTGAGCAAGATCTTCTCGCGGATGATCTCGGTGATGAAGAAACGCATAGAGCGGTCGGTAAGTTCGTCTTTTGGGAAATATGGCGGACACTCGGGCAGCTTTTCCAAAATCTGCTTGAAGATGAACTCCACATTGGCATTGTATTGTGCCGAAAGCGGAAACACGGTGGCGTTGGGCAGGGTCTCTCTCCATTGCTCAACGGCCTGCTCTACCTGTTCCTGCGTAGATAAGTCGATTTTGTTGATGAGCACAAATACAGGTATCTCGGTGGTTTTCAGCCGTTCGACGGTCTTTTCTTCTACCTTCTTGTCGGTGATGTCCACCACAAAAAGAATAAGGTCGGCATCGATGAGGGCCACGTTGACGAACTGGTTCATCACCTCGTGCATCTTGTAGGCAGGATCCTTGATGATGCCAGGAGTGTCGGAGAAGACAATCTGGAAGTCGTCGCCGTTGACGATGCCGAGGATGCGGTGACGCGTGGTCTGCGCCTTCGAGGTGATGATGGAGATTTTCTCTCCAACAAGCTGATTCATAAGGGTGGACTTGCCCACATTCGGGCGTCCTATGATGTTGACATAGCCTGCTTTATGCGTCATAGTGAAAAATTTTTCTTGTTTTTTGCCTTGCAAAGAAACAAAATTATTATTTTTGCAGCCGATTTCGCGAACAAAATTTTTTGTTTTGCGAGAATTTACGCACGATGCGGGGTAGAGCAGAGGCAGCTCGTCGGGCTCATAACCCGGAGGTCGGAGGTTCGAATCCTCCCCCCGCTACCAACGATAAGGATGGTCAAGGCCATCCTTTTTCATTTCCCCACACCGCAGTGTGGGGTCATAGGAGCAGTCCCACTCTGTCACATCAGTATGAGTCTGCCATACAGGCTCTACACACCCGAGTAGCGTGTCTCCGACACGCCATAGAGATACCTCGATGGTTTCCTCCCCACACTATATGTGGGGTAAATAGAATGGTGTGTCTCCGACACACGGCCTATACTATTGCCTAAGTATAGTCACAGTCTGCACTGTTGAGTCCTTCCCACGATAGAGGATGTCAACCCTAAAATCGGCTGCCTCAGTGTAAATGTAGAGCGGTAGGACCTCGTCTAGAACGGGCTCGTAGTCGAAGTGCAGGTGGATGGCGGTGCCTGAGAGGTAGTTCTCGTCGGGCTGCAAAGCATCGGTGGCATCCAAGGGACGGATGGAGAATACGGGGTCGGCCATTACGAGGGTGCGCGGCAGCTCTATGCTGAGCGTGTTGTCGGGATGCTTGAACCAGCCTTTGATGGATCTCCAGGTGCTTTTCTCTTCGGTCGGGTCGACCTCGGGAGGCAACACAGTGATGCCGGAGCGTAAGGTCTGCTGCAACTTCTGGGGCTCCAGCGAGTAGTTGCTGAGATATTCCTCGCGGTCGCGCTGTTGCCATTGGTTGAGGTTGCTGTTGTCGCCACGGTTGGGTGCAAGAGCCTTGGCCTGCTTGTATTTCACTTCGTCGATCCAGCAGATGCGGTCATCAGTCATGGCGATGGCGCGGATGCGGGTGATGTCATCGTAGTCTTTGTCTTGGTATTTCAACTCTACGACATCGAGGTCGGCGGTAGTGTGAGGCTCGATGACATTGAGGGTCTTTGGCACCTTCACCACATCGTATTCGTCCTTGTACATGTCGGTGTAGTGCATGCAGAGGAAGACGCGCACATTTTCAAGTCTCAGGTCGGATCGGTTGCTGAGGCTGACATGCACTTCTTTCTTGTCTTTCCAGAAGACCCAACTTGAAGTGGGCTCAACGCTGACATCGATGTACGACTGTTCGATGAGCAGACTCTTGAAAGGACCGTAGAGGTTCTCCTCGCAGAACTGCATGTCGGAGAGCAGTTCGTCGTAGATGCCTTGGTTGCCACGGCGAAAGAAATGGTTGAAGATTTCCTTGCGGCTCTCGTCCATGTCGCCTTGGCTGGCGTGGTAGCGCGCCTTTTGCAGATTGGGGCTGAAGAGTCCATAGCCTTCCATGGTGGAGGCATAGAGGCGGCGCAGGTATTGTCCCTCTGGGGTCTTGGTCAGGTAGGTGCGCATGTTGTAGGCGTCGAGCATGTCGGTGAGCCGTTCGGCTTGGCGCGGGTATTCCACCGAGGCTTGATTGAAGCGCAGCATGGCCGTTTTTTGGTCACCCAGTTGTTGATAGAGTAGTCCTTCGAGCATAAGCGCCGGCGCTGTGCGGGTGGGGTAGAGCTCAGTGTAGCGTTTCAACATGTCGTCGGCCTGCCGCTGTTTCACGCTCATCGGTAGTTGTGGTAGTTCCTCTTCCTCCTCTTCAGGTCGCGGTTGTCCAGTTTCGATGTCGTTCATGCTGATGCTGGGTCTTGGTTGGGTCTCAGATGCGCTTTCAAGGATGAGTCCCATCGACTGCAGGAGCATGGCTTCGGCGTTGTCGGGGTATTTGTCGAGGATGTTTTGGGTATGTACTAAGGCATCATCGGCCCTGCCACCATAGAGGTCCAGGTAGGCGCGGTCTTTCTCGACACATAATGCATCATACTCTCCCATGTATTTCTTGTAGATGGGAACATAGTATTCCAAATAGTGGCGGTACGACTCGCGCAGGCGGTCGAGGTCTTCGCGCACCTGTGCTTTCAGCTTGGTGTCTTTCTCGTATTGCTCGAAGGCTTCGTTGAGGCTCTTTTCGACATTGCCGCCTGTGGCCAAATGGAAAAGGGCGAAAATGTCGCTGTGCATCATGATGATGAGCTCGACGAGGGAAGTGTCGTCCATCAGGCTCTCACTACCGCTGGCTACGCTACGCATCAGCATCCAGATGTTGCTCAACTGCTCGTCTTGTTGTTGCAACTTGAAGGTGTATTCCATCAGGGGAAACAACTTGCGTTTGGCTTCCAGCACATCGGGGGCCACACCCGAGTAGTCCTGTTTGGCCATGTAGTCGAGGAATTCGTCAAAGCTCTCGGCATGCATCTGCGCCAGTTCCATGGCATTGATGACGCGGATGGTTTGTTCCAGGTCATAGGGCGCGTCGGAAGACAACGGTTCTTGGCTGCTGAGGGCTTCGTAGGCTTCAGCAAATTCTTCCACCGGTTGATATTGTTCGAGATCCATTGAAAGCAAGTCGATGCTGTCGGTGCGCTGACAGCCGATGCCCGCTATGAGCAACAGAAGCATTACGGCCAAAGCCGCAATGCTTCTGTATGGAACTTTTTTCTGCATGATGTGCGTTATTCGATAACTTGTTATTGCTTCACTAGGTTGCCACCAATGGTGCCGTCAATGGAAGTGGTGCCATTATAGATTAAGAGGTGAATCTCACCACCGCCATTGCAGGTGCCGCTGAGTGTCAAGGTCTCATTGTCGAGTGTGCCTGTCACTGCGTAGGTTATATTCACGTCAACTGGGATATTATACCCATTCATGTCATAATTGTAGGAGACTGTCGTGTTGACAGCCTCAAAGGTCACCTTGTTGCCTTCTACCGTGCCCTTGAGCTCCATGTCTTGGTCGTTGATTTTGCAATTGCCGATTACCTCGGTCATGGTTTCGCCACTTCTGAGCTCGAGAACGACAGGGACGTCCTTGTCGGTGACTTCCTGCTCAATAGGATCAAAGCCCGAAATCTCGGCTTTCATGATTCCAGTGAATAGGGCATCGCCTTCGTAATGTCCGATAAACTTCGCGTAGGGTTTCTCATTGAAGAGGATGTTGAAACTCTTCGAGGCAGTCAGGCCATTGGCATCGGTCACGGTACCGGTGACGGTCACAGTGCCCGTGGCCTCGACGGTGAAGGCGGCTGTGTGGCTGAAGCTTGTCAGGCTCTCGATAGTTGCTTGGCTAGAGTTAATCACAGTGCCGTTTTGGGTCAGCGTAATCTCGATTTTCGTCAGTTTTTCGCCATTGGCGTTGAAGCCGACCTTGATGATGTCGCCCGAATAGATTTGTGCGTTTTCTGTCACGTAGCCCGCGTCGGTGATGACGCTGATGGTAGGCGCCACAGGGTCTTTCTTGCAGCTTGCAAAGAGCATCAGACCGATGCAGCAAGCCATGAATAAAATGTTTTTTTTCATGATGATAGGTGTTTTAATTATTGTTTTGCCAATTTTCCATTTATTGTGCCTGAAACTTCCTCAAAAATCTGTTCCATAGGTCCTTGTGGGGTGGGGAAGGTGGCTTTGCCGTTGCCCATAAAGGAGCCTACGATGTTCAAGGTGTCGCTTTCAGCTTTTGTGCCTTCCATCTTGAGGTCCAAACTGAAATAATAGTTTTGGTCGGGTTTGTCGATGACAAGTCGAACGGCTTCGAAGTCGGCTTTCTCTTCAGAGGCCGTGCCTGCGGTTTGGTGCGATTCGTTGTCGACCGTCACCGTAGCCGTGATGGTATTGAATTGTTCCGCTTTTGCAATCTCCATCCCGATGTTTTCGATGGGGAAGCTTAAGGTTTGTGGTTGGTTGTTCATCGATGTGATGGTGAGTGTGAACTGACCGAGGTAGTTGCCGACATAATTAGGGGTGTAGTCAACAGGCTCGGGCGTAGGTTCTACGGGTTTCTTGCAGGCGGTAAAGAGGACTGCAAGGCTGCACAAGGCGATAATGATTCCTTTTTTCATAATTAGAGTATTTAGTTGTTAAAGTAGGTTGCTGAGTATTGAGCTCGTCGAAATATCGAAGCACCGTCATTCTATGGTCGGCCCTTCGGCCCTTCGACGAGCTCAGGGCTCAGGGGCCTAAACTATTTTAAAGTGCAAAAATAAGACCAAATTGTTTTGATTAAACGATTTTTCTGCAAAAAATTGTATTTTTGAGCCTCGTTTTGCGCGTTATGAAGAAGAAATGGAGTGTTTTGGTAGTGCTGCTTGCCTTGATAATGGGCATTGTGCTACTGTATGTTTTTGGTCCAGTGGCTGGTACGATGCCGTTGTGGATGTCGATTTTGCCGCCTTTGGTAGCCATCGTGATGGCCTTATTAATAAAGGAGGTGATTTCATCGCTGTTTGTCGGCATCCTGACGGGTACGTTCCTGATGGCCTTGTATGGCGGAGGGAGTCCTGCTTCAGCCTTAGGCGGTGGACTGCTGCGCGTGGTGGATACTTATGTAGTGGGCTCGCTCTTTGACGCCGACCATGTGACGATTGTCGTTTTCACTATGATGATTGGCGGCATGGTGCGCATCATCACGGCCAATGGTGGCATGCAGGGCGTGGTCAACTGGCTGTCGCGACGAGCACGGGGACCGCGCTCGGGTCAGCTGATGACCTTCTTCATGGATCTCTGCATCTTCTTCGATGACTATTCCAACACGCTTGTGGTGGGCAACACCATGCGTCCTATCGCCGACAAGCTGAAGGTGTCGCGCGAGAAATTGGCCTATATCGTTGACTCCACATCGGCACCAGTGGTGGCGGTGGCTTTTGTCACTACTTGGATTGGCGCAGAGTTGAGCTATATCCAGGATGGCATCAGCGCGATTGGATTAAACGCTTCGGCCTATTCGGTATTCTTCCATTCTTTGGCATACAGCTTCTATCCTTTCCTCACCCTCGGCTTTGTGCTGATGATCATCCTCAGTGGCCGTGACTTTGGTCCGATGCTGACAGCAGAGCGAAAGGCGCGTCAGACTTCGTTGATGGAAATGGAAATGATGAACAGTGTGGCTAAACCTGCACATATTTTAGATGCCTTGATTCCCTTATTGGTGTTGATTTTCGGCACTATTATCGGTTTGATTGCTACAGGGTATGATGCTTCAGTGTGGCAGTCAGGAACGGGATTCTTCTCCAAGCTCTCTGCAACTATTGGGGCGGCTAACTCCTACAAAGCCCTGCTTTGGGCTTCGTTGGCTTCGTTGCTCACGGCCATTGTGGTGACTTTGTTGCGAGGCAGTTTGGAGTTCGGCAAAGTCATGGAGGAGATGGTGGAGGGCTTCAAGTCGATGTTCAATGCGGTGCTTATCCTCACTATGGCTTGGTCTATTGCGTTGGTAACCAAAGATATGCATACGGCCGAGTTTGTCTCGCAGTTGTTGGTGCAATGGTCGCTGTCGCCCATGGTGGTGCCCGTGCTGACTTTCGTCTTAGCTGCCTTGATAGGCTTCTCGACGGGAACTTCTTGGGGCACGATGGCCATCCTCTATCCGCTGATTCTTCCCGCTTCTTGGCTGCTCTGCCAGGAGCAAGGTCTGTCCGTTGATGCGACGATGCCTTTGTTCTACAATGTGGTGGCCTCAGTGTTGGCGGGCTCCGTTATGGGCGACCATTGTTCCCCGATTTCCGATACTACGATTATGAGTTCCTTGGCCTCGAGCTGCAACCACTTGCAACATGTCAAAACGCAAATGCCATACGCGCTCACAGTGGGCGGTGTGGCGGTGTTGCTGGGCGTGTTGCCGACGGCTTTGGGATTGCCATCATGGGTGGCTTTCTTGTCAGCTTTTGTGGTTTTAGGTTTGATTGTGAGGCTGGTGGGGAAGAAGGTTTAAAGAAAAAAACTCCACCTTATTGAGATGGAGCTTTTGATGATAGGTATCCAACACTTTGGCACGGATCACTTCACTATAAGCTTGTTCACGGAAACCCCTTCTTTGTTTTCCAAGCGGATGAAATACAATCCGAAAGGTAAGTTCAATGTCGTTTGCTTATCGATGTCACGGTTGAGTATCTGCTGACCAAGGACATTCGTGACTTTGAGTTTTCCTGTACCTTCAACAACGACCTCACCTTCGGAGGGGTTGGGATAGACTGAAAGCATGGTTGATGTACGTTCGGCCACGCCGTCGTAGGTTCTGTACAGCATGATATCGTCAATGTTCAGCATGAATTGGTCGGAGCAGTTGAAGTGGACAATAGCAACATAGATATCCTGTCCTTGGTATGCTCTAAGGTCGACATCGTATTCGTACCAAAAGCCGGATGCTTTGGCGATCATGTCGGTTTCCCACACGACAGTGAAGTCGTCTGCATTGGTGTTGCCTGTCGTCGAGACGGCTACACCGAAATGCTCGGTGGGATGTTCTGCATCCTGAGCGCAAGCCATAAACGAAATCTCTTCACAGTCAAGCTTGTAAGGGCTTACTAGGTAGTTTTGCGGGTGCAGAGCAGTTTGAGTTATGTCGTCATACGATGCTGAGGTCACACTATAAGGATTCTCGGGATAGCCCCAGTTCTGGCGCATCTCCCAGCAATATCCGTCGCCGTCAGCATCGATGGTGGTCCATCGCATGATACCGTCGTTAAAATCAAAGAAGATGTTGCCCTCGGGTGGTGTGGGAGGCGTGGGAGTATAATCACCCAAGGCATAGATACCGATGAGGTTGGGGCTTTTGTCCACGTCACCGAAGAAACAGATGGAACCGTTGCATTCGCCGATGTAGGCACCGCCGGCGGTACAAGCATATCCCCAGCCCGGGGTGACAGAGAAGTCGAAGATGTAATTGGAATTCATGGTGTCCTCGTTGATGTTATAGTCGAAAACGTGGGCAGTGAAGCCTTCTACGGCAAACAGATAGAGGTGGGCTGTACCATCCTCGTCAGTGAAGTAGCCAGTGCCATGCACGGTATGTCCTCCGAGGTTGTGTGCTGTAGCGGTCCTGATGACGGAACCGTTGCGGTCGACCAGTTTAAGGTCGAGATGGAGGTTGGGACTGCTACCAGTGGCTCTTTCGCCCACCCAAAACGCATCGTAAACAGGATCGTAGGTGCAAGTACCGAGCTCGCTGAAAGCCGTGTTAATCTGCCCAACCAAAGTCTTGTTGCGGAGGTCATAACACCAAATTGTACTGGAATGTGCATCACAGCCATAAATGTACTGTCCGTCATAGGTCATGTCGCGCATGTAGTTGTCGGAGTTTTCAATTCCAGGAACATCGAATTCTTCAATGAGGTTGCCTTCAAGGTCGTATTTATAGAACATCGACAGCACTGTTGATGACTTGCCCCAGGCACTTGTGTAGATGTACTCGCCGTCATAGACCACGCCATGCTGGCGACCAGTGGAACATGTGAATGAGGTTACGAAGTCCCACATATCGCGTGGGGCTTGGGCTTGAATGGCAATAGGCATCGCAAAAGCCAAAGCCAAGAATAGGAATAGATGTCTTTTCATAGTATTTAGTTTAGTTTGTTTATTTCAATGGATCGGTATTGTCGCAGCGCTGTCCTTCGTACTGCTGTACTTCGTCGTATTTGTATACTAACTCGATGCCCACAGTACGGAACATCTCCTCGGTCTCAGCACCATCGTGGTAGCGGCGTTCGCACACCACGCGCACAATGCCACAGTTGATGATGAGCATGGCGCAGGTGCGACAGGGTGTCATGCGGCAATATAAAGTGCTGCCATCCAATGCGATGCCTCTTCTTGCAGCCTGACAGATGGCATTTTGTTCTGCGTGGACGGTACGCACGCAGTGCTGGGTTACCGAGCCATCTTCGTGGATGGTCTTGCGGAAAAGGTGTCCCACGTCATCGCAATGCGGCAGTCCGCGCGGTGAGCCCACATAACCCGTCACCAGAATCTGCTTGTCTTTCACGATGACGCAGCCGCTGCGACCACGGTTGCAAGTGGCGCGTTCGCTGACAGTGTCGGCAAGGTTGAGGAAATAGTCGTCCCACGAAGGGCGTACATGGAGTTGCGTCAGCACTTTTTCCACCTGCTGATGCAGCTGTGGAATGGAGCCGTCGTTCATGAAAACGAAGTCCGCCTCTTTGATGCAAGCCCCGAGGTTCTGCTTGTTGGGGTCGGTGGCGGTCATCTCGCGCTCTTCATTGGCCACAAAGGTCTCGAAATCGATGTGGTCGGTTTCCGAGCCGCGCAGGTAGATGCGGTCGTAACGTATCTTGCGGTCGGCATCGACGGCGAAGAGGTAGAACTCGCCTTTCTCGCGCAGGGAGTGGATCTCGCCTGGGGTACGTACGCTTTCGATGACGGCATTCTTGCCTTCAGTCTTGGCACGCTCGAAGAGCTGGTCGGTGATGTAGCTCGGGCAATGCGCGGCGCGCAGGTCGTTGCCCACCATGGTGAGCGTGTCGCGATTCACCTCAAGGCCGCGGCGTTGGCATTCTTCCGTGATGTAGGCCCGCACTGAGTAGTGTACGAAGCCTTTTTCCTTGACGAGATAGTCGACTATGGTGCCTTTTCCCGCACCGAGGGTGCCTGTTATTCCTATGATTATCATGACTGTATGTTGTTGATCTGTGTTAGCGCAGGGACTTACGTCGCCTGCTTAATATCTGTCGTCCCTATGGGACTAGCACTAACTCTAAACTCTAAACACTCAACTCTAAACTAATTCTTCACTTGTTGCTTGATTTCAACTACCCATTTGGTGACGTCAGCGGGCTGAAATTGTTCCATCTTGGCCAAAAGATCCTTCGGGTCGTCACTGACAATGAGGTTGTCGGCGTGTTCCTTGCGCATAAAGCCTTCGTGGGCGATGTGTTGGATGAACTCAACGATGCCGTCGTAGTAGCCGTTCACGTTGAAGAGGGCGACGGGCTTGTCGAAGACGCGCAACTGGCTGAGTACATAAGCTTCGAAGAACTCGTCCATAGTGCCAATGCCACCTGGCAGGGCGATGAAACCGTCAGCCATGTCTTCAAGTATTTTCTTGCGTTCGGCCATGGTCTCCACCACAATCAGTTCGTCGATTTCAGGATGGCCAACCCGCATGTCGAGCAGGTGTTGGGTGATGGTGCCGGTCACCTTGCAGTGGCGTTCCATCATCACGTCGGCAACGATTTTCATCAGGCCCACACTGCCGCCGCCGTAAAGCAGCTCACAACCTTGGTCGGCCAGCGCATGACCCAATTCAACGGCTTTTTCCTTGTAGATTGGGTCGAAGCCCATGCTGCTGCCACAAAAAATGCAGATTTTCTTCATTCAGTAAATTTTTGCAAAGGTAGTATTTTTTATTTTTGCAAACTGAAAAAATGTGGATTGCTTCGTTCCTCGCAATGACTTGGACTCGTTTCGCGTCATTGCGAGGAGGAACGACGAAGCAATCCAGAAATGAGAAGCTATGACAAGAAATATAGGTATCCTTGGCGCCATGGCGCAGGAAATAGATGAGGTGAAGGCCTTGCTTACGGAAAAGACCATCGTTAAAATCGCAAACCGTGAATTTGTCGTGGGCAAAATCGGCAACGTGCGTTGTGTGGTGGCTTTCTCCAAATGGGGCAAGGTGGCTGCCACTATCACCACCACTTTATTAATTCAAGAGTTTGCTGTGACAGACTTGATTTTCATTGGCACGGCAGGTGCTGTGGCCGACGGGCTGAAAGTGGGTGACATCGTCATCTCTAAACGTTTGGTGCAGCACGATTTAGACGCCCGTCCCATTATCCCGCGCTTTGAATTGCCTCTGCTCAACCGCACTTATGTGGACAGCGACCCCAACCTAACCGAACTGGCTGGAAAGGCAGTCAGCAATTTGTTGGAAAAAGGTGTTGAAAACATGGTGGGCGAAGAAGCCGTTAAGGAATTCGACCTTGCTCCGACTTTGTATTTCGGCGACATTGCCAGTGGCGACCAATTCATCAACAGCGATGAAAAGCGAAACGAGATCTTGAGTTTGCTTCCGGGCATCCAGTGCGTTGAGATGGAGGGCGCAGCTGTGGCACAGGTCTGCCTGGAGTTTAACATTCCATTCACGGTCATTCGTACCATTAGTGATAGTGCCGACCATAATGCCCGTGTCGACTTCGGCAAGTTTACCGTTGAGGTAGCCAATGCTTATTCACGGGCCATCATCGGCGAGATCATGCGTTTGGTTTGAACCGTTAGGCAAACCAGTGCGAGAGGATGACATTCAATCTGGAAATAGGTCTTTTCTTGGAATACCACGGGTTAAACTCGTCTGTTATCACTTTGAAAAACTGCACTTGAGTGTCGTTATGCGACCGTTTGGTCTTAGGTGCCGTGAGGATTTCCTTGACGTTCTTTTTCTGGAACTGGGTGCCGATAGCCCCGACCAGTGTGGCGATAAAAAGTGCAGCGGCAATCATGTAAAATCGAAAGTCTTCCGAGTAGATTCCAAGGACGATGGTCAATATGGTGAATAATGAAGGGATTAGCCACCATCTTTTGGTGAGTTTGACCTCTTTGCCCGTCATGACGGAGACTTTCCCTGTTTGGCCATTCACGGCAGCCATAATGCCGTTGCCGCAGTTGACGAAATAGGCTGGCAGGAGCGTGGCGGCGGCTTCGTTGTCATCGTCCAGCAGATACAGCGTCATCCTTTTGTTGAGCAGTTTCTTGGAAAGGGTTTGGATGAGTTCGACTTCGACTTCCTCGGTGATTCTCAGGTTCATATTTTTGGAGTCGATGTTTTGGATTTTGGCTTTCTGTCGGTTGAGATAGTTGATGTCAAAGGCGCAGGCCTCGCTGAAGTCGAATGGCTCGATGCCGTCCAGAAACAAGTTGTCGAATTCCTTGGAAGTGTTGACGGCGATGGATTTAAGGTAAGCCTTGAAGGCGTGCTCGGTTTCAGTGGCGCCTTTTTTCATAAGGTACAATTTGCCGTCGAAGCTGCCCCTTACGATTTGAAAGGGTAGGTAACAACCAACCAACTTGTCGAAGTGTTGCTCGATTTCCTTGGCCACTGGATGCTTGTGGTTGTTGTCGACCCATTTCTTGAGCCTGTCTTTGGCATCTTCCAAGGTGATTTTGAAAGGGATGATGACTTCGGGCAATTCGGTTTCAGAGAATGTGTCGTCAATAAGCGTGTTTCCACAGAAAGGGCAGCTTGCAGTGGCTTCGTCGGTCGAGGTCATGGTTTGCGCGCCGCAGGCAGGACACTTGAACAGTTTGGCTTGGTCGAGCTGTTGACGCAAGTTATGCTGATGGGTGCTCTTCCAATTCTTGAACTCGGCTTTTCGTGAGTCCTGTTCTACGGTTACCCCGCAATGTGCGCACACATATTGCTGTTTGACGATGTCGAAGTCTAGTTCCCCACCACAGCTTTTGCAGCGGATGACTAAAGGATTGATGACCTGCTCTTCCATAACTCGTTGCATTAGTGGGGCAAAGATAGTCTTTTTCGATTATCCTTCCAATTCCAACCTCACAATCTCCCAAAACATCCCCATTCCAATCTCCAAAATGTCATCGGGAAAATCAAACTCAGGGTTGTGCAGGGCAGGCTGTTCCAAGCCTGAGCCAAGGCCGAAGAAACCGATGGGGCAGACGCTTCCGAACCTTCCGAAATCCTCCGACCATCGGAAGGGCTCGTCGAGGTGGCCGAGGTCGAGCTCAAGGTTGTGGGCGGCCTGTTCGATGGTCTTCACGCAGGCGGCATCGCAGTCGGTAGCGGCGAAGGCCTCGTGTTCGGTGAAGCTGAAGTCGAAGAGGCGTGCTTTGGCCAGCGACTGACACATCTCGATGACTTGCGAGGCCATCATGTCAAGGTATTTGTCGTGAAAGCTGCGCAGGGTGAGCCATATCTCGGCATGGCCGGGCGCCACACCGAAGGTCTCTTCCCCCAAGGAGGCGTGGGTGATGACGAAGGTGGTTAGGGGTGTCACCTCTTTCAGTTGCTCGCGCCGTTTCTCAAGGGCATGGATGAGCACGGCCAACAATTCCGATGGGCTGTGTCCCGTTTCGGGCTGCGAGGCGTGAGCGGTGCGACCTTCAAAGGTCATTTTCAGGCCGAATGATGCTGCCGCAAAACACCCTTCGCGCACCATGATTTTACCCTTCTCGAAGCCAGGCAGGTTATGGAGCCCATAGGCCATATCGGGTTTAATTCGCTCAAATTGTGGGTCGCTTAGTATGGCTTGAGCGCCTTGTCCGGTTTCTTCGGCAGGTTGAAAAAGCAGCACTACCTCACCTTGGTCGGGGCGTTGTTCGCCGAGCCATTGCGCCAGTCCGCAGAGGATGGTGGCGTGGCCGTCGTGGCCACATTTATGAGAAACGCCTTGGTTTTGCGATTGATAAGGAATGTCGTTCGGTTCGGGGATGTGCAGCGCGTCAATGTCGCCACGGATAAGGATGCGTTTGCCGGGCTTTTCACCTTTATAGATAGCCGCCAAGCCATAACCACCGATTTTCTCTATGATTTGGTCGGGTAGGGTCTGCTTCACCCATTCGTTCAAGATTTTGTTGGTCAGCGCCTCATGCCCCGAAAGCTCGGGGTGGGCATGGAGGATATGTCGGAGTTCGATGAGATTCTGCATACGACGAATTTTGCTACAAAACTACGCTTTTTCGTAATGCGTTTGGGATTTAGTCTTATCTTTGCACCCAAATTTTTGAGAATACAAATGTCAACCGTACTCTATCCACTGAAATTCAAGCCCATCTTCAAAGATAAGATATGGGGCGGACGAAAGATCAAGGAAGTCCTAGGAATGGACTATGGTCCGCTGCCCAACTGTGGCGAGGTGTGGCTACTCTCGGGCATCTGGGACGAGCAGAGCGAAGTTGCCAACGGTGACTTTGAGGGCGACGAGATCAACGACCTGGTGGAAACTTTCATGGGCGATTTGGTCGGCGAGAGTGTCTTCGACAAATACGGCGAACAATTCCCTTTGTTGCTGAAGATCATCGATGCCAACGACTGGCTCTCGGTGCAGGTGCATCCCGATGATGAGTTGGCTGAGAAACGAGGCTTGGGCAACGGCAAGACCGAGATGTGGTATGTGATGCAGGCCGACAAGGATGCCGAGCTCGTTATGGGCTTTAATCGCGAACTGACGCGCATGGACTATGTCAACGTGCTGAAAGACAATGTACTGCAAACGGTGTTGAACCATGAGCAGGTGAAGAAAGATGATGTGTTCTTCATTCCCGCAGGACGTGTCCACGCTCTTGGCCCAGGTATCATGGTGGCTGAAATACAGCAGACAAGCGATACTACCTACCGCATTTACGATTGGGACCGCATCGATGTGGCTGGTATGCACCGCGAGTTGCACATTCCGCAGTCGGTGGAGGCCATCGACGGCACCTTGCCCGAAAAATACAAAATCGAGGTGCCCAATGTGATGAACAAGACTGTCCCTGTCGTTGATTGCCAATACTTTGTTACCAATCTCCTCAAGCTTCAAGGCGAGATGGAAAAAGACTATTCCAACCTCGATTCTTTCGTCATTTTGATGCCTTTGGAAGGATTTTTTTCGTTGAATTGGGAAAATGGCGCGGTTTTTGTAAATCAAGGTGAATGTGTCCTGATACCGAACGTCATTAATAAGGTCGCCATTAGGGCAGAGAAGTACTGCAAACTACTTGAAGTATATTGCCAACTTGAAGAAAACGAATATTAAATTTTGAATCTTTAAATATTTGAATATTAAATCTTTAAATCAATGAAGAAACTTATGACACTTTTGCTGATGGCTCTGATGGTGACGGGCCTTCATGCGCAAACGAAATCGGATTTGCCGAACATCACTTTGAAGAATTTGAAAGGCAAGGACGTTAACATCGCCAAGCTCAACAACAACGGTAAGCCCATCGTCATCACGTTCTGGGCCACTTGGTGTGGTCCCTGTATCAAGGAGCACAACGCCCTCAACGACGTGTACGAAGACTGGCAAGTCGAGACAGGTGTGAAGATCTATTCCGTCTCCATCGACGATTCGCGTTCGACCGCCAAGGTGAAGCCGGTTGTGGACGGCAAGGGCTGGGGCTTCGAAGTGCTGCTTGATGTCAATGGCGACTTGAAACGTGCCATGAACGTAAGCAATCCGCCTCATACTTTCCTGATTGACGGCAATGGCAAGATTGTATATCAGCATACGGGCTATTTTGAAGGGGCCGAAGACGATCTTTATGAAGAGATCCTTAAAATCGCGAAGAAGAAAAAGTAAATCAATAACTTATGCGAAAACACATACTAGTTTTACTTGCACTCGCCCTGGCAGTCAGCTTCAGAGCGAGTGCTCAGTCATTTATTGAAAACAGCCAGGTGAGTGGCAGCTTCCAAACGGATGCGCAATACTACATGCTCGACGAGGGCATCGGCATCACTGACCTCAATGGCAAGAAACTTGGCCTCAACGGTTTCGGCAAGGTGAATTATAGCAACGGCGACTTCTCGGCGGGTATCCGCTTCGAGGCTTTCATGCCTGAGCTGAACGGCTTTCGCTCCGAGCTGAACGGCGTGGGCTTGGCCAATTTCTTCGCCACCTACGACAATGGCTTCATTGGCATGACCGTAGGCGACATCTACGACCAGTTCGGTAGCGGCCTCGTGTTCCGCACCTACGAAGAGTGGTCATTGGGTATGGATAATGCCCTGCGTGGCGCTCGAGTGGTGTTGCGACCCACCCAAGGCGTCACATTGAAAGGCGTCTATGGTCGCCAGCGTTTCTTCTGGGCGCCTTATCTTGAACGCGACATGGGCTCCGACGACTATCGTGGCATCGTGCGCGGCGTGGATGCCGAATGGGACCTCAACCAGAGCATTTCTTCACTCAACGACTCCGAGTTCAAGATGAGCCTCGGTGGCAGCTTCGTCAGCAAGAAACAGGCCGACCAGAGCTCGTTCTACAACATCCCTGAAAACGTGGGCGCCGCCGCTGCTCGCATCAACTTGGGTTATGGCAATTTTGCCTTCAGCACCGAATATGCCTACAAGATCAACGACCCCTCTGCTATCAACAATTTCATCTATAAGGAAGGTCGCGCCTTGTTGTCATCACTGAGCTATTCGCAGCAGGGTTTCGGTGCTGTCTTGCAGGTGAAACGCACCGACAACATGAGTTTCAAGTCGATGTATACGGGCAAGCAGAACGATTTGGACATCAATTTCATCCCACCTATTAATTATACGCACACCCATAGCTTGCCTTCGATGTACACCTATTCGACTCAGCCCAATGGCGAGATGGCGGCTCAGTTGCAAATCAACTACACCATCCCGAAGGGTACGGCTCTCGGTGGCAAATATGGTACCAAGCTCGCTTTCAACATGAGCCAGGTGAACGACATTGTCCGCGATTCTGTCAGCTATGGCAACCAGATGGCTTTGGGTCAAGCGGGTACTTTGGGCTATACCTCCAAGTTCTTTGCTGTCGGTGACCATCGCTTTTTCCGCGACATCAATTTTGAGGTCGACAAGAAGATCAGCAAGGACTGGCACCTCACCGCTCAGTACATCAACCTATATTACGACATCGAAACCATTGAAGGCCATGCAGGCGCACCCGTTGTGAAGGCTAACATCGGATTTATGGACGTGACCTACAAGATCAACAAACGCCAGAGCCTGCGCCTCGAACTGCAAGGCCTGTGGGAAAATGAAGTCCACAAAGGCTTCGAGTATGAGGAAAGCGAGAAGAAAGACTATCAGAAGCGCGGCGACTGGGCTGCGGCTCTCTTGGAGTACTCTGTCAACCCACACTGGTCGTTCTCTATCGCTGACAAGTGGAATTACGGCAACCCCGTTGAGGAATACCGCGACCATTATTTCACTGGCACGGTCACCTATATCCATGATGCCACCCGTGTCATGCTGAGTGCAGGACGCCAAAGCGAAGGTGTGGTTTGCGTGGGCGGCGTGTGCCGCACAGTGCCCGCCTCAAGTGGCGTTTCTCTGACCGTTTCAACGAGTTTTTAATTCATGGTTAAATCCTAAAAATCAGAACAATGAAAGGTATTATAAGAATAGGATTGATGGTTTTGGCGGTCATGTTTTGCATGCATGCCTGCGATGTTGAAAAGGAACCTTATATCCAAGGTGCCGAGAATGAGAAAATGATTTTGAAATTCGAAGTGGATGATGTCATTGGCACTATTGATGAGGATGCCAAGATTGTGGTGCTGGATTTCCCTGCGGGAACGGATGTGAGCCATCTGACGCCTAATATCGACATCTCGACATATGCCACCATCGAACCCGAATCGGGGGTGCCACAAGACTTTACCAATCCCGTCTACTATACGGTAACGGCCATGGACGGCACCACGGTACAATACATGGTGGAGGCGGTGGTACACGATGCCGACAACGAAAAGAGCATTTTGTCGTTCACCATCGATGGTGTGGAAGGCGATATCAATGAAATCGCCAAGGAGGTAGAGGTAATGATGCCCGAAGGCACTGATGTCACACAGCTGGTTCCCACCATTGTGGTGTCGGAAGGTGCTTCGGTGGAACCTGCCTCGGGTGTGGCTCAAGACTTCACCAATCCCGTGACTTATACCGTGACTGCCCAGAACGGTACGACGGCAGTCTATACGGTAACGGTCGCTGTGGAAGGCGGTGATGTGGAGCCCACGGGTAAGACGGTGCTTATCAAGGACTTCACGGGTGCCCGTTGCGTCAACTGCCCTGCCGCTGCCGAGCATGCCCATAACCTGCAACATCAGTTGGATGAGGATCACATCTTCATCATGAGTGTCCACGCGGGTTATCTGGCCCAACCTATGGGCAGTTTCCCCGATTTCCTCACCGACGAAGGCACTGCATGGTACAACAGCCACGACTCCAATCCGTTGTTTGCCATTGACCATGTAGCACTGACTGAAGGAAACACACTCAACGAGACGCAAATCGACGCCCCAGTGGCTGCCGCTTTGATGGAAGAGCAATCGTTTGAGATCAGATTGAGTCCCCGATATGACGAGGCAAGCCGCCAGTTGAATGTGGGGGTGAATGTTTATGCTTTGGTCGATTTGGATGGGCAGTTTTATATCTCGGCCTGTCTTGTTGAGGACCATATCGTGGGCTGGCAAACCACTCCAGGCGGCGTCGACAAGGAATATGATTTCCGCAACGTCTTCCGTGGCACGCTCAACGGTGCTTATGGCGAGGAGTTTGAAAGTGCCCATGTCGGTTTTGACGACACGTTTTATTTCAATTACAGCACCGAGATCAATGCAGATTACAATGCAGACGAGTGTTACCTGATTGTTTACATTTATGACAAGAGCCAGGGCGACAAGATTTTACAGACAGCGGTGAAGAAAATCAAATAATCCGACGGCCTAATGGTCTTCAACTCCATAGAGTTCCTTATCTTCCTGCCCATTGTGGTACTGCTCTTTTATGTGCTGCCACAAAAGCTGCGATGGGTGATGTTGCTGGCGGCCAGCTGCACATTTTACATGTGGTTTGTGCCCAAGTACATCCTCATCCTGCTTGTCACCATTGTGATCGACTTTTCGGCAGGTGTACTCATGGAGAAATATGCCGACCGAGCCAAGCTGAAGAAGACCTTCCTTGTCATCAGCATCGTGAGTACGCTCATGGTGCTGATGATTTTCAAGTATCTGAATTTCTTAACGGCAAATTTGTCGCTGCTTTGTACCCAGTTGGGCATCGAGCGGCATTGGGTGACTCACATCATCCTGCCCATCGGCTTGTCGTTCCACACCTTCCAAAGCATGAGCTATGTGATTGAGGTATATCGCGGCCACCAAAAGGCGGAGCGCCACTTCGGTTACTATTCACTCTATGTGATGTTTTTCCCTCAACTGGTCACTGGCCCAATCGAGCGGCCAGGCAACCTTTTGCGGCAGCTTCACGAGAAGAAGGAATTCCAATACGAGAATATCTCGAAGGGCATGCGCCTGATTATTTACGGCTTCTTCATCAAGATGGTGGTGGCTGACCATTTGGGTGCTTATGTCGATAAAGTGTATGCAGAGCCTTCTGCATACAACTCATGGAGCGTGATGCTGGCGATGGCGTTCTATAGTTTCCAGATTTACTGCGACTTCTTTGGCTATTCCACCATTGCTTTGGGTGCTGCCAAACTCATGGGTTTCGACATCAGCGACAACTTCCGTACACCCTATCTGGCCAAGAGCATCGCTGAGTTTTGGCACCGTTGGCATATTTCGCTGTCCACTTGGTTCCGCGATTATGTCTACATTCCTCTTGGTGGCAGCCGTGTCAAGTTTGGGCGCTGGGCATTCAATATCTTGGTAGTCTTCGTGTTGAGTGGCATCTGGCATGGCGCGGCATGGACTTTCCTCTTTTGGGGCTTTGCCCATGGCTTATTGCATATCATCGAAAAGGCCTTGCGCAACCGTTTTCCTGAGAAGGAGGTGCAGTCCAAGTGGTTGGGTGTTGGTTTAGACGCGTTGCGTATAGCAAAGACCTTTGTCTTGGTTACGCTGTTTTGGGTGATGTTTCGTGCCACGGATTTTGCCAATATGAAAGACATGTTTGTGGCGGCAGTGACCAACTTTGGCGGCGGAGAGAGCCTTGGTGTGAAACCTGAGATGTGGCTCTATTTGGGTCTCTTCATCCTCTCCGACCTGCTACTTTTCAACAGCCGTTTCGATGCCTGGTGTGAGAACAAACCATTGGTTTTGAGATGGCTCATTTATGGCCTGCTCATCTTCATGACGGTGGCCTGTTCGAGTGTAAATAGTTTCCCCTTCATCTATTTCCAGTTCTGACCATGAAGAAGTTTCTGATACGCATATTGATGGCTGTCGCGCTGCTTTTCGTCCTCAACTGGATTTACACGAAGTGGTTTTTCAAGAAAGATGTGGCGGAGCATTCCGATATCCTCGAGTTGGTGTGGCAGGTGGAGGCTGACAGTTGTCGCATTGTCTATCTCGGCGAGTCATCGAACATCACTAGTGGTGTGCAGGAAACTGACAAAAGGAAGATCAGTGACTATCTTGGTGACTATTTCCCCAATGTGAAGACGGGTGACATGACCAAAGAAGCCTCGCATGCGCAGACTTATTACTACTTGTTGAAAAACCTTCCCAAGAAGTCGACCGTCGAAACCGTGGTGGTGACCATGAACCTCCGCTCCTTTGATGCACGTTGGATCTATTCCAATCTTGAGACCCCGCTGCGTAAACAACTGGTGCTGATGGAGGACTATCCTCCGTTTATGAACCGGCTCCTGCTTGCCTTGAAGGCCTATCCCATCAAGAGCGAGGAGGAGCTGGATTCTCTGACGAGACAACATTGGCGCGAAGACCCTTTGGTTTTCCCGTATGAGTTCGAATGGGACAATGTATACCAATGGGATTCGGCCACGGCATGGCGGGGTCTCCACAATTACGAAGGCGAATATGACCCGAAATGGACGGAATTGGCATGCCATTACATCAAGAGCTACGGCTTCCAGATCAGGGATGACAATCCACGCTTGAAGGACTTTGACGACATCGTCGCCCTGAGTCGCAAACGTGGCTGGCATCTGGTCCTCAACTTGATGGCGGAGAATGTGGATAAGGCCAATGAATATGTGGGCAAGGATTTGATGTACCTGATGAAGCAGAATCACGACTATCTGCTGAACCGCTATGGACACCTTGATGGGGTGACCATGGTTGACAACCTCAACTTGGTGCGCGACGTCGACTTCATTGACCAGGACTGGACCACTGAGCATTACTACGAAGAGGGTCGCCGCATCATCGCTGGCAATGTGGCCGAGGCCTTGAAAGCCTATTATCCCGATGAATACCGAAGCGTTGATTGGAAATGTGATGCGGGACATTATTATTTCGGTGACGAAGTGTACAACTTGGATGCGGCTTTGCCTTACGGCCCGACGCTGACGTTGTCGACAGACAGCCTTCGTCCTGATTGGGAGCGCGTGAACGTCGCCTTCATGATGAAACAAGCCGATACCCTGCATCAAGCCGAGCTTGCTGTTGAATTGGATGATGCGCAGGGAGGTGTCGCAACGACATATTATGAGGTGAAGCCGCAAATCCAAAAGGTCGGGCAATGGGATTTTGCCACCTTTGATTTGCCAGTGGATTCCATTATACGTTCGGCACAGCAAATCAAGATATTTGTCTATAACCCTTCTGAAGATGCCGTGCAACTGAAATGCATGGATGTGTCGTTTCGCCCAGCCTACCTGAAGCCGAGCGTAAAAGGACAGTCAGTGAAATAAGGAGTAATGCAGGCCCCTGAGCCTGTCGAAGGGCCGTCAATCTTGTTTCTTAGTTGATTTCCAATATAGTAAGCTGTATCCCTTTCACCTTAAACTTCACTTCCATTCCGCCGAAAGCCATGCCATAGATGCGTTCGGGGTCGGCTTGGTATTGCGGTCTCGGGTCGTGGGCGAGCACTTCGAGGAGGCTCTCTCTTTGGCTTTCAGGAACTTTTTGCAATAGATCTTCGTCGAAATCCACTTCCAAGAGATATTCTGCTGGCGTCGAGGCAAAGCCGCTGACGGCATCGGGATGGCTGTCGGTGTAGGCGATATAAGGCTTGATATCGTAGATGGGCGTGCCGTCCATAAGGTCGGCACCCGAAACGTAAAGTACAGGCCCGAGTTTTGGGTCGAGGTCTACTTTTTCGAGACGCACCGACGACAGACCGATGGGATTGGGACGGAAGGGTGAACGTGTGGCAAAGACACCTTTGCGTATGTTGCCACCTAAGCGGGGTGGACGTACGGTGGGCGACCATGAGTCGCGCAGGCATTCCGAGAACTCCCACAGGAGCCAGATGTGAGAGAATGCCTCCAAGCCGCGTACGGCTTCTGGGTTGCGGTATTCGGCCTCAAATACGATGCGGCCTTGCAGCGAGGTGATGATGCCACTCTGGCGCGGGATACCGAACTTGGTCGGGAAATCGGTGTGGATACGTGCGATGACTTTCATGCCGCAAAGGTAATGAATTTTTGTGGCGCAAGCGAAAAAAGCCTTACCTTTGCACCCGCAAAACAACAACGCATACTATGCAAAGCAACGAAGAAATTTCCATCCTTGTGCTCTATACCGGCGGCACCATCGGCATGATGCAGGACTCCAAAACGGGAGCCTTGGTGCCTTTCGATTTCGATAACATCTACACCCACCTGCCGGTGTTGAAGAACTTCGGTTATCAGATTGACTTTTATAGCTTTGACCCGCTCATCGACTCGTCGAACATGTCGCCTGACTTTTGGATTCGTTTGGCGACGAAGATAGGTGAGGAATATGAGCATTACGACGGCTTTGTAGTGCTTCACGGCTCCGACACGATGGCTTACACCGCCTCGGCCTTAAGTTTCATGCTTGAAAACCTCAACAAGCCCGTCGTACTGACAGGTTCGCAGCTGCCCATGGGAATGGTGCGCAGCGATGGTCGCGAGAATTTCTTGGCTGCCGTAGAAATTGCCGCCGCCAAAGACGATGACACGCCATTGGTTCCCGAGGTGAGCATCTTTTTCCAGAACCAGCTGCTGCGCGGCAACCGCGCCACCAAGTTCAACGCCGAGAACTTCAATGCTTTCATCTCGTCGAACTATCCCAACCTCGCTGATGTGGGCATTCACATTAAATATAATAAGGAGCGCATTTTGAAGCCCAACTTCAAGAAACTTAAGGTACACACCTCGATGGACCGTCACATCGGCATCTTGAAGCTCTTTCCTGGCATCTCCGAAAATTTTGTCTGTCATGTCCTGAAGACCCCTGGTTTGAAGGCACTGGTGCTGGAGACCTTCGGTTCGGGCAATGCCACCACGGCATCGTGGTTCCTCGACGCGCTCAAACAGTCCATTGACAACGGACTCATCATCCTTAACATCACCCAGTGCAAGGCTGGCTCGGTGGAGATGGGACGTTATGAAACTAGCCTCGACATGGCCCGTATCGGCGTCATCAGCGGCTATGATATGACTACCGAAGCCGCCGTTGCCAAACTTATGTATCTCATCGGAACGGGTCTGCCCAAAGAGAGAATCCTCGAAATACTGCAAATTTCCATCCGTGGCGAGATGACCGTTTGACCCTATAAGTCAAGCATTTGAAAATTTGTTGCAATAAAAAATCAAATATTTTTGTTTGTCAAATGAAAAATTGTGTACTTTTGGCAACGATTTCAGATTGGGTAGAGGGGTTTGGAAAGCACTGGAGAGATGTCCGAGTGGTTTAAGGAGCACGCCTGGAAAGTGTGTGTACTCCAAAAGGGTACCGCGGGTTCGAATCCCGCTCTCTCCGCGGAAAGATATGGATAGTTTAAACAGAACAAAGTAATTCATAACAGTAATAATTAAAACATTCAAACTAAACTATGAAAAAATTAATTGCTTTCCTCATGGTTGCTGGCCTTATGACTTTTGGTTTCAGCAATCTCGTCGTTGCTCAAGATGAGCAAGCGCAAACCGAGCAGACGGAACAGACCGTTGCTCCTGAACAAACCCCCGCTCCCGTGGAGACCGTTCAAGAAGTTGCCCCGGTGCAAACCCAAGAGGCTGCTCCTACGACTTTCCGCGAATCCATCAAGAAGCAATTCATCGATGGTGGTCCTGCCTTCATGGGTATCGTGTTGATCATCCTGTTGATTGGTATGGCCATCTCCATTGAGAGAATCATTTATCTGACTCTGGCTACAGCCAACTCGAAGAAGCTTTTGGAAGGCATCGAGGCCAAAATGAAGAACGGCGATGTTGAAGGCGCCAAGAACCTTTGCAAGAACACTCGTGGCCCTGTGGCCAGCATCTTCACACAAGGTCTCATCCGTTATCAGGATGGTCAGTCACTCGACGAAGTCGAAAAAGCCATCGTTTCCTATGGTTCAGTGGCTGGTGGTAAACTCGAAAGCGGCTTGAGCTGGATTGGTCTTTGCATCAGCTTGGCTCCTATGTTCGGTTTCATGGGTACTGTTATCGGTATGATCCAGGCCTTCGACGACATTGCCGCCGCTGGTGACATGAGCCCGCAGATTGTGGCCTCCGGTATGAAGGTCGCTCTGTTGACCACCGTGTTCGGTCTTATCGCCGCTATCATTCTTCAGATTTTCTTCAATTTCATCGCTGCTAAAATCGAAAGCATCGTGAACGACATGGAAGACGCTTCCATCTCTTTCATGGACATCCTCGCTAAGTACAACAATAAATAAAACAAGTATCAATCATGAACAGTAAGCTTAATATTTCAAAGTGGGTATTTCTGGCCTTGGCTTTGGTTACTGTCGTTATTGCGGTTTTGTTCTACCTCGTTGTAGGTACGATTAAGCCGGAATTTGACCTCGGTAATCCTACGCCTCGTGCAGACTTATTCCTGAATTGGGGCTACATCTTGATTATACTTGGTATCGTCATTGCATTGATTTCAGTCTTCTTCACCGCAGCCGTCAAAGGCGTCAACGGAAAGACACTATTGATTGCCGTCATTGCATTCGCTATTATTGCAGTTGTAGCTTATCTTATGGCGAAAGGCTCTTTCGCAATACCTTATCCTGCCGGAGAAATCACATACTCGGGCAAAACGCACGGATGGGTCGAACTCGGCCTCAATTTCTTCTATATCACGCTGGGTGTTGCCCTTCTTTCAATCCTGTTCTCAGTAATTTACAAGGCAGTTAAAAAGTAAAACATTTCATCATGGCAAGAAAAGTTCCAGAAATCAATTCGAGTTCGCAGGCTGACATAGCATTCTTGCTGTTGTGTTTCTTCCTGATGACGACCTCAATGGATGTGGACTACGGTATCACCCGTCGTCTGCCTCCTCCTGTTGAGCAAACCGACGAGGATGTCAAGGTCAAGGAAAGAAATGTGATGAATGTAATGGTAAACAAGAGCGACAAGTTGTTGGTGAATGGCCGTCAGATGGACATTTCTCAATTAAAGGACGAAGCCAAACACTTTATGACCCCGCGTCCTAGCGACGAAACCGCTCCTGAAGTTGAACCCAAGACCTTTGGCGAGGGCATTGGCGAAATCCTCACATCGAAGGGCGTCATTTCACTTCAGAATGACCGCGGCACTTCGTATGCTATGTATATCAGTGTGCAGAATGAGTTGGCACGCGCCTTCAACGAAATGAAGGCAGACTTGGCCAAGAAGACTTGGAACAAGTCGCTCGACCAACTCACCGAAGATCAAACCAAGGCTCTCAACGAGGCTGTGCCTGTGCGTGTCAGTGAGGCCGAACCCGTTGACTACAAAAAGTAAAGGAGGATAGAGATATGGCAAAATTCAGAAAAGAAGGAAAGAAGGAAGTGCCGCAAGTGAGCACCTCTTCGTTGCCTGATATCGTTTACATGTTGATATTCTTCTTCATGATCACGACTACGATGCGTGACGTCGAACTGAAGGTGAAAGCATCGCCACTGCCCAAGGCTTCCGAGATTCAGAAACTCGAGCACAAGGCTTTGGTGAGTTCCATCTACATCGGTGCCCCGCGCGACAGTAAACTCGGTACCGAATCGCGTATCCAATTGGATGATTCCTTCGCCACTCCGGCCGACATCGCCGACTGGATCCAGAAGGAGCGTGACTCGCGTAACCCTGCCGACATCCCCTTGCTGACCACTGCCCTGAAGGTGCATAAAGATACCCGTATGGGTGTCGTCACCGACGTGAAGCAGGAACTCCGTAAGGTGGGTGCTTTCCGTATCAACTACACGACACTGAAAGGCAGTGTCTTGGAAAATTAATGTTTTTCTCATAACCGAAAGGGCGGCAGCGCGAGTTGCCGCCTTTTTTTTGTTTATGCGTCATTTTTGCCGACTATCAATCCAAAATAATCCATATCTTTGCCGTACAATTTTGAAAACAGATTTTTATCATGAAAAAAACTTTTTCAACCCTTGTTTTGCTTGTTTTGACGAGCTTTGGTTTATGGGCTCAAATTCCTAATGGTTATTATAACAATGCCAATGGAAAAACAGGTGACGAACTGAAAGTAGCCCTGCATAACATCATCAAAGGCCACCATGTGGTCAGCTATAATGGTCTGCTCAATGCCTTCGCCTATACCGATTGTAAGCCGAACGGAAAGATTTGGGACATCTACTCCAACTTCGAATACAGCCTTAGCACTGGATTATGTGGTGACTATGAGCATGAAGGCGACTGCTGGAACCGTGAGCATACCTGGCCACAGAGTTGGTTCAACGAGCAAACTACGCCTCGTAGCGACCTTTTCCATGTGTATCCTACTGATGGCTATGTCAATGGGCAACGTAGCAATTATCCATATGGCGAGGTCAACAATCCCATTTACACTTCGGGCAACGGTTCCAAGTTGGGTCCATGCGTTACCTCAGGCTATTCGGGTCGAGTGTTTGAACCTATAGATGAGTATAAAGGTGACATTGCCCGTGGATATTTCTACATGAGCGTGCGCTATTACGGTGAGGACAGCGAATGGGGCACGAGCGGCATGACCAACAAGTCGGAAATTCTTCCTTGGGCAATGACCATGCTGCTCCGTTGGAGCGATGAAGATCCTGTGAGTGACAAGGAAATTGCTCGTAACAACGCCGTTTATGGCTACCAGAACAATCGCAATCCTTTCATCGACCATCCGGAATATGCTCGCATGATATGGGACGAAAACTGGCAAGGTGGCGTGTCTTATAATATTACCTGCGCTACAGGTTTGTCGCACGGCAGCGTGTCAGCACCTGAGAGCGCTATTGAAGGGAGCACAGTGTCCATCACCGCCACACCCGATCTTGGCTATATGGTGGAAACCTATACCGTGTATAAGACAGGCAGTCCAAACACCATGGTCACGGTGAGTAGCAACGGCACTTTCACCATGCCCGGCTATGCTGTCACGGTCAGTGCGACCTTTGTGGAGAATAACAACTATTATGACATCACTTTGGGTACTGTCAGCCATGGCACAATAACTGCTTCTGAAACGAGTGCGAGATCGGGCATGACCATCAATTTGACGGCTACACCCAATAATGGTTACAGCCTCTATTCGTGGTATGTCTTCAAGACAGGTGACATGAACACCTCTGTCAGTGTTAGTGGAAACAGCTTCGTCATGCCTGCCTTTAATGTGACCGTGATGGCCACCTTTGTGCAAGGCGGTGCCAACGGTGACTTTGTAAAAGTGACCTCTGCACCAACAGATTGGAGCGGGGAATACATTTTGGTCTATGAACAAAGTGCCACTACAGGCTATGTTTGGACTGGAGTGGATGCTACAAATGCATACGTTTCGAAGACAATCGCAAATAACACGATTGCAGATGATGGTTTTGTCACAGTTACTATTGCTCCTATGTCGGGCGGCTATTCTATCAAAGTAAATGGAGGAACCAATAACGGTAAATACATCTCAGGTACATCGGGCAATAACAGACTCAATTTTGGCCCTACACCTGCCTTAAATACGTTGTCGTTTGAGTCTAATAGTGTAAAAATTGTCTCAAATACTTCTGTAATGAGGTTCAACAATAGTTCAGGTCAGAATCGCTTCCGTTATTTTCAATCAAGTACTTACAGCAATCAACAACCCGTTCAACTTTACAAAAGAGTATTTGTTACACAAACTCATAGCATCCATTTCAATTCCAATGGCGGCTCAGGAACGATGAGCGACCAGATAGTGAATGAGTTTGAGCCTACTACCTTGCAGGACAATGCCTTTATAAGAGAAGGCTTTGTCTTCGATGGTTGGAACACTCAAGCCAATGGAATGGGCGAGTATTATGCCGATGGTGCCACGGTCAGATTGCTTGAGGATTTGGAGCTGTATGCCCAGTGGAACCAGCTGTTCACTATTACCTTGGCTGAAGTAAGCCACGGGAGCATCAGTGCAAGTGCTGCTCAGGCTTTTGAAGAAACCGATATCATTCTGACGGCTATCCCCGATCCTTGTTATGTGTTGACACAATGGGTAGTGACTGATGCCCAGGGTAATGCCGTCACCGTTACGGAAAACCAGTTTGAGATGCCCGCCAGCAATGTTACCGTCAGCGCAGTTTTCAGCTATTCGTCACAGAATTTTGTACAGGAATATCAGTTGGTTACCTCAGTTGACCAACTTGTTGCAGGACGTACCTATTTGATAGTCAATGTGGCCAATGGCAAAGCTTTGGGAACTACACAAAACACCAACAACCGTAGTGCCTCGTCGGTTACGATTGAGGATGGTATCATTCCCAGTATTGACAACACGGTTTGCGAATTGACTTTAGGTGGTAGCGCTGGCGCGTGGACTTTTAAAGACGGAAATAAAGGCTATCTTTATGCTGCGGGTGGAGGCAACCATCTCAGAACCCAGACAAGTCTGACAGATAAAGGGAGATGGCGGATTACAATGAATAATGGAGTAACCACTATAGTATCGAATGGTGATATTACCCAAAACACTATCAAGTTTAACCTCAATAACGGCAACCCGATTTTCAGCTGTTATGCTTCAGGCCAATTGGATGTTTGCCTCTTCCGCCGCACTGAAATCAGCGATTACCCTGCTGAACAGACTGTTGAGTTGACAGTAGGTTCAAATTGGTGGTCGACCAACCTAGACATCACGCTCGACCAGCTTAAGGAAGCCATCAAGACCGCATTGGGTGATAATGGCACCGCGACGATCAAGTCGATGGGAGGTTCTATCGCCTATGGGGGCGGAGTGTGGAGACCTGCCAGTTTGCCGTTCGACATTCGCGGGATGTACAAGATCCAAGTCAGCGCCGACTACGAGTTCACGTTGACAGGCGTGTCAGTCGATCCTACCGCGTATGGGATTACCATCGGCTACGGCAATAACTGGATAGGATTCCTTTCCAATGAGAACATATCCGTGACCGATGCTTTCGCGGGACTCAATCCCGTTAAGGGAGATGCCATAAAATCGAAGACGGGCAGCACAACATACAATGGCACGTCTTGGAGAGGCGCGCTGAAGACCCTCAAGCCTGGCCAAGGCTACATATACCAGTCCAAGGTTGCTGGTGATAGGACTTTTTATTTTCCTGTTAGATAAGGAAAGGAAATAGTAAAGACATTTACAATCCATATATTTACTTTTTTTCTATTTTTGCAGTTTGAAACGCAAAAATAGAAAGACAATGATATTTACTCCTACGAAATACCAGCTACAAACCGTGGCTACGGGTCGTGTCTTTGATGACCAAGGTTGGACTTTGGACGACAAGCAATGCGACAAGCCAAGTATGGTGCGTCCAGTCTATGAGAAAAAGCAGCTTGAAGTGCAGGAAGGTGCCTGCTTGGGTTTGTACCGATATGCCGACTGGCTGCCTATCAAGACCATGCTCAAAAACCCATCCGAACCTATCACCTATAAAAGCGCGGGCTTAGCTAAGCGTTTGGGATTGAATAATCTTTACATCACCTTCAATGGCTGGTGGCCGGAACGCGATGCACGTATGACCACCTGCTCTTTCAAGGAGATGGAGGCCTATTCGGTATGTGCTCGTATGGGTGAAGACCTAAAAGACAAGGTGCTGGTAGTAGCTTCGGCTGGCAATACTGCCCGGGCTTTCGCCAAGGTGTGCTCCGATAACGGCATCAAGTTGTTACTTTGCGTACCTCAAGACAATATCAATGCCTTGTGGTTCGACAAGCCATTGAATGATTGTGTGAAACTCATTACCACAGAGTCGGGCAGCGACTATTTTGATGCCATCAACCTCTCGAATGTGGTATGTGAGTTGGACGGTTATTTGGCCGAAGGTGGTGCCAAAAACATTGCCCGTCGCGACGGCATGAGCACCACAATGATGTCGGCCACAACCTTTATCGGTCGCACGCCCGATTTCTATTTTCAGGCCGTGGGTAGCGGTACGGGTGCTATCGCGGCTTGGGAGGCCAATCTACGCTTCATCGGTGATGGTCGCTATGGTACAAACAAAGCCCGCCTGATGGTCTCGCAAAACAAGCCTTTCGTGCCGATGTACGATGCTTGGCGTGCCGATTCACGTGCCATGTTGCCCTACAATGCCGACCAGGCTCGTAAGGATGCTGCCGAAATCTGTGCCCCCGTGCTCTCCAACCGCAAACCGCCTTACAGCCTTGCAGGCGGCCTCTTTGACGCTTTGAAGGATACAAATGGTGATATCTTTGCCGTCAGCAATGCCGAGGCTAATGCGGCAAAAGCCTTGTTTGAAGAGACTGAGGGCATCGACATCTACCATGCTGCAGCCGTAGCCACTGCCTCATTGCAGCAGGCGGTAGAAAAGGGAATGGTGAAAGTGGATGATGTGATTATGCTCAACATTACAGGTGGTGGAGAGAAGCGTTTCCACGCCGAGCATAAACTCTACCATTTGAAACCCAATCACATCTTAAAGATCGACTTTACGAAGGAAGAAGTGGAGCGCGTCTTGGCAGAGATGAAGTAAACGCCAGCTTTCAGTCCGCTGACATCTAGACAAATGGAATTGCCCTTGGCAGCCACGCTGCTGAGGGTTTTCCCTGTTATGTCCATCAGGGTCACTTGTTCAATGTCATCCGCTTCGATGGTTACGTAGTCCATGGCAGGATTGGGATAGACGTCGATATCCAAGGCGTTGTTGTCTCCAAGCCCGGTGATTTCCAAAGGCGTCACCCAAAACGTGACCAAGGCTGTATTGCAGTTGCAGGGGATGGTCATATTGATGTCCAACCAAGCCACAGTGCCCGGTTCCACTTCGGGTCGTAGCGTGGCGTAGACAGTCACTCTCACGGTTTCGTCGGGCTGGGTGGGAAAGGTGGTGGCACTGACACCGTCCGAGTAAAAACTGAAATCGGTGAAGTACTCGTTAGACGGGTGTACGGTGATGTCAACAGGGTCGTAGCCTGTGTTGTGAATGAGGAAGCGGAAGACAGCCTGTGTGCCAGGATACATGGCTGTGTCGCCCGTAATGGCTTGGGCCTCGAAGGTGTATTGTTCCACCATGTCGACCTCAATGTCGTCGATGGTAAGGAAACAGCCGCCTTGGAGTTTGGTGGCACAAATGCCGATATATTCACAACCTTCCGGTATCTCTTCAACATAGGCGGAAACCTTCATGTATTGCTGATTATTGATGGCTTTGGAATGGAACTGGTGGGACATTGACTCGGGGTCGGGAGCTGAGCCGGCCCATAACGAAAGGTTGTATTGGCCGTCGGTGATGGTCCAGGTGGTGAAGCGATAACGCATAGTCGGTATCAAGTACATAGGCATGAACATCCAGGCTTCATCGTCATCAGTAAACGCATACCAGTTGCCCGTGTGGGGTATGCGGTTGTGGTCTTTCTCGAGGTAGCCACAGAGCCATGAGTTGTCGTCGCAAATCCAACCGATGGGAGACTCGAAATCATGGTTGGCATATTCGAAGCCTTCGATCAGGATGCTACCTGCAAAAGCGTATGTTGTCATGAAGCAAACGAGGAGAGTGAGGAGTAGTTTTTTCATGCATTATAAATTTGAAGCAAAAATAGGAAAAAACTTGTTGAAACCGCTTGCGATACCAAAAAAATCACTATCTTTGAACCGTTTTTGAAAGCACCTTATTATTGTATGCCCCACATCTTTGGTAATATGGTTTATTTGAACATCAAGGAACGCGACCGTTTCTGAAAACCCGCTTTGGAAAAAGGCTTGTCCTTTTTCCCCAATGGCCAGCTTTCAAATTCTTGAATCTTTAAATCTTTAAATCTTTGAATCTTTAAATTTTAAATCTTTAAATCATACAATATCATGGAATTACCATTTGCAGAAGCGTGGAAAATCAAGATGGTTGAACCCATTAAGAAATCCACCCGCGAACAACGCGAAAAGTGGCTCGAAGAGGCCCACAACAACATCTTTATGCTGAAATCGGACTATGTCTACATCGACCTGCTCACTGATAGTGGTACTGGCGCCATGAGCGACCGCCAGTGGAGTGCGATGATGATGGGCGATGAGAGCTACGGCGGTGCCCGTTCGTTCTATCATATGAAGGACACCATCACCGAACTTACAGGTTTCCCGTATGTCATCCCGACGCACCAAGGCCGTGCAGCTGAGAATGTATTGTTCAGCTATCTGGTGAAACCTGGTATGGTCATCCCGGGCAATGCCCACTTTGACACTACCAAGGGTCACATCGAGAGCCGTAAGGCTTTCGCTGTGGATGTCACTGTGCCTGAGGCCTACGACACCCAGTTGGAAGTGCCTTTCAAAGGCAATGTCAGCCTTGAGAAACTCGAAAAAGTGCTTCAAGAGAACAAGGGCAATGTGCCGTTTATGGTTCTTACTGTGACCAACAACACCGTTGGCGGTCAACCCGTGAGTATGCAAAACGTACGTGAGACCTGCGCATTGTGCCACAAGTATGGCGTGCCTGTGATTGTAGATAGTGCTCGATTCATCGAGAACTGCTATTTCATCAAGACCCGCGAGAAGGGCTACGAGAACAAGACCCTCCGTGAGATTGCCAAAGAAATGTACTCCTATGCCGATGCCATGACGATGAGTGCTAAGAAGGATGCCCTCGTTAACATGGGCGGCTTCATCGCTACCAATAAGAAGGAATGGTACGAAGGCGCCAAGCTGTTCTGCATCCCCTTCGAGGGCTTCTTGACCTACGGTGGTATGAATGGCCGCGATATGGACGCTTTGGCTGTCGGTCTGAAGGAAAACATTGAATTCGAGATGGTTGAGACCCGTATCAAGCAGGTGCACTACCTCGCCGCCAAACTCGATGAATACGGCATTCCTTATCAGCGTCCCGCTGGTGGTCATGCCATTTTCGTTGATGCCGACAAGGTGTTGACCAACATCCCGAAGGAAGAGTTCCCCGCACAGACACTGACTTGTGAGCTTTATCTTGAAGCTGGCATTCGTGCCTGTGAAATCGGTTATGTGCTCGCTGACCGCGACCCGGTCACTCGCGAGAACCGCTTCGGCGGCAACGACTTCGTGCGCCTCTGCATCCCGCGTCGTGTATACACCAACAACCACATGGATGTGATCGCTGCCGCACTGAAGAATGTGTACGACCGTCGTGACACCATCAAGCGCGGCCTGGAAATCACTTGGGAAGCCGAGCTGATGCGCCACTTCACATGTCAATTTAAGAGACTTGGATAATCGTTTTGCGTCACTGCGAGGAACGAAGCAGTCCAAACGACAAATCTTTCGGGGATGCCTTAGGTGTCCCCGAATTTTATTGTGACACCCCGTTATGTCGCAAAAATGTGTACCTTTGCAGTTGTTATGAGTACTGTATCCATCATCATCAATATCATCTTTGTCCTCTGCCTGACTTCTCCCGTGGTCACGCGCGCGGTGGGTTTGGTCAATGCGGATGACAAGCCTGTGAAGAAGTTTTGGATTCCATTGATTTTTGGTCTCTCCCAAGGCGTGATGGCCGTGGTGGGCTACTATCTGGGTAAGTTGATGCGCCATCTTTTTGTTGACGAGTTTGTTCCCTATTTGGTGTTTGCGATGATGCTCGTGGTGGCCATCAAATTGTTTGTCGACTCCATGAGGGTACTCAAAGGAAAGATGCTTTACACGGTTAGGAAGGATTGGGACTTCATCCTGCTCTCCATCTTAGCAGCATTCGATGTCCTCCTTATGTCGTTGACAGGACCTTTCTTCGTTCCAGAGTTGCCATTGGGCAACTGGTTCTTCTTGGCCGTCGTTGTGGCAGGCTTTTTGTGGGCGTATGCCACCGTGCGTATCCCCTTCAACCCGGGTGTGATGAAGAAGATGAGTTTCATCGAGTTTTCCACTTCGGTGTTTATGGTTGTTATAGCAATGTTGTATTTGTTCACGGATTTGATTTAAAGATTTAAAATTCAAGGATTTAATATTCAACAATCAAAGGTTCCTAAATCTGACGAAGGGCCTATATTAAGAATCAAATTGAAAATGAAAAAGATAATAGCATTATTCTTTGGTCTGTCGTGGATTCTCTTCGCCACGGCACAACCCTCCAACTATTACAATTCAGCCAACGGCTTGACAGGCAATCAATTGAAAATGGCCTTGCACAATATCATCAAAGGTCATACTTCCATCTCGTATGCCCAACTTTGGAATGCCTTTTGGAGTACCGACAACAAAGGCAATGGTGTGGTATGGGATATGTATTCCGACCGCCCGAATGGTACCCCACCTTATGTCTATTACCTGGGTGAGGACCAATGTGGCAACTATAGCGGCGAGGGCGATTGCTACAACCGCGAGCATTCTTGGCCACAAAGTTGGTTCAATAACGACGGCACGGCACGTACCGATTTGCACCATATCTTTCCTGTTGATGGTTGGGTGAACAACAAACGAGGTAACTATGCTTTTGGTGAGGTCGGATCGGCTTCGTGGACTTCACAAAACGGATCAAAGTTAGGCACTTGCAGGACTCCAGGCTTTTCGGGAACGGTGTTTGAGCCCATCGATGAGTATAAAGGTGACTTTGCTCGCGCCATTATGTATATGAGCGTGCGCTATTATGGCGAAGACGGCAGTTGGAGCAGCAGCGACATGACTGCCAAGTCGGAAATCAAGGATTGGGCCATTAATATGTTGCTGCGTTGGAACGAATTGGATCCTGTGAGCGAAAAGGAAAAAGAACGCAATGAGGCCATTTATGATGATTATCAGTACAATCGCAATCCCTTCGTTGACCATCCAGAATATGCCCGTATGATTTGGGACCCGACTTGGAATGTTGTTGAGAAAACGCACGATGTCGTTTATCTTTTCCCCAATCCTATCGAGGTAGGACAGACGTTGCATGTGAGTGGAAACTGCAATGCATTTGATGCCATAGTCATTTGCGATATGTGTGGCCGCACGTTGCTCAAGGCCTCGGGAAATGCCGTGGATGATTTCGCCGTGACACTGCCCGATGGATTAGCCAAAGGTTGCTATATAGTCAAATTGATGCGCAATGGCGCGGTGGTGAAATACGAGAAACTCCTTGTGAAATAGTTAGGAGTTAGGAGTGAAAAGTGAGGAGTTAAATAGCGTCGCTTTGCGCAACTCCTAATTACACACTTCTAACTCTCAACTGATTACATCATTTTCTTGTGCCTGAAATAGATATAGAATCCGACAGCGACCAGTGCCATGAAACCCATGATGACCCAAAATGCCCACGCATAGTTTTGTAGGGGTAGCTGGACGTTCATACCATAAAGGCCGGTGATGAAGGTCAAAGGCAGGATGATGGTCGACACCAAGGTCAGAATTTTCATTGTCTCGTTGGTCTTGTTGGTCTGCATCGAGTCGAAGGTCATAGAGAGGCCTTCAATCAACTCTTCGTAGTCCTCGGTCATGTCCCAAAGCTTTTGCAGGTAGTCGAGGATGTTGCCCCAGTAGTCTTCCATGTACTCCACGTCGTCGGTGAAGCCTCGGACCTTACCTGTCTCGAAGAGGTGGAAGAGTCGCAGCTGTGGCTTGAAGATGGTGTTGATGAGGATGAGGTTCTTGCGCGTCACGCTGATGCGCTCGATGATCTTCACCTGCTTTTCCTGCAACAGTTCGCGGTTGATTAACTCAACGTCCAAGCCGACTTTGCGCAGCAGATACACAGATTCGGTCATCAGCTTTTCAAGGATGCGGTAAAGCAGGATGTCTGAGTTGCGGAAGCTCATTTCCTCGCCGTTTTGGATACGCTCCTCGTATTCCTCAAAGAGCTGCGACACACCCCAAGGGTTCTTCTCGATGGAGATGATGTAGTCCTTGCCCCAGAAAATCTTCACTTCCTTGATTTTCACGAACTTGTTCTGACGGTCGAAATTGGGAAAATGAAGGATGAGGAAATAATAGTCGTCGTAAATATCGATTTTCGGGCGTTGGTTCACCGATTTACAGTCTTCAATGTCCAAAGGGTGGAAATGAAATCGGTCTTTTAGGAATTCAAAGTCTTCTTCCGTTGGGTTATTGAGATGACGCCAAGTCAAGTTCCCGATTTTCAGGCTGTTAATCATAGGCCTTTCCCCCTTTCTTTTAAGTGAATACTGTGTTTACATCGGCGCAAAATTTGTTTCGCGCCGCGAAAATAAGGTTTTTTGTTGAAAAAGGGAGAACAAAACTTGCAAAAAATGCAAATTTGTAGGTTTTACTTCCACTCGAAGGTGTTGATCATATGGTCGATGTCCTCGCGGATGAAGTTGATGACGGGTTGCATCGAGTCGTTGTCGGGCTGAAAGTTAAAGTATAAGGCACCGCGCACGAAGTTCTTGGTACTGTCAGTAAGATAAAATTGCATCGGAGTGGCCACACCTTTGCCATCCATTTCGATGAACAGACCGTAGACTTTATGTTCATCATTGACAATCAAGCTGTCACGCACGCCGTTGGCTTTTTGCAGGTGCTTGGTCACCATGGTGTGGACATCCTCCAGATATTCGCCCAAGTTGCCGTTCACGGGCTTGTGCGTCAGGTGGATGGAGCCTTTGAATTGCGGCATCTCAACGTTGACCCAGTTCTTCTCGTTAGGCGAATAGCGGTCGTAGGTCAAATGGGCATAGTCGGGGCACTCGAAGCTGTATCGCTCAATCGTGTCGACTTTGCTGTATGACTTTTCGGGCAGGTCGATGCGGAAATAACCGCGCGGCTTGGGCAGGTAGTTGTCGCTGTCGTCGCACGAAACGGCGATAGCACCGATGACCAATGTTATTAATAGAATAATTATTTTATTGGTTTTCATGTTTTTCATTATTTGGTCGGCGTTTCGACAGGCTCAACGACCTTAGCTTTTTGCAGGTCCCTGAGCCTGTCGAAGGGCCGTTTCATTCTTCATCAAACACTACTTTCACTTCCTTGATGCGCTTGGTGTCGGCATCGGTGATCTCCATGTGGAATTTCTCAAAGTTGAACTTGAACCCGATTTCAGGGATGCGGCCTTCGATTTCCAAGATGAGTCCGGCCAAGGTGTCGGCTTCGCCCTGCATAGGTTCGAAGTAGTTTTCATCGACGCCAAACACCTTGCAGAAGTCGACGATACTGGTCTGAGCCTTAAAGAGATAGGAGCCATCATCGAGTTGGGTATAGTGTTCCTCCACGTTGGCTTCGTCAAACTCGTCGTTGATCTCGCCCACGATTTCCTCAATCACATCTTCCATGGTAATCAAACCCGAAGTGCCACCATATTCATCGACAACGATGGCAATATGAATCTTCTTTTCGCGGAAGTCTTGGAACAGGTCGTTGATTTTGCGGTTCTCGGGTACGAAGAAGGCGGGTCGGATGAGTTTCTGCCATTCGTAGGATTGGGCATCAAGGTAGGGGAGAAGGTCTTTTACGTAAAGGATGCCTTCCACCTTATCCAAGGTCTCATCGTAGACGGGAATCCTTGAGAATCCGCTCTTGATGACTACAGCGAGCATGTCGGTGAACTCCATGCCTTTCTCCACGCCGATGATGTCGACACGAGGAATCATCACACCACTCACCTCCTTTTCACTGAACGAGGCAATGCCTTTCAGCATCTGTTTCTCATCGAGAGGGGTCGACTCTTCAGTGGCAATGTCGACTGCTGTGGAGAGGTCTTCCATCGAGATTTCGCCTTTCTTCTTCTCCAAGTGTTTGTCCATAAACGAAGTGGAGTTGACCAATAGTTTGCTCAATGGCTTGAACAGACCGATGAGGAAACGTAGCGGTCGGGCCATGAATCGTGCCACTTTAATGGGACGCTTACCAGCATAGATTTTTGGCGTGATTTCGCCCACGATGAGAATCAATGAGGTGACGATTACAACTTCCAACAGGAAAGCTGCCAAGGGGTGGTGCTTCATGTCGAACAGCAGCGCCATGATATAGGTCGACAGCAGGGTGATGGTCACATTGACGAAGTTGTTGCCAATCAGTATGGTAGCCAGCAAGGTCTTGGGCTTTTCGCGGAGATTCAGCACGAGTTTGCTTTTGGTATCGCTACGCGATTCAAGATCCTCGACATCAGCTGGCTGAAGCGAGAAGAAGGCCGTTTCGCTGCTTGAGATTAAGGCGGAGGCAATGAGCAACAAAGCAAGCACCACCAATCCAATGATGGCGCCTATGGGTTGTTCGGAAAATCCTTTGTAGAAGTTGTTTGAAACAACGGTGAGAAGTCCTATGAGAGGGTCAGGGTCTGGTGTTTCCAAAATCTTATGATTTAAAATTCAGGCTGCAAAATTAGTAAAAATTTTTGAAGTGGTTTTGTTTTTTGTAAAAAGCTCTAAGCTCGTCGATTTTGAAATCGTCCGCCTATAGATTCCCTTATCACTTTGACCTCCAATGTCATTCCTTGTAGAGGTTTGTGCGATTGGAATCTATTGGAGGGCTAATATAGGAATGACATAGGCGGACGATTTCGATATCAACTACTTAAAATGGCAGGTCATTGCCCTCGTCTTGAGAGGGCGTTTGGGGTGTGTAACCAGGAGCTGGTTCTGGAGCTGGGGCATAAGGCTGGCCGTATGATGACTGTTGGGCGGGACGGGCGGGTGCCATCTGCATCATTTTGTCGGCATGCACTTCGGTGACGTAACGCACAATGCCTTGTTGGTCGGTGTATTGGCGGGTGCGCAGTTTGCCTTCGACATACATCAAGTCGCCTTTGGCATAGTTGCGACGACCATCAGCAATGTCGTTGGCGAGGTTGCCCCACACCACGATGTTGTGCCAGTCAGTCTGTTCCACCCAGTTGTTGTCACGATCGCGATAGCGTTCTGAGGTAGCCAAGGTGGCTGAAATTTTGCGGTTGCCGTTTTCAAATGTGGTAACTTCAGGGTCTTTCCCGAGTCGGCCAATGAGGATGACTTTGTTCAAGCTTGCCATAATGTAGTTCTTTTAAGTGTTTAAGTATAAATCAATTAAGCGAGGAATAGGGAAAGTACCCAAATCCATTTCGGGGGTCAAAAATAAATCTTTTGTTTCAATCCGCAACAATTTTTTTTCAAGTTTTATTTCGATGAACTGGGCAAGGATGGTTCTGTGCGTTAGTTTGTGGGTAAATACGGGTGAGACTTTGACTATGGTAAAAGGCTTGTTTTCAATAAGTTGTTGGAATTGTTCCGAGGCAATGACTTCTTCCACTGACATCGGTTGCTCGCTTTCGATACAGGGGAAGTCATAGAGGTTGCGCCAGATATCGTTACCGCTGCGTTTGTGCAAATAAATGCATCCTTTAATCTTGATAACCAAATAATTGAAATGTCTTGTAGTGACCTTGACCTTTTGCAGTTTCACAGGGCGTTGCATTACGGTTTGGAGGGCGAAGGCCATGCATTGGGTTTGTAGCGGGCATAGCATACAACTGGGATTTTTGGGCGTACAGTGCAAAGCACCAAATTCCATCAGGGCTTGGTTGTGGAGGCCGGGTTGCTCGCGGTTGAGCAGTTCATCGGCAAGTTGGGTGAAGAGTTTTTGGCCCTCATTAATATTAATAGGTGTGTCGATGTCGTAGAGTCGGGACAAAACGCGGTACACATTGCCGTCGACTACGGCATGGGGCAGGTTGAAGGCTATGGACGCGATGGCTGCGGCGGTATAGTCACCAATACCATGCAATTTTTTAAGTTGTTCAAAATCAGCGGGAAATTGTCCTCCGAATTGTTCTAAGATCTGTCTTGCGCATTTGTGTAGATTTCGGGCACGCGAGTAATAACCAAGCCCTTGCCACATCTTCAGCACTTCCTCTTCCGAGGCGTTCGCGAGGTCGGTCGCTGTGGGCCATTTCTCGATGAAACGCAGGTAATAGTCCATGCCTTGGATGACGCGGGTCTGTTGCAGGATGACCTCGGAAAGCCATACTTGATAGGGCGTCGGGTCGTGTCGCCAAGGGAGGTCACGGCGGTTTTCGGCATACCAATTAATTAAGGTGTCTTGTATGATACTCGTCATTGTTCTTGAGGCGAAATTCTTTATTTATAACTCATTAGAAGAAAAATTTTGCATTAATAGGGTCTGCGTATTGAAAATGTTCGTACCTTTGCCGCAAATTTACAACAAACATTATAACTAACCATTAAATAAGAGAAAAAATGACAAAAGCAGAAATCGTTGCTGAAATCGCAAGCAAGACCGGCATTGAAAAAGGTGCTGTCCAGAATGTTGTTGAAAACTTCATGGAAGTTGTGAAGAACGCCATGGCAAAGGGTGAGAACGTTTATCTGAGAGGCTTCGGCAGCTTCATCATCAAGACGAGAGCTGAGAAGACCGGCCGCAATATTGGCAAGAACATCGCCATCACTATCCCTGCCCACAAGATTCCGGCCTTCAAGCCTGCTAAGACCTTCATGAACGCTGTTAAATAAGAATCAACTAGTAAAATCTTTATACTATGCCAAACGGTAAGAAACACAAAAGACACAAGATGTCAACGCACAAGCGCAAAAAACGCTTGAGAAAGGACAGACACAAGAAGAAATAAGCTCTTCTTGAGCCTAAACACGACAATAACACAGCATTGGATTATACCATTGTTGTGTTATTGTTTTATCAATCAAATTGTTAACCCCAAAGTAAAACACTATGTCTGAAGAACAACAGCAAGAGGTTGTGGAAGTAAAGACGGTGACGCGCGACTTGGTTATCAACTCGCACGCTTCTGAGGTTGACATCGCTCTTCTGGAAGACAATTCGCTTGTCGAACTTCACAGAGAAAAGACCAACAACCAGTTTGCAGTTGGTGACGTTTACCTGGGTAGGGTCAAGAAGATTTTGCCGGGCCTCAACGCAGCCTTCGTTGATGTGGGCTATCCCAAGGAGGCTTTCCTGCATTATCTTGACCTCGGCCTTCAGGCCAATTCGCTGATCAAGTACAAGAAGGCAGTCGTCGGTGGCGATGATGTGGCCATGGACAAGTTCAAGCTTGAGCCCGACCTGCCCAAGAACGGCAAGATTGGAGATTTGCTCAACGTGGGCGACCTGCTTCCCGTACAAATCGCCAAGGAACCTATCCATACCAAAGGACCGAGAATCACCGCCGAGGTCTCTTTCGCGGGCCGTTATCTCGTCCTCGTTCCTTTCTCCAACCGCATTTCGGTATCCCAAAAAATCCGCAGCAGCGAAGAACGTAACCGTCTCCGCCGCCTCATACAGAGCATCAAGCCCGCCAACTATGGTGTCATCATCCGCACCGTCGCCGAAGGCAAGAAAGTGGCTGACCTCGATGCTGACCTCAGGGCGCTCATCGACAAATGGGAGCAGTGCATCATCGAGATGAAGAAGATGACCACCTTTGGCAGGATGGTCAGCGAGATGGACCAGACCAGCGTCATGCTGCGTGATTTGCTCAACGAGTCGTTCAACAACATCCACGTGAACGACGAGAAACTCTATGAAGAGATCCAGAAAAACATTCGGACCTTCGCACCGCAAAAAGCTGACATTGTGCAACTTTACAAAGGCAAAGAGCCCATCTTTGACTATTTCAACGTTACCAAGCAAATCAAAGGCTTTTTCGGTAAGATCGTCACCATCAGAAACGGTGTCTACCTTGTCATCGAGCACACCGAGGCCATGCACGTCATAGATGTGAACAGCGGCCATCGGGTGAACAAGGAGAATTCGCAGGAAGACAACGCTTTTCAGGTCAACATTGAAGCTGCCAAGGAGATCGCGCGCCAGCTGCGTCTGCGCGACATGGGCGGCATCATCATCGTCGACTTCATCGACATGCACGAAGCCAAACACCGCAAGGATTTGTTTGACGCCTTGGTCGAGGCCATGTCGCACGACCGCGCCAAACACACCATCCTTCCTCCGACGAAGTTTGGCCTTATTCAAATCACACGTCAGCGCGTACGTCCCGAAACGGAGGTGCAGGTGCAGGAGAAATGCCCTGTCTGCGCCGGCGAAGGCAAGATTCGCCCCGCCATCCTCTTCATTGACGAGATCGAAAACCACCTCAAGTACCTCATGGTCGACCAAAACGAGAACCACTTGACCTTACAGGTGCATCCCTTCATCTATTCCTACCTCTGCATAGATGGTCTGTTTTCGATTCGCCGCAAATGGATGAAGAAATACGGCAAGAAATTCAAGGTGCAGTCGATGCCCGAATTCCACGTATTGCAGTACAACTTCCTTAACGCCAACGGCGACGACATCAAACTTTAAGGAATTACTGCCACAAAAAACCTCGAAAAACCGTCCCGTTTTGGGGCGGTTTTTTTTGTTGTGTCGCTCTCTATCACCAAAAATAGTAGGGACAACCCTCTTTTTCATTGTTTATTATATTGTTGATTATCAATTTAAACCGATAAGGACAATCCAAAAAAGTAGGGACATGGCCTTGTAGAGCCCCCTTTACCTCTTGACAAACGTTTTTTCTGTATATTTTTGCGTCAGAGAAAAGGACACGCTTTGCGTCACTGCGAGGAACGAAGCAGTCTAGACATGAAGCTTTCTTATCTGGATTGCTTCGTCGTTCCTCCTCGCAATGACGCGAAGCGGACGAAAAGTCTGAGTAAAACAGTAGAGTCATGAAGACAAACTTGAAATTACTAATCCTTATCGCAGTAGCCTTAGCATTGGCGGCTTGCGACAGCCAGACGAAGCGGATTGAACAGGCACAAGCCTTCTATGAAGAAGGTGTGCAACTCCGTGAGCAACGTCGCTCAGAAGAGGCTGCTGAGAAGTTCCTGCAAGGCTTGTCATTGGTGCAGCGTTCCGATAAGACCATGGAAGCCATCCAGCTGGAAGGTCAACTCAGCGACAACCTTGGCGCCATGTACTTCAAACACGAGCTTTTTGTGGATGCTTTAGAGCAACACCAACGGGCTTTGAGCTGTTTCCGCCAGACCAACGACTCCACCGGTATGATGAACGCATACCGTAATAGTGGACGTGATGTACGGGCACAGAAACAATATACCCAAGCCATGCAATACTACGACTCGGCTTTCCGCATTGCCACCTTCGTGAAGGACACCGCTATGCTGAGTGACCTCTATTTAGAGATGGGGCGCGACTACTATATGGAGACAGGCAACTTCGCCAAAGGCATCGAGAGCGTCAACCAAGCTTTGGAAATCGGTCTCAGCGACAACGACACCGACATCGCCCACATGACCTTGGGCATCCTCTATTATTACTCGCGCGAAAACGAGAAGGCAAAGTCCTACTTGAACCAAGCCCTCCGCAGCGAGCGTGCCGGACTGAAAATGTCTGTCTATCAAACGCTATATGCCATTGCCTACAGCGAGGGCGACTACCAACAAGCAGTGAAATACCACACGCATTTTTCAGACAACTTGGTGCAAGCCGATGCGGAGCACTCCAGTGAGACCATGCAAAGAATCAAGGCGGAATATGAGTTGAAAGCCCAACAAAGCGAATTGGAGAGCCTGCACCGTAACCGCGACTTGAAGCTGTATTTGATTATCGCCTTGTCGGTGATTGCCTTGCTCATCATCCTGCTGATTGTGAGGAAGATTATCAGCGACCACAAACTGGAGATGGAACAGTTTGGGCGGCAAGTGGAGCGTGACCAAAACCGCATCCATGAGTTGGTGAGCGATATGGAGACGCTCATTCGCACCAACGACGAGCTGCGTCGCAGCCAGCAGACCCTCCCGCATAAAGATTTCATGATGATTGAGAAAATCATGGCACGCAACAAGATCATGGCCACCGCCCAAGCGCTCAGCGAGGAAATCAATGCCGACTCGCTCGACTTCGAGCTGACCGACAACGACTGGAAGGACTTCATCAGCTTGACGGACTTGATTTTCGACGGCTTCTCGCATCGCCTTCTCGAACTCTATCCCAAGCTTGGCAAGTGGGATGTGCGCATTTGCTGCCTTTCCAAGAACGGCTTCTCCAACCAGGTGATTTCCATTCTTTTAGACACCCAAACGGACTCATACTATAAACGTAAAACCCGCATAAAACAGATGAAAATGGACCTCGGAGATGACAAACGCTCTTTTGAGGAAATTGTGAATGCCGTATGACACACTTCAATTAAAACATAAATTAATCATAATAACCAACCCATTAAAAACACACCCCTATGAAAAAAATTCTACTACTTTCAATGAGCCTTGCATTAGGTTTTTGTGCATTTGCGCAACAGCGTATTGCCAAGAGCGACATCCGTCAAGCCACGGTGAAGGCTGCGAAGGTTATAGTGGGTAACGAAACCATCAACCCCACACCAGCCAATTTCGTTCCACAAACTGCTAAGAGCGTTGTGGTCAATAGGTATGATGATATTTCAGACTATGAAACCATGATGACTACGTATGACCTTCAGTCCAACCATTTCTGCTCCAACCGTATGTATCAGCTACCTAATGGCTCGGTCGGTATAGTCGCCATATTATCGCACGAGGCCAACCAAGCGGCTTCTGACCGTGGTACGGGATACAACTTCTACGATGCCGAAATAGGCGATTGGTTTGGTATGCCTGAATCCTGTATCGAACCCATTAGAACGAGTTGCCCTACCATCGCTCAGTGGGGCGAGAGAGGAGAAATCCTCATTTCACACACACCCATGCGTTGCTGGACTAGAGAGATTGCCGGCGAAGGCGAATGGGAATACAGAGGCGAACTCCCCAGTGCTCCCGAAGGCTATCCTTACGCTGACGAAGCTGCGTGGCCGAGAGTTGTCACTTCGGGTGATAATCACAACATTATCCACGTGATTGGTGATATCCAACACCAAGTCAGCAGCGATGAAGCGTACAACCATCAGGTCTATCTCCGTTCGGAAGATGCGGTGAACTGGGAAATCAGTTATGGTCCTCTAGCTGATGTCGGTTATGAGTCAGGTAGCTTCTCATCCGACGACTATGCCATTGCAGCCAACGGTCATACTGTGGCTATCCTTTACACAGGTTCTTTGACCAACAGCGTTTGGATGTTCAAGTCAACCGATGATGGTCTGACCTGGGAATCAAGAAGAGTTTGGGAAGACCCTTACGAAGGCATCGATTTAAGCGATCCCAATTTAGCTTACACTGACACACTGTTTAGGCCTATGAATGGCGCCATCGCTATCGACAACAATGACGTTGTCCATGTGGCTCTCAACACCTTTGAGATGGCACATTGGGCAGATACCGACCCTGGTTACTACGACTACTTCTATGGCCGTACCGTTGACGGTATTCTCTATTGGAACGACGCCCAAGAAGGTCCCATTGCCGACACCTATCACGAGGAGTATGTCGGCACTCCATTAGAAGAGCACTTTGCCAATCCCAATCCCCATCATGCTGCACGTCTCTGGTGGCCTGACCCGGATGCCCCTGGCTATTTCAGAATGGATCCTAACTCTACCAAATGGATTGGTTACATCCCGATGAATGAAGGCTATGATTGGAGCAATGACCTTTTCTACAATGAAGCCGAGTATCATCAGTTGTTCTATGGGGCTTCAGGTCATCCAGCGCTTTCGTGCGACCCCTATGGCAACCTTGCCTGCGCCTTCTCAGCACCTTGCGTCAGACGGCTCGACGACGATGGCACTCACTACTACAGAAGCATTTATGTGAGCTATCGCGATGTTGAAAGAGGCTACTGGGATCAAGTCGTTGACGACCTCACCGACGAAGATGTCAACTTCATGTTCCTCTACTCCGACAACCTCTTCACGCTGAGCGTTAACAACACCGTCAACCCTGGCGAGTTCTGGTTCGGGTTCCAAAGCGATGATCAAATTGGTATGTACTTTGGTAACGGACAATACACCGCTTCTGAAAACATCATCCACGCCACCAAAATTACTAAATCGATGTGGATTCCTGCCGGTCGCGAATGGTACTACGAAATCGAGAATGAGAATGGTAGCATCACCTACCAATATATGTATCAGGCTGGCGACTCCATAATCAACAATGATACTGCGCATATCCTTGTGAAAATCAATACGCTATATGACAAGGAATTGTATGACGAGGTAACACACGAGTATGTCTATGAGCGTGACGGCAAATTGTATTGGTGGAACAAGACCTTAGGTATGTTCACCGTGCTGTATGATTACAGTGCCGAAGTGGGCGACGAGTGGGAGATTAAGGTGGGGTCGGAAAGCCTCATGATGCATGTGGATGCGGTGGAAAACATTGAATATGAGGGCAGGACGTATAGGATGCTGCACGTAAGCGACCCCGATGACCTCTTCAGCGGCAATATTGTGTGCGGCATCGGGCATCTCACCAGCTTCTTCCCCGAGCGGTTGATGCGTAACGAGGAAGGTATGCGTGTGGAGGGTCTGCGCTGTTACTGGGTTGATTTTAAACTGGCCTTCAAATATGGCGAAGAGGACTGCGATGCGATATACAGCGACATACATGGCGTGGAGGAGGACGTCCCTTCGGCTCCTTCGACAGACCTGGTGGTTTATCCTAATCCTACCAACGGCGTTTTGTTTGTAGAGACGCGATTAATCGCGTCTCTACCAGACCAAACCTACCGCATTACCAACCTGATGGGCCAAACCCTGTTGACAGGCCAAATCACGTCCGAGATTCAACAGATTGATGTGACGAATTTGCCCGAGGGAATGTGTTTCATTACCTTTGCAGGTGAAACGCAGAAATTTATGGTGCGGTAAAAACACGTTCTTAAATTCAACTCCTGAAAGCCTGCCTCCCAATGAGGTGGGCTTTTTTATGTTGTCAGTTTTTTTATTACTTTTGCACCCAAATTAAATCAATTATGGCAAAAGACATCGTATTAAGCGGCATCCGCCCCACTGGAAACCTTCACCTCGGCAACTACTACGGCGCCGTGCGCAGCTTCGTAAAGATGCAGGAAGACTACAACTGCTACTTCTTCATCGCCGACTGGCATTCGCTGACCACGCACCCCACGCCTGAAAACATACAGAAGTCGGCACGCACCATCCTGGCCGAATACTTGGCCTGTGGTATTGATCCTGAAAAGGCCACCATATACATCCAAAGTGATGTGCCGGAAACCATAGAACTATACCTCTACTTCAACATGAACGCCTACATCGGCGAGTTGGGTCGCGTGACGACCTTCAAGGAAAAGGCCCGTCAACAGCCTGACAATGTGAACGCTGGCTTGTTCACCTATCCTACACTGATGGCTGCCGACATTTTGCAACATCGTGCCAAATGGGTGCCCGTGGGCAAGGATCAGGAGCAGAACATGGAGATGGCACGCAAGTGCGCCCGCCGCTTCAACAATATTTACAAGGTGGAGTTCTTCCCAGAGCCGCAGAACTACTACTTCGGTGGTGACGCCATCAAGGTGCCTGGTCTCGACGGCAGCGGCAAGATGGGTAAGAGCGACGGCAACTGCATCTACCTCTTCGAAGATGAAAAGACCATGCGCAAGAAGGTCATGCGTGCCGTCACCGACAGCGGCCCGACTGAGCCTAATAGCCCCAAGCCCGAGGTCATCCAGAACCTTTTCACGATGATGAACATCGTCAGCGAGCCTGAGACGGTGAAGTACTTTGACGAGAAGTGGAACGACTGCTCCATTCGTTATGGTGACATGAAGAAACAGCTGGCAGAAGACCTCGAAAAGACGGTCGCTCCCATCCGTGAGCGCATAATCGAGTTCTCATCTGATACCGAACGCCTCGACCGCATTGCCCGTATGGGTGCCGAAAAGGCCCGTGAGAGCGCGGCGAAGACCTTGAACGAGGTGAGGAAGATTATTGGGTTTAGAACATATTAATGCTTGTAGAGACGCGATTAATCGCGTCTCTACCAACATCACACAATGGGCGATTTCATTACATACGAAAAAATACCCGAACGCGCGGTGCTCATCGCTGTGGCCTCAAAGCAGCAAAGCCGCGAGCGCACTGAGGAATACCTGGATGAGCTGGCTTTCCTGCTGGAAACGGCGGGTGGTGTTCCCGTGGCGCGTTTTGTGCAGGCTATGGACCATCCGAGTAGCGTCACCTACCTCGGCTCGGGCAAGCTAGAGGAGATTCATCAGTACATTAAGGCGGAGAACATTGAGATTGCTGTCATTGATGATGAGCTGAGTGCCACGCAAGCCCGTAACATGGAGCAGGCGTTGGAATGCCGTGTGCTCGACCGTACCAGCCTCATCCTCGACATCTTTGCCTCTAATGCCCATACGGCACATGCCAAAGCGCAGGTGGAATTGGCACAGTATCAGTACCTTCTGCCGCGCTTGACTCGTATGTGGACCCACTTGGAACGTCAACGGGGAGGTATCGGTATGCGCGGCCCCGGTGAGACCCAGATCGAGACTGACCGTCGTTTGATTTTGGATCGCATTGCCCTGTTGAAGGAGAAATTGAAAGATATCGACAAGCAGAAGACCGTGCAGCGCAAAAACCGTGGCAAGTTGGTGCGTGTGGCTTTAGTTGGCTATACCAACGTGGGCAAGTCGACCATTATGAACTTGCTGAGCAAGTCGGAGGTCTACACGGAGAACAAACTCTTCGCTACGCTCGATACCACGGTGCGCAAGGTGGTGGTGGATAATCTACCGTTCCTACTGTCTGACACGGTCGGATTTATCCGCAAGTTGCCGCATCATTTGGTGGAGTCGTTCAAGAGCACTTTGGATGAGGTGCGCGAGTCGGACATTCTGCTGCATGTGGTTGACATCTCGCATCCTGACTTTGAAGCGCAAATGGAGGTCGTCAACCAGACTTTGGCCGAGTTGGGTTGCGCCGACAAGAAGACCATCGTCGTCTTCAACAAGACCGATGCCTACACTTGGGAAGAGAAAGACCCTGACGACTTGACGCCGCCCACCAAACGCAACGTCTCCTACGAGGAGCTGAAGCAGACTTGGATGGCCAAGATGAACGAAAACTGCATTTTCATCTCCGCCAAGAACCGCGACAACTATCAGGAATTCAGGGATTTGCTCTACAAGGAAATCCGCGATATGCACGCGATTCGGTATCCATACGATAGTTTCCTCTATTAACCTTACTCCCAAAACTCCCAATTCTTAATTCTCAATTCTCAATTCTTAATGCATCTCATCGACACCCATACCCACGTTTACGACCATCAGTTTAGCCTTGACCGCGATGCGGTTATGCAGCGTGCCTTGGATGTTGGTGTCAAAATGATGCTCCTTCCCAATGTGGATGCCTCGACCATCGCACCTATGCTCGAATTGCATGAGCAATATCCCGACTGCACCCGCGTAATGATGGGCTTGCAGCCCGAGGAGGTCAAGGAAGACTATAAGGAAGTGCTATCCCAAATGGAAAAGGAATTGGAGCGCGGCATTTATGTCGGAGTGGGGGAGGTTGGCCTTGATTTCTATTGGGATGCGACTTACGAGAAGCAACAACTAGATGCCTTCGAGACCCAATTGGACTGGGCCAAACAACTCGGCCTGCCGCTCTCCATTCATTGTCGTAATGCCTTCGACAAGATGGTGAAGATCCTTGAACAGAAACAAGATGGCGGCCTGCGTGGCATCATGCATTGCTTCACAGGTACGGAGGAAGAAGCCAAAGTCTATCTTGAGTTGGGCTTTCATCTCGGTTTGGGTGGAGTGACCACCTATAAAAACTGTGGCGTAAAGGACTATTTGCCCAATCTGCCTTTGGATAGGATTGTTTTGGAGACAGATGCGCCTTATTTGGCTCCCGTTCCTTGCCGTGGCAAGCGCAACGAGCCGGCATTCTTGGTTCATACTGCGCAGAAACTTGCTGAAATACTGCAAACCTCTTTGGAAGAATTCGCTGCCGTGACTACGGCTAATGCGAAAAACTTGTTTCGGCTTTGATGTCGCTTTGCGTCACTGCGAGGCATTACTCTTACCCATTTACCCTCATGGCGGAGAAGCATCCGCCATCCCCCTGCGCTAAAAGGAATTCCTGTCGCGTAGGGGATTGCGGGTCAAGCCCGCAATGAGGGGATATGGTGTGGGGCTTGGTCTTTCTTCGTGAAAAGTAGTGCAAAAAAAAGGTCGCCGACTTGCGCCGGCGACCCGCCATTATGAAGATAAAAAAACAACTGTTGTTCAATTAAATTATCCGCACTTGGAGTATCCGCAGTTGCGGCAGTGCTTGCAGCCGTCTTCGAAGACGAGCTTCTCGCCGCAGGTGGGGCATTTCTCCTTTTCGTCAACCATGCCATCGGGCACGTATTTCTTCAAAGCACGGGCGATGCCGTTTTTCCAAGTGTTGATGCTCTCTTCCTCCACGTTCAAATTCTGTACCAATTCAATTACATATTGGATGGGCATGCCATGACGCAAGATGCCTGAGATGAGCTTGGCGTAGTTCCAATATTCCTTGTCGAACGAGCGTGACAAGCCTTGCATCATCACCTCATAGCCATCCTTGTCAGTGTAGCGGAAATCATAACGAGAGGTCTCGCCTTTGATTTTTTCCCTGATAATCGTGCCTTTTTCTATGTAAGGTGGCAGCAAGAAGTCCTCGGCCTTGCCCAAGAAGATTTCGTAAGGTTTGCCATGAAGCTTGCCAACAAAGGCAATCCACTTCTCGTAGTTGTTCTGGAAACGCACGATGTCGCATTCCAATTCCTTCGGACGTGGTGGGGCAGAGTTCTCGTGGATGTCATCGGGACGGGCACCGTCTTTGGTTTCTTTCTTTTCCTCTTTCTTCTCGTCTTTGGAAACCAGCACGCCGTCGCGGGAGCCGTCACGGTAGATGGTCATACCCTTGCAGCCACTCTCCCAAGCGGTCATATAAATTTGGCTGACAAGCTCTTCCGTTGTCTCCTTCGGCACGTTCACCGTCACGCTGATGCTGTGGTCGACCCATTTCTGCATCGAGCCTTGCATCTTCACCTTATTCACCCAGTCGATGTCGTTGGCAGTGGCCTTGTAGTACGGTGATTTGGCGATGATGGCATTGAGTTTCTCATCGTCGTATTTCAGCACCTCGTCAACGTTGTAGCCGTTCACCTCAAGCCAAGTGATGAACTTGTGGTGGAACACATTGTATTCCTCAAATGAGTTGCCTGTCACATCGGTGAAGGTGACGTTGACATCTTTGTCGTTGGGGTTCACCTTACGGCGGCGTTTGTAGGCCACCATGAAGACGGGCTCGATGCCTGAGGTCGTTTGGGTGCAGATGCTGACAGTGCCTGTGGGGGCGATGGTCAGCATAGCGATGTTGCGACGGCCCACACGACACATCTTTTGGTAGAGGTTCTCATCCAAGGCGCGCAGACGTTGGATAAAGGGATTGTTTTCTTCGCGCTTGGCATCAAACATCGGGAACTTGCCGCGTTCTTCTGCCAAATTGACAGAGGATCGGTAGGCATTGTAAGCCAATAGCTTCTGAATCTCGGTGGAGAAAGCGATAGCCTCGTCTGAGGCGTAACGTTTGCCCAAGGCGGCGAGCATATCGCCTTCGGCGGTGATGCCGATACCTGTGCGGCGGCCTTGCAGACACTTCTCCTTGATGTGTTTCCACAAGTTGGCTTCGGTGCGTTTCACCTCATCGTCTTCGGGGTCGGCTGCGATTTTGGCCAAGATGCCATCCACCTTCTCGATTTCAAGGTCGACGATGTCGTCCATCATACGCTGGGCTATGGCCACGTGTTTCGAGAATAGCTGGTGATTGAAGCGTGCCTCAGGCGTAAACGGATGGTCGACATAACTATAGAGGTTGATTGCCAACAGGCGGCAGCTGTCGTAGGCGCAAAGCGGAATCTCACCGCAGGGGTTGGTGCTCAAGGTCTTGAAGCCGAGGTCAGCATAACAATCGGGAATGGACTCTCGGATGATGGTGTCCCAGAACATCACGCCAGGCTCGGCCGACTGCCATGCGTTGTGGATAATCTTGTTCCACAAGGCACGGGCGTCAATCTCCTTGGTGTATTTCGGGTTGGGTGAATCAATAGGATATTGCTGAACGAACGGCTTGTTCTCCTTAACGCATTGCATGAACTCATCCGTGAGGCGCACCGAGATGTTGGCGTTGGTGATGCGGCCTTGGGTCATCTTTGCATCGATGAAAGCTTCCGAGTCGGGGTGCTTGATGCTGATGGTCATCATCAGGGCGCCACGGCGACCGTCTTGGGCCACCTCCTTCGTGGAATTGGAAAAACGTTCCATGAAAGGTACCACGCCAGTGGAGGTGAGGGCGCAGTTCTTGACAGGACTGCCCGTAGGACGGAGATGCGACAGGTCGTGACCCACGCCACCACGACGTTTCATTAGCTGCACCTGCTCTTGGTCGGTCTTCATAATACCGCCGTACGAGTCGGAGTCACCGTTGTTGCCGATGACAAAGCAGTTCGACAGCGACGAAATCTGAAAATCGTTGCCGATGCCCGTCATTGGGCTGCCTTGAGGCACGATGTAACGGAAGTCTTTCAGTACCTCGTAAATTTCTTCTTCCTTCATTGGGTTGGGATAACGGCGTTCGATGCGAGCAATTTCTCGGGCGATGCGGTGATGCATGTCGTCGGGGGTGAGCTCGTAGATGTTGCCGTCGCTGTCCTTGAGTGCGTATTTGTTTGCCCATACATCACCAGCCAAAGCGTCACCATGGAAATATTCCTTGGCGGCGGCCTTTACTTCTTCGATGGGATGGGCATGATACTCGACTTTAGTGGCTTCTTTTTTTTGCTCTTTGTCAACCACCTGAACTTCATCCTGACTCTCAATCTGCTCGGCCGCGAAAGTGGTGTTTTTCCGCGACTCGATGATCTTGTCGTAAGGGTGAACTTCAACTGGGGCCTCTTGAGCTTCCTCAATGCCACTAAACAAGTCTCCGTCCAATTCCAACTGCGTGGGGTTTGATCGCATCTTGCTGGTATTTAAACTTTTGTGGGTAATACAATGGCGCTTTTTCTGACGCTCGTTCAGTTTGCGAAATTAAGAAAGAAGCAGATATGTCGCTCCAAAAAATTGACTTTTTAGAGTGTATTTTATCAACAAAGGATGTTGATAAGTTTTTTGATTTTGATTGTCAAAAGGATATAAAAAAATGAAAGAAATTGGCACACCGTAGAGACGTTTCAGGAAACGTCTCTATAGACGACATTTATTTTTTCAGCTGTTCCATCGCAAAAGCATAAGCCCCGACAGCCACTGCCGAAGAGGTACCGAGGGCGGTAATGCCAACACCTACGCGTTTGCTCGGGTCATACCAAACCTCTTGCTCGCTGAAGGGTACTTTGACCATCTTGCCCGATTTCTCGGTAAAGCGTTTTAGGTCTTCTGTATCCATCAAATTGTATACTTCGGTTTCCATTCGGGGAATGACATTCCCGTTCACTTGGTAAGGCTCGTTCATCTTGCTGATGAGCATAGGCATGAACACAGGCCATGCACCCGAGAGTCCGCCACCGATGACCACGAGACCGTCGGTGAAGCGCAATCCGTTGCAGAGCACATCGGCCAACACGGTGGTCAGCTCATCCCAGGCTTTCAATGCAGCACCCTTGTTGCCGGGTTGTTCGCCTTGGGCAATCTTGAAGATGTCGTAGGGTTGTGGTGCCTCGTCGAAGGCGATGCTTGTCTCACGGGCGTACACGCGGCGAACGGCACGGATGCTGACGCTGTCTTCAGCGATTGTGTTGGGATAGAGACAGTTGCGCGAGCACCAAATCTCACCACCAGCCGAATTGTCACCGTTGAGCAACACCTTATTAATAACTATGCCACCGCCGAAGCCCGTTCCGAGGGTCACACCGAAGAGGTTCTTGTAGCGTTTCGGGTTGCCTTGCTCTTCCAAAGTCTTGTTCACTTCGGGTAGCAGGCCGCTAAGGGCTTCTCCATAGGCAAAGAGGTCACCGTCGTTATTGATGAAGACAGGCACGTGAAACTCGTTTTCAAGCACTTGCTTCAATGGCACGCCGCCACGGAAGGTGGGCAAGTTGGGCAGGTCGCCGATGATGCCGTTGGGATAGTCGGCTGGGCCGGGGAAGCAGAAACTGATGGCCGTGGCTTTGCAGCCGCAGCGTGTCTCACATTCGTGGAATCCAGTGATGAGTTTTTGTAGTACCTCTTCAAGTGTAGGTGCGGCAGAAGGAATGGTGAAAGGTTCGATGATTTCGCGGGCGTCTTGCACGGCAGAAAACTTGAACCCTGTGCCGCCGGCATCGAGGATGAGGATAACGGGAGTGTTATTCATGTTGTTTGGCTTTTAATGACGGATTGTAGAATTTTTCCACCCATAGCACCCACATGATGAAGATGATGAGGTAGAAGAAAAACTTGAAGATATAATCGTGACCGAGGTGGAACGTGTTGATGTCGTTGCCCATAAAATGGATGTTGATATTGGGCCACGCAATCTGCATAAGCAGGATGCCACAAATGCGTACCACATTGGTCCATTCGATGATGACCAAACCAGCAGGGATGTACCACAGCTTGTGCTTCCAAGGTCCAGGGAAAAGGATCATGAGGAAAAGCCAATGCATCCATTGCTTCAGGCTGGCACATTCAGGCGCGATGACTACACGAGCCAAGCCGCCGTCTTCGTTAATGGCACTAATAACCCTTTTTGGGGTGAAGGTGGTAATATCAATGCAGAAAATATGGTCAAGCACCCAACAGGATTGGCTATAGACCAAGTCGACAGACCAATACATCAGTTTTTCAACCAACTTTCCAACAGGCCAATAGCCTAAGGCCTGCCAACCCAAATAGAGATAGTGGAAGCTGATTATCAATATAATAAACAGTCCTACATTGACTGTGCTACGGTTTTTCGGGTTCTTGCAATAGGCTTTAATATGCTCGAGATTCATGGAAAGAATTTTGGGGCGAAAATACGAAATAAATGAATTATCCGTACCTTTGCATCTCAAAAATAACGGAAATATGGAAAACGACACCATAACCGCTCAGGTTTCTGAGACGATACAAGACACATCCGCACTCGCTACTGTGACTGAAGGCATCCACAAGATGACGACAACGCCTGTCTCGGAATGGCTCCCCGATTTGGTGAAGACTTATGTTGTTCCTTTGGGACTAAAGATAATAGCCGCCATTGTTGTACTCATTTTGGGGCGTTGGATTATCAAATTGATCAAAAGATGGATGGCTAAAGGGTTGATGAGCCGCCATGGCGATGCCACTTTGCATAGTTTCCTGTCCAATTTGGTCGCTGTGGTGCTGAATTTCTTCCTCATCATGGCCATTGTTGGCATTTTGGGAATTAATACGTCGTCATTGGTGGCGTTGTTGGCCTCGGCGGGATTGGCTGTGGGTATGTCGTTGGGTGGCACGTTACAGAATTTTGCTGGTGGTGTGCTGATTATCATGTTCCGACCTTTCAAGGTGGGTGACTTTATTGCCGCACAAGGAATGGAAGGCAAAGTGAGCGAGATACAGATCTTCAATACGCACTTGTTGACAACGGACAACAAAGAGGTGATTTTGCCCAATGGAGCACTTGCCACAGGGGTGATGACCGTCTATTCGAAACAGGATACGCGCCGTGTCGATTGGGTGTTCTCCATTGCCTACGGTGATGACTACGACAAGGCAAAGACAGTGCTCCGCCGGTTATGCGATGAAGATCAATGCATCCTGAAATCTCCTGAGCCTTTCATCGAATTGATTAAGCTCAACAACAGCTCGGTCGACATTACAGTGCGTGCATGGGTCAATTCGGCGGATTACTGGCCTGTGTTTTTCAGCATGAACGAAAAGGTCTACAAGACCTTTGCTCAGGAAGGTTTGAATATCCCGTTCCCACAAATGGATGTCCACATGAAGGGCTGAACTTGAAAAAGTGGAGCGATTGCGATTTTTTTTGACACAATTTTTTCAGAAACGTTTTGGGTAAAGAAAAAAATTGTATTTTTGCAGCCCGTTAGAAAAAAGACAAGTGTAAATAATAAAGGATAAGAGTCATGTCAAAAGTTTGTCAAATTACAGGTAAAAAGGTGATGCACGGCAACAATGTTTCTCACTCCAACAAGAAGACCAAGAGAACGTTTGAACCGAATCTGAAAATCAAGAAGTTCTATGTTCCGGAATGGAATGAATGGGTTGTGCTGAAGGTCTCGGCTGCCGGTATGCGTACCATCAACAAGAAGGGTATCTACCAAGCCATTTTGGATGCTTCTGCAGAAGGTAACCTTGAGCGTTGGTAATCCATTGCCGATGTGAACCATATCAGAGCTGCTGTGCCTTGCGCAGCGGCTTTTTTGTTTGAATAGACTCCATTTCCCTTCGGACAGATAATATTTCCCGACAATTCTAGTTATCCATTCATGCGAGTGAAGTTCATCCTTATAGCATTCTTGCTGACCTCTCTGTTTGCTTCGGCTCAACAGCTGCCGACGGCTAAGGTCTACGGTAAGGTAATCGACGAGCAGGGCCATCCCATCGAAATGGCCAACGTGGTGGTGCCCGAGCTGTTGGTGGGCTACACGACCAACTCGCGAGGCTACTATGAATTGTCGTTGTTGTCGGATTCCACATGGACCATCCATTTCTCGTTTATTGGTTACGAGCAGAAGCAGGCCACGGTGCGGCTGAAAAGTGGTGAGAAGCGTAAGCTCGATATGGTGCTGCATTCCACCGCTACAGTGCTTCCCGATGCCGTCATCAGCGACCGTGGTACAGAGGCTTCAAGCTTGACGCGTTTAGATGCCAAACAAGCCACGATGCTCCCCACGATGGGTGGTGGAGTGGAAACCCTTATCAAGACCTTGCCTGGTGTGGTGTCGAACAATGAATTGAGTTCCCAATACCGTGTACGTGGCGGCAACTTTGATGAGAATTTGATTTATGTGAACGGCATCGAAATCTACCGTCCTTTCCTTGTCGGGTCGGGACAGCAGGAGGGATTGAGTTTCGTCAACTCGCAGTTGGTCAACAACATCGAGTTTTCGGCGGGAGGCTTCGCGGCTGAGTATGGCGACAAAATGTCATCGGTGCTCGATGTGACATATAAAACGCCTAAAGAAGCCGCTGGTTCTCTGAGTCTGAGCCTCTTGGGTGCTGAAGCCCACGTGGAAGGGGCGACGAAGAATGATAAGTTCAGTTATCTGGTTGGGGCACGTTACAAAAACACTGCCTTGGCTCTTGGTATGATGAATACCAAAGGCGACTACAAGCCCAATTTCACCGATGCGCAAGCCTTGTTCAATTACCAGTTCAATGAGAAATGGAGTCTGTCGTTTTTGGGCTATTATTCCAAGAATCGTTACATGCTGATTCCGCAAAATGCAAAAATCAACTTCGGCACTATCGACGTGCCGCTGCAACTGAATGTGTATTTTGGAGGTCAAGAGATTGACGACTATTCGACAGGCTTAGGCGCGTTTACCTTGTCGTACAAGCCCAATAAAGACTTGAACTTGAAATGGATAGCCTCGGCTTATTCTGCTTATGAGACCGAGACCTTCGATATTCGAGAGCAATATTTCTTCGGTGTGCGCAACACCTCTTTCGGATCCGAAGAGTTTGGTGAAGTGATTGAAAACCACGAAGTTGGAACGCTCACCAAACATGCTCGTAATGGTTTCTACGCCCAGGTCTACAACCTCGACCATAAAGGTCTATACGCCTTCGACAACAGCCTGCTGAAATGGGGTCTTCGTTTCCAGCATCAGAACATAGACGATGTGGTGGACGAATGGCAGATGATGGACTCGGCGGGCTATAGCCTGCCCCATGTCCCCGACATGATTGGCAGCTATCCTGATATTCTGCCCGAAATCGGAATGGACTTCGTGCACAAGACGCACAATTTGCTTTCTGTCAACAATCTTGACGGTTTTGTGCAGAACTCTTGGACAATCCCCTACAAAGAAGAAGGCGAGTTTGTCATCACGGGCGGCTTGAGGGCTAATTATTGGGGCTATAATAATAAGGTGTATATCAGTCCGAGGGCAGGTGTCGCCTATAAGCCTGAGAGCGAGAAGAATGAGACGGTGTATCGCCTGTCGGGCGGTGTATATAACCAGACACCATTTTATCGCGAGATTCGTAATCGTGATGGCAGTCTTTTCAAGGATGCCGAGGTGCAACGGTCGTATCAGATTGTGGCGGGCAATGACTTCAAGTTCCGCGCTTTCAACAGGCCTTTCATCCTGACCTCGGAACTGTATTTCAAATGGTTCACCCACGTCATTCCCTACGACATTGACAATGTACGTATTCGTTACTATGCCGACCAGTCGGCAAGAGCATATGCAACGGGTCTTGATTTCAAAGTGAATGGGGAGTTTGTGAAGGGCATTGATAGCTGGGCGAGTCTGTCCATCATGCAAACCAAAGAGGACATCCGTGGAGACTATTGTTTGGTGGATTTCGAAGGAAATCAACTGCCTTTCTATAATCATGCCGACGACCAAGTGGCCGACACTGTTGCTTTGGGTTGGCATTACCGTCCTTCTAACCAATTAGTCAACTTCTCCTTGTTCTTCCAAGATTACATCCCCAACGCTCCAACGTGGCGTGTCAATATGACATTGACTTTTGGCATGGGCTTGCCTATCAACGAGAATAACTCTGACTTTTATTCCACTTCGAGCCGCTATCCTGCCTATCGTCGTGTCGACATCGGCTTCAGCAAGCAGCTCATCAGTGAGGCTTCTAGTTTCAGCAAGGGTAACCCGTTGCGCTATGTGAGGAACATGTTTGTGAGCGTGGATGTCTTCAACTTGCTTGACATCCCGAATGTCATCTCTTACAACTGGGTGAAATACATCAATAACCAATACTACGGCGCGCCAAATTACCTGACGCCACGTTATGTCAACGTGAAATTAGTTATGGACTTTTAAAGAAAAAAGCGAGGTTTTGCCTCGCTTTTTTCATGATTAGTACATTGCTGTCATCTTAATCCATTCTCGCCCCTGGGCGCACATGTCCTCGACCTCTGAGACAGTCTTTGGAATCGGACGCCCGAGGATACGGCAGCCGTCTTCGGTGATGAGCAGGTCGTCCTCGATGCGGATACCACCGAAGTCCTTGTAAGTCTCTAGCTTCTCGTAGTTGATGAATTCCTTGAACTTGCCTTCGGCCTTCCACATATCAATAAGGGTCGGGATGAAATAGATGCCTGGCTCATCGGTGACCACGAATCCTGGTTTTAGGGTCTTGCCACAGCGCAATCCGCTGAAGCCCAACTTAGTGGAGCGCGGGGTGATGTCATCGTAGCCTACGTAAGTCTCGCCAAGGCCTTCCATGTCGTGTACATCCATGCCGAGCATGTGGCCGAGGCCGTGAGGCATGAAGAGCCAATGCGCTCCGTTCATCAAAGCCTCTTCGGTGTCACCCTTCATTAAGCCGACGCCTTTCAAGCCTTCAATCAGGGTGCGGCAGGCGAGGGTATGCATCTCTATATAAGGCATGTAAGGACGCGTGTTGGCTGCCACAGCTTGGTTGGCGGCAAGCACGATTTCATAAATCTCGCGCTGGCGTTGGTTGAATACGCCACCAACAGGCGTAGTACGGGTGAAGTCGGAGGCATAGTAGTTTTCCGTTTCGGCACCAGCATCGCACACCATCATGCGACCTTCCTTCAACACGTTGTGGTGACCGTGGTTGTGCAGGGTCTGGCCGTCCACGCTGAGGATGACGGGGAACGATACGGGACCACCTCCCGACAGCGAGAGGCCTTCCACCACGCCGGCAATCTCCTGTTCAATCATACCAGGCTTACACATCTTCATCGCGGTGGTGTGCATATAATAGGCGGTGTTGGCAGCGCGTTCCATCTCGGCGATTTCGAGTGCGCTCTTCACCTCGCGCATGGCGATGACGGCCTTGATGAGCTCAAGGCTGACATACTCCGACACCTTATTAATATTACAGCCAAGCCATTCGGCGCACTGAATCTTCGTGTCGGCGCGGTAAGTAGGTAAAATGTGGATTTGGCGACCCTTGGCAATGGCTTGCTGAAGGTATTCGCCAAATTTGTTAAAGTCGCGGCAGTCGGTGATGCCGATACTGTCGCCTTGCTCTTTCAGCGATGGCAGGGGACCACACCAAATCACATCATCGATGGTGACATCCACGCCGAAGAGGATCTCTTCGCCGCTCTCAAAGTCGATTACACCAACCAAGTCAGGGTGGTTGAGGCCAAAGAAATAGGAGAAATTGCTGTCCTGACGGTAGATGTAGGTGTTGTCGGGATAGTTGAAGGGTGCTTCGTTGTTGGCTGGGAAGAAGGCGATGCCCTTCGAGATCATTTTTTTCAATGTGGCGCGACGGCCACTGTAAACGTCTTTTGTAAACATATTGTTGTTGATTTTGTTTTGTTTATCGTTGTTTGTAGAGACGCGATTCATCGCGTCTCTACATAATTCTGCAAAAATAATCATTTTTTCATCGCCGCCTCAATCTCTTCGATTTCCGTCGGCAGGCCTTCAAACAAATTGATGGGTTCACCCTCGGTGATGAGCAAATCGTTCTCGATGCGGATGCCGATGCCTTCCTCGCGAATGTAGATGCCGGGTTCGCAAGTAAGAATCATGCCAGGCTCAAAAGGCTTGAACTTGTCGATGCTGTCGTGTACGTCGAGGCCGATGTGGTGCGACATGCCGTGCATAAGGTATTTGCGTTCCAAAGGCTTGCTGGGATCTTGGTTTTTCACGTCCTCGGCGGTGAAAAGACCGAGTTGAATCATCTCCTGTTCCATCAACCTGTGCGTGGTCTCGTTGATTTCGTTGATGGTGCCACCGGGATGGTAGAGTTTGGTGATTTCCTTCATTACGCGTAGTACGGCGTTGTAGCAGTCGGCCTGTCTCGGTGTGAACTTGCCATTGATGGGAATGGTACGGCTCAGGTCGGAGGAATAGTTTTTCAGCTCGCAGCCGATGTCGAAAAGCAGCAGGTCGCCGTCGTTCAATAAGCTTTGGTTTTTCGAGTAATGCAGACAACAAGCGTTTTTGCCTCCAGCGATGATAGGTGCGTAGGCATGGCCGGTGGCGTTGTTCTGTTTGAAGATGTATTCGATTTCGGCTTGCACCTCATATTCGTACATGTCAGGTTTAACAGTTGCCAAGCAGCGGCGGAAGGCCTTCGCGGTGATGTTGCAGGCGTGTTGCGTAATGGCAATCTCGTCCTCCGATTTCTTCATGCGCAAGGCATTGAGTATCGGAGCAGTACGACCATAGCTGTGCATCGGATAAAGCTCTTTGACTTTCTTGACGAAACGTTGTTGGATGGTTTCCAATGCGCATTCGTATTTCGGGTATTCGTAGCTGTTCATGAAAATCGTGTCGCCATAGCCCGAAAAGGCAATGTCGTTCAAGGTCATCCAGAAAGCATCGCTGCCCTTAACGGTCTTGATACCAGAAAGATCTGAGGCTTGTTTTGCATCGAGCATCTCACCTTGCCAAGTGGCTTTCACTTCGTCGTAAGGTTCAATGAAGAGCACCTCACGCATAGTCTCGTCAGGATAGTCGGGTGCGATGATAAGATAGGTGTTTTCTTCGTTAATGCCTGTAAGGTAAAAGAAATCAGACTGCTGTCGGAAAGGGTAGAACTCATCTCCGTTGCGCGGCATGGCTTCGTTGGCAGTGAAAACAGCCACTGATTTTGGAGGCAGTTGTGCTGCAAAATTGGCTCTGTTTCTGCAGAAAAGTCGATTGGGAATAGCGTTATTCATCATGGTATTGTGTTGCTTTTAAGTCCTACAAAATTAGAAATTTTCCATGATTTATTCACTTTATCAAAAAAAAGACTACCTTTGTCCCCAAATTGAAGATTCAACGTAGTTAAATACTAACCTAAATCTATAATCAAATGAAAAAAAGTTTACTTATCGTTGGCCTTTTGCTGGCCATGTCGCTGACAGCTTCAGCACAGTACAAAGGTTTTTCCTTTGGCTTTAAATTCGGTCCTACTTTTGACTGGACCGGTTCAAAAACAGGTGCTGCCATCAATCAAGGCACTAAGACCGGTTTTGATCTTGGTGTTGTCGCTGAGTACTATTTTGCAGAGAACTATGCCCTTGTCACGGGTGTCAATGTTGACTTCGTAAAAGGTCATTATGCATTCGATGACATGCGTAACTTAAGTGCCATTGACACTATCAGTGATTACCAATTGGGCACTGTTGATAGAGTGTTCAAGACCACTATCTATGAAATCCCGTTAATGCTGAAGATGGTCACCCCTGAACTTGGCGGTCTTCCTCTTCGCGCTTATGCTCAAGTGGGCGGTGCTTTCGGTTACACGCAACGTGTGAAAGTGATGGATTCTTTCACTTTGGGTGATATTAATGATAAGGATTTCAGAGCCACCGATAGAGAGTATAACCCGTTCCACGCTTCACTGCGTATCGGTGCTGGTGCCGAGTATGCTTTGCTGGAGACCACCCGTGTTTTCGCTGGTATCTACTTCTCTCATGACTTCCTGAACAGCATCAGCAGAGGTGCTTTGGTTACTAACAATTATGAGAAGTATTATGCAGGTAACAAGAACTTGGGAGAACGTGACCTCAAGTTGAATGTCCTTCAGAACCGTATTGGTATCGAATTAGGTATCTTCTTCTAATTAAGGTCTTACTACACCCAACAAAAATAGAGCGGCTCATTGAGTCGCTCTATTTTTGTTTTGTCGTAATGGAACCGATTAGAACAGCTTGATGCCCACGGTCACCATAAACATATTTTGTTTGGTGCTGTCGATGTTGCTAAAGTCGAAGGTCTCGCCAAGGGCGGTTTCGTTCAGAGCATCAAACATCTTGCTCAGTCCGAAGCTGTAATTCACATCAAGGGTGAAGCGACTCAACACATCAATGCCTAAGCCAGCCTGAACACCCCATGCGATGGATTTGGGGTCGAAGTTCTCCTCGGTAGTGACATTCTCATCCAAATCATAATTATCTCCATTATAGGTATAGGTTTTGTCATACAATGTCTGTGACTTCAAGACGAAGTTGGCTGTTGGGCCTGCTTGGGCACGCAGGGTGATGAGGTCGAGGTCGATAATGTTGATGCCAATCATGATGGGCACTTGAAGGTTCATCTGGTTCAAGGTGAGGTTGACATTGGCACCAGTGGGGAGGTTGAACAGATTATTGCTTCCCACACCAGTAACATCAGCAGAGAAGACGTTGGAGGTCTTGAAGTAGAGCACTTCAGGTTGGACATAGATGCGCCCTGCTGTTACACGGCCAAAAAGACCGGCTGTGAAATGGTTCGAGAAATCCGATTTGATGTTGGCTTTTTCATACGACAACTTTGAGGTTTGATAACCGGCTTTAATTCCAAGGTCGATACCATAGCCTCCGTCTGCGAAGGCTGCGCTACCCATCATGAACAGGGCTGCGATCAGTAAAAATGTCTTTTTCATTTTTGATGAGGTTTTAGTGAATGATTCGATTGATTTGGCGACAAAATTAAGAATCATTTTCGGATTTTAAGGAAATGTCGGCGAAATAAATTATCTTTGTAGGTCAAAATTTTGTTACTATGAGAAGAATATTGTTGATTATCAGCTTGGTATCGGCTTTCATTGTGGGTGCCGATGCTCAAACGGGAAATGTTAGGCTCGGCTTCAAATTGGGGCCTACCATTGATTGGGCCAGCTCGGGCTCTACCGCCTCCACTAATGAAGGCATAGGGTTGGGTGGCAATTTAGGATTGGTCTGTGACTATTTTTTTACGGACAATGTTGTGGTTTCTTCGGGAGTGAACTTTAATCTCCTTCGGTTAAAGTACACTTTTATTGATTACAGACGTGCCGAAGATTTTTTGGAGGAGGCTAATATTTCGGTTTCTCGTCGTCTGAATGCAACCAACATTGAGATTCCGCTGAAAGCCAAACTCAGATTTGAGGTTATCGATTCGTTCATGGCTTATGCTGAAGCAGGTGCTGGCTTGAGCCTCAATTGCAAGGACTACGGCAAGGATAGTTATACTTTTTATTGGTCGTCTTTTGAAGGTGAGAGTTATGTCGATTGTACCAACCAATATCGTCCTTTACAGCTGTCGATGGTTTTTGGCTTGGGTGCTGAATATGAAATCAACCGGAATCTGTCGGTTTTTGCCCAACTGACTTTCGACCATGCTTTTTCCAACGCTTTTGTCAGTTCATTGGAAAAACAGACGGGTAGCATCTTGCGTAACAACTACATTGGCATTGAGGTCGGCGTTATGCATTGACGACTTTTTGTCGATACAAATGAAAAAGCCTGGCGGGATTCCGTCAGGCTTTCTTGTGTTTGTTTAGCAAGGATTGCTTATTCTTGCGGAGCTTCCTTCACCAGTTGGACGAGCACGCGGCGGTCATATTCCGTCGGGTCAAGATGCTTCACACCACCAATGGGCTCGATGATGATTTGATCTGCTGGGAAACCTAACTCAAGGAGTTCAATCTTGATCTTGTTGCAGCGGTTTTCAGACAAGGTTTGGTTGTAGGAAGGAGTAGCAGTAGCACTGTCGCAAGAACCTGTCAGACGAATCTTATAGCCGTTTTCCATAGCCACCTTGGCAATCTCTCTCAAGTTGACGATGTCTCTTCTCGACATCAGCTCATACGAGTCGCGGTTGAAGAAGATGGAGAAAGGATAGCTCTCCATGTCTTCGGTCTGAACGTTGACGAACTTCACGATGGTATCCAACTTCTGCGGGATGATTTCCATTTCTTTGCAGCAATCGATGGGCAGGTCATATTCTCTGCTGAAGTAGTAGACTACACCAGCAGTCACTGAGTAGTTGTTGTCGGCTCTCTTGGGGCGGAGGCGTGTGCCACCATCGAATACAAGGCTTTGATCGCTGGGCATACCACCGGCCTCATAATACCATGAATCAATGTGCCATTCTTGGGTCGACCATTTGAAAGCTAAACTGAGGTCGAAATGGTCGTTTATACGGAAATTATTTATTAAGCCTGCATTGAAAGAGAACTCAAAATTGAGACCCTTTTGTTCTTCATCATAGAATCTGTGCTTGACATTGCTAATGAAAGTGGGATTGATTAGAATGTTTTCACTAACAGAGGCAGCACCCATGCCAACATAAAGAACTGGCGTCCAGATTCTTTCGGGATTATAATAGCCCTGGAAGAAATCGATGGGGCTGAACAGAACATCAAAATGTGCATCGTGATAGATGAACGATGTGTTGTAGTAGCCGTTTTCGTCAGGATTTGTCTTGTCGTCATACAGGAAACCAAATAAATGGTCACGATTGGGATAATAATTATCAATGTAACTCTTGCCGCCATTCACATCGTATGAAAGACGAAGGCCAAGGCTGTGTGTGATCCATTTGCCAACGCTGAGACCGCCTCCAAATGAAGGTCTGCCCCATTGAACCGCAGTGTAGTTGCCATCGGGATTCAAGTCAGAGCCTTGCCACCAGTCAATGCTACCTTCGGCAGAAACGAACCAGTTCTTCCACGCTTTAGTTGTTAGGTAACGAACCGAATCCACATGACCATCGGCCATCACCGAAGTTGAAATGGCTAGGACAGCAATCATTGTAAAAAATACCTTTTTCATATTTTCGTAATATCTATTTATTATTTATTAATTTTCTAGTTTGAGAAAAGACTAATTCGGCTGCAAAAATAGACATTTTTTTCATACCTAATTTAATAGAGAGTGAAAAAAAAGCACTTTTTTTATCAACAAAATTATAAACAATCAATTGGCAGAGAGTCTTTCTAAAGTTCTCAAAACTAAATTTTTCACGTATGGATGATAGTCCGTGGCAAACTTTTCGGTCACACGGTTGGCCACAACGACACAAATGGTTAGGCAGTTGTGTCCCATCATCTTGCCGAGTCCGTAGAGTGCCGACGACTCCATTTCAAAGTTACACACGCGCCAGCCTTGGTATTCGAAGGCCTCAATCTTGCGGTTGTTCTCGGGATAGGTGAGATGCATTCTCAAGGTGCGGCCTTGCGGTCCGTAGAATCCTGGTGCAGTGGCTGTTATGCCTTGATAATAGCCTTGAGCAAGACGGTCGAAGAGCTCCTTTGAGCCTTCTACGACATAAGGTAGAGGCAGATTCTTCGGATAGTCCATCTGCTCAATGAAGGCATCGCGCATGGCGATTTCGTTCACTTCTTTGTGCTTCTCGTAGAAGTAGAGCAGGCCGTCCAAGCCAATCGCGTATCGGGTCGCTACACAAGAATCCTCCACTTCAATTTCTGGTTGCAAGGCACCGCAGGTGCCGAGGCGGATGAGGTTGAGTGAGCGGTGCTTTTCTTTGGGCATCCTTGTTTTCAGATCAATGTTGGCCAAAGCATCGAGTTCGTTCATCACGATATCCAAATTATCGGTGCCCATACCGGTAGAAAGCACAGTGATGCGCTTGCCATTGAAATAGCCAGTGCGGGTGATGAGTTCGCGGTTTTGGCGTTTCACCTCAATCTTGTCGAAGAACGAGGCAATCATGTCGACGCGGCCGGGGTCGCCAACCATGATGACATCATCGGCCAGTTGGTCAGGATGAAGGTTCAAGTGATATATTGCGCCCTCGCTGTTGAGGACAAGTTGTGATGCAGGAATAGGTTGATTCATTGTTTACTGAATAATTGAGGGTGCAAAAATACGAAAATTATTGATATAAGCGTTTTTTTCGTAATTACAGTCGAAAATTGACCTATTTTTGCGCAAATTTAAATTGAAATGAGAGAAATACTCATAAAGAATATCTCTATTGGAGATGAACTGCTTATAGGACAAGTGATTAACACCAATGCGGCATGGCTTGGAGAACACTTGTCGGAGGCTGGTTTCCAATTGGATTCCACGCTGACCATAGGTGATTCCGAAAAAGCCATCCTCGACGCTTTCGGTGCTTGTATGGATGCAGACTTGGTGCTGGTAACAGGCGGTTTGGGACCTACAGCCGATGATATCACCAAACCGACGGTTTGCAAGTTCTTTGATACTGAATTGGAGTTTTGTCAGGAGGCCTACGACAATGTAGTCTCCTTGTTTAAGCGTCGGGGCTTCCAGATGAGTGAGCGCAACCGCAGTCAAGCGATGCTGCCGAAGGCCTGTCAATATGTTCCAAATACCTACGGCACAGCACCTTGTATGTGGTTGGAGAAGGATGGAGTTGCTTTCGCATTTATGCCAGGCGTACCGTTCGAAATGAAAGGCATTTTCACTGACGAGTTACTGCCTCGCATCAAGGAACGCTTTCATTCCATTCCTTACGAGAAGCGTGTGATAATGACCACGGGCATCGGCGAGTCGTTTTTGGCCGATAAAATCAAGGATTGGGAAGTAGCCTTGCCCGAGTTCCTTTCTTTGGCATACCTCCCTCAATACGGTATGGTGAGACTGCGTTTGAGTGGCAGGCATGAGGATGCGCAGTTGCTGCGTGAAACGCTGGACCATGAAGTGTCGAAGCTTGTTGCTTTAATTCCCGAGTACATCTTTGCTATGCAAGACCAGCCTATTGAACGTACTGTTTTTGACCTGTTAAATAATAAAGGTATGACCTTCGCCTCGGCGGAGAGTTGCACGGGTGGTAACATTGCACATGTTGTTACCTTGATTCCAGGTAGTTCGGAGGTGTTCAAAGGGACGGCGGTTACTTATGCTACATCAATGAAAACCAAGGTGTTGGGTGTACCCGCTGAGATGATAGAAAAGCACGGTGTCGTAAGCCAGGAAGTAGTGGAAAGTATGGCCACTGGTGTCCGTGACTTGATGGAAGCTGACTTCGGTGTGGCCACTACTGGTGTTGCGGGACCGGGTGGCGGCACGGAAGAGAACCCTGTTGGCACAGTGTGGATTGGCGTGGCTTCAGCTAAGGGAATCGTATCGAAACGCTTCAACTTTGGCAAGGATCGAGAGAATGTCATCAACCGTGCCACGATAGCGGCGTATGAGATGCTTCGTGAAAACATTTTGGCTAGTACAGCCCCGTAGGGGCGACAGCTCATAAATTGACGACGTAAGTCCCTGCTCTTAACACAAAAGAACATGAACAGAATACTAACCCTCCTAGCCATCTGCCTAATGATGGCCTCATGTCAAGAGAAAAAGCCTGCTTACAAGGCCAAACTCGACATCAATCCCGAACCCTATAACCTCGAATTCGACCGTTATGAAGAGGTGCTCTTCAACCTAGATACCACCTATTTCCAAGCCGAATTGATGAAGATTCAAGACCGCTACCGTGTGTTCCTCAGTGGCGACCTCAACAATCCCGATGCGGTGCAATACCTCGAAGACTTTGCCACCGATCCGTTTAGTGTCAGCCTCTATCAAAAGGTAAAGGCCGTTTTCCCCGACTTGAAGGAAGTGGAACCTATGGTGGAAGATGTTTTTGCGCATTTCCATCACTATTATCCTGAGATTGAACTTCCTAAGAAGGTGTTCACCTGCATCACGGGCATCCATCCCGATGAGCCTCCTGTTCAAATCATCAATGATCAGTTGGTGATTTCATTGGACTGGTATCTTGGCGATGAAGAGACTTACGACCAAATCGGAATGCCGAGATATATGTCGCTGCGTAGGAATGTGTCGACCTTGGCCAAGGAGGTGGCCGAACGACTCTATATGTATTACCTCTATGAATGGCGTAAGCAAGGTCAGATTGTGGGAGAGATGGTGTTTTATGGTCGCAGTAATTTCTTCTACGAAGCGATGTGTCCCGAGCTGCCCGACAGCATTTTGCTCGGCTATTCGTCGGAACAATGGCATTGGGTAGTTGAAAACGAAGGACAGGTCTGGGCCGACATTGTAGGCAACCGCCGCCTATATGAAGCCGGATTGGATTCCTATATGATGTTTTTTGGTGACGGACCTTTCACCCAGGCCTATAGCAACGATGCGCCTTCGCGTTTGGGCGAATTTTTCGGCCTGAACATCATCCGTTCTTATTTCTCTAACAATGAAACATCGCTTCAGGATCTGATGCAACGGAAAGATTTGCAGAATATCTTCCAAGATTCCGGGTACAAGCCGAAGAAATAGTTTAGGGCTTTTAAGATTTAGAGATAGAATTGTCGGTTTTGATGAAAAACTGAATAATTTGTATATTGTTGATTTTTAGTTATAAAGCCGACAGCAAACGACAACAAACGACTACTGTCGACAACAAACGTTTGTTCAACGGCTTTTTCTTGACAAGGGTTGCATCTTTGCAGCATGAACCTATAAATATTAAAAATCATGCTAGTAAAGACATTTGGATGTGCCCTATTCGGCATCGAAGCGATTCAGGTCACCATTGAGGTGAACATCGACAGAGGTATCAACTTCTATCTGGTCGGCCTGCCCGACAACGCGGTCAAGGAGAGTCAACAGCGCATTGAAGCTGCCATTATCAACCTTGGCTATTACTATCCCCACAGGAAAATCGTCATCAACATGGCGCCCGCCGACATCCGCAAGGAAGGCTCGGCTTACGACCTGCCCATTGCCATAGGCATAATGGCGGCATCCGAGCAGATCAGTACTGATTTGTTAGAACAGTTCATCATTATGGGCGAGCTCTCGCTTGACGGCACGCTCAAACCTATCAAGGGTACTCTACCTATCGCCATCAAGGCAAAACAAGATGGCTTCAGGGGACTAATTGTTCCTAAAGCGAACGCACGCGAAGCCGCCGTGGTGGAGGGCTTGGAGGTGTATGGCGTGGAAAACATTCACGAGGTTGTGTCAATTCTCAATGGTGAAAACCAAATCCAGCCTGTGTCTATTGACATGGTCGACTCGTGGCAAGATGTTGCATACGAATTCGACTTCAGCGATGTGAAAGGTCAGGAGAACATCAAGCGAGCCTTGGAGATCGCGGCCTCTGGCGGACACAATGTCGTTCTCATCGGCCCTCCTGGTAGCGGCAAGACCATGTTAGCCAAACGGATGCCTACTATTTTGCCGCCTTTGACGATGGCAGAAGCTTTGGAAACCACAAAGATCCATTCCGTGGCAGGATTGATTGGACGCAATGCGGCATTGGTTAGGACGCGGCCTTTCCGCAGCCCGCATCATACCATCAGTGATGCAGGTTTGGTAGGCGGTGGCACCTATCCTCAGCCAGGGGAAATCTCACTTGCACATAATGGCGTGCTCTTTCTTGATGAACTGCCAGAGTTCAAACGCACTGTACTAGAGGTGATGCGCCAGCCCATGGAGGACAGGATTGTGACTATCTCAAGAGCCAAGATGACGGTTGACTTTCCGGCCAACTTTATGATGGTGGCAGCGATGAATCCTTGTCCCTGTGGCTATTACAACCATCCCGACAAAGAATGTACTTGCAAACCAGGTATGGTGCAGCAGTACCTCAACCGTATCAGTGGCCCTTTGATGGACCGTATCGATTTGCATGTCGAGGTCGTGCCTGTGGCCTATAAAGATTTGTCCGACAAGCAAAGAGGCGAGTCAAGTGCGGCAGTGCGCGAGCGTGTCATCAAGGCGAGGAAGATTCAGGAGGAACGCTATGCGGAGTATCCAACCATTCATGCCAACGCCCAGATGACTTCGCAACTCATTCAGAAATACTGTGACTTGGACGAGGACTGCCGCAACATCCTCAAAAACGCCATGAACCGTCTTGGACTCTCGGCTCGCGCTTACGATAGGATTCTCAAGGTCTCCCGCACCATCGCCGACCTTGATGGCAGCGAGAACATTCAGACGGGACATTTGGCGGAGGCTATTAATTATAGGAGTCTGGATAGGGACAACTGGGGGAGTTGAGTCTATTTTCTGTCCCGTCCAAACAACGCCCCAATCCACTGCCGATTGAGCCGTGAGATGTTCTGCCGTTTGATGAGTTTCGGACATTCGGCCTCGCAGGCATAGGTGTTGGTACAGCTACCGAACCCCAACTCGTCCATCTTGGCGACCATTTTCTTTACACGGTCGGCAGCTTCAATTTTCCCTTGGGGCAACAAAGCCAGATGGCTGACCTTGGCACCCACGAACAGCATGGCGCTGGCGTTCTTGCAGGCAGCCACACAGGCACCACAACCGATGCAGGATGCTGCGTCCATAGCCATATCTGCCTTGTGTTTTGGAATAGGTATGGTGTTGGCATCAGGAACACCGCCAGTGGTAGTGCTTATATAGCCTCCTGCCTGTATGATTTTGTCGAAGGCGGAACGGTCCACCACAAGGTCTCGGATGATTGGGAATGCCTTGGCGCGCCAGGGCTCAATCCAAATGTCATCGCCATTGCGGAACTTGCGCATATGGAGTTGACAGGTGGTGATGCCGTCATCGTTGCCGTGCGGTCTGCCGTTGATATACAACCCGCACATGCCGCAGATGCCCTCGCGACAGTCGTTGTCGAAGCACACGGGATGCGCGATGCGGTCGTTGATGAGCCGCTCGTTGAGGATGTCGAGCATTTCGAGAAACGAGCAGTCGGGACTGATGTTGTCAATTTCGTGGGTCTCGAAATGCCCCTTGGCGCGGGCGTTTTCTTGTCTCCAAATATGTAGTGTGAATCTCATGGCTTACTTGTAATTACGTTTCGCAATCTGGATGTGTTCATAAACCAATGGCTCCTTCTCCATGGTCTCGGGCTGGCCGTGACCTTGGTATTCCCATGCGGCGACATACATGAAGTTTTCGTCATCACGAAGGGTCTCTCCATCCTCCGTTTGATGCTCGGTGCGGAAGTGTCCGCCACACGACTCTTCACGGTGCATGGCATCAGCAATGACCAATTGCGCCAGTTCGAAATAGTCCTCCAAACGGCAGGCTTTCTCCAACTCGGGGTTCATCTCATTGGCCGAGCCTGGGATGAAGACGCTCTTCCAAAATTCGTCTTCCAGCGCTTTAACCAGTTGTTTCGCTTTCGTAAGGCTCTCGGTGTTGCGAGCCATGCCGCAGTATTCCCACATTATCTTACCCAATTGTTTATGGAAATGGTCTACTGAGTTTAGAGCTGAGGGTTTAGAGTTTAGAGTTGATTGGGCACCGATTTGCATTAAGCGATCAAGGCGGGAGCGAACAGCTTGCTCAGCTGCATCAAATTCGGGTGATGTCGCGGAAATCTTACCCACATAGATTTGGTCGGCTAGGTAATTCTGCAATGTGTAAGGCAATACAAAATAGCCATCGGCCAGTCCTTGCATGAGTGCCGAGGCACCAAGACGGTTGGCACCGTGGTCGCTGAAGTTGACTTCGCCGGCAGCGAAGAGTCCGGGGATGGTGGTCTGCAACTCGTAGTCGACCCAAAGCCCGCCCATGGTGTAGTGGATGGCGGGATAGATCATCATCGGGGTCTCGTAAGGGTTCTCGTCAGTGATCTTTTGATACATCTGGAAGAGGTTGCCATATTTTTGCTCAACGACATCCTTACCCAAGCGTTGAATGGCATCGGCGAAATCGAGGTAGACGGCATAGCCAGTGCCAACACCATAGCCAGCGTCACAGCGCTCCTTGGCGGCACGACTGGCCACATCGCGTGGCACGAGGTTTCCGAAGGCGGGATAACGGCGCTCCAGATAGTAGTCGCGGTTTTCCTCTGGTATCTCGATGGGTTTCAGTTTGCCTGCACGGATGGCTTCGGCATCTTCTTTCTTTTTTGGCACCCAGATGCGACCATCGTTGCGCAGACTCTCGCTCATCAGCGTGAGCTTGCTTTGGTAGTCGCCGTGGACGGGGATGCAGGTCGGGTGAATCTGCACATAGCAGGGGTTGGCGAAGGAGGCTCCCTTGCGGTGGCACACCCAAGCCGCGCTACCGTTGCTGTTCATGGCATTCGTGGAGAGGTAATAGAGGTTACCGTAACCGCCGGTGGCCAACACCACAGCATGGGCTGCATAACGCTCCAAGTCGCCAGTGACGAGGTTGCGTACGATGATGCCTCGGGCGCGGCCGTCGACCACGACCAAGTCCATCATCTCGCTGCGAGTATGCAGTTTCACCGTGCCTCTGGCGATTTCGCGGCTCAAAGCACCGTAGGCACCTAATAGTAATTGCTGTCCTGTCTGGCCTTTGGCGTAGAAGGTGCGGCTTACTTGTGCGCCACCGAAGGAGCGGTTGTCCAAAAGTCCGCCATAGTCACGGGCGAACGGTACACCTTGGGCCACACATTGGTCGATGATGGCACCGCTGACTTCGGCCAAACGATACACATTGGCCTCACGGGCACGATAGTCACCGCCTTTGATGGTGTCGCGGAAGAGGCGTTCCACGCTGTCGCCGTCATTTTGGTAGTTCTTGGCCGCGTTGATGCCGCCTTGGGCAGCGATGCTATGGGCACGGCGTGGCGAGTCTTGGATGCAGAAGATGTCCACATTGAAGCCCATAGCACCAAGCGAAGCGGCTGCCGAAGCACCGGCAAGTCCAGTGCCGACCACGATAATGTTGAGTTTGCGCTTGTTAGCCGGGTTGACCAGTTTTTGTGAAACCTTGTAATTCGTCCATTTTTCGGCCAACGGGCCTGATGGTATTTTAGGGTCTAAATTCATGTCAATCAAGGTTTATAATCCAAAATAAACGCCTAGCACCACAACGGTAAACATCAGACACACCACCCAAGTGTAGATTTGCCCCAGCACCTCAATGGCTTTGCCGTATTTGTAGTTGTACAGCCCGAAGGTCTGGAAGATGGCAGGAAAGCCGTGCCGCAGATGGAACCATACAACGGTAAAGAACACCAAGTAGGCGATGACGATGTGCAAGATTTTGAATTTCTCGCGAGCCTGATGGTAAAAGTCGGGCTCTACTTCTAGTCCAGCGGCCTCAAGGACGGCCTTGTCCTCTTTGTCGAAGTTGGTGAGCCAGTTCTCCTTCGCGGAGTATTCGCCGTGTTGCTCGGCATAACTGACGGCATCGGGTTGTGTCGCTTTCAAAGCTATGACATCTTCCGTTTTGGCCATATATTTCCCTTTCACCCAGCCGATCTTTACGAAGTAAAAGTCAGTGAAGTGCATGATGAGGCAAGCGAAGATTAGGATGCCCGTCCACATCTGGATTTTGGATCCGGTATGCGTTTTGGAGCGTTGTGGCTTATGGTAGCCTTTGGGTCGTGCCATCTTGTTGGTCACGGCCATCCAAATGGCCAATACCGCGTGCAGCAGCAGGGAGGCAAACAGGCCAATCTCCAGCACTTTGACAATGACATAGGTGCCCATGAAGTGGCAGAATGCGTTATACCATTCGCCGCCGTCATGTCTCAGGATGAGCAGATTGGCGCTGGCGTGAAACAGCAGGAAGAAACTCAAGAAGGCACCCAAGGCACCGACGAGAATCTTCTTGGAGATGGAATGAATCTTTGGGATGTTCATATTTGGGTTATTTCTGACGGCAAAAGTACTGGTTTTTCGGGAGATGCACAAATTATTTGTTTTATGTTGAATTGGCAGCAAAATGTGTAACTTTGCACACACGAAAAATACCTATAAAACATGCTACAAAAAGGAACTAAAGCCCCTTATTTTGAAGGGCAAGACGAGAATGGAAATCCCGTCAAACTGACTGATTTTGCCGGAAAGAAATTGGTGCTTTACTTCTATCCCAAGGACAGCACTCCAGGCTGCACCGCTGAGGCCTGCGACCTGCGCGACAATTATGAGCGTTTTCTCGCTTTGGGCTATAACGTGCTGGGTGTCAGCCGTGACAGTGCCAAGTCGCACCAAAACTTCATTGCCAAATATAATCTGCCTTTCCACCTCATCGCCGACACGGATTTGACCATCCTGAAAGCCTACGAAGCTTGGGGCGAGAAAAAGATGTACGGCAAGGTCACGGAAGGCACGTTGCGCACGACCTACGTCATTGACGAAGAGGGCGTTATCATCGATGCCATCGGCAAAGTCGATACTAAGAACCATACGACACAGATTCTGTAAACCCATGTCGGGACTTTTGGAATTCGATGCAGTCATCCTGCAAAACGAGGGAATGGATGCAGCCTACGTGGAGGTGCCTTTCGACATCAAGGCATTGTTCGGCAAGGGTCGCCTTTTGGTGCATGCCACTTTCGATGGCGTGCCTTATGATGGCCAGATCGTGAAGATGGGCACACCTTGTTTCATTATTGGACTGCGAAAGGACATCCGAAAACGGATAGGTAAAAGTTTTGGTGACACGATCCATGTCACTTTTTGCGAAAGGAGTTGAAACAAAACTATGCCTGAACTGAAAACCATATTGTCGGGCCGAATCAGTGGGAGCGATGCCAAAGCCTTTGCTGTAACTGACTTTAAGGAAGAACTCTTCCAGTTGCTCTTCGAGGAAGATAAACGCACTTCCGACAATGCTGCTTGGGTGATGACCCATTTGCCCAAGTCGGCGGATGCTTGGCTGACCGAACGGCAAAACACCCTCATTGATGAGGCTATGCGCACTGAAAGCACGACCAAACGTCGTCTCATCATGAACCTTTTGGAGAGAACCTCGTTTCAACAAGACAATATCCGCACCGATTTCCTCGATTTTTGTTTCAATATCATCCTTTCAGATGAACCCATTGGCGTGAAGACTTTGGCCATCAAGCTAACCTATGCCCAGAGCGTACATTATCCCGAGTTGCTTGAAGAGTTCAATACCGCGTTGCAGATGATGGAGCCAGAGGTGCTGCCAGCTGCTTTGAAGCATATTCGAGGTAAAATGTTGAAAAAATGAACCATTGCAGGGTTCCTGAGCTTGTCGAAGGCCCCGCTATTAACCTTGGAACAAATATTCAAACTATGAATACTCAATTCACTATCCGTCCCGCGAAACCCGAAGAGGCAGGTCTGGTCCTTGAATTCATCAAGAAACTCGCCGTTTACGAAAAATGCGCCGATGAGGTTGTAGCTGACGAAGCCACTTTGTACCATTCCCTTTTTGTGGAGCGTTCCGCTGAGGTGGTCTTTGCCGAGGAAGACGGCGAGGTCATCGGCTTCGCCCTGTTTTTCCACAATTTTTCCACCTTTGTCGGACGCAAGGGTTTGTATCTTGAAGACCTATTTGTCCTTCCCGAAAAACGCGGTCGGGGCTATGGCAAGGCTTTGCTGAAACACCTGGCCAAGATTGCCGTGGAGCGCAACTGTGGGCGTATGGAGTGGATTTGCCTCGACTGGAACAAGCCCGCGCTGACAGTTTACCGCAGCATTGGGGCCTTTCCTATGGACGAATGGACTGTGCAACGATTGGACGAAACGGCCTTGCATAAGTTCGCATCGGAAGAATTATGATGAACATTTTCCGCTATCCAACGCCTGAAGGTTTCGACGACCTGCTGATGTATACTGACGGCAAGGTGCTGACGGGTCTGTTGTTTGCAGGTTCGCGTGATGAATACAAACAATTTTCAAATGTTGTAGAGACGCAACATTTTGCGTTTCTACCATCCGTGATTCGTGATACAAATCATTGGCTAGACATCTATTTCTCAGGTCGTCAGCCCGATTTCACGCCTGCCTATCGTATGGAAGGTCTGACACCTTTCCGCAAGGCGGTTTTGGATATCGTTATCGGGATACCCTTTGGGCAGACCATGACCTATGGGGAAATCGCGAAACGCATTGTAGAGACGTTTCCCGAAACGTCTCCAAAACCCCGAAAAATGTCTGCGCAGGCGGTTGGCGGCGCTGTAGGCTGGAATCCCATCTGCCTCATCGTACCCTGCCATCGGGTGATGGGTGCCAATGGCAACCTCACTGGCTATGGCGGTGGCATGCACAACAAAATCGCTTTGCTGAAACTGGAAGGAAGTCTTATGGTTTAGTTCTTTGGTGCTCCTCCGCCGAAATCATCGTATAAGATGTTCTCAGGTGCAACACCCAAATTGTCCAGCATATTGACCACGGCTTCACTCATTGGGCCAGGGCCGCACATGTAATATTCGATGTCCTCGGGAGCGCGATGATCTTTCAGATAGGTGTCGTACATCACATTATGCACAAAACCAGGCGTGTAAAGTACACCAGCAGCATCGGCGGCAGGGTCGGGACGGTCTAAGGCGAGGTGGAAATGGAAGTTGGGGAAGTCTTTTTCCAGCTGACGGAAGTCATCAAGATAGAAGACCTCATTCAAGGCACGGGCACCATAGAAATAGTGCATCTCTTGGTCTCTGACATTCATGGTGCGCGTCAAGTGCATTATCTGTGCACGCAAAGGCGCCATACCTGCTCCACCGCCCACCCAAATCATTTCGGGTAATTGACTTAATGTCCCTGAGCCCGTCGAAGGGCCGACATTAACATTATCATGCTCTTTGATGTGAAATTCCCCATAAGGCCCCGACATCAGCACTTTATCGCCAGGTTTCAGCGAGAAGATATAGGATGAGGCAATGCCCGGGTTAACGTTCATGAATCCCGAGCGGTCGGGTTTGAAGGGTGGCGTGGCGATACGTACCGTCAGCATGAAGACGTCGCCCTCGGCAGGATAGTTGGCCATGGAATAGGCGCGCACCGTCGGCTCGGTGTTGACGCAACGCAGATCGAACATCTTGAACTTTTCCCAAGAAGAAAGATACTCTTCGCCAATCAGTTCTTTGTCGAAATCGTCATAATTAAGATCGAACTTCGGTATCTTGATTTGGGCATAGGAGCCAGGGATGAAGTCCATGTGCTCGCCCTCGGGCAACTGAACCTTGAACTCCTTAATGAAGGTGGCCACATTACGGTTGCTGACCACCGTACATTCGTATTCCTTGACGTTCAAAATCGACTGTGGCACCACGATTTTCAGGTTTTCCTTTACCTTCACCTGACAGCCCAACCGCCAATGGTCTTGAATTTGCTTGCGGGTAAAGAAACCTACTTCAGTGGGCAGGATGGTGCCACCACCTTCCACCACACGGCATTTGCATTGTCCGCACGAGCCTTTGCCACCACAAGCAGATGCCAAATATACCTTCTGCTCGGCAAGAGTGTTGATGAGAGTGTTGCCTACAGGCACCGTCAGCTCTTTGTCATCATTGATAGTGATTTTCACCTCACCTTTGGGCATGAGTTTGTTGCGTACCAAGAGCAGCAAGGCTACCAGTAGGAGGACGATGCCTAAGAAAACGGCGATACTGAGTATTATGGTAGTGGTCATGTCCATGCGATCAAAGTTTTATTCCCATAAATGCCATAAAGGCAATGCCCATCAAACCAGTGATTATGAACGAGATCCCCACGCCTTGTAGGGCTTTGGGAATCTTTGAATAGCGTAGTTTTTCGCGGATGGCGGCAATGGCCACGATGGCCAACAGCCAGCCTATGCCTGAGCCAAAACCGAACACGGCCGCTTCGCCAACATTGCTGAAAGTGCGCTCCTGCATGAAGAGGGAGCAACCCAAAATGGCGCAGTTCACTGCAATCAACGGAAGAAAGATGCCTAAGGCGGAATACAGCGAGGGTGTGAAGGTCTCGATAATCATCTCCAGGATCTGCACGATAGCGGCGATAATGGCGATAAAAAGGATATAGGTCAGGAAACTCAAATCGACATAGGCAAACCTCGGACTGATCCATGCCAAAGCCCCAGGTGCCAACAGGTATTTGTTAATCAAATAATTGACAGGAACGGTAACCACCAACACAAATGTCACGGCCAAACCCAAGCCCGCACTTGTCTTGACGGTATTCGAAACAGCAAGATAAGAGCACATACCAAGAAAGTATGCGAAAATCATGTTGTCGATGAAGACCGATTTGATGAACAGGTTGAAGTATTCCATGGCCGCTTAGTTTTGGTTGTTTTCTTGCATTTCGGGGTTACGTGTGCGCTGAATCCAGATGATGATGCCCACCACGATGAGCGCCATCGGTGGCAAAATCATCAACCCATTATTTTGATAACCTGCCTCGTAGAATGATTGCGGAATGACTTGATAACCGAGCAAAGTCCCTGAACCGAGTAACTCACGGAAGAGCGCCACGATAATGAGTATCAAACTGTAACCCAATCCGTTGCCCAAGCCATCCAAGAACGATTCCCAAGGACTGTGCGATAAAGCAAAGGCCTCCAATCTTCCCATAATGATACAGTTGGTTATGATAAGACCCACATAAACAGAGAGTTGCTTGCTGGTATCGTATGCGAAAGCTTTTAGGAATTGGTCAATCAAGATGACCAAGGTGGCGACCACTATAAGCTGTACGATGATACGGATGCGTTTGGGGATACCCTTACGCAACAGCGAGATGATGAAGTTGGAGAGCGCTGTCACCACCGTTACGGAGGCACCCATCACCAAGGCGGGTTTCAACTGGGCCGTCACGGCAAGGCAGGAACAAATGCCCAGCACCATCACGGTGACGGGGTTGGTCTTACGCAGAGGTTCTATGATGAGTTTTTTGAAGTTTAACATGGCGCTTTATAATTTGCTGTATTCTTGAACAATCCACAGCTTCAACAATGGATCTTGAATTTGGATGTCCTTTCCTGTAACATCGATGATGTCGCGCTTTTTCAAGGCATTTTTCAATATACGAATGTGCCCGCTAGTACCTAATTGGTAGCGTTGAAGTGTATCGGATGCCGAGAGGTTTCTCACCCCTTCACTTACGGCGCATAGGAAACTCCTTTGTTTTTCCGTGAGGGTGTCCATCAAGTTGACAAACTGTAAATTGAGTGAATCCATCATAGCTTGCAAGGCTCCATCGGCGATGGCTTGAGTGCAGGTCTTTTGTGTACGTAGCCACGCATATTGAGCTAATTGCTGGACATAATAAGGATGGTTTTCCACTTGTTCGGCAAGATATCCGGCAAGGTCTGGAGAGATGGACTTCCCCGTATTTTCAAATCTCCCAACGATGAATTTTTTCCAGTCTTCGTTAGCGATTTTTTGTAAAAACATCATATCGCCGAAACGATAAAACGGACTGTCATATTCTCCGAAAATGTGCATCATCATATGCTTTTTGCTACCATAAAGTATGTATGCAACATCGGAATGGTTCTGCCAATGGCTGCGAAGAGTTTTCTGGAATTTCATGGTTTCGGCAAACTCTCCGATTTGTTGAAACTCGTCAATGCAGACCACTACTTTTTTTCCCTTTTTTTCGGCAATTTGTTGTGGCAAGTCCAAAATGTCTTCGTCAATGGGGTTGTTTTTTATGTCCACACCTAAACCGATTTCGTACTGATTGAGCGGGTCGGAAATCGTCAATTTTGGGAGCAGTCGGGCAATGAATTCTTTGGCATTAGATAGCAATGATTCAGCCGATGACGAGATTTCCTCCATTGTTTTTTTTGCGAAAAGGCTGTAAAACTCTTGGGGCGTGTCGCATTTGAAGATGTTCATTCTCACAAACAGGATGTTTTTTTGTTCCGTTTTGACCGTCTTGATAGCTTTCGCGACTAAAGAGGATTTTCCCCAACGACGGGGCGAGATGATGGCGGTATTGGTGAGCGACAGGAAATTACCCTTCAAATGCGCTGTTTCTTCCGTTCTGTCGGTGAAATCGGCGTCTTCCACAATCTTTCCGTATGCGAATGGTATATTCATCATATTAAAATTTGCCGCAAATGTAATAAAATTATATGATATAAAATTATATGATATAAATTTATTTCATTTTGTTGTCCCTTCTAAAGTTTTAAAGAAAGGCGTATATGCTTCTAAGGTATTATCAATCATTTCCTTAACGCCATTTGAAGTTTTGGTGGCACCCGAGATGGCGTCGAATTCAATAGGAATCGGACTGCCGTTGTTCATAATTTGTTTGCCTGCAAATTGGCTTTTGAACTTCTCCGTGGTAATCTCACCGCCCAAACCAGGGGTCTCCGACTTGTGGTCAAAACTGACGCCCACTACTGTTTTTCCATCGGAGGCCACTGCAAGGTAGCCCCAAATAGGGCCCCAAAGACCGTTACCCTGCATAGGGATGACGCTGATTTGCCGGTCGATGACAAACACAGGCAGACCTCCCTCTTCTTCAGTCGGGTTCCCGTTTTTGTCCAAGAGGAATTCTGACGTGCAGTGCTTCTCGAAAAGCAATGCCGCATTTTTGGCATTGACGCCGGGAATGCCCGCTGCCGAAAGGATGTTAATGCGCTTCTCATTCTTCTTGTTACGATCTTGGAAAGGCTGCAACCATAGGGCCGTGGCGGTCAACAAAACGGCCACCACGACCACTAATATTGTGGCGTATAAAAAGATGTATCGGTTGCTATTGATATCTTTCTTCATCGGACGGTGGTTTTAGATTTGACAAGTGCGCGTTTTTGGCGCATTTTGATATTGCGGGCAACAACACAATGGTCAATAAACGGGGCGAAACAGTTCATCAGCAGGATGCTGAGCATCATGCCTTCGGGATAGGCGGGATTGATGACACGCAGCATCACGGCGAAGATGCCGATAAGCAGACCGTAAATCCACTTTCCTGTGTTGGTCTGTGCTGCAGTGACAGGGTCAGTGGCCATGAAGACCGCACCGAACATGAAGCCGCCCATCAGATAATGGTAATAGAACGGCAGTTGCATATAGGCATTGGCACCAATGGCGTTGAACAGCAGGCCCATGAGGCCGCCGCCAAGGATGACGGAGAGCATGATGCGCCAGCTCGCGATGCCCGTAAGCAATAAAATAATGGCACCCATCAGTATGGCAATCACCGATGTCTCGCAGGTAGAACCGGGTATCGTTCCGATGAACATATCCAAAGCAGATGCCGAGGGACGCACCCCAGCAGCCAGTTCCGCTAGAGGTGTGGCACTAGTGATGGCATCGGTGCCCCAAAGGCCGGCGGCAATCCAAACATTATCGCCTGACATTCGTGTGGGATAGGCGAAGAACAGGAAAGCGCGCGCCACCAAGGCAGGGTTGAGGAAGTTCATTCCTGTGCCGCCGAAGACCTCTTTGCCGATGATGACGGCAAAAGCAGTGGCAAGAGCAAGTTGCCACAAGGGCGTAGTGACGGGCACAATCATCGGGATAAGGAATCCCGTGACCAAAAAGCCTTCGTTCACTTCATGATGCCGTATCTGTGCAAAAGTGAACTCGATGCCTAAGCCTACAATATAGGATACCGCCAACATAGGCAGCATCCGCAGGAACCCAAACCAGAGGCAGTACCACCAGTTGGCTATCGTGCCAAGTTCATAAGGCCAATCCGTGGCATGGAGAGAGGTCTGATAGCCGATGTTCCACATGCCGAAGAGCATGGCGGGGACAAGGGCGATGACGACTGTGATCATGGCGCGTTTCAGGTCGACGGCATCGCGGACATGGCAGCCGCGCTTCGTGACCCGATTGGGCGTGAAGGCAAAGGTCTCGAAAGCTTCAAAAGTAGATTTCAGCCATGCAAAACGACCACCTTCCACAAAGTTTGGCTTAATCTTATCAATAAAACGGCGCAAGTTGTTGAACATCACACGGCCTCCTTTCTCAGTTTTTCCAACGCCTCGCGGATGATGGCTTGGATGTCTGTTTTAGAGGTGTCAATAAACTCGCAGAGGGCAAAGTCTTCGGGCTCCACCTCATAAATGCCAAGGTTCTCCATCAGCTCGATGTCGCCGACGATGCAGGCCTTGATGAGTTGGGTGGGGTAGATGTCGAAGGGGAAGACTCGTTCGAAGTTGCCCGTGAAGACCAAGGGACGCTCGTCGCCGTGGGTGTTGGTGTTGAACTTCCATAGGTTCTCGAAGCGTGGCAGTTTCATCCCCAATGGTTTAAACGTGCTCTTTGGCATGAAGCCGCTAAGGAAAGTCCGCGAGAAGCTGAACTTCCTGAATCCCGGCATCAGCCAACCCATGAAGTCGTAGTAGTTGCCCTCAGGCAGGATGCTCACGAGATCGTCGTATGCACCAATGAAACCGTCAGCTGCGATTTGTGTGCCGCTCAAAATGTCACCCGAGATGATACGGTTTGTCTTTGCGGTATCATTGGCGTCCATCTTTGGATAATCGTTGTTAAGTAGTTGTGTCTTAGTTATTTCCGATAGACAAATACCTGGTTTTATGCGGTAATAATGCGGATTCTTGATATTAGGCCCGGCCACGGCGATGACCTTCTCAGGATTGTAATTACCCGTGGCAACCAGTTCACCCAACACGGCCACATCTTGTAGGTTCATAGTCCAAACGACCTCACCTTTATTAATAGGATCGATATGGGCGATTTGTGTGCCGATGTTTCCCGACGGGTGGGGGCCATTGATAAAATGGGTCATCACCCGTAGGGGCGAACCTGCGTGTTCGCCCTTCACGAAACCATCGGCAATCCTTTGCCCAGGTCTAAAACAAACATGCACCATCCCATCCGTCAATTGTGTCAAGGCTTCTAGGCCCTTTTTCATCCATTCCTCCTTGCCTTGCATGACGAAATCGTAATCAGGTGCCAAAGGTGCACTGCTGAAGGCGCTGACGAAGATGGCCTTAGGTGTGTCATCGGGGTTGGCGATGGTGCCGAAAGTTCTTTGACGTAGTTGTGCCCAAAGACCGCATTGCAGCATAGCCGTCTTGATTTCTTCAGCGGTTTGTGGCTTTTGCAAGGTTGGCGAGGATTTGTAATCCGAGCCTGTCGAACCAGCGGATTTGAAATCCGTCTCGACCACCACCTCCAACAGTCTCCGTTTCTCACCTCTCACGATAGCCTTCACCTGTCCGGTGACGGGCGAAGTGAAGCGGATGCGTTCGTCGTTCTTGTCGCAAAACAGAGCGTCACCAACAGCCACGACATCGCCTTCCTCGACCAACAAGCGCGGTGTGAGTCCCACGAAATCATTGGGTTTCACGGCGTATGTCGTGATACTTCGTGCATCAGTGAGGCGCAATTCAGCAGCTCCGCCGATGGGTAGGTCGAGGCCTTTTCGTATGGTGATGATGTCTGACATAATTCGCGAGGCAAAATTAGCAAAAAGTTGTGTGTGTGCCGAATTATTGTTAGTTTTGTCGCCAATATATTGAAAAACATATCACCATGAAAAAACTCCTTACCCTTACTGTCCTGCTGACGGCCGCGATGGCTGCTTTTGCCCAACCTAACCATTATATCACTTTCAACGGCACCGACCAATATATGGTCATTCCGCATCATGAAGACTTCAATATCGCTGCAGACCAAAGTTTCACCGTTACGGGATGGGTGCGCAATGAGACTTATACCAGTTACCCACGTTACGTGTGCAAACGAGACATGGCGGTGAGTGGTGCGGGCAGCGAACGCACGGGTTATGAGTTCTTTGGCACGGGAAGTGTTGGGCAGTCCTTGGGCCTTAATACCCCCACTTCGACTTCGGGTCACGCTCTATCGGTCTATACGGGCGTCACCGTGCCGGCAGGGGAGTGGATGCACTTCGCCCTCGTCGTGGATCGTTCCAACAACGAGATTAGGATTTACCACAATGGCGAGACCCAGAGCGCTTGGGCGGCGGCAGTGAACGATTGGGCGGTGACCAACACGCACGATGTGTTTGTCGGGGCAGGCAACAGCGGCGGACAACCCACCAACTATTGCAACGGATCGTTCGGCAATGTGAGGTTCTACCACATGGCATTGGACGCTGATGAGATTAGTGTTGACATGAGTGCAGATGATTTATATGATATAAGTTTTTACATGGCAGATCACTTAAAAGCTGCTTATGAATTCTCTGCAACCTGGGTCACTGACAACATTTTGCCTGACATTTCGGGTCATGGTCACGATGCACAACTGGTCAATTTCAATTTTGGTGGTTCTGGGATATGGAATGTTACCCTGACCCAAGACACGCGCAAGACGGGGCGAGGCAATGAAAATGATGTGCTACTCAAGGCAGCGGTGGCTGTGGATGGTACTGACGTTAGTGCCGAGGTCGAACTGCAATCCATAACCTTGAATCTTGAGGGGACAACGGATTTGAATGATGTCAGGGAGATAAAAGTGTATTCCACGGGTACGGTCAATGACTTTGACGAGCGCCATCCAGAGAATGCCACTTTGTTGGGGAGCATCGAGCCTGTCTCGGGCGACTTGACTTGCAACTTGGGAGGCAACCTTGTCTATGGCACCAATTATCTTTGGATTACGGCACAGGTAGCTGACAATGCCGCTGAAGGCAACATGATTGACGCTTCGTTGAAGTCGATTACGACCACCGAAGAGACCTACGAACTCACCAATCCTTCGCCCGCAGGTAGCCGCGAAATCATCCTTGCTCACAAGTTGTTGCTGCAGCCTGGCGATTATAACTCAATGAATTACCGTATCCCTGCCGTCATTACGGCGAAGGACGGCAGCATCGTGGCAGTCACTGACAAGCGCAAATACAACGAAGGTGACCTGCCGCAGGACATTGACATCGTCTGCAACCGCAGCACCGATGGCGGTCACACTTGGAGCGAGCCTTACACCATCGCCTTGGGCACGGGCGTCAACCACGGCTTTGGCGACTGTGCCTTGGCATGGAGTAATGACGATAACGGCCTCATTGCGGCTTTCGTGGGTGGCGTTGGACTTTGGAACTCGACCCCGTCGAATCCTATCCGCAGCTATATCTCAAAGAGTTATGACAATGGCCAGACTTGGACCGAACCCGAAGACATCACCCATTTCATCTTCGGCGACAACTGCGTCATTCCCGAACATCAATCTTGGCGTGCCTCGTTCTTTGGCTCGGGCAACGGACTGCGGACCTCCACGGGGCGCATCATGTTCGTGGCCGCCATCCGTGAAGGCAGTGCCCAGTCGCTGAACAATTACGCTGTTTATTCCGATGACAATGGCGTGACATGGCATGTTTCAGGTCGCGCTTCGGTGGGTGGCGACGAGGCCAAGGTCACAGAATTGGTTGACGGCCGCATCTTGATGAGCATTCGCCATGGTGGCAACCGTTGGTACAATATCTCTGAGGACGGTGGTGAGACATGGCAGCCCAATACCTCGACTTGGTACGACATCACCACGCCTGCCTGCAATGGTGATTTGATTCGCTACACTTCCGAAAACCAAGGCCAAGACCGCAACCGTCTACTCCATTCTGTGCCCTACGGCAACAGCCGTGAAAAGGTAACGGTTTATGTCAGTTACGATGAAGGCGAGACCTGGCCTGTGAGCAAGTGCATTGTGCCCTACAGCTCGGCTTATTCTTCGCTTTGTGTCCTTCCTGATGGCACCATCGGACTCTATGTCGAGGAAGCATATGCGGGTGCTTCGGGCTATTCGACGGTATTCTACAACTTCAGCCTCGACTGGCTCACCTACGGTAATGACACCTTTGATCCAACGGAAATTGCTGAGAATCAAATTCAAACGGAAACCTTGAAGGTTTATCCTGTACCTGCTTCGTTGTTCGTTACGATTGAGGCTGAAGGAATGCAGTCCATTAACATTTACAATACGTTGGGACAACTTGTTAACACTGTTCCTGTACGCAGTGCTTCGCAAGTCACTGTGGATGTCTCTCAGATGCCAAGTGGATTGTATCTTATTGATGCTGTTGATGTTAATGGATCAATCAGAATTGGACGTTTCGTGAAATAAGGTTTTGATAATCGTTTCCGAAAAAAGTCTTACCTTTGCAGCCCGAATCAGAATTGTGGTTCGGGCTTTTAACGAATTGAAAATCAGCATAAAATAATGAGCTTAAACACTACAAAATTGAGAAACATCGGTATCGCTGCGCATATCGATGCGGGTAAGACTACGGTATCGGAACGTATCCTGTTCTTTACGGGCGTCAACCGTAAGGTGGGTGAGACCCACGACGGTCAGGCCACCATGGACTTCATGAAACAGGAGCAGGAGCGCGGCATCACCATCGCTTCGGCGGCCATCACCGCCCATTGGAACGGTTATCAGATCAACCTTATCGATACTCCCGGCCACGTCGATTTCACCGTCGAGGTGGAACGCTCGCTGCGTGTCATCGACGGCATGGTGGCGGTGTTTTGCGCCGTGGGTGGCGTGGAACCGCAATCGGAAACGGTTTGGAACCAGGCCGATAAATACCGCGTGCCCCGTATCGCCTTCGTCAACAAGATGGACCGCACGGGTGCCGATTTCCAAGAGGTGGTTAACCAAATGCATAAATACTTGGGTGCCAATGCTGTGCCGCTGCATCTACCCATCGGAGCGGAGTCCGATTTTGAGGGCATGGTTGACTTGGTACAAATGAACTCGGTGCGCTTCATTGAGAAAGAACGTATCGTCGGTCCGATTCCAGAAAATATGATGGAACAGGCACAAGAAGCCCGTCGTAACCTCATCGAGAAAGTGGCCGACCTTGATGACGAAATTGCCGAGCTCTATCTCGACGACGCTGAAATCCCCACCGACATGCTGATGTCCGCCATTCGCCAAGCCACCATCAAATTGATGATGGTGCCGGTGTTCTGTGGTGCTGCCTATAAGAATAAAGGTATCCAACTCCTTTTGGACGCTATCGTGGATTACCTGCCTTCGCCCAATGATCTCGGTGCCGTCATCGCGCACGACCCCGCCAACGAGGAGAAGACATATCGCCGCAATCCCTCTGAGAACGAGCCTTTCTCGGCTTTGGCCTTCAAGCTCATCAACGACCCGTATGTGGGCCAGCAGACCTTTATCCGTATCTTCAGCGGCAAGCTGGTGAACGGCATGAGCGTCTACAACACCAACAAGCTGAAGAGCGAGCGTGTGGGCCGTATCTTCCGCATCAAGGCGAAAGAACGTGAGGAAATCAGCGAAGCGGGCGCAGGCGAAATCGTGGCTCTCGTGGGTATGAAATACACCAAGACGGGTGACACGCTTTGCGATGATAGCCAACCTATCTTGTTGGAATCCATCAATATACCGCCTGCGGTCATCGAGATGAAGGTGAACCTCGACGACAAGAAGAACCGCAGCAAGCTGAGTGAGGCCTTGGCCAAGCTTTGCAACGAAGACCCGTCGTTCCACCCCCACTTCGACGAGGAGACGGAAGAGACCATCATTGCGGGCATGGGTGAGTTGCATCTGGAAATCATCGTCGACCGCCTGAAGGAAGAGTTCAAGGTGCCGGTCACGGTGGGTGCGCCTTCGGTGTCGTTCCGCGAGACCATCACAGCCCCGTTCGAGTGCAACTACCGCTATGTGAAGCAGACCGGCGGCAAGGGCCAGTTTGCCCACACTGTCATCCGCTTCGAGCCCAACCCCGGCGGCGGCTTCGAGTTCGTCGACATCACCAAGGGCGGCGTGATTCCGAAGGAATACATCCCCTCGGTGCAGAAGGGTCTGGCCGCTGCCATGAACAAAGGTCCTTTCGCAGGCTATCCCGTGGTGGACGTGAAATGCGTCCTCGTGGACGGTAGCTCACACCCTGTCGATTCCAGCGACATGGCCTTCCAGCTCTGCGCCCAGATGTGCTTCAAGCAGGCCTTCTTGAAAGCCAGCCCCGTGCTGCTTGAGCCTGTGATGAAGGTGGAAATCAACACGCCAGATGATTACATCGGCAATGTGACTGGCGACGTCAACAAGCGCCGTGGTCGCATTGAGGCCATGCGCCGTTTTCGCAAGGGCTCGCAGAAGCTGGATGCCTTCGTCCCGCTGATGGAGATGTTCGGCTATGCTACCGCCTTGCGCAACCTCACCTCGGGTCGCGCCAACTACTCGATGGAGTTCCACCAGTACATGCCGACGCCTAAGGACAAGCAGGAAGAAATTGTGAAGGCACGTAACACAAAGGAATAAAGCTTTCTGAAATCGACCGCCTATGTCATTCCCTCGGGAATCTATAGGCGGTCGATTTCTTGTAAACAATTACACATTTTATGTAACATAATTTATGTAACATATTTTTTGTAACACTTTTTGTGTAATTTCGTTTTTTTCGATGTTTTTCAATAAAACTTCCAAAAAATCATAGGGATAAAATTTTTTCCATACAAAATATATCATTGATTTTCAATGAAATAAAATTGGATAATCAAAAATCATAGGGACAAAATTTGGAGACACCCCGAAAACCTATTGACAAGCGTTTTTTCTGTGTATTTTTGCATTGACGGACATGGACCTGGGGTGCACTACCCATACTCTGTACTGTCATGGGGGAGGAACATCCACCATCTCCTGAGTGCGAAAACGTATTCCTTTCGCTCAGGAGAAGGTGTTACATTACTGATGCGGGTGAGACGCGGAAATTCGTTGTACAATAAAACAATCCAATCCGCGTTATTAAATTGAAATTGAAAACAGTAAGTTTTAACGGATTCATTAACTAAAAATTCTAAGACAATGAAGAAAGTAATCTTATCGCTCGTCATGTTGCTTGTGACTGCGAGCGTGTTCGCTCAAAACCAAGATGTTCCTAATCCCGCCAAGGTTCGTGTCCCCAGCGGCTATCAGGGCTTCTTTGAACAAGGTAATACCTGGCATTTCGACAAGAATATGCCCAATAGCATCAGCCTGTCAACCACACACGGCTTCTATTTCAATGGTCACATCTTTGCCGGTATCGGCTTGGGTATCGATTTCAACAATGACCGCGGCTTGGTGCCTTTTTACACCAACGTGCGTTACCAATTCAACACCACTAGGGTAGTGAGCCCTATTCTCAGCTTGCGTCTTGGTTCTTATATCGGCGACGGTTTGGGTGCTTACGGTGACCTCGGCTTTGGCGTGCGTTTCGCCTCAAAGCGTGATTTCGCTGTCAATGTGATGGTGGCCGGTACTTATTACGACAAGATTAAGGAGTATTATTCAGACTATGATGAGAACGGTATCTATACGCACGGAACCCGTCAAATCAGCCCATCTGGCGTTTCCTTGCGCATCGGTATCGAGTGGTAATCACTCATTTCGTATGATCTAAAATTAAGGCTGCCACGTTCTCGCGGCAGCCTTAATTATCAATTATAAATTTTCAATTTTCAATTACTTGAACGCATTCTCGCTCAAGCCCTTTCCGCTCAGAGCAAGATCCTTCATGTAGCCAGGCACTTCCTTGCCGAGGTACTTGTCGACATACAGCTTGGCAAGATACTGACCGAGCATGAAGCCGTGGCCGCGCAAACCAGTGAGGATACCGACCTCCGGGTCAACGATGTAACGCGGCTCGGTGTAACGTCCAGCCCAGCAAGCCAAGAAGCTCACCTCGCCCAGGTTAGGAATCCATTCGGCGAAGACCTCGGAAACAATCTCCAAGAACTCCTTGCTGTTGTACTTGATGTTCTGACGTGCCTCGTAGGCATCAGTGTCGGGCGAGGCGCAGCCGATAATCTGGCCAGTGTGTGCCCACTGCTGTCCGTAGACGGCACTGAAGCCCTTGTAGTGACGACGGTCAATTATCATGTCGAGCGGGCCACCATTGGGTCCCATCATAGGCAGACGGCGGGTAATGAAGGCTTGGTGCTTCACAGGATAGAGACCAGTGTCCAAGCCCAACATGTCGTTGAACTTCTCGGCACCCCAACCCATCGCGTTGACAAAGTGGTCGCAGGTGTACTCGATGAATTCGCCCTCATGGGTGCGCACCAAAGTGACGTAGTGTCCACCAACCTTCTGCACGTGGAGCAGCTCGCAGTCCTCGAAGTAACGACCGCCTTGTTGCACACCAATCCAACGGATGTAGTCGATGACGCGGCCAGGAGTGGCCTGCCAGCAGTCGCGGGTAATCAAGGCGTGGCTGTAAGTGGTCTTGGTGTCGTCCCAAAGCGGTGAAATCTCCTTCTTGAAGTCCTTGCGGTCGATCATGTAGGCATCGCTCCAGGCGCGTGAGGCGTCGAGCGACTTGTAGGTAGCTTCATCGTGTACCAGGTTGACATAGTGTGTCAGGTGATAGTTGATGTTGTGCTCCTTCTGCATGTTCTTGAAGATCTCGTGGTTGTGTACGGCGATGTCGGCGATGTCGGGATTGGAGAAGGCCGGACGACCACCACCGATGCAACGCCATGAGGCACCACGGCTGTAGTTGATCATCACAGGCTTCTTGCCGGCTTCAGAGAAGTAGCGGAACAAGGCACTACCCGCGATACCGCCACCGGCGATGAACACCTCGACCTGTTCTTTCTTCACGTCGTTCATTTCGGGGAAGACAAAGACCTCTTTGGTGTGCGGGTTGTAGAGGTCGCCAAGGCTCACTTGGTTCGACAATGGTGCGCGCGGTGTGGCGTCGCCAACCAACTCGATGCCATAAGAACGCAGGATCTGACGGGCACGGGGGATGCAGCGCTTGCCACGGCAGGGACCCATACCCATACGGGTGATGTGTTTCAGCTCGTCGACGGAGATGGTCTTGCGGTTGCCAATGACGCGCAGCACGCGGTCGAGTTTGATGTCCTCGCAGTGGCAGACGTAAGTTTCGCCTTCACCCTCGGCTCCTTTATTCTTGGAAAGGGGAGTGGTGAGTTCCTTATTGGCATTGTAACGGTCTTTCAAGATGAAGCCCTTTACATCCGTTAACTCGAACACCATGCTTGCCTCTCCAGAAGGACGCGAGGAGCGGGCTTTCACCCTCGCCACGTTGGTCTTGTTCGACTTCTTGAGGATCTTCTCGATGACACCTTCGCCAATCTTTTGGCCGTCGTTGTCGACGAGATAGACTTCTGCACCTTCCTGGGCTTCGTATTCGATGGGCAGGAAGCAAGTGGATTTCTTTACATCATAGCCGAAGATAGCCAGACCTGGGCAGCTGGAGACGCACAACATGCAACCGATGCACTTGTCGTAGTCAATCGTAGGCACGGTGTTGGTCGAAGGCTTGGTGATGGCGCCTTGCGGGCAGCTGAACGAGCAGGGGTTGCAGGCGAAGCCATAGAGGCAGTCGGCCTGCACGAAGGCCTTGAGCTGCATACGCTCAGGTGTAGGCAGGTTGGGCTTCTCCAGCACCCTGACGGGATGCTGTTGCGAGTCGATATATTGTCTCGAAACCTCGAGATAGTCGTCATAGTTGAATCTTACGCCAATGGCTTGGGCCACCTCGTAGGCCACCTGCTTACCGCGCAAAACGGCGCTGGTGCCTTCACCGATACGGATGGCGTCGCCGGCACCGTAGGTGTTGCGGCCGAAGACCTCATAGCCTTTGACGAGCAGCTGGCTGTCGGGGATGAGGCCGGTGCAGATGTTGATGATGTCAATGTCGTCGATAATCTGTTCAGTACCGGGGATGGCCTTGAAGTTCTCGCACTTGGCAATGACGGCACCAGTTATGCCGGTGTGCTCCTTATTCGGGATGGCACGCACGAGGGTGTAACCCGTCATGATCGGAATACCGAGGCGGCGCACACGGTTGGCCTGCACGGGGAAGCCGCCTTCGCGGGGCATGGCCTCGATGATAGCCTTGATGGTGGCACCAGCCTGCATGCCTTGATAGGAAGTCAGGTAGCCGATGTTGCCCGCGCCCACGGTGAGGACTTTCTTACCCAACAGTGTGTGCTCCTGGTTCATCATCTTTTGGAACACGGCGGCGGTGTAGACGCCCGGCACGTCGTCGTTTTCAAAAGTCGGCATAAAGGGCACAGCACCGGTGGCGACCACAAGATGTTGTGCATCGATGTAAGCCACTTCGCCATTTTCGATGTTCTTGATGGCTACGCGACCGCCTTCAAGGAGGTCCCAAACGGTATTGTTCAGCAGGATGCCTTCGTGGTTGTCGCCAGCCAGCGTTTTGGCAATGTCGAAGCCACGCATGCCGCCGAATTTCTTCTCTTTCTCGAAGAAGAAGAACTGGTGGGTCTGCATATTGAACTGTCCGCCGATGCGGGCATTATTGTCCACCACGATGTTGCTGATGCCGAAGGCGTTGAGTTGCTCGCGGCAGGCGAGACCGGCAGGACCGGCGCCGATGATGGCGACTTGGGTCTTGTAGATCTTCACCTCGCGCGGGAGTTGTTCCTTGGGCTCGGGAAGGACGTTGGCCTCGTTGTTGATGGAGCGCACTTCCTTGACGCCGTCGACGAGGGTGATGCAGATACGGCGGATTTTGCCGTCGACTAGCATCTCGCAGGCGCCGCACTTGCCGATGCCGCAGTTGAGGCTTCGGTTGCGACCGTCAAGCGAGTGGCTGTGGACGGGATAACCAGCTTGGTGAAGGGCGGCGGCGATGGTTTTGCCCCGCTGACCTTTAACGGTTTTGCCTTCATATTGGAATTCCACAAGGTCTTCCTGTGGGATGTCCAAGATGGGATGTTTCTCGATTTTGTACATATAGGATGATGTTTTGAGTCTTAAAATGCGGGCGCAAATTTAGGAAAAAGCAAAGAAAGTGTTTCGGTTTTGCCGTTTTTTTATAAAAATATCATAAAACGAGGTCCCTGAGCTTGTCGAAGGGCCGACCCTTGGAATGACGGCGTTTAGCTACGCTGAATCTTCGATTTCGACAGGCTCAACGACCTGCGGTAACTACTAACTAAGAACAAACTGCATGGTGCTTCTACTTCCTTGCTTCACTAGGATTTTCTTGCCCATGATGAAGTCGTTCTCCAAGCCCTCTTGATAGTGCCTGATGGTAAACAGTTGCAGGCCTTCATTATATTTGACGCTGAAATCGGCTTTGAGATTGGCTCTCAGTTGTTTCAGCTTTTGCTCATTGCTGTCGAAGCAGAAGGAGAGCATCAGAGCTGAGGTCTGGATCATATTGGCGTGGATGTTCAGGTTGGCGCAGACGGCGAAGATGGTCTTCAGGTTGTGCTCGTCCATGAACGAGTAGTCGCGGGGCGAAATGGAGACCAGCGTTTGATTGTCCTTGACGATGTATGAGGGGATGCTCTCATCAGCTTTGCGGTGTGAGCCGTCAATGAGGGTGGGCTCGTGGTCAGGATTGAGGAAGGACTGTACCTTGAGTGTTATCCCTTTGTTTTGCAGTGGTTTGATGGTCTTGGGGTGGATGATGGTCGCGCCGTAGAAGGCTAGCTCAATGGCTTCGGAGTAAGGGATGTGCGGTAGCTGAACCGTATCGGCGAAACGTTTCGGGTCGGCATTGAGCAAGCCGTCCACGTCTTTCCAGATGGTGACCTCCTCAGCATCCAAGCAGTTGGCGAAAATAGCAGCAGTGAAATCGGAGCCTTCTCGCCCTAGGGTGACGCTGTGTTTGCCGTCGACAGTGCCGCCGATGAAGCCCTGTGTCAGGCATACGATGCCTCGAATATGCTCATAGTTCAACTTGCTGATTCTGAGTCTTGTCTCGTCCCAGTCGGGGTTGGCGGCGCGGTAGTGGGTCTCATCTTCGGCGATGACATATTGTCGGGCATCGAGCCAGCGTGTCGGGATTTCGCATTTGTTGAGATATTCGTGGATGATGCTGGTGGAGATGAGCTCGCCGTAGCAGATGGTTTGGTCGTATTGGTAATCGTAAGGGACATCGGTTTTTTGCAGCTTTTCCCAAAGCTCTATGAAGAGTCCGGCGATGTTCTCTCCAAACTCGGGGTTGGCATCCTCGCCGAAGAGCCCGTTGATGATGCCGTCGTGGTATTCGATGACCTCTTGCAGGGCTTCCATACCGAGCTTGCCGTCGTGTTCGCGGAAATTGGCCAATGCTTTTTCGAGGGCGTTGGTCGTCTTTCCCATGGCGGAAACCACAAGCATAATGTCCTCGTCTTTATGTTGACTCACGATGTCGGCCAGGTTGCGCACGGCATCGGCATCCTTCACCGATGCGCCACCGAATTTATAGATTTTTTTGATCATTATCGTTCCAATTTTAGAATGCAAAAATATGAAAAACCCGCAATAAATTTATTAAATAGGAGTTATTAACCCAAATATCCGCTAAATTTGCACAATTTTTGACGGAGGGTTCAGGTCCCTGAGCCTGTCGAAGGGCCGACTACTGTATGGACGGCGTTTAGCTACGCTGAATCTTCGATTTCGACAGGCTCAACGACCTGCTCCTGACAGGCTCAGCAACCTGCAACAACTGACAATTGAACAAACTAAACAACTGACAAAATGATAGAAACTGACATTCGTGAACTGAACGAAAAAATCCAACGTGAGAGTCAATTCCTCGACCTCATCAACCTTGAAATGAACAAGGTCATCGTCGGACAGAAACAGATGACCGAACGCCTTTTGATTGGCCTGCTGGCCAATGGTCACATCCTCCTCGAAGGTGTGCCTGGTCTGGCCAAGACCTTGGCCATCAAGTCGATGGCCAGTGCCATCGATGCCGACTTCGCCCGTATCCAATTCACTCCCGACCTATTGCCTGCCGACCTCATCGGTACGCTGATTTACAGCCAGAAGAAGGAGGAGTTCGTGGTGCGTCGCGGTCCCATCTTCGCTAACTTCGTCCTCGCTGATGAAATCAACCGTTCTCCTGCTAAGGTGCAGAGTGCCCTGCTCGAAGCTATGCAGGAGCATCAGGTGACCATCGGTGACGAGACCTTCAAGTTGCCGGATCCTTTCCTCGTGATGGCTACCCAAAATCCCATTGAACAGGAAGGTACCTATCCGCTGCCTGAAGCTCAAGTGGACCGTTTTATGCTGAAAGTGGTCATTAACTATCCCAAGAAAGAGGAGGAGAAACTGATTCTGCGTCAGAATATTGCAACAGCAGGAGCAAAGATTAACGCTGTGGTGAAACCCGAAGACATCATCCGCGCTCGGGAGGTATGCCGCGAGATTTACCTTGACGAGAAGATTGAGAACTATATTACCGACATCGTCTTCGCCTCACGTTATCCTTCCGATTACAAGTTGAAGAAGTTCGCCAATATGATCAGCTACGGCGGTTCGCCGCGTGCCACCATCAATTTGGCACTCGCTGCCAAGGCCTACGCCTTCATCAAGCACCGTGGCTACGTCATCCCCGAAGACATTCGTGCCGTGGCTCCCGATGTGTTGCGTCACCGTATCGGCTTGACCTACGAGGCTGAGGCTGAGAATATCACCACCGAAGAAATCATCAACGAAATATTGAATACCATCGAAGTCCCGTAATTGGTTGTAGGGCTGTCACATCATGGCAGTCGCACATTCGATTGATTTATCTATGGAATCAACAGAAATATTCAAAAAGGTTCGTAAAATCGAAATCAAGACGCGGGGGCTCTCGAACCACATCTTCTCAGGGCAGTACCACAGCGCCTTCAAGGGGCGTGGTATGACCTTCAGCGAAGTGCGTGAGTACGAGTACGGGGATGACATCCGCAACATCGACTGGAACGTCACCGCCCGCTTCAACAAGCCTTTCGTCAAGATCTTCGAGGAAGAGCGTGAGATGACGGTGATGTTGCTCATCGACGTGTCGGGTTCCAACGATTTCGGCTCGCAGAGTCAGTCAAAACGTGACTTGACTGCCGAATTGGCAGCCGTTTTGGCATTTTCTGCCATCCAGAACAACGACAAGGTGGGCGTCATCTTCTTCAGCAGCAAAATCGAAAAGTTCATTCCACCGAAGAAAGGCAGCTCGCACATTTTGCGCATCATCCGCGAGATTGTTGACTTCAAGCCAACGGAGCGTGGCACCGACATTGGCGAAGGTTTGCGCTTCCTGACTTCGGCCATCAAGCGCCGCACCACAGCCTTCCTCATATCCGACTTTATGACGGACAAGAGCTTCGAAAAGGAAATGCAGATTTGCGCCAATAAGCACGACTTGGTTGCGCTGCGCATCACTGACCGACGCGAGATGGACATTCCCAAGGTCGGTCTAGTGAAGTTCCGCGACTCGGAAACGGGCAAGGAACGCTGGGTGGATACCTCAAGTCGCGCTTGGCATAATGCCTACCAACAGATGATCCAATACAAATCGGCGGAACTGAACCGCGAGTTTACCAAACATGGTATCGACAACTCGCTGATTTACACCGATGAAGACTATGTGAAACCTTTGATGCAACTCTTTAAGAAAAGGGAGGCAAGAAGATGAGAAGATATGTTTTGTTATTGATAATTGCTCTGTTCGCCACGACGGGTTTGAAGGCTCAAAATGTGGAGGTGGAAGGCAGGGTCGAGAGCAAGGATGTGCAAGTCGGCAAGCCTTTTACGCTCGATTTGAGCCTCAAGGTGCCCTACGGCTGGTTTGTGGAATGGAACGATTTCGCCGTTGACACGTTGTCGGAACAACTTGATATTATCAAGCGCAGCGAAGTGGAACGCACCGCCGATGCCGACAGTAATGTTATCGTGAAGCAACAGCTTACGCTGATGACATTCGACACGGGACAAGTGCAGGTACCGCCTATAGCATTGAAATATGCCAGTTCGTTTGACGATCCGAACCGCTTGAATGCCTATACAGACCCCATCCGTCTTTATTCGTCGACAATGCAGGTCGATACCACTATGGCTTACAAACCTATCGTGGAACCCATCGACGCACCAGTGAAGTTTAAAGAGGTGTTCCCTTGGATTTTGGGTACGTTGCTGCTGGTGCTGCTCGTTATTGGCATTTGGTATTGGCGCAAGCACCGTAAACCCAATGTTGACGCTGAAGGCAACGTCGTGCGTGGATCTGTTATTCCACCTTATGACAAGGCGGTGGGTGACTTGAAGAAGTTGCGTGAGGAAAAGATTTGGCAGTCGGGCAAGGTGAAGGAGTATTTCTCTGCGCTGACTGATATCGCCCGTGAATATATCGAAGGCCAGTTTGGTGTGAATGCCATCGAAATGACTACCGATGACATCTTGGAGGAAGTCAAGCCGTTGCATTTCCCGAAGGAGACCTATGACAAGTTGAAAGATACTATGGAAATTGCCGACTTGGTGAAATTCGCCAAATATTCGGCTTCGACCCTCGAGAGCGACACCGCTTTGAACAATATGACGGACTTCGTCAACGAGAGTTATGCGCAATACCAGCAAATGAAATCAATGTCATCATCTGCGTCCTCGCAGATGGAACAGGCTGACAGCGAGACACAGTCAGAAACAATGAAGGAGGAGGTGAAAGATGTTTGAAAACATTGAATTTGCGAATCCCAAGTTGCTGTGGCTTTTGCTCTTGGTGCCACTAGCCATCGTTTGGTACATCCTGCGCCACAAAAAGCAGGAAGCTTCGGTGACCTTCTCCGATTTGAAGGGCATGGTCAAGCTGCCGAGGACGTGGAAAGCCTTTATGCGTCACCTGCTCTTTGCCTTGAAGATGGCGGCTTTGGCCTTGCTGATCGTGGCTTTAGCACGTCCGCAGAGCTCATCGACCAATTCGACCTCCAACATTGAAGGCATCGACATCTTGATGGCCATGGACGTCTCAGGCTCTATGTTGGCCCGCGACCTCAAGCCAGACCGCTTGACCGCTGCCAAGGAGGTGGCCTCTAATTTTGTGAAGGACCGTCCCGGCGACCGTATGGGCTTGGTCATTTTTTCAGGTGAGACTTTCACTCAAGTGCCACTGACCACCGATCACGGTGTGATGCTCAATATGTTGGCCGAGATGAAAAACGGCCTCATTGAAGACGGCACCGCCATCGGCGACGGATTGGCCACGGCCATCAGCCGACTGAAAGACAGTGAAGCCATTTCCAAGGTCATCATCCTGCTGACTGATGGTATGAACAATGCCGGCTCCGTTGACCCGTATACGGCTGCTGAAATTGCCAAGCTTTATGGCATCCGTGTCTACACCATTGGCGTGGGCACATACGGTATGGCGCCTTATCCTGCGAAGACTCCTTTTGGTACTACGGTTATGCAGCAGATTAAGGTTGAAATCGATGAGAAGCTACTGACTACTATTGCCAACTCGACGGGCGGCAAGTACTTCCGTGCCAACAACAACAAGAAGTTGGATGAAATCTATCAGGAAATCGACAAGCTGGAGCGCTCCAAGATCGAGGTGACGGAGTTTCGCCGTCTTCACGAGGAGTTTTATCCTTTGGTGGCTTGGGCTTTGGCACTGCTTTTGCTTGAGTTCCTTTTGCGCAAAACCATTTTCAGGACTTTAACGGACTAAGACTATGGAAAACGTATTGCGATTTGAACATCCCGAGTACCTTTACTGGTTGTTGATCATCCCAGTATTGGTCATCATCTATATCCTGTTCCGTCTCGGTCAGAAGCGTCGTTTTGAACGGTTTGCCCATATTGAGATGCGCGAACAGCTGGTCCCGAGTTATTCTTCCCGCCGTCTAACCTTCAAGTTTATCTTATTCCTGCTCATTATTGCCTGCTCCATTTTGGCCTTGGCCAACTTGCAGAGCGGCAGCAAGATGGAGGAGGTGAAGCGCGAGGGCATCGACCTTTATATTGCTATCGACGTTTCCAATTCGATGAATGCTGAGGACATTGTCCCGAGCCGTATGGAACGCTCCAAGCAAGCCATCAACAAGCTCATCAGTGAGATGCGTGGCGACCGTCTCGGCATCATTGTCTTCGCCGACAAAGCTTATGTGCAACTGCCTATTACCACTGATTATTCAGCGGCGAAGATGTTCCTCTCGACCATCAACACGAGCCTTGTGGCTTCGCAGGGTACGGCCATCGCTGAGGCCATCAATTTGGCACTCAAGTCGTTCCCCGATGAAGCCCACAGCCGTGCCATCATCATCATTTCCGATGGTGAAGACCATGAAAATGATGCGGCACTAAAGGCGGCACAAGAGGCTGCCAAGCAAGGTGTACACATCTATACCATCGGCATGGGTCTTCCCGAAGGTGCCCCGATTCCGGTATACAACCAGTACGGCCATCAGACGGGTTACCGCAAAGACCAAAATGGCAACACCATCATCACCCGTTTGGATGAGCAGATGCTGCAAAAGATTGCCTCGGCAGGCAATGGACTGTATGTCCGCGCCAGCAATTCCAACGTGGGCCTGAGCAAGATTTATGACGACATCAGCAAGTTGGACAAGACGGAAATTGACGCCAAGGTTTTCACCGATTACGAGGACCAGTTCCAATGGTTTGTTGCTGCCGCCATCCTCCTTTTGTTGATAGAGATTTTCATTTCGTCGGGCAAAAAAGCCTGGGAGAAGAAGTTGAACATTTTTGAGAAGAAAGATGAATAAGCTTATTAAATATCTGACAATCATAGTTTTCCTATCTTCTGCATTGGCTGTTTCGGCGCAGAACGACGAGAAGGTCATCCGTAAGGGAAACCGACAATACAAGAAGTCGAATTATGCGGAGGCCATTGCCAAATACAAGATGGTCATCGAGTCGAGCCCGAACAACACCAAAGCCCAATTCAATCTGGGTGATGCCTATTTCGGCCTGCAGCAGTACGACAGTGCTTATGCTGCCTTTGAAAAGGTGGTGGAGATGTCGCCTGATGCCAAACTGAAATCGGATGCAGTGTACAATATGGGCAACTGCCTTTTGGCCCAAAACAGATACTACGATGCCTTTAATATATATAAGGTGTCGCTGAAGCTGAATCCCGAGAACGAGAACGCCTTATATAACCTTGAGTATTGCCGCGCTCATCTGGTGAAGAGCAAGATTTGGGTGGTGCAGCCCGAAAACGGTAGTGTGGAGGTCAAGGAAAAAGAGGCCTTCAACGGTCAGCGCATCACGATGAACGCCAAGCCCGACAAGGATTTCGCTTTGTCGCAATACTATGTGGTAAAGGCTGACAATCAGCAGGTCACGGTGGATGTAAGCGGCAATAGCTTTGTTATGCCCAAGTTTGACGTGCTGGTTTCAGCCGAGTTCAAGCAGGCTCATAAGATCGAAATCGATAAAAACATAAAGAACGGAACGGTGAAAGCTGACCGTAATAAAGCTGTCGAAGGACAGCAGGTGACCCTTGAGGCGCAAGGCGAGAACGACTTTGTACTAGACAAGTTCATCGTGTATCGCACGGGCAACCGCAACGACACGGTGTCGGTCAACAAGACGACTTTCCAGATGCCCAACTATGACGTGACGGTGAGTGCTGTTTTCCGTAATGCATTGAGGGTCAGTGTTGACAGTGTTGCCAATGGTACCATTCAAGTGACCGACAGCCTGGTCAAACCTGGACAGAATGTGGGCATTATCGTGAAGCCTGACAAGGGCTATCAGTTGGGCGATCTGCGGGTGGTCAGCGATAGGGATGCCACGGAGTCGGCTCCTGTTTCCGATGACAATATGTTCCAGATGCTTGACACCGACGTGACGGTGAAAGCTACTTTCGTAGAGGCGACAGACTATTATAAGGTACAGGCTGATTCGACCATAGAAGGTGGCCATGTGCTGCTTGACCAAACCGAGGCTACGCGTCGCGAGACGGTGAAGTTGGATAACGCTCCTGAACCTGGTTATCAGTTCAAAGAATATGTTATCCATCAGGTGGGTGACACTGCCGTGAAGGTGCAGCCGCTTGGCAATTTCTTCACCATGCCAGACTTCGACGTGGAGGTCTCTGCTGTCTTCGAGAAGAGCGAAGGGGAGAACCAAGACCAGCAACAGCAGCAACAAGATCAACAGCAAGACCAACAAGACCAAGAGCAACAGCAGGATCAGCAGAATCAGGACCAGCAAAATCAGCAGCAGCAACAGCAGCAACAGAACCAGCAGATGTCGAAAGACGATGCTCAGCGTATGCTTGATGCTCTTGAGAATCAGGAGAAGAAGACCATGGAGAAGGTCAACGAACAAAAAGTCCGTCAACAACCCAAAAAGAAAAGCGATAAAGATTGGTAATTATGAATAAACGAATCATTTTGTTATTGATGCTATGCCCACTGTGGCTTTGGGCGCAAGACGCACCCACCCTTACGGTTTCGGCCAAGAAACAGGTCTTCGTGGGCGAGCGTTTCCAGGTGGTGTTTGAGTCCAATGCGGAGGGAAGGAATTTCCAGGCTCCTTCGTTTGAGGGCTTCAATGTGGTGGGCGGCCCGTTCACCTCAACCAGCTCAAGCATACAGATGGTCAATGGCTCGATATCCCGCACCACACGCAACTCCTATACATTCGCTTTGCAGGCCAGTCAAGAGGGCACTTTCCGTATTGGTTCTGCCTCACTGACCGTCAATGGTGACAAGGTCAGCAGCGAGCCTTTCGAAATCAAGGTGTTGCCCGATGATGGTAGCCACGCTTATTCGGGTGGCGGCGGTGGCAGCGGCGCGTCGTCCAATCAGGGACAGTCACAGCAAAACACCAACGACCCTCAAGTTAGTGGCAAGGATTTGTTTCTCAGGTGCATCCCGTCCAAAAAGTCGGTGTATGTTGGTGAGCAGGTTGTGCTGACCTACAAGCTTTACACTAAGGTGCCAGTTTCGTCGGTCTCCCTCTCCAAGGTGCCTTCTTATGCAGGTTTTTGGACCAAGGACATCTCCGACAACAACGGTACATTAAAGCAGTCGAGCGAATATATCAACGGCATTGAGTATACGACCGCCGAAATTCAGAAGGTAATCATTGTGCCGCAGCGTTCGGGCAAGTTCACCATCGATCCGATGACGATGGAATGCGTTGCCCAAATCCGTACCCAACGCAATAACAGCCGCAGTATGGATCCCTTTGAGGCTTTCTTCAATGACCCCTTTTTCAATCGCAACATCACCAACGTTCAGAAGGAGCTTTCTTCACAGTCCTTCAGTATTGAGGCGAAAAACCTTCCCGAAAACGGCAAACCTGCCTCGTTTGCAGGTGCTGTGGGCAATTATAAGTTCACTTCGTCAATCGACAAGACAGAGCTGAGCACCAACGAAGCCGTTACCGTCACGCTGACCGTCTCGGGATCGGGCAACATCGAGTTGCTGCAAATGCCTGAGCCTGTCTTCCCGCCCGACTTTGAGGTGTACGACCCAAAAATCACGACCTCGACCGATGTCAACTCACAAGGCATGACGGGAACGAAAAAGGCTGAGTATCTGGCTATTCCGCGTAGGGCTGGCAATTTTTCCATCCCGCCTGTCGAGTTTTCTTTCTTCAATCCTAGTTCGGAGTCATACCAAACCTTGTATTCAGAGCCTTATGAGCTTTCAGTGGTGAAAGGTAAGGAGACGGAAGGAGATGGCGGTGTGTATGCCTCCAATCAGGAAGGCATCAAGTATTTGGGCAGCGATGTTCGTCATATCATGAACGACGGTGCTCAGCTGAAGCCTAAGCATACCACTTTCTTTGCTTCGTCCACCTATTTCTCCATTCTGTTGGGCTTGTTGGTGGTCTTTGTCGCCTTGCTCTTCATCCTGAAGAAACGTGCCGAGATGGCCAAGGACACTGCAGCCAACCGCAACCGTAAGGCCGACAAGGTGGCACGTGGCCGCTTGAAGAACGCCTATCAATATCTGAAGGCCAAGGATCAGGATAAGTTCTATGTAGAGATGTCGCAGGCCTTGTGGGGCTACATTGCCGATAAACTGGGCATTGAGCGTTCCAAGCTGTCGATGGATACGGTGAGCGAGACGATGAAGGAAAAGAATGTGCCTGATGAGCTGACACAACAGTTTGTCGACACGCTCAACAGCTGCGAGTTTGCCCGCTTCGCCCCTGGCAGTGCCGAGGAGAAGATGGACGACCTCTACCAGCGCGGCATCGACGTCATCTCAAAAGCGGAAAAAGTTTTGTAATCAATGAAAGGAGAAACAACAATGAAAAGATACACCTTATTAATATATATGCTTGCCGTGATGGGCTTGGCGTTTGCCCAAAATCCCGCAGACGAATGGTTCGACCAAGCCAATGCAGCCTATAACTCAGGCAATTACGAAACTGCGGTGGAACTCTACGAGAAGATCCTTGACACGGATATGGAGTCCGTTCCGGTGTATTACAACATGGGCAACGCTTACTACAAGATGCGCGAATATCCCATGGCCATCTATTCGTACGAGAAGGCCTTGAAGCTCGACCCGTCGAACGAAGAGGTGAGTACCAACCTTGAAATCGCCAACCTTGCCATTGTCGACAAGATCGAGCCTGTTCCACAATCGTTCATCGAACGCTGGTGGCGCAGTTTGAGGGCAATGTGTTCGAGCGACCGATGGGCGTGGTGGTCGGTGGCGGCCTTTGCCTTGCTGCTGTTTTGCCTGTTCATGTTCCTCCGTTCGCGTCGTGTTGTTGTGCGCAAATTGGGCTTCTTTATGGGCATCATTTTCATCATCGTTTTCGCTCTTTCGGTGGTCTTCGCAGCTCAACTCAAGCATGCCGCTACGACCCAAGACCAAGCCATCGTCATGACCCCTACGGTGACCGTGAAGAGCTCGCCAAGCGATGACGGTGTCGACCTCTTCGTTTTGCACGAAGGAACTAAAGTGTCCGTTTTGGAGACCTCAAACGGCTGGAATAAGGTTCGAATCGCCAATGGCAGTGTTGGATGGCTTGAAATGGATAAAATGCTTTCTTTCTGACCTTTTCGGGGCATGGAATGAATTTTTTTGAGAAAAAAATGAATTTTTTTTCCTCAAAATGTAATTTCTTTGAAAGAATGTCCTATATTTGCAGACCATATTTATAGTGAAAAAGTGTCAAAACACGTGTAAAAGAAAGAATTAATTAAAATTTCGTGATATGAAAAAGAGATTTTTACCTTTCAGTTTACTTCTGGTAATCATGATCTTAGGTCAGTCAGTGATTGCTGACCAAGGTGGACACTATGTCCCGCGTAAGCAAACCAACAATGCGGAAAGCTTTATGGGCAGTCTCCGCGCCAACCAAAAGACGGGCTTGATCGACCCTGCTGACATGCTTAAGGCTATGCAGGCTCCAGCAACGAGAAATAATGCCTCGGACGACCCGCTCTATTGGATTAACATGGGTCCTGATAACATGGGCGGTCAAACCACAGCAATCGTGTACGACAATCAAGGTACCGGTATTGTTTACATCGGTTCCAAAGGCGGTGGCGTATACAAGACTTACAACTATGGTCACACCTGGCATCATGTTGGAACCCTCAATTTGATGGTCAGCTGTATGGCTCAGGATGCCAATGGTGTCATTTATGTTGGTACTGGTGACAAAGACGATGCCGCTACACACAATGGTCTCGACCAGCAAAGCTATGACAACAGCTTTGTGGGTACGGGTCTTTACCGCCTTGTTAACGACGAGTTCGAACAAGTCGTGACTCCCACTGAGGACTCATGGCTGTTTGTCAACGACATTGCTGTCGCTGATGGTAAGGTGTTGGCTGCTACCAACGAAGGCTTGATGTATTCAGGTGACGGTGGCCATAATTGGTCTGTTGCTGTTGAAGGCAAAGCTGTTTCCGTGAAGGTCGGTAGCGACAACACTATTGTTGCCGCTGTTGGTGGTCATGTTTACGTTGGCCGCGATGTGAATCATTTGGAGGATCATTCAGGCACAACCAGCGCTCTGCAGGGTGACAGCCTTCTGCCTCAAGGTGTGGATGGTGGTTTGATCGACCTTGCCATCGCTCCTTCAGATGTTAACACCATCTATGTCAGCTTGATCGGTACAAATGGTATTCACACGGGTGTTTACGTCTCCTCCGACAAAGGTCAGACTTGGCGTGTGGCATTGCCTGCTGTGACAACAAATCCAGTTCAAGGCCATAACATTTATGACGGTGTTGGTCTTTACAATCATGGTATCGTTGTCGATCCCGAGAATGCCGACATCCTCTATGTGCTTGGTTATAACCTTTGGTCATTGACTGCTTCAGAAGGCGGTGGTTACTATTTGTCCACCCAATTGACGGGTCAGTCTTACTACTATCTGTCGGATTACATTCATGTTGGCATCCATGCCATGGTCTTCAACCCCAACAATAGCCAAGAATGCTATGTAGGTACTGATGGTGGTGTCTATAAGGCTACTGGCAGATTCTCCTTCACCAATTGCAACCGCAACTATGTGACTGCCCGTATGTTCGGAGTGGCCTATTCTGGCAAAGATACAAGAGTCTTGGCTGGTGGTCTTGATCATGGTACGGTGTACATCCCCGGCGATGCAGATGGCAATAGCTTGGAAACGGGTTACTGGATCAATCCTACGGGCGATGATTTGGGTATGTTCTCTGATATCTCCAACGCTGGCTCATGCGCCATCTCAGCGATTAAATCCAACACGTTCTTTGTCACATATAAGGGAGACAACGACTCGTGGAAATACCATATGGCTCGTACCGAGACCGCTGGTGAAGACTGGGTGTCAACCAACTTCACTGCCACATTCTCTGATTCTAGCACTTTCTTCCCCTCCTCCACGTCGTTCCGTATGCCGATTTTGCTGCATGAAAACTATAACAACCAACTGAACCCAGAGACTACTTGGTATTTCAACGAGACAGAACATCATCAGGAAGCTGGTACCGTTGTTCAAGTCATGAGCAAAAACGGCTATCCGTTCGACTATACCTTGACAGCCAATATTGCCGCTGGCGACTCCATTGAAGTGCACGATCCCATCACCTCTTATTTCTTCGTCGCTTCGACTGATGCTTTCATGATGAGCCGCAACCCGCTGAGGTTTGACAAGAGAACTGTATGGTACAAGATAGCCGATAAGAGCGCTAATGGTGGTACCTTTAAGGGCGAACCCCTCAGCATGGATATCACTGCTGATGGCGACAATATGTTTATTGGCTTCAAAGATGGCAAATTCTTCCGCATCTCTGGATTGAACAGCGTTGTTGATAGACCCTCTGGCACCCCCGGCAACGAAGCGTATGCCGCCACTGTCACTCAGATTACACTGCCCATTGACGGACAATGTGTGACTTCTGTAGCAGTTGACCCGCGCGATAACAACAAGGTTCTCATCACCTGCGGTAACTATGGTAACACTGACTACGTGTTCTATACCACCGATGCTATGGCTGATGAGCCGACCTTCGTCTCCAAGCAAGGCGACCTACCCAAGATGCCTGTCTACTCTTCAGTGATTGACATGGAAACTGGCGATGTCATCATCGGTACTGAACGTGGTATCTATAGAACGAAGAACCTCAGCAACTGGTCTTTCGACGGCGAAGCTATGGGTGAGATTCCGGTCATGGAACTCAAACAACAGCGTGCCAGTAGAGAAGATGCTACCTCGGTGAATCACACTGATGAAGGTGACTTTATCACAGAGTATCCAGGCGTCCACAATACGGGCATCATCTATGCTGCTACCTACGGCAGAGGCATCTTCCGTTGCGAGAACTATAAGATTACTGGCACTGGCATCACCGAGAATTCGACTGACGACAATGTCAACGTGAGCATGTATCCCAACCCGGTCAGCAGCCAAGCCACCCTCAGCTTCGATGTTAAGGAAAGCTGCAACGTCAGCTACCAAGTGTTTGACCTGACGGGCCGTATGGTCATGAACCAGAACATGGGTCGCATGAGTGAAGGCGTACAGCAAATCAGCATCAATGCCGAGAACCTCAGCTCAGGTTCCTACATCCTGCGTCTCAACCAGGGTGCCAAGAACAACAGCGTGAAGTTCATGGTGTACTAATGTTGTTGGTAGACGTTGCGTGCAACGTCTTTACAAACAATCACAAAAAAGAAAGACAATCTGTAAAGGTTGTCTTTCTTTTTGTATTTTTGCGCTATCATTTCGAATTCTATGAATAGCAAAAGAATAAATAAGGTATTAGTCGCGAACCGTGGCGAAATTGCAGTGCGCGTTATCAAAACATTGCGAAAACTACATATCGCCTCCGTCGCGATTTTCGCTGACAACGATGCCAATGCCTTGTATCGTCGCATGGCCGATGAAGCGTATCCTTTGGGCAATGGGGCACTGAAGGACACATACCTCAACGTCCGCAAGATTATTGACGCGGCCTTGGATTCAGGTGCCGATGCCATCCACCCTGGATACGGTTTCCTCTCCGAGAGCCCCGAACTGGCCGAAGCCTGCCAAGCCAACAACTTGATTTTTATCGGCCCTGACGCTAATTCGATGCGACTGATGGGCAATAAGATTGAAGCCAGGAAAATTGCTGTCAAGCATGGCATCCCTGTTACCTTTGGCATGATGGGCAGCCATGAGGAGATTCTTCAGATGGCCGACACGTTGCCTTATCCTGTTCTCATCAAGGCGGCTGCCGGTGGTGGCGGCAAGGGCATGCATATCGTTTGGGAAAAGCAAGACTTGAAAACCGAGTTGGAACGTGCCTCACGTGAGGCTGAGAAATATTTTGGCGACGGCACGGTCTTCATTGAGCAATATATCGAAAACCCGCGTCATATCGAAGTGCAGGTGCTGGCTGACCATTATGGCAACACCATTCACCTGCATGAACGTGAGTGCACCATACAACGTCGTTACCAGAAAATCATTGAGGAGTCGCCTTCACCAACATTGACCGAGGAGAAACGGAAGCAGATGTGTGAGACTGCTGTAAAACTCTGCAAGGCTATCGGTTACCGCAATGCAGGTACGGTGGAATTTTTGGTAGATAAGGACTTGAATTTCTATTTCTTGGAGATGAACACTCGCATTCAGGTGGAGCATCCTGTCACCGAGATGCGCACGGGCATCGACATCGTGGAGGAACAGATTCGCATTGCGAGAGGGAAGGAGATGGGCTGGACACAAGAGGCTATCCAACCGCAAGGCCATGCCATAGAGCTGCGTATCTATGCCGAAGATCCCGCCAATGGTTTCCTGCCCACGCCTGGTAAAGTGACGGCATACCATAAACCACAAGTGCGTGGTGCTCGTGTCGACAGCAGCATTGACGGACCATGTACAATTTCAGAAGCCTACGACCCGATGATTGCCAAGCTGACTTGTTATGCGAAAGACCGTCAAAGTGCTATTGAAACTGCTCGTCGCGCATTGAAAGAATTCATCATCCAAGGTCTGACAACTAACAAGGCCTATCTTTGGGAAGTAATCAAGAATGAGGATTTTATTGAGAACAAGATAGATACATCATTTTGCGCCTCGCATCAAGAGAGCTTGATTAAAGCATTGGAGGAAAGCCGAAATGCACAAAATGTGAATGACATTGTGGTCGCTTTTCTGTTGTATGACTTCTGCAAAAAGCAGGTCGAGCACCATCCGGAAAATGTTTGGGAAGAAATCGGCTATTGGCGTTACCACATGCATCTGACTGTTGATGTGGAAGGCAAGAAGATTCCTGTCAGTATTAATGCTGCTGAAGCGGGCAAGATCAACGGAACGGTAGGGGAGACGCCCTTCTCGGTGGAGTTTATTCAGTATGAGAACAGACAACTCAAAATCATGCTCAATGGTCGCACCGAGACAGTATATTGCTCGGTGGACAACGATCAGAAGACCATTGTCAATTTCCATGGACTCAATTTCTCTTGCTTCCGTACCGACCAACTGAACGATACCTTGGACTATGCTTGCAAGGAGTCGGTGAACGACAAGTCGAGGTTGGTGTCGCCGATGCCCGGCAAAGTGGTGAAAATCAACGTTAAAGAAGGCGATGAGGTGAAGGAAGGAATGATTATGATGGTGGTGGAAGCAATGAAGATGGAGAATAATATCGTTGCCGCAGGAAAGGCCAAGGTAAAACGGGTTTTTGTTGTTGAAAATGAAATGGTGGACAATAAAAAACAACTCATAGAGTTGGAATAATGGCTAAGGCTCCAGTGATTCCCCTTCGGGGAATGGAATCAAAACATTAAATCTTTAAATCTTTGAATCTTTGAATTTTTGAATTTTAAATCTTTGAATCCTAGAATATGAACTTCGACCTCACAAAAGAACAGGAAGCCCTCCGCCAGCGTGTGCGCGACTTCGCCGAACAGGAAGTGAAACCCGTTGCTCGCGAGAACGACGAAGACCAGCATTTCGATGTTGGATTGACCCTTAAAATGGCTGAACTCGGTCTCTTGGGTATGACCGTTCCGAAGGAATATGGTGGTCAAGGGCTCGACAATTTGAGTTATATCATTGCTGTGGAAGAGCTGGCTCGTGTGGACGGCTCTACTGCGGCCACTATTGCTGCCGACAACTCTTTGGGTATTGGCCCCATCAAGGACTATGGTACGGAGGAGCAGAAGCGTAAATATCTGCCTCAGCTCTGCAAGGACCGCCTTTGGGGTTTCGGTCTGACCGAAGAAGATGCGGGAAGCGACTCGCGCGGCACCAAGACCACTGCCCAGTTTGACGGCACTTTCTGGCATCTCAACGGCTCCAAGATCTTCATCACCAATAGTGCGACGCCCATCAGCTTGGGTACCACCGTTCAGGCGGTCTCGGGCGAGAAAGACGGCAAGCCGGAGTTCACGGCTTTATTAGTTGAGAACAAACGCGAAGGCTTCACCCAGACACCCATGCACGACAAGATGATGTGGCGCGCCTCCAATACGGGCAAGCTGATCTTTAACGATGTGAAACTTCCCGAAGACTGCATTTTGGGTCAGCCTGGCGAAGGCTCACACATCATGCTTGCCACTTTGGATTCGGGTCGTCTATCAATAGCCGCCATGGGATTGGGCTGCGCTCAAGGTGCATACGAGATGGCTTTGGCCTATTCCAAGAAGCGTGTGCAGTTTGGAAAGCCTGTATGTAAGTTCCAGGCGGTGAGCTTCAAGTTGGCCGACATGGCCATGAAGATTGAGGCTGCTCGTGGGCTGCTTTATCATGCTTGCTGGCTCAAGGACCAGCACCGTCCCTTCGGTAAGGAAGCTGCAATGTCAAAGCTGTATTGCTCCGAAGTGGCCGCTGAAGTCTGTGATAAAGCCGTTCAGGTGATGGGCGGTCATGGCCTGCTGAAGGAGTTCGACATGGAACGCTTCTACCGCGACCAACGCATACTTCAAATCGGCGAAGGCACCTCCGAAATCCTCCGCTTAGTGATTTCAAGGGCGATTGGATGTTAAGGTTTAAGCAGGCTCTCCCCCTATGTCATTCCTTGCAAGGGATTGCAGCGGATGGAATCTATAGAGGGAGGGCCTGCTTTAACTTTTAGAAAAAGCCAGCCTCTTATGTCGTTCTAAACAGAAGGTAAGAGAAGCGGTTCAAAAGAATTTAGTTATTATTAATGAAAAAGTATTGGGTCTACATGATGCAAAGTGCCAATGGTAGAGCTTTATACACAGGCGTCACCAATGACCTTGATAGACGTGTTAGAGAGCATAAGGATGGTAAAGGATCTGTTTTACGGCAAGATACAAATGCCACAAGTTGGTGTATTTTGAGGAGTATGGATTGATAGATCAGGCAATTTTGAGGGAAATGCAAATTAAGAATATGACTCGAGCAGGTAAAGAAGAATTGATTGATACTATTAATCCATACAGAATAGATTTGTTTGAACAGTAAAACCAGCCTCTTATGTCATTCCAAATAGAGGCATGTGCGATTGGAATCTATAAGAGGCGGCTTGTAGAAGAAAAAGAGAATAACAAATGGACGGCTTTTAAAGCCATAGATTCCAAGCCCTGCAATCCCCAACAAGGAATGACATGTCTTCAAAAGCCTGCAAAATATCCTATTATAGCTTATTACCAACTAAAGTGAATTTTATATTACTAGAAATGTTATCTTTGCAACCAGTTAAGCAGCCAGTAAATATTTTAAACATAAAAAAGAAAACCAAATGAAAATCAAGTACTTAGCAATCGTTGCTGCCGTGGCTTTTGTGGCCACAGCCTGCGACAACAAGAAACCAGAACCGGTTCAAGAGCCTGTTCAAGAACAAACCACCCACCTGTCAGACAAGTACGCCGAGTACACCCTGACGACTAAAATTGACCACCTTAGCGACAGCGAAAAGCAGATGCTATCCTTGCTCTTCGAAGCCGCCGACATTATGGACGGCCTCTTCTGGAATGAGAACTATGGTGACAAGGATGAACTGATGGCCAAGATCGGCAACAATGCCGACATCAAGAAACTGGCCACCATCGCCTATGGCCCTTGGGATGGCCTCGATGGCAACAAACCCTTCGTGGAAGGCATTGGCCCGAAGCCTGCTGGCGCGCAGTTCTATCCTGCCGACATGACCGAAGAGGAATGGAACGCTTTCGATGACCCCAACAAGACCAGCCAATACACGATGATTGTCCGCGACGAGAATGGCGCCTTGAAATGCGTGTGGTATCACGATTATTTTGCTGAGCAAATCGAGAAAGCTGCCACACTGCTCGAACAAGCCTCTGAGTTGGCGGGCGACCCCGAGTTCGGACAATACTTGAAACTTCGTGCCCAAGCCCTTCGCAGCGACGACTACCTTGAGAGTGACATGCAGTGGATGGATGTCCGCAACAACAATATCGATATGGTGATTGGCCCCATCGAGAACTACACCGATGCCCGTTATGGCATCAAGGCCTCACACGAAGCCTTCATCCTTGTCAAAGACCAGGAGTGGACCAAACAACTGGCCCGTTATGCTTCGTTTGTGCCCAAGTTGCAGAAGCAGTTGCCCGTTCCTGCACAATACAAAAGAGAAACGCCTGGATCCGATGTTGATTTGGCTGCCTACGATGTGGTTTACTACGCTGGTGACTGCAATGCCAACAGCAAGACCATTGCCATCAACCTGCCCAATGACGAGCGCGTGCAGTTGCAACGCGGTACCCGCAAGCTCCAGCTCAAGAACGCCATGCAGGCTAAGTTCGACAAGATACTTGACCCTATTTCCAAGGAGTTGATGACCCCTGAGTCGCTGGAACACATCAAGTTTGATGCTTTCTTTGCCAACGTGATGTTCCATGAGACCGCCCACGGCATGGGCATCAAGAACACCATTACGGGTAAAGGCACCGTCCGCGAGGCTTTGGGTAACCAGTACAATGCCCTCGAGGAAGCCAAAGCCGATGTGCTGGGTCTCTATCTCGTGACTAAGCTGGCTGAGATGGGCGAGTACACCAACACCACGATGGAAGACAACTACACTACCTTCATGGCAGGCATCTTCCGCTCGGTGCGTTTCGGCGCTGCTAGTGCCCACGGCAAGGCCAATATGCTTACCTTCAATTACTTCCAAAACGAAGGTGCTTTCGTTCGCGACGAACAAGGCAAGTATGCCATCGACTTCGAGAAGATGAAAGTGGCGGTTGAGAAACTCGCTGGCGACATCCTTCAACACCAGGGCAATGGCGACTATGAAGCCACCAAGGCTTGGATGGGTGAGATGACGGTCATCAAGCCTGAGTTGCAGGCCGACCTTGACCGTGTGAATGCTGCCGGTATCCCCACCGACATCTATTTCAACATGGGGCCGCAGGTGCTATTGAAGTAAAATTCTCACACATGTTTATCTATCAGAGACGGTGCATTGCGCCGTCTTTGTTTTTTTTGGGGTACAAAGCCCAGGAAAAAAGTTATCAACACTGTTGATAAAACGTTGATAAAAAAACGAAAAAAGCCGCTTTTCTTGCTTCTTTTCTATCCAATTAATGCCTATATTTGCGCTCGTTACATTGTATTATTGTGGTCTATTGTAAAACACTAACAATCAATTAAATATCAATCCATTAAAACATTAAACACAATGAAAAGAAAATTTGCAATCTTATCAGCGATTTTTACGCTGTTCGTGTTCCTTGCTATTCCGAAGGGAATGAAGGGACAAACAAGAGTTGAAGAAATCTATTCGACTTGCTTGTTCGGTTCAGACTATAATCAACAATCAGTGGGTAGTTATACTACCACTTGGACAACTACAAATGGCGATTTCTCATGGGAAGTTGTTAATGGTAACAACAATAACAATAATTGGGATTATATTAAATTTGGCCGTAAGAATTACGAATCAATTGGTCAAATCACCACAACAACGGCTTATCCTGAAGCCATCACCAAAGTTGATCTTACCATTGATGCCATCGTTGCAGATAAAATTAACTCAATCAAGTTGTATTCGGGTAGTTCTCCTGATAACATCACAACACTTTTAGGTGAGTTTACAAAAGAGGAGGGTACTCAAACTGTCACCATCTCTGATCCTAGACCAGGCAAGTATTATGACATTAAGTTTGATTGCGCTAGTGGTTCTAGCAATGGCTTGGTTACTGTATCAAAGGTGGATTATTATCATGATCCTTATATTCCTGGTTTTCCAACTACTACTGTTACCATTGGTGATTATATATTCAACACGGATGTCTACCAAGGTACAGAAGCGGGTAGTTTGGGCGCAGATGTTCAAATTGATGGTTTTACGCTTGAGGGTGCTACTGTGGTTTGGTCATCAAGCAATGAGGATGTTGCAACAATCGAATCGGAGGAAGGAGACACTGGTGTCTATGGCGTTGTGACTCTTGTCGCTGCTGGTACAACTACTATCACGGCTTTCTATCCAGGTATTGAAGATGTATATATGCCCGCTATGGCAACATACGAACTCACTGTAATCAACAGTGATCCCAACGTTCCTGGCACTGAAAACAATCCTTACACCGTTGCCCAAGCCCGTGCTGCTATCGATGCTGGCACTGGAACACAAGGTGTGTATGCCACTGGTATTGTTTCTGCCATTCCAACAGCTTATAACTCCAATTATGGCAATGTTACCTTCAATATGGTTGATGAAGAAGGTGATGAAGTCTTTTTGCAAGCCTACCGCTGCGGCGGCGATGAAGCTGTCAATGTCACCATTGGCGATGTCGTTGTGGTTTATGGTAATCTAACCAAATATGGTTCGATTTACGAATTTGGTCAAGGTTGTCAAGTGATTTCTTTAGAGCATTCTGTAAATCCTATCATTACAGTTGCCAATGCTACGGTTGATGCTCCTGCCGTTGGTGCCGAAGGCTCGCTCACGGTGACCTATATAAACATCGATGAGATTGTAGCCAATGTTTATTTCTGCGACGCCGAAGGTGTAGCTGCCAGCTACGACTGGATTACAGCAGAGATTAACGATGACGACAATGTTGAATATAATGTCAGTGCCAACGACGGTGCAGCTCGCACGGCTTATTTGAAGGTGAGAGTCGGCAATGTTTATTCCAATCTTGTCACAATTAACCAAGAGGCTTATGTTGCTCCAGCTCTCGATTATGCCGAACTGCCATTTTTCTTTAATGGTGGTAAAAACGACATCGAAGGCACTGACGGTTTGAGTCACGATGGTCTCGGCTCTGACTATAATGTTACTACCAATCCCACCACTATACTGAAATTCGATGGCACAGGCGATTGGCTGCTCCTCCACTTCCTCGAATCACCTGGCACCTTGACTTTCGACATCAAGGGTAATAGCTTCTCAGGCGGCACATTTGAAGTGCAAACCTCTGAGGACGGCGAGACCTACACTACTTTAGCCACATACACTGAACTTGGTAGTACCGAGACCAAAATTTTTAGTGATTTGAGTGAAAACATCCGCTATATCAAGTGGAATTACACAGAAAAAGTGAGCGGCAATGTCGGCCTTGGCAACATCCATCTTTATGAACCTGGTGGCGGCCCTGTCACTGAATACGATTTAACTGTTGAACCTTTTGAAAACCTCGAGATTTTCACTTTTGTGGGAGGAGATGAGAACAATCCATTTGAAGGTGCTGGTACAATCCAAGTGACCGTGGGCGACCAAGTGATGCTGAGCATTGCGGCAATTGAAGGTTATGTTATCCAATCGTTGATGGTGGATGGCGTAGAACATGTGAACGATATCACCGACGATGAGACATACACATTCTTCATGCCCGACCATAATGTCACTATCAGTGCCACTGCTGTGGAAGATGTTCCGTTTGAACCGGTCACTTACACCTTGGCTACTAGCATTGAATCAGGCAAGACCTACATCATTGTGGGTAGTAAGGAAATCGATGGAGAGACCCATTACTATGCCATGGGTGAACAGAGAAACAACAATCGTGGCGGTGTAGTTATCAGCGTTGACGGTACTACTGCCACGGTGGAAACTGCAGATGTTCATGAGTTCGTTTTCAACTACGTTGGTATACCTGAAGAGCCGGATTTTCGTGAGCAATGGGAGGGGGCTCCATTTTATTCCATTTATGATAATACCGATAACTCTGGATACCTTTATGCTGCCAGTAGCACTGCAAACCATCTGAAGACTGAATCCGAACTTGATAATGATAATAATGGTACGTGGCAAATCCACATTGACACAGTTGCCCATATTGCTGCCTCCAATAGTAACAACCGCAATGTGATGCAGTTCAATTACAATAACAATAATCCTACGATTTTCTCCTGCTATGCCGAAGCCAACCAATCTCCTGTTTACCTTTATGTGAAGGATGAGGCGACGACAACTGCCACGCAGACCATCGCACTGGTAGCAGGCAAGAACTGGATCTCGTTCAACGTGGAGATTACCTTGGACGACCTGAAGGCCGCCCTCGTGGCCGCTGTGCCCGGCACTGCCATCAAGATCCAAGGAAAGAGTGCTTCGACCACCTACAACCCAAGCACCGGCAAATGGAGAGGACAACTCAGCTCCCTGGATCAGTCCCAAATGTACAAGGTCGAACTCACCGCAGCTTGTGAGATCACGCTGGAAGGCATGCCCGTCGATCCTGCCGCGTATCCCATCACCATCAACGCCAATGCTGCAACCTGGCTAGCATTCCCGCTCAACGAGAGCATGACGGTCGCTAACGCCTTTAACGGATTCGCCAAAAATGGCGACCAAGTCAAGGCCAAGGTCGGTTCCACCACATACAACGAGACCACCGGTAAATGGAGAGGAAGCCTCAGCAGCCTCCAACCCGGAATGGGCTATGTCTACATTTCGAATTGGTCGGAACCCAGAACTTTCACTTTCCCCACAAGCGCAAGCAAGGTGAAGTAAAAATGTCGGGGACGACAGAATAAAGACTAGTCTTAGTTGGAAGAATAACAACACAAAATCAACAAATTTTGAAAAAATTATTATTGATACTAGTTGTGTTGCTCGCATTCGGAGGATCGGTCATTGCGCAGGAACAGGATTGGCAGGGCTTTAATCCCAATGGATATGAGTCTCATTGGGCTGATTATACCTTGGATTCCTTCCTTGAGGTGCCTGACTGGATAGTCGCCTTTGTCCAAATCGACGGCGAATATGTTGGTATAGAAGACAACTGGCAAGACTTGGAGATTGCTGCTTTCGTCAATGGTGAATTGAGAGGAAATGGCTTCATGACGGACGAATACTATTATGACGAGCCTGAATGGCAAATTCCCTATCCGCTTTTCGACTTTTATGTTTGGTATAATACTGAGACTACGGGAGAAACGGTCGATTTCAAGTTGTATGACCACTCCTCTGGAACAGAATATACCGACTTCTCGGTTAACGTTGAGATTACCACAGGCTCGGGTGATTACATTGACATCTACCATTACAATTATGACGCAGGTGTGATTTTCAGTTTCACCACTCCTGAGCAGACGACCCTCACTCAGACCGTCGAATTGGTAGCAGGCAAGAACTGGATTTCCTCTAACGTGGAGATTACCTTGGACGACCTGAAGGCCGCCCTCGTGGCCGTCGTGACAGGTGACATCCAGATCAAGGGCAAGAATGGCTCCACCACATACACTGCCAGCACTGGCAACTGGAGAGGACAACTCAGCTCCCTGGATCTGACCCAGATGTACAAGGTCGAACTCACCGAAGCTTGTGAGATCACACTGGAAGGCACTCCCATCGATCCCGCCGCGTATCCCATCACCATCAACGCCAATGCCGCAAGCTGGCTTGCATTCCCGCTCAATGAGAGCATGACGGTCACCAACGCCTTTGACGGATTCGCCAGATCTGGCGATCAACTCAAGGCCAAGGTCGGTTCCACCACATACGACGCCAACGGCAGATGGAGAGGAAGCCTCAACAACCTCCAACCTGGAATGGGCTATGTCTACATTTCGAATTGGTCGGAACCCAGAACTTTCACTTTCCCCACAAGCGCAAGCAAGGTGAAGTAAAATGTCGGGGACGACAAAATAAAGACTAGTTTTAATCGGAAGAATAACAACACAAAATCAACAAATTATGAAGAAATTATTATTGACATTGATTGTGTCGCTCGCATTCGGCGGGGCAGTCTTCGCGCAATACGCGCACGATACCAATTGGCCCGATTTCAGCATC
>JAEEGJ010002186.1_pt1 | contig 124136 bp, 81 predicted proteins | sample 8958761 | NCBI WGS metagenome assembly JAEEGJ01 (sample SAMN16246546, study PRJNA631951) | gut metagenome | biome: gut microbiome; feature: rumen; material: RS-attached | host: Bos | place: Iran: Karaj | collected 2018-10
TCCAGCTTAGCGCTGGTCTTGTATAAGTCGATGATGTGGATACCGTTACGCTCCATGAAGATGTAGGGCGCCATAGCGGGGTTCCATTTGCGTTTCAGGTGACCAAAGTGGCAAGTAGCCTCCAGCAGTTGGTCAAAATTAGGTGTCTGCATTGTTTTTTTGTTTTTTAATAAATTGTTTACTTTCGACTAAATCAATCGCATAGTAGCCACCGCAGTTCCCAGTGTGAGTCTATGCGATTTGGATACTAAACTCTTCAATAAGGACACCCCAGCTCGTGAGGTCTGCCTTATTATATAATGTAGAGCAAGCATCGGTCCCAACGGGACCAATATCGTCATGCGGCGATTAACGCTTGCTGAACTGGAATCTCTTGCGAGCCTTGGGCTGACCGGGTTTCTTGCGCTCCACGGCACGAGGGTCGCGGGTCATGAAACCTTCCTTGCGCAACGCGCTCTTGTCCTCGGGGTTGATCTTCACCAGGGCGCGGGCGATAGCGAGACGCAGGGCCTCGGCCTGACCTTTATAGCCACCTCCAACGAGGTTCACCTTGATGTCATACTTCTCGGCTGCATCCAGCGTGCTAAGCGGCTGCTTAACGATGTATTGCAGGATGGGGTTGGGGAAGTAGTCTGCCAACGGGCGTTTGTTGATTGTGATTTCGCCATTGCCTTCCTTCACATATACGCGAGCGATAGCGGCTTTGCGGCGACCTACTGCATTAATCTGTTCCATGCTTCCTTATTTAAGTTTGTTGATGTCAATAACTTTGGGATTCTGTGCCTCGTGGGGATGCTCGGGGCCGTTGTAAACGTGAACGTTCTTCAACAGCTTAGCGCCCAGACGGTTCTTGGGCAGCATACCCTTGATCACTTGCATGTACAGCGGGTGCATACCCTTGCGCAAGTCTTTCTTCTTCTCGCTCTTGGCCTGCAGAATGGCAGGAGTTGAGAAGCGCTGGCCACCGGGATAGCCCGTGTAGCGCACATACTGGTGCTCAGTCCACTTCTTGCCGGTCATTTTGCACTTGTCGGCATTGATGATGATCACGTTGTCACCGCAATCCACGTGCGGAGTAAAGTTGGGTTTGTACTTGCCACGAAGGATCTTGGCAACCTTCGAGCACAAGCGGCCCAGGATTTGGTCGGTAGCATCTACTACCACCCATTCCTTCTGTACGGTTTCGGCATTAGCCGAAATGGTTTTGTAACTTAAAGTATCCACTTTTTTAAAATCCTAATTAATAGTTAGTTAATTGCCCAAACAACACCCTGCGGAACGGCCAAATTCCGCACAGCATTGCCCTTGTGAGCTCTTACGTTGGATATAATCGGCGCGCAAAGGTACTGCTTTTCATTTTCATGACCAAAATTATTTCTCCTTTTCAAACCCGCGACCCCTCAAAATGCCCTCGATTTCACTTATTTTAAGATTAATTAACAATTCATTTTCTTCTTTTCCTGTGATTTTTATCCTCAATCTCCTATTTCAGCTCCTTTTTTAAGTGCGAAAAAACAAGAATAATATTGATAAAAACACGTTTTCTAAATAATTAGTTATATCTTTGCTTTCCACTAACAATTTAAATCTAAACATTATGGCTAAGACTTGTTTATCTTTATTGCTGGCTCTCGTCACGCTGACAGCATTGGCGAACGACAGCAGAATCATTGCCCAGTCACCGGGCGGTATATCGTTTGTGGTTGATGAGAATCTTAAACCGGTTGATTATGAGTTCGCTCTCACTAATGGTGGAGAAATAGCAAGGTTATGTATGAGGCCCCCGATGGATAAGATCCTAGATGAAGCCGAAAAGAATAATAGCCTTGTTGCCTCAAGTTTTGCCAATGAGAACAACCTGGAGTATCAAGGTGAGGGTCCTTTCTTCTCGACACTGGTCACGGCTTATGCCAATCACATGTCGGTCACGCTGTCGCCCGATATGGTGTGGTTGCTCATCAGTCAGGGCTTCGCTTGCTATGTCGACCACCATGCCGAGGAACTCCGCTCCCTGTTCGTCGACCATGACGGTAAAATGGCACTTACTGTGTATGGAAATGACATTCTTTTTGAGGATACAGATTGGCCTAAATTGATTGGTACTTTTGCGTCACTAATAGACGAGAATACCCGGGGCGGCATCGCCCAAGTCATTACTGCCGACTTCTCTACGACGGGTCCCGTTGAACGTGTGGCATCGCAGATAACACTGATGAAGAGCATGGAGCACTATTTTGAATGTGAATTTGTGACAACATGCGGTATTCCCTCGATTACCTTAAAGGGCACTCCTGAGGACTGGCAGCGCGTGCTTGAAAAGACACAGAAACTCAGCCAGTATGGCCTGGATGGATGGGTCAAGGAATTGGAGCCCATTTTGACTGAGTTCATCCGGGCGGCAGAGGGTCATCCCAATCAGCGGTTTTGGCAATGCATTGTCAAGAAAATACGGGAAGATGAACTGAGGGCTGCTGGTGATGGTTGCGGCGATGAAACGGAACCAACTATACTTGATGGATGGTTCTTGAAACTCTACCCTGATTGGGATGGAATAACGTCCGATTTTGTAGAATATGGAACGTCATCGCTGGGATCTGAATTTGTGCGTGTTGAGTTCAACTATGATTTATTGGGTCTAATGTCTTTCCCCATGGAACTTTGGGCAGGATTCATTGGAACCGAAGTGGATACTACAGCCCGCATGCTGACTCCAAAAATCGGATGGATGGCAATTTTGTGTAAAAATAAAATGAAGACCAAAGATGCTGCGGTATATACAATACAAAAGCACTGGCCATTGTTCCTGTGCCTCACGGTTTTGGCTCTTTCAATCTTGGGCTTGATAGTGTGGATAGTAAGGAAACTAATCAAATCCCGCAGGAAATCCAAGTAAAGCATTTTCTCAGTGAAGCATGTGCGTTTTTGCAGGGGTTTTGATAAGTGGTGATTTTTTATATACTTTTGCGAGATGTTCTTAATAATATTAAGGTATGGAGAAACGCAAAGTGATTATCGATATGAACAAGGCCAATGTGTTTGCCATAGTCATGTTTGTCGTCGTGGGTGTTGTCTTGGCTGGGCTGTTTCGGCTCATTTGGGGCCGATGGACCGATGGCGAGAGTCTAACGGGCAGTAGCATCATCTTCTTTTTGGGATTGATTGTGGCCATTATCGTGCATGAACTCATTCACGGCCTCACATGGGCGATATTCGCCCCCCGTGGACTGCGCAGCATCAAGTTTGGCATCATGAAGAAATATTTGAACCCATACTGCCATTGCGGCGACCCACTGCCTCGCAATGGCTATGTGCTGGGCGGCTTGATGCCAGGCATTGTCACTGGCTTGATTCCAGCCATTGTGGCTTTGGCCATCGGTTCTTTTCCATTACTCGTCTTTTCGATCTTCATGATTTCAGCGGCAGCAGGCGACATCATGATCGTCCTATTGGCTCTCAAGGAAGATCCCCGCTGCACCATCTGCGACCATCCCACCGAAGGAGGATTCTATGTAGATGACCAGGAGGAATTGACAGATAAATGATTTTAACGAGGCAGAGCCTTGACCCACGGGACGAGTCGTGCGGTGCCTTGAGAGGCAGGGTGCGCTCATCGTGTCTTGTGGGCCAGGGCTCTGCCTGGTGTAGGTTTGTTTTTTTACTTCTCGACGCGGATGCGGGCGTCAACGGCGGTGACGTGGTCGGGACCGGCCAGCAGCGGGTTGATGTCCATCTCCTTGATCTCGGGAGCGTAGTGCAGCATGGTCGAGAGGCGGCAGATGATCTTCACATAGGTGGCCTCGTCAAGCCCTTGCTTGCCGCGGGTGCCTTGGATAATCTTGTAACCCTTGAGGGAGCGCACCATGTGTTCGGCCTCGGGCTGTGACAGGGGAGCCAAGCCAAATTGCACGTCCTTGAGCACCTCGACAAAGATGCCTCCCAGACCGCACAGCACATTGTGACCGAAGGTCTTCTCGTACTTGGCGCCGATGAACAGCTCTGTACCGCTGATCATCTTCTGGATCATCACGGCGGTAGCGTCGGGAATCTGCATCATGCGGTCAAATTCAGCAATCAGTTGCTCGTCGCTCTTGACGTTGAGCGTCACACCGCCCACGTCGCTCTTGTGAACGGGACCAACGACCTTAACCACGATCGGATAGCCCATCTCGCGGGCTGCGGCAACGAGTTCGTCACGGTTGGCCGAAACCTTCTCAGGAACCACGGGGATGGCGGCAGCCTGCAGCAGGGCGCGCACTTGGTCGGGTGCGATATAACCGTCCTCCTTGATGCCGTCGATGATGGCGCGTACGGCCTTAACATCCACTTCGGGGCACAGGTTGTCTGTGGTGGCGGGCTTGGGTGTGTCGGCGACGCGGATGAGCGCTTCGGCCAGAGCCACCTCGTCGGCGAAGTTCACATGGCCCTTGTCGATGAATTCCTTCACCTCGCGGCCAGCAATGTTCAAGCACGGCAACACGGGGAAGATGGGCTTCTTGCAGGTGAGCATCTTCTCGTGCAGCACGGCATAAGCGTCGTCACAGGGCACCAGACCCGGAGTACCGAAGATCACCACGATGGCGTCCACGTTATCGTAACGTTTCTCGCAGAAGTCGATGCAGATGCCCAGGTGTTCGGGAGTACCTGTGGCCAGGAAGTCGATGGGGTTGGCCACCGATGAGCCGGGATAAAGCTGTGCCTTCAGTTCCTCGCCAATCTTGGCGTCGAGCATGGGCACGTTCATGCCGCCCTTGCTCAGTGCGTCGGTCAGCATCACACCAGGACCGCCAGCGTGGGTAACGATGGCGACATTGCGTCCAGCCATCTCGGGCAACGTGAGCACGCAACCGATGGTGGTCAACTGATCGCGAGAGTAGCAACGCACGATGCCAGCCTTGCGGAACAGGGCGTCAACGGCGGTGTCACTCGATGCGATGGCGCCGGTGTGGCTCGATGCGGCACGGCTACCGCTCTCGCTGGAACCAGACTTGACGGCTGCGATGCGGCAACCCTTGCTGATGAGCGAGCGGGCATGCTTCAGCAGGCGCTCGGGGTGAGAAATATTCTCGATATACAGCAACTTGACCTTAGAGTCGCGCTCGGGATCAAAGTGTTCGTCCATGTATTGGAGCACGTCCTCGATGCCGATTTGTTTACCGTTACCAATCGACCAAACGCTGTTGAACTGCAGGCCCTTGCTCACGCCCGAGTCGATGATGAACACGGCTGTGGCGCCCGAGCCGCTGATGAAGTCAGCACCCTTGGGGCTCAAGGCAGGGATGGGCAGCGTGAACACGCTGTGGTGATTGGTGGTCAACAGACCGATGCAGTTGGGGCCAATGAGCGCGGCGCCATATTTCTCGCAGGTGTCCAGGATGTGCTGCTCAAGCAAGGCACCCTCGTGGGTCTCCTCGCCAAAGCCGGCGCTGATGATGATAAACGCCCTGACGCCCTTGTGCTCGGTCAGGTAGTCAACATATTCGGGGCAGTATTTTGCTGCCACGACCAGGATGGCCAGGTCGGCGTTGGGCAGGTCCTTCATGTCGTGATGGGCCTGGATGCCTTGTACCACGTCCTCCTTGGGGTTGAGGACATAGAGGTCACCTTTGAAACCGCCCTGCTTGAGGTTGCGCACGATGGCGCCACCGGGCTTCTGCTCGTTGTTGCTGCCGCCAATGACGACAATACTCTTGGGATTCAGTAATTGCTGGTTAATCATTTCTTATTCTTTGTTTTTGTAGAGACTGTGTCACAACTATGACTTGGTTTATTGACCGTGCTTACGCACGGGAAATTCATACAAATTATGTAAAAAATCAATATATAAATTTGAATTTTAATTCAAAATTTGTTTTAATTTCCCGCCCGCAGGGCGGTTAATATTCCAGCAGATGAATTATGACACACCCTCAAATCTTTGGTTTATGTTCGTTATTTCGGGTGCAAAGGTAGTGCAAGTCGAGGGGAAAACCAAATTTATTTGACTATTCCCGAGGCGCAGCCTACCTTCGCTGCAACGCGGCAAAGGTAATCAAAATTCCCATAATCCACAACCCCGCTGTTCATCGATAACTGAAAACGGGCTTGAGGGCCTGAAAGTCAATCTACAGGGTGGGCAATTCGGCTGTGCCTTCAAAGGCAATGGTTGCGGGACCGCTCAGGTAAACGTGGCCATCGGCCTCGCGCCAGTCGATGTCGAGGGTGCCACCATCCATGATGATGCGTGATTGACGACCGCAGCGGCCTGTGATGGCTGCTGCCACAGCGGTTGCACAGGCGCCGGTGCCGCAAGCCATTGTGATACCGCTTCCGCGTTCCCATACGCGCACTCGGATGCCATCCTCCCTGACTTGTGCAAAATCGATGTTGCAACGCTCGGGAAAACGGGAATGATGCTCCAGGCGGGAACCTTCACACTCCACGTTTACAGCGTCGATATCGTCCACAAATATGACGTAATGGGGGTTGCCCATCGAGACAAACACGCCGTCGGGCAGCGTCTCGCCGTCGGTTAAGAACAGATGCTCATCTTCCAGTATGGGAGCCAGCATATCCACTGTCACGCTCTCGACAATGCCATCGTCGTTAACGGTCAAATCGAGGATCTTGATGCCTGAGGCTGTTTTCAGGCGGATTTGCCGCTTGTCGGTCATGCCGCGTTCATAGACATACTTGCCGATGCAGCGGCTGGCGTTGCCGCACATGAGCCCCTCGGAACCGTCGGCGTTGAAAATGCGCATCGTGAAGTCAGCATCGGGGGTCGGGGACTTGCCGATAAGCACCAAGCCGTCGCTGCCGATGCCAAAGTGGTAACGGCTCCAGGCGATGGACACAGCCTCAGGGTTCTCGATAGGGTAGAGAGACGTGTCCACAAAGATGTAGTCATTTCCCACACCGTGCATCTTGATAAAATGGATAGTCTGATTCATCATATTTTGAATTAAGGTTTGCAAAAGTAATCATAATTCAGAAAAATGTCCTAATTTTGCCGTCAGATTTATCAACACTTATTCTCCTTAAATCAAAAAAACTCTAATGCCAAAATATAATTTTGACAAATACATCGACCGACGTGGAACCCATTGTAAAAAAGTTGACATGTTGGATGACGTCTTTGGAAGTCACGATTTGCTCCCCTTGTGGATAGCTGACATGGACTTCCCTGTGTGTCCCGAAATCAGTGATGCTCTTGTATCGCGGTTCGGTGATCATCCGATTTACGGATACACACTTCCGTATGACGAGTATTGGCAATCGATTATCGACTGGCAACGTCGCCGCAACGGCTTTGAAATCAGCCGAGAAGAGATGACATTCATGCCTGGTGGAATGCCTGCCTTGGGCATGATCCTCAACTTCTACACCAATCCCGGTGATCGCGTGGTGCTACAGGAGCCTGTGTACTACGACTTCAAGGATGTGATTGAAGGAAACCGTCGATTAGCGGTGCGTAACAACCTTGTACCCACTGGTGATCATTTCTATCGAATGGACCTTGACGACCTGGAGCGTGTTTTCATTGAGCAGAAACCGCGACTCATGATAGTATGCAACCCCCAGAATCCTATAGGCATCGTGTGGAAAAAAGAAGAGCTGCAACAAGTCGCTGTACTGGCTCGCAAGCATAATGTGATTATCTTCAGTGACGAGGTGTTCGGTGACATGACACTCTTTGGGCACAAGCACATCCCACTGGCGACAGTGAGCGAAGATGCGGCAGCTGTGACCATTACCTGTGGGTCACCTGGAAAGACATTCAATATTCCAGGAGTAAAAAGCACTTGGCTGGTAATTAAGAACCCGGAATTGCGTCAGGAATTCTATCGTTGGGTAGAGGTGAACGAGTTGTGCAATGCCAATATCACGGCACTGCTCGCCACCGAGGTAGGATATCGTTATTGTGAGCCTTGGCTCGAGGCTTGCAAGCAATATATTGAGCAGAATGTTCTCTATGTTGCTCAATACTGCAAAGAACACATCCCCAGCATATATGCCATCAAGCCGCAAGCGTCGTTCTTGATGTGGCTCGACTGCAGGCGATTAGGACTTGATCATGCCGAACTGGTACGTTTCTTTGCCGAAGAAGCACATCTTGCACTCAATAATGGCGAAATATATGGTGTTCCTGGCTATTGCCACATGCGACTAAATGTGGGAACTCCGCGCGGGCGCCTTGAACAGGCCATGCACCAGCTCGAGGCTGCCGTCAATGCGCTGAAATAATCCCATCATTTGAAATCGATCTTAAACGGAAAGGAGGCCGCCATATCAGCCTCCTTTTCTTGTGATATTGGTCAAAAATCCTTAAAAAATTTGTGGGGTGCAGAATAATGTGTAACTTTGGGGTCGAAATTTACTTCTAATACTTACTTTAAAAAGAGATAAATACTAGTTAAACCTTATAATAATGAGAAAGTTACTCTTAGGTGATGAGGCTATCGCCCAGGGCGCGCTTGACGCGGGTCTGAGCGGTGTGTATGCCTATCCAGGTACTCCTTCGACCGAGATCACGGAGTACATTCAGAATTCTAAGTTAGCGGTGGAACGCAACGTTCATCGCCGCTGGTGTACTAATGAGAAGACGGCTATGGAGGCTGCCCTGGGTATGTCCTTCATGGGCAAGCGTGCGCTGGTCTGCATGAAGCATGTGGGCTTGAACGTGTGCGCCGACCCGTTCGTTAATTCGGGTATGACGGGTGTGAATGGCGGTCTGGTGGTCCTCGTGGCCGATGATCCCTCGATGCACTCTTCACAGGACGAGCAGGACAGCCGCTTCTATGGCAAGTTCGCGATGATTCCCACGCTGGAGCCCAGTACTCAGCAGGAGGCCTATGACATGATGGAGAAGGCCTATGAGCTGAGCGAGGAGGTATGCCTTCCCGTGCTCATGCGTGTGACCACCCGCATGGCCCACAGCCGTGCCGTGGTAGAGGTGAAAGAGACTCCCCGTGCCGAGAACGAGTTGAACTATGATGCCAAGGCTAGCCATTGGGTATTGCTTCCCGGTAACGCCATCAAGCGTAATATCACTGTAACTGGCCAGCAGGCCGATCTCGAGGAGCGTGCCGTCAAGAGCGAGTACAACAAGTATATCGATGGTGCCGACCACTCGATGGGTGTTATCTCCACAGGTATCGCTTACAACTACCTGATGGAGTGCTACCCCAACGGTTGCCCCTATCCCGTGCTGAAGATCAGCCAGTATCCCATGCCTAAGGAACTCATCCGCCGCATGACCGCTGAGTGTGACGCCGTGCTTATCGCCGAGGAAGGCCAGCCCTTCGTCGAGGATCTGGTGCGTGGCGTGATGCCCGGCAATGCCGCTATCAAGGGCCGTCTCACAGGTGAACTGCCCCGTACTGGCGAGTTGAGCCCCGATGCCCTGAAGAAAGCCCTGGGCCTCCCCGTTAGCGAGGGTTATCCCAGCTGTGAGAATGTCGCTCCACGTCCCCCCGCATTGTGCCAGGGTTGCGGCCACCGCGACGTTTACACCGCCCTTAACGAGGTGTTGAAGGAGTATCCCAATGCCCGCGTGTTTGGTGACATCGGTTGCTATACACTCGGCTTCATGCCTCCCTTCAAGGCTATCCATTCCTGTGTTGACATGGGAGCCAGCATTACCATGGCCAAGGGTGCTGCCGATGCCGGTCAGTGGCCCGCCGTTGCTATCATCGGTGACTCGACCTTCACCCACTCGGGTATGACGGGTCTGCTCGATGCCATCAACGAGAATGCCAACATCACCGTCATCATCAGCGATAACCTCACAACGGGTATGACCGGTGGTCAGGACTCAGCCGGCACTAACAAGTTTGAGGCTATCTGCCGTGGCTTGGGTATGACCGACGAGCACCTGAAGGTGGTCGTTCCCCTGCCCAAGAACATGCCCGAGATCACGCAAGTGATGCGTGACGAGATCAACTACCGCGGTACCAGCGTGATTATCCCGCGCCGCGAGTGCATGCAAACATTACAACGTCATCTCAAACAAAAGAAAGCACAGGAGGCTAAGCAATGAAAACTGATATCATCCTTTGCGGCGTGGGAGGACAAGGTATCCTCTCCATCGCCACCGTGATTGGCGAAGCAGCCATGCACGAGAACCTTTATATCAAGCAGGCCGAGGTACACGGTATGTCGCAACGTGGCGGTGACGTGCAGAGCAACCTGCGCATCAGCAGCAATCCTATCCACAGCGACTTGATCGCTAAGGGATCGGCCGATGTGATCATCTCGATGGAACCGATGGAGGCCCTGCGCTATCTGCCTTTCCTGAGCAAGGAGGGCTGGATCATCACATCGAGCAAACCCTTTGTGAACATCACCAACTATCCCGAGATTGATACCGTGATGGCCGACTTGGCTAAGGTGAAAAACGTCATCACCCTCGATATCGAGCAGCTGGCTAAAGATAACGAGATTCCCCGCTCGGCCAACGTTATCCTTTTGGGTGCTGCCCAAAAGGCCCTTGGCATCGAGTATGACAAGCTGGAGAATGCCATCCGCCGCGTCTTTGGCCGCAAGGGCGACGCTGTAGTGGATGCTAACCTCAAGGCTCTTGCCATCGGAAAGGAGGCTCAGCGATGAGACCCACCCCCATTAGCCGCGAGATCATCGACCGCGCGATTGACGAGTATGGCATCATCGATTATGCTAACGCCACCATCCGTGAGGTGAAAGCCATCGCCGAGCGCGCTGAGCGCGAGTCGGGACAGGAGTTCATCAAGATGGAAATGGGTATTCCCGGTCTGCCCGCCGCCAAAATCGGTGTCGAGGCACAGATCAAGGCCCTGCAGAACGGTTGCGCCCGCCTGTATCCCGCTTTGCCCGGTGAGCAGATGATCAAGGATGCCACGTCTCGTTTCATCAAGGCGTTTATCGACGTTGACGTGCCTGCTGAGTGCTGCATCCCCACTGTGGGCTCGATGCAGGGTACCTTTGCCTCGTTGCTCACGATCACCCAGAGCAACAAGAAGAAAAACAAGGCCCTCTTCATCGACCCGGGTTTCCCCGTACAGAAGCTGCAGCTCGAGATTCAGGATGTCCCCTATGAGACATTTGATATCTACGAGTTCCGTGGCAAGAAGCTGCGTGCTAAGCTCGAGGAATACATGTCCAAGGGCGACGTGTGCTGCTTGATTTACAGCAACCCCAACAATCCCGCGTGGATTTGCTTGACCGATGAAGAGTTGAAGGACATCGGCGAGTTGGCTACCAAGTATGATGTTATCGTGCTTGAGGATTTGGCTTATTTCGCCATGGACTTCCGTTTGGACATCAGCAAGCCCTTTGAGCCGCCCTTCCAGCCCAGTGTAGCTAAGTATACCGACAACTACATCATGCACATCAGCGGCAGCAAGGCTTTCTCCTATGCTGGCGAGCGCATCGCGATGACCTGCATCAGCCCGACGATTTTCCATCGCCACTATCCCGACCTGTCAGCCCGCTACGACGGACTGCCCTTCGGCAAGGTGTTCATCACCCGCACACTTTACGCTCTGTCCTCGGGAACGAGTCACAGTGCCCAGTATGCATTGGCTGCCATCATGGATGCCGCTAGCAATGGTGAGTACCACTTCCGTGACGATGTCATCGTCTATGGCGAGCGCGCCCACAAGTTGAAGGAGATCTTCACGCGCCACGGCTTCCGTATCGTTTACGGTATGGACGGTGACCAGCCCATTGCCGACGGCTTCTACTTTACCATCGGCTACGGCAACATGACCAGCGGCCAGTTGGCTCGCGAGTTGATGTACTATGGCGTGAGCGCCATCTGCCTTGCTACCACCGGCTCATGGCAGGAAGGTCTGCGCGTGTGCACCTCGTTCATCCAGGATCACCAGTACGACATCCTTGATGAGCGCATGGCCATCTTTGCCGAGAACAATCCCATCGAATAACGATTTACAGCGATAATACTGTAAAAACAACATTCTCATTCCTGCGGGAACTGTCATCATTTCAAGACGGTTCCCGCATGTTTTATGCACTGTATTGAAGTTTTGACATAAAAGATGCTTTATATTTTGGGGAAATAACTACATTTTGCAGCGAATTTGGAAGAATATAATGGTTTTATGATATTTTTTGGCTTAAGGGTCAAATATACACCTAGAAAGAGCCTTAATTGATTTCTATCAATTAAGGCTCTTTTATACACCTGAAATCAATGCTGCGGCCTTTGTTTATCGGGGCTATACAGGCGCAATAAGTTCGCCAAAAGCAGTTTCCTTCTCTTGATGGAAAGCCCTCTGTGATTTCTGAGTTTCGTTTTGATGACAGAATTGAGTGACTCCAATGCGTTATTGGTGTTTGGTACGGTACCGACGGGGAAATCCAGATAGGTGAATAGCATGTTGAGGTGTGTTTTGAGGCTATAATATGCACTCCTGGTTCTCCTGTGTGTGAAGAAAGACTTGCCGTTTTCTGCGATAGTCTTTTCTTGCAGAAAGCTCTTCCAGCGGCCATGCCAATCATCCAGTAAGGCTTGGAACTGTTGCTTGTCACACGTGGTCAGCATTGACGCTATTCTCTTCAGCTCAACCGATGCTGGCAACTTGGGGTTGTTCGTCAGCAGTTGGCGTATACGTTGAAGCTGGTGAAATTGACACAATTGATATGGTGTGCCGGACAGCATCTCTTTCAAGCCCGTAAAGCCGTCACTCACAACGGCTTTGATTTCCAGTCCAGACGCCCTCAGACACCGCAGCCCCTCCCGGTAATCCTCTAACCGTTCCTTACGTTCGATGAACTTGAACCACAGCACATGGCTATTGGAAGCGTCCATGAGGATAACCACGCCGAAGTTCCGTCCCCAGTACGTCGTGTCCATGAGAACAACGACATCATGCGCTGTCAGCGCAATCTCCCCTTTGTCCATCTTCTCCAGCCTGCGCTTGATGGTAGAGACCGAGACATTGAACAGCTCCGCTAGATCAGACACGGTGGAGCGCCCTGACGAATAGGCGCTCACCACATCGTCAGCAGAGGGCCAACGGCGTCCGCTGAAATACTTATTGCAGCACTTACATTGCCAGAACTGGCTGTCGTTTTTGATGCCCTTACGGATGACAGAACTGCTACCGCATTTTGGGCACTTTTTTTGCCATTTTTCATGCTAATAATATTATAACCGGTGCAAAGTTAAGTATTTCAATTTATTACGAAGATTTCAGGAGTATATTTGAGCTTTAACCCGGTATTTGATTGGGCGAGTGGAGTCGGTGACAAAGTGTAACGGCCACATCTATGCGGCAGGCTTTGAACATGACTACAACAAGACGATGATCGCCACGATGTGGACTGATGGCGTCCCCGCACATTATGTGTCAGGGTGGGAATGCTCCAATTCACAAGCCATCGAAATCCTTTCCTATGGTGATGACGTGTATATGCTCACATCTGAATATAATAACGACATTGACGAGTTGCGGGTTCACTTGTGGATGAATGGCCAACTCGTCAAGACCTATGATAGCATCCAAGTATCTGGATTTACAGTACTATAATCAACCAGAAACAAAAAACTAAAAAATATGAACTACACGAGAGCATTATATCTGGCGTTGATGGCACTGGTTGGCTTGCCGCTGATGGGCCAGATTGTTACATCAAGACAAGGCGTGGAGCACAAAATCGATGTGGATAGCATTATTAATGACTTTGACAGCCGGCCGGCCTTTGGCATCTACAAGGACACTTACTTCGTGGGTGGTACGGCACTGAATACCAAGCCAACCGAGTTCAACAGTGACGTGAAGTTCCAAATCAGTTTCCGCCACAGGCTCACCAAGTCCATCCTGCCTTTGCATAGCCACCTGTTCTTGCAATACTCACAAAAGGCGATTTGGAACGTGTTTGAGGAGTCGTTGCCATTCCACGACCTGAACTTCAATCCTGGCATCGGTATTCAGAATCTGGTTGTGTATAACGGTAAACTCGTGGGAAATGGCACAATCATGCTTGAACATGAGTCCAACGGTCGTGACGGCGAGGCATCGCGCAGCTGGAACAAGGTTTCGGTCGCTTATGCTGCGGTTATCGATCCTCGGTTGGAGGTGTATTTCAAGACATGGATTCCCATCATCGACGGGCAGCAGAACAAGGATATCCTCAAGTACTGTGGTATCTTCCAAACGGGTACACAGTTTATCTCGGCCGACAGGCGTTGGGTGGCCGATGTCACCTTTGTGAAACGCCAGGGATGGAACCTCAATTTCAACACAATCCTGAATGTGGGATTCCGCTTCAGCAAGAGGGACAATCAGTACCTGATGCTGCACTTCTATGACTGCTACGGCGAGAACCTGCTCGACTACAACAAGTACCACTGCCGCCTGCGCATCGGCTTGTTGATCCGACCCAATTTCTTCAGCGACTTCTAGAAGCAATTCAGACCGACACTTTATTCATGCAGGGAACCTTAGAGGGCTCCCTGCATTTATTTTTTATATCTGGTTCAAGATGTGCCGAGGTATTGCGAGCCTATGGCTCGTGAAAACGGCTAGGCGCTCCCCGGTCAAGTCCTAGAATTCAAAGCCGAGGTTGATGTAAATGGAGACTTGCTTGGTGAAGTTGCTCCAACTCAATGAACCACCCAAGGGGCCGAAAAGGCTATTGTAATAGTAGGCCAACTGGGTGCCCCAGATGGGTTTGCCGTCAAAGATGTCCTCAAGTTTGTCGTTCTGCTCTGCTACATGTCCCTTGACCATGAGGTAGTGCTCCTTGTATAGGCGCTGTTGCACTTTGAAGCCCGCAACCAGCAGTTTAGTGTCCATGACGTGGCAGTGGCCAAAGCCTGAGAAGGGCAGCTGTTGGGCATAATAGATGCCACTGCGGTTGCCACCCATCATGTTCATGATGGTAGCGGTCATGTCCTTGCCGAACAACAGCCGGCCATAGGCCATGGGCTGAAGATGAGTCGTGCTGGTGAGCGGCATGGTCATGCGCCAACTGGCAGCCACCTCGCTGAGCCCGACGTGACCTTTCCATTGAGCGAAATTGTCGGTGTAATAGGCATAGCGCGCCTCGGCTCGCATACCCTTGCGGGTGAAGTACCAGTGGTCCTCGGTGTTGTACTGTGCGCTGGCGTGGTAATTGAAGTAGTACTCGTTTTTCTGGAAATCGCTGACGCTGTAGGCGCTGTTCAGGACATCATAGTGGTGGTAATGCTCCCATGCAATGCCCAGGTCAACGTTCAGGTTGAGCGCATCAAATGAGCATAGTGTCGCATTAGCCTTCTGATAGATGAACTTCAGGTTATCTGAGCGGTGTTTGCCCTGATACAAGTCGATATTCTCGTGCCAGATTTCGTAGGAAAGCCCGATTGTGCGGTGTGGTTTGGGAATCATGTTCCAAGCCAGGCGGCCCATGGTGCGCTTACCCAAACGGAGCGTGAGGTCTAGAGTCTTGTCCAGCTTGTTACCGAAGTAATAGGTCGCACCGATTTGTGCGGCAACCAGTTCCTCGTTGTCATATCGCAAGCCGACGCTCGCCTTGATGGAGTTTTTGGCATTCTCCTCGTTGACAAGTTTGCCCGCCTGGGTGTTGTCGATGTCGCTCAGCTGGATGATGCTGTAGTTGGGCCTGTAGTCAGCAGGAACGCCCACCTTTTCCTTCAGTATCATGATGGAGTCCATTTGGGCTCTTGTCGCCTCTTCTCCACGCTTGATGAGTTCCTTGATAGCCGAGTTGTAGAAGTGGGCAGCCGAATAGCCCCTCACGGGCACACGGATGATGAGGTCGCAATACTTGTCATTCTCATCGCTGCGGTTGTGGATGTCGGCTCCCATCGAACGTTCCAGAATATCTGACGTGGAGTAGTATTTATCATTCAGGCCCAGGTCGATCTTGACGCCAATGACGATGTCGGCGCCCATCTTGCGCGCCAGGTCAGCGGGGAAGTTGTTCTTGGTGCCGCCGTCAACGAGGATATAAGGATCCATTCTCACGGGAGCGAATACGCCAGGCACTGCCATACTCGCGCGGATGGATCTGGCCAGTGAGCCGTGGTCGAGCACCACCTCGCTGTCGCTGACCAAGTCGGTGGCGATGCAGCCGAAGGGGCGGGGCAGTGACTTGAAGTCGATGTCCTCGGGCTGGCGCAAGAAGTGTCGCAAGGTCTTTTCGACGTTGATGCCACGGATGAAACCTCCTGCCAATGTGTCCTGGCTTTTGTCCAAAAACAGGCGGTAGTCAAAGAGGTAGATATTCTGTTTTTCACGTTCGTCGAGCGTCTGGTTTCTCATCGACAAGCGGTCACGCAGGATGTCGCCCCAGTCCATGCTGTTGATGATGGATTCGATGTCTGTGGCATCATAGCCCACGGCATACATGCCGCCAATGATGCTACCCATCGACGTGCCGGTGACCATGTCGATGGGGATGCCGGCCTCTTCCAGCACCTTGAGGGCGCCAATGTGAATGGTACCCATGGCACCGCCACCACACAGCACGACTGCGACCTTTTTACGCTCGGTAGCCATTGGCTGGGCAACAAGACTGACAATGGCCAGCAAGAGTATAAGAGACGTGATAAGTCGTTTCATAAAAAGTTCTGATTTTTTTTGCAAAATTAAGTGTTTTTCCGCTATTAATAGTTACCTTTGTAAACTAAATCAAACCTCTATTGCAATTATGAAGACTTATCTCGTGACTGGAGCTGCCGGGTTTATCGGCTCAAATTTTGTGAAATATATCCTTGACAAGTATGGCGATAACATCGAGGTTATCATCCTCGACGCGCTGACCTATGCAGGCAACCTCGCCTCCATCAAGAATGAGCTGGAGTTACCCAATGTGACCTTCATCCGTGGTGATGTGGGTGACCGCGAACTGGTGCAGGGCATCATGCGTGACAACGACGTGGATTATATCGTCAACTTTGCGGCCGAGAGCCATGTGGACCGCAGCATCACCAATCCGCGCCTGTTCCTGGAGACCAATATCCTGGGCACACAAAACATGCTCGACTGCGCCCGCGACGCTTGGTTTACCGGTAAGGACGCACAGGGACACAACACCTACGCCCCAGGCAAGAAATACCTCCAGATCTCGACCGATGAAGTCTATGGCTCGCTCGCTAAGGACTTTGACGAGCCCCAGCCGCTGGAACTGGGCGACGACGTGCGCGAGGTGATCGAGGGTCGCACCGACCTCAAGACCTACGGCCGCCATTTCTTCACCGAGGAGACTCCGCTGGCGCCCCGCTCGCCCTATTCGGCCAGCAAGACTAGCGCCGACCTCATTACCATGGCCTATCACGAGACCTACGGCTTGCCCGTCAACATCACCCGCTGCAGTAACAACTACGGCCCCTATCACTTCCCCGAGAAACTCATCCCGCTCATCATCAAGAACATCCTCGAGGGCAAGAAACTGCCCGTCTATGGCAAGGGCGAGAATGTGCGCGACTGGCTCTATGTCGAGGACCACTGCAAGGGCATCGACCTGGTGTTGCGTCATGGCACCGTGGGTGAGGTGTATAACATCGGCGGCTTTAACGAGGAGAGCAACATCAACATCGTCAAGCAGGTCATCGCCATCATCGCCCGCATCATGCGCGAGGAGCCAGAGTATCAGCAGCTGCTCAAGTGCAACGTTGAGGATATCAACAATGACCTCATTGAGTTTGTCACCGACCGTCCTGGCCACGACATGCGCTATGCCATCGACCCCAGCAAAATCGCTCGCGAACTCGGTTGGTACCCTGAGACACCCTTCACCGAAGGAATTGAAAAAACCATTCGCTGGAACCTCGACCATCAGCCCTGGGTGAACAGCGTCACTAGCGGCGACTACCAGCGCTACTACGAGGAAATGTACGGCAACCGATAGATGTGGTAACAGGACGATATGAGGTACCGGGTGGTTTTTGAATATCAGACCGAGGACGGTGCGATGAGCGATGTCTATAACTGCAAGGACGAGCAGTCGGCAATGGACAAGTTTGCCGAACTGAAAGATAGCCTTGAGCATGCCATCGACCCCGGCAGTTGTGAGGTGGTTGACGAGCCTGAGCATTACAGCCTGATTAACCGCGAGGCAGGCTTTTATGGCTACGTGCGCCTGCTGATTGACTAATCGCTGGTGATGAGTTTGTAGCCGATGCCGCGCACGTTGACGATGCGTAGCGACGGGTCTTGGGCCAGGCGGTGGCGCAGTTTGGTGATAAACACATGCAGACTCTTGTTATTGAAGAAACTGTCATCCCCCCACAGTTCCAACAGCAGCGATTTGGACGTGACCACTTCGCTGGGGTGTTGGCACAGGCGGTGTAGGATTTCGCTCTCGCGGTAGGACAGTTCAATTCGTGTGCCCGTCGGTACATGGGTCAGCCGCTGGATGACAGCATCAAAGAGGTATTGCCCGATGTTGAAGCGGGTGTCTGCGGTGGTCGCTTCGGCCTGCGGAGCAACGGTGCATGCCCGTCCCAGTAGAGCCTTGATGCGCACGATGAGTTCCTGCATCCCGAAAGGCTTCTTCAGGTAATCGTTGGCCCCCATTTCAAATCCGTGTACGACATCATTGACTGCCGAGCGAGCCGTCAGGAAGATGACGGGTGTCTGCTGGTCTGTCTTGCGGATGCGGCGCACGAGTTCATAACCGTCGAGGCGCGGCATCATCACGTCGGCAACGAGCACATCGGGTTTGTAGGCTTCCAACATGCTCAATGCCTCCTCTCCGTCGCTTGCCACGTTGACGCTGAATCCTTGACCTTCCAGGGTGTCCTTGATGATCATCGCCAGGGTGCGCTCGTCCTCGGCCAGCAATATCTTGATAGTCTCGTTCATGCCATATCAATCGTGAATGTCGTTCCTTTACCCTTAGTGCTGGTAACGTTGATGCTCCAACCATGCTTCTCGACCATCGTCTTGACGTAGAACAGTCCCAAGCCGTAACCTTTGACATTGTGCACATCTCCAGTGGGCACCCGATAGAACTTGTCGTAGATGTGCGGCAGTTTGTCGGGGGCAATGCCTGTGCCGTGGTCACTGATACTGATGCTGCCAGGCGATGCGGTGATATCGACACGGGCCTCATCGGGAGAGTATTTGATAGCGTTGTCGATGAGGTTGTTCAGGATGTTGCTCAAGTGTGAACGGTCTGCTTGAAAGGTCAAGCCCTCCGGCTCGATGTGCGTCGTGATGATGACGGGCTTATCGGCCTTGAGTTGCTGTTGTTCGATGATGGGCTGCAGGAGGCTGGAGATATCTACGGCCTCAATGTTGAGTTTGAACTGGCGCCGCCTCTCCATACTCATCGACAGGATTTGCTCGACCATGCCGCTCAAGCGTTCCAACTGCTGCCGGCACAGGTTCAGGTAATGGTGGCGCTTCTGCTCATCGGCCTGCTCACCGAAGTTGAGCAGGGCATCGTTGGCTGCATAGGCCACAGCGATGGGCGTTTTCAGTTCGTGGGTGATGTTGTTGGTGAAGTCGCTCTTCATCTCGTCGAGGGTGCGTTGCTTCAGGATGGTCTTTATCAGAAAATAGAATGCCAGTCCCAGCAGTAGCACAATGAGCGCTGATGCCGTCAAGATGCCCGCCATCTCGCGCAGGACCAGCCCAGTGGTAGGCTCGATGGTGAGTTCATAACGGCCATAATCGGTCCAGTTATAGACATAATGCCGCGCGTTTTTACTGGGGACATATCCTGCTGTCGCATAGTTAAAGACCGTGTCGGTCTTGATGCACAACAACTGGTGGTCTCCGCTCAGTCCCAGTTGCTGCAGTCCTGCCGTTAGCAGGGTGTCATATTTCTCATATCGTGTCCCCTCAAAACGGTCAACGCCCAGATGTAGGCCCTGCTGAATCATCGTTGCCAGTTCCTCGACCGAAATCTGGTCTTCAAGCATGTGCATGAAGGCATCTTCATCATTTGCTGTGCGATCACCTTCGGCCTGAGGGCTGGAACGCAGGATGACACCTGTGGATTGCTGATACTTGGTGCCATCCATGGTGACATGGGTCGTGGTTGTGGCTTTAGCCGTCAGGCTGCCGTCTTCTCCCACTCCGGCGCTCACGTCCATCACACCGTGAGGCCCGTTGTCCTCGATGCTCTTGAGACGCAGAAAAACCTCCTTGAGGTCGGCAACACGCATAGCCTCCTTGATGTCGTTGTCCATCTGCTCGCCTATGGTAAAGTGCAATTGCTCCAGCCAATAGGCCTGATAAGCAGCGACTCCCAAGAGCGCCACGATCACCAGTACCGCGATATATTTCAGTTTCACGTTCATCACCCGCAAAAATACACAAATTACCCATTAGTCATCAACTCCGTTAAGACTAAATAAGTTTTCGGTTAAGTCTTGGTAAGTCGGCGTGTGGCAAGTGTGATGTTGATAACTGATAATTTTGCGGCCGAAATGTAACAACTAATGATTTATGGATACAATGGTGAAAATCGTAATGGTGATGGTAGCCGTGATGGCTACAGCAAGTGGCATGGCCCAAGATACCGTTGCACAAGACAGCGTGGCCACGGAGTGTGGCGACACATTGCAGTTGCAGGACGTGGAGGTGGTGACCATGCGCCAACTGGTCAAGACGCAGGACGACCGCGTGAGTTACAACGTCCAGGCCGACCCCGAGGCGCGCACGAGCACCGTGCTCGACATGCTGCGCCGTGTGCCGCTGGTGAGCGTTGACGGCCAGGACAACGTGCGGGTCAATGGCAGCGGAAGTTTTAAAATATACAAGAACGGCCACCCTGACCCTGCTTTATCATCCAACCCTAAGGAAGTGCTGCGGGCCATGCCGGCGAGTGTGATCAAGCGCATCGAGGTCATTACCGAGCCTGGAGCCCGCTACGATGCCGAAGGCGCGACGGCAATTTTAAATATCGTCACTGTCGAGGGCGTCCACATCGAGGGCGTGAACGGCACCGCGTCAGCGTCAATCAACACCTTCGGATCGCCCAACGCCAGTGCCTATGTCGCCGCCCGGGCGGGTAAATTCACCCTCGGAACAACAGCATTTTACCAGAAACAGATGCATCGCCAGTTTTCCGGTGTGGACGAGACTTGGACGACCTATAAGGACACGGGCACCACGATGTATAATCGCTACCGTAACGAGCAACCCGCTTGGGTTTATAACATTAGTCTGAATGCCAGCCTTGAAATTGATTCGCTGAACCTGATTACGGCGTCCTTCGGCGGTTACCGCTACGGTCTGAATATCTACGGCGACAGCCACATTGAGTGTCATGATGCGGCAGGGCAGTTGATCACGTCCTATGACAACCCTTTCAACGTGCCGCAGTATGGCTTCATGTCGTGGAACGGCCGTGCTGATTGGGAGCACCGCACCAGCCGCAAAGACGAAGTCCTGACCGCCTCCTACATGTTCTCGACAACGGGCCAGCACGAGGAGCAATACGACTCGCTCATCAACCTGGTCAATCCGCCGTTTGACTACACGGCCTACAGCAAGTGGGGCAAGGAACGCTTCATCGAGCACACATGGCAACTCGACTACCAGTTGCCGCTATGGACGCATCACCTGCTGGAGGTGGGTGGCAAGTACATCCTGCGCCTGAACAAGAGCCACAACCGCATGCAGTATAACAGCGATGCTGAACTGGACACCGACACCCGCTTCAGGCACGACATGCACGTGGGTGCCGCCTATGCCTCATGGCGCTACCAGGTGGGCGAATTTACCCTGCGTGCCGGGCTGCGCTACGAGTACAGCCACTACCGCGCCAGTTACCCCAATGGCGACGACGAGCCCTTCGGGCGCGACCTGCACGACGTGGTGCCCTCGGCGAGCGTGCACTGGCAACTGTCGCCGTTCAACAGCCTGCGCCTGTCGTGGGCGACGAGCCTTAGCCGCCCGGGCATACAATACCTCAATCCTGCCGTGAGGCGCTATACGACGACGATAGAATATGGCAACCCGCACCTGTCGAGTGCCCGCAACAACATGGTGAGCATCAACTTCCAGCACACGGGCAACCGCTTGACCTTCAATGTCAAGCCGACGGTGACCATCACTAACAACCTCATTGGCACCTATCGCACAGTCCAGGACGGCATTGTCCACTTGACCAACAGCAATGACTGCCATTACCTGATGGCGGGCGTGGGGGGCTTTGTGCAGTGGATGATGACCACCAAGACCACTTTCTACATGAATGGGGAATTTTGTTACAAGCGCTACCGCAACCCCTCACAGGATTTGACCAACAGCGGGTGGGGCGGCAACCTGTATGCCCAACTCACGCAGCAGTTGCCGTGGCGGTTGCGCGCGACAGCGACCTGCATGTGGTATGGCATTGGCCATGACCAGCGCCACGTGTACGGCTATAGCACCATACCCCATCCGACCATCATGCTGGGGTTGTCACGCTCCTTCCTCAAGGACAACCGATTGACGGTGCGCCTGAGCGCTTATTCCATCATGCACAAGTACGAGGTGTCTAAGGGCTACATCACCCAGGGCGACTATGTGAACCACGCCGTGGGCCACTTCAGCCAGCGCAATGTGCAGTTGTCGTTGAGTTATGCCTTCGGCTCCAGCAACACGAGCGTCAAGAAGACTGACAAGACCGTTGAGAACGACGACCTGGTGGGCGGCTTGCGGAATGGAAATTGAGGCGTGACGGCTCTGTGCAAGTTGGACGCTTGCAATCCCTCGACTGGGTAATGGGGTGTTGCTGCGAGGGTACCACAACATACTTGCCGAGTGACGGAGGTGAAGGGTTGGCAGGTGGGGTGACGATTTGTCACTTTAACGTTGATTGAATAACAATGGCATATTATTTGAGGTGGAGTGGGACAGAGACCTCGCTCCACACCACATTATACTGACAATATAAAACTAAACTAAAAAATATTATGCCAAAAGGAACTATTGGGGTAACGACTAACAACATTTTCCCCGTTATCAAGAAATTTCTGTACAGTGACCACGAGATTTTCCTGCGTGAGCTGGTGAGCAATGCTGTTGACGCGACACAAAAGCTGAAAACTCTTGCGGGCGCCGGCGAATTCAAAGGCTCGACTGAGGACCTGAAGGTCAACATTAGCGTTGACAAGGAAGCCGGAACGCTCACCGTGAGCGACAGCGGCATCGGCATGACTGCCGAGGAAATCGACAAGTATATCAATCAAATCGCTTTCTCGGGCGCCGAGGAATTCCTCGAGAAATACAAGGATACGGCTAATGCCATCATCGGCCACTTCGGTTTAGGCTTCTACTCGGCCTTTATGGTCGCCAAGAAGGTGGAAATCCGCACCCTGAGCTGGCAGGAAGGCGCCAAGGCCGTGAGCTGGACCTGTGACGGCTCGCCCGAGTTTGAGATGGGAGACTGTTGCAAGGCCGAGCGCGGTACCGACATTATCCTCACGCTCGACGAGGAGGAGAAGGAATTCCTGGAGCCTGCCCGCATCGAGGGCCTGCTGAGGAAATATTGCCGCTTCCTGCCCGTGCCCATCATCTTCGGCAAGGAGCAGGAGTGGAAAGACGGCAAGTATGTCGATACCGACAAGGACAAGGTCATCAACGACATCGAGCCGCTGTGGGCCCGCATGCCCGCAGACCTCAAGGACGAGGACTACCTGAAGTTCTACCACGCCATCGAGCCTGGACAGGACGATCCCCTGTTCTGGATTCACCTCAACGTGGACTATCCTTTCACCTTGACGGGTATCCTCTACTTCCCCAAAATCAAGAACAACCTCGACATACGCAAGGACCGCATCCAGCTCTATTGCAACCAGGTGTATGTGACCGACAGTGTCGAGGGCGTCGTCCCTGACTGGCTGATGCTCCTGCAGGGCGTCATCGACAGTCCTGACATCCCGCTGAACGTGTCGCGCAGCTACCTGCAGAGCGACCGCGCCGTGAAGAAGATTTCGACCTATATCACCAAGAAAGTCGCCGCCCGTCTCGAGGAGATCGCCAAGAACCAGCCCGAGGAGTTTGAGAAGAAGTGGAACGACATCAAGATCTTCATCGAGTATGGCATGCTCAGTGATGAGAAATTCTGCGAGTCGGGCCTCAAATTCGCTTTGCTCGAGAGCACCGACGGCAAGTACTTCAAGATTGAAGATTACCGCAAGCTCATTGAGGGCGAGCAGACCGACAAGGATGGTAACTTGATTTGCTTGTATGCCACCGACAAGGAGGCACAGTATGCCTATGTCAAGGCAGCTACTGATAAGGGTTATGACGTGTTGTTGATGAACGGCGAATTGGATGTGCCCTTCGTGGGGATGCTTGAGCAGAAGAACGAGAAGATGCGCTTCGTGCGCGTGGACAGCGATGTGCTCGACAACCTCATCCGCAAGCAGGAGGACAACAAGCCCCAGTTCACCCCCGAACAGGCTGAGCTCGTTCAGTCATTGTTCAAGTCCCAGATACCGCCTGTCGAGAAGGCCGAATTCATGGTCAGCTTGGCTGCCATGTCACCCGATGACAAGCCCCTGGTTATCACCCAGGCCGAATACATGCGCCGCATGAAGGATATGGCCCGCTTCCAGCCCGGTATGAGCTTCTATGGCGAGATGCCCGACATGTATGGCATGGTACTCAACACTAAGCATCCGCTCATCCAAAAGATTGTCGACCTGGCCGAGAAATCACTTGAGGCCGAACTCAAGCCTGTGAACGAGGAAATCAGTGCTACCCATAACGTGATCAACGCCCTGCGAGACCTCGATAAGGACGGCAAGGAAATGCCCGAGGACAAGAAAAAAGAGCTCGAGGATAAGAGGAAAGAACTCGAGGACCTGCGCCAAAAGAAGGAAGGTATCATCACCGCCTATGGCGCTGGCGAGAGCCGTGTCCACCAGCTCATTGACATCGCCCTGCTGAGCAATAATATGCTTAAGGGTGAGGGCCTCGATCGCTTCCTCAAGCGCTCCATCGGTCTGCTCAAGTAGCTTGATGGCTGATTATTGTGATATTAGAGGCATGGAACCGACATCAATCGTCGGTTCCATGCTTTTTTGTGCTTTTTCTTGTGGGAATGGGCTTTTCATATTACTTTTGCCCTTGTTGTTTAACCTTTTTGGACCGTAATTATGAAACGTTTATTACCATTGTTTGCCGCTTTGTCCGTTGCAATGACTGCCGTTGGCGCCCAGTTGCCTCAATTCTCATCCCAGAGTTTTGCGGGCTGGAATTATACTAACACCGTCATTGCGCTCAACGAGGATAATATTCTGAGTAACCGCATCGTGCTTTATACCACCAGTACAGGGTTGCAACTAACCCTTACCTCACCGCTTTTCTCATGTTTCGGCGGTGAGGTCATCAACATGAATGTCACATGGATTACCGACCAGTGGCAGGACAGCGGGTTTGACGTGAACAAGGTGGCTTTGACGGCGGCCTTACTCGATCCTAGCGGCGTGGCGGTGGATTCGGTCACTGTGGTTCCCACCAAACCGAGTCGCACAAACTACTTGAACCTTTCCATTACCGTGCCGCGGGGCATGACCACTGCGGCTTTGCGTTTCGCCTCATGGAAAGCCAATGTGAATAACTGTGGTGCGGTCAGGGAGATTGTTATCACGTCATTCCTCAAGGGTGACGTGAATCTGGATGGAGAAATCAGTGTCGCCGACATCAATGCCATTATCCAAGTGATCCTGGGAGACCATGTGACCGAGGCATTGCGTGGGCGAGCCGATGTCAATGGTGACGGCGAGGTGACAGTTGGCGATATCAATAGTGTGATTGACCTGATTGTCTAGGGTTGTCTGGACTGGTTATAGTTGCCCCAAAGAGGCATTCAATAGGCCTTTTGGCTGCAACATACTTTGAAATTGTTACTTTTGTATGTCCCGAATGGCACAAATAATGGCGTTTTCGGGCTAAAACAGTGCAAAAAACCAATATTTATCCTTGAAAGTTTGCATGATTCGTTTTTTTGTTTTAATTTTGCTTGATTAAATGTCTATATATGCCAAAATGGACGCTGTTTTAGGCTGCATTTTTAAGGAAAAGTGCCCAAAATAGGCAGTTTTTGCCATCTGCAATTCCTTAATAAGTGTTAAATTTTGGCTGTATTAGAAATTTGTATTACTTTTGCCAAAAATTTGAACATTCATATATTATAATAGTGTTTAATAAAAATTTATTAAAATGAAAAAGATTATCTTGACTTTAGCCCTTCTTATGGGCGTATTTGCTGCACAGGCTCAGTCTCTGGAGCAGAACAAGTTCTTTGACAACATGTCAGTAACCTTGAAGGGTGGTGCTATCATGCCCTTCCAGGGTTATGCATTCTGGCCCAGCGCTCGTGGTATCTTCGGTATGGAGATCAAGAAGCAGCTGACTCCCGTCTTCGGTTTGGGCGTTGAGGGTGAGGCTACCATCAACACCACCAGCTGGGAGAAGGAACCCAACTACTGGGGACCCAAGAGCCCGAACATCATCGACCACACCATGGCTGGTCTGTTTGGTACCGTTAACCTGAGCAACCTCTTCGCTGGTTACGCTGGCAAGCCCCGCGTATTCGAGCTCGAGGGTGTTATTGGTGCTGGCTGGCTGCACGCTTTCCACCGCACCGAGAGTGCTAACATGTATGGTAACGACTACAACAGCTGGTACACCAAGGCAGGTGCTAACCTGAACTTCAACTTTGGTGAGAGCCGCGCTTGGACCTTCAGCCTGAAGCCCGCTGTGCTTTGGGACATGAACGGTGACATCATGATTCCTTATCGTTACAACCTGCCCGCTCGCGCTACTTGGGAGGGTGAGCCCCGTAACGGCAAGAGCCAGATGAACGCTAACCACGCTGCTGTTGAGCTCGAGGCTGGTCTGACTTATCACTTCAAGGGTAGCAACGGCGAGCGCTACATCACCTTCTGCCCCTACAAGTACAGCCAGGATGACATCGACGCTCTTAACGGTCAGATCAATGGCCTCCGCAACCAGCTCAATGGTCTGCAGGGTGACCTCGACGCCGCTAACGCTCGCAACGCTCAGCTCCAGCGCGACCTGGATGCTGCTCGCAAGGCTGCCGCTAACATGAAGCCCACCACCGAGGTTATCGACAAGAGCGCTCAGTACATGAATGTTCTCGTTCACTTCAAGGTTAACAAGACCAACATCACTGCTGATCAGCAGCCCAATGTTGAGCGCGTTGCCATGTACCTCAAGAACAACCCCACTGCAACTGTAGAGATCAAGGGTTATGCTTCTCCCGAGGGTCCCAAGGACAACAACATTCGTTTGGCCAATGGCCGTGCCGAGGCTGTTAAGAACATGCTGATCAACAAGTACAAGATTGATGCTAACCGCATCAAGGCTGAGGGCTGTGGTATCAGCGACATGTTCCAGGAGCTCAGCTGGAACCGCGTTTCGATCTGCGAACTCATCGTTAAGAAGTAATTCAAGCGATTGATCGAACAAACGGTTAATTAAAAAAATCGCCCCGTTGACATTGCGTCAGCGGGGTTGATTTTTTTGTATGGTAGATAAGTTATTTGAGCATCCTCTTGTGCTCCTGGTCGAGCTGCTGGCCGTAGCGCTCGCGGACGATGCGACCCACGACGTCGCCGCGGTTGATTCGCTCAACCGTGATTCGCTGCAGTGAGTCGTTGAGTAGACTGTCCTGGCGCACCATGCGCAACTCGTCATCGTGCTTGAGCGACGAGTCGGCGGCCATATTCAGGTATTCCTGCCATGTGGCCACACGCAAGTTCATGATGGCATTGCGCTGGTTGACATAACGCAGGTATTCAGCGCTCTGCTCGCTGCCAGTGACCGACCATGAGTCTGGAGTGACAGAAATGTGAGTTACCCCGCTCTCGAGCACGAAATAGAACGGCTTGGTCGAGTCGTTATCCCAATGGACGACCGCGACTCGCGGTGCGTCGGTTTGGCCCGTGAAAACAAAGCTGTCGCCTGTTTTACCCACGGTACCGCATGACCTGAGTTTGTTGTAACCCTCTTCCAGCACCAGCAGGGTGGCGCTGTCGTGCTTCATCTGGTTGTCAAGCGTGATAGTCACGCTGTAATCCATCTCACTGTTACCGTTGCTGCAACCGGGCAGCATGGCTGTCAAGAAAGCTCCGAGGAGCAGAATGATGATTGTAGACTTTTTCATGGTTGCAAAAATACTAAATCTTTGCTAGACGAGAGTGGCCATTGGTGGTGATTATCCGATGTTTTTAGGCCAGTCTGTGGTTTTTGTCGGTGAAAAAGTATATCTTTGCGACAAAATAACCATCACATAGACCAACAATTATGAAAATGACTAAACGACTTGGCATGATGCTGCTCATCACGTTGATGATGTTGCCCGCAATGGCACAGCAGCAGTTTACGCTCGAGGACTTGAACTTTGGCGGAACAAATTACCGAAACATGATTCCCAAGAACCGCTCGCTCGTCTGGTGGGGCGATCAGTTGATCCATTTCTCAAACAGGGCCGATACTTGCTGGACCGTTAACCCCGCAACGGGCAAGGAGAAACTGTTGTTTACCCTTGAACGGCTTAACAAACGGGCCGGCTTGACCGATTTGGAGCGCATAACGACAGTGACCTCGTTCCCATATCCCGATCAGCCGCTGGCGATGGCCTACAATTCCCAGAATGAGCGTTTGCTCATCAACTTCAAGACGGGCAAGGTGGTGTGGCGCCAACCCTTGAACGGCTATCAGGGCAGCGAGTGGAACAAGCAGAGCCGTGCCAACGCTTATGTTGATAACGATAACCTGTACGTCATCGATGGCGCTGGAAACAAGCGTCAGGTGACAAGTGACGGCTCGCGCGATTTGGTCTACGGTCAGAGCGTGCACCGCAACGAGTTCGGCATTGACGGCGGCCTGTTCTGGAATCCTCAGGGCACCCGCCTGGCGTTCTACCGCATGGATCAGAGCATGGTGACCGACTATCCCTTGATTACCGTTCCCGAGCTAGACGACAGCGCCCATGTGATTGCTACTCCCGCTCCCGAGAAATACCCCATGGCGGGTCAGACCTCCCATCTGGTGTGGGTCGGTGTGCTGGATATGGCTACGGGCGACACGGTTTATCTCAAGGCCGGAGATCCCACCGATCGCTATTTCTCCAATATCTCGTGGAACCCCGATGGAAACATCGTTTACATGATGGAGGGCAACCGCGACCAGAACGTGGTGGACCTGGTGGCCTATGATGCTGTAACAGGTAAACGCATCAAGACGCTTTACCACGAGGCGCATCCCAAGTATGTCGAGCCGCAGCACCCCATCACATTCCTGCCCTGGGACAAGGAGAAATTCCTCCTGTGGAGCGAGAAGGACGGTTACAACCACCTCTACCTCTATGACACCGCTGGCAAGCAGGTGAAGCAACTCACCAGCGGCCAGTGGGTGGTGATGGACTTGCTGGGATTTGATGTTGACAAACAGTCTGTTATTATTTCGGCCAATGCCGATAATCCCATTCAGCAGAACCTCTACCGCGTTGACGTTGCCACGGGCAAGATGACCCGCATCGACGAGGGTGGCAAGGGTTGGCATAGCGGCCGCCTGAGCGATAGCGGCCGTTGGCTCGTTGACTACTACCAGGAGCCCGATGTGCCCCGTAATATCGCTATCGTGGACACCCGCGCTAACAAGCAAATGCGCTATTTCACTGCTCCCGATCCTTGGGAAGGCTATACCGTGCCCGAGTATCGTTGCGGCACCATTAAGGCGGCCGACAACAGCACCGACCTGTATTACCGCATGGTGATGCCCGTGGGCTTTGACCCCGCTAAGAAGTATCCCACAGTGGTCTATGTCTATGGTGGTCCTCATGCCCACAACGTGGACGCGCGCTGGCACTGGGGCAGCCGCAGTTGGGAGACCTACATGGCTCAGCGCGGCTATCTGCTTTTCATCCTTGACAATCGTGGCAGTGAGAACCGCGGCCGCGACTTCGAGCAAGCCACTTTCCGCCACTTGGGTCAGGTCGAGATGCAGGACCAGATGCGCGGTGTGGACTTCTTGCGCACGCTCAACTATGTCGATACAGCGCGCTTGGGCGTGCACGGCTGGAGCTTTGGCGGTTTCATGACCATCAGCCTGATGACCAACTATCCCGACGTCTTCAAGGTGGGTGTCGCCGGTGGTCCTGTCATCGACTGGAAGTGGTATGAGGTGATGTATGGCGAGCGTTACATGGACACCCCGCAGACCAACCCCGAGGGATATGCCGAGTCCAGCCTCATCAATAAGGCTAAGGACCTCAAGGGCCGCCTCCAAATCATCATCGGCCTTAACGATCCGACCGTCCTTCCCCAGCATGCTTACAGCTTCTTCAAGGCCTGCATCGCCGCTGGCACCCAGCCTGACTTTTACGTCTATCCTGGCCAGGGTCACAACATGATGGGCCATCAGAGCGTCCACCTCCACGAGCGCATCACCCGCTACTTCGACGACTACCTGAAATAATATATTCTTATTAAAAAGCTTTTAAAGCGGGGAAAAAAGTGCCGTTGGGTACTTTTTCTCCGCTTTTTTGCTGGCAAATCAAGGAAAAGCATTATCTTTGCCCTGTTCCTGTGAATGTCATCTTTTGTGGTGATGGAAGCATGGAGCAGACATTTTTTTACGGCGTTACTTGACGCTTTGTTTTGACGGTTCGGAATCTGGCAGTTCCACAACTAATTGTCAAAGACAAGGTAGCGGTTGACGCCCATTGGATGTGTATTGTCCGCCAAGTTTGGCGAACAGATACATATCGGCGTGGGCTTCGGCGTTGCTCGTTCTGACAATTAGGGCTATGCCAGAGCCTCGAACCGTGAGACGAGTAACAAGAGAACTCCCCACGTCGTTTCGTTTTTTTGTGTTAACATGCTTGAATTTTGGGAGTTATAGGGCAAAAAGGATTAGTATTATGAAAAAGTTTCATTTTTTAGTATTGTTAGTGATGTTGGCTACCCCATTATGGGCGGCTGCTGATGATTTTGAACGTGGCGATGTGGACCAAAGTGGTACAGTAGGCATTGATGATGTGACTTGTCTTGTTGATTACCTGCTGTCAAATGAATGGCCAAAAGGCCCATATGACGAAGGTTACTGGGTCGTGATAAATACAATCGATGGCCCCGAATACATTCCATTAAATCCGAGTTACGATGGCAGATATTGTGCGGCTATTGATGTCATTTATCCTATCTTTTTATACGCTTGTCAGTTCCATTACAGGATTAACGGAGTGGATTATGGCCCTGATCGTTATATAACCGAACCTGTAGTTGGTAAGACATACAGGAACCCTGTAAAGCCATGTAGAAATAACTTCATATTAAAGGTTGATGATAATGAACTCATCTCTTACTGTTCTTACTGTTTTGGTCTTGGAATTGATGAAGATAATAATTATTATGCCTATTTAGAAAAAGGGGGCTGGGCTCATCCTTAATTGGACTTCGATTTAAGGAGGATGTCAAAAGGTCTAAATAGCATTCTCTTAAGAATGCAAAAAACAAGTTATCGCCGACTATTTTCTGATTTTAGTCGGCGATAACTTTGTCTTGTTGCGGTTCCCTATGATCATGAGAGCCGCCTAATTGAAAAGGTTACTTCATCACCTTTACAGCGCTGGTGGTGCCGTCGGTGTAAGTGGTCACGATGATAGTCAGTCCGTTAGCCTCGGTCATTTCTTGGCCAGCCATGTTGAAGTAACGAACGCCAGCCACCTGCTTGTCTGCAGCTGCCTCATCGATGCTGGTAGTGCCAGGAGTCGTGAACTCGACAGAAGCTAAGGGACCCCATTCGCCGTTGGCATTCATGCCAATCGAGAAAGCGATGTAACTTGTGCCTGGCTCGGCATTCCATTGTGCCTCGTCAATGCCGTACTGATCCCAGTAGGGGTCGTAGGGGTTGTCTTGCTTGAGGTAGTTGAGCACATTCTCCAGTCCCCACTCGGCTGACTCAAAGGCCGACTTCAGGATGATCATGTCGCGGTGCTTTGCCACTTCCTCGTTGGGGATATAGGTCACCCACTGGTAGTAGCCATACTCCGGATCACCGCCAAATGCGCCGATTTCGATGGTCATCACGGCCTCGCCATCGCCACCCATGCTGGCGGTTGTCACGGGGATGATAATCATGTCGGCGTCCACTCCGTCGGCATCCCAGCATTGCACGTAGATCTCATAGTCCGTGCCTGGAGACTGATTGGTCCAAGTGTACTGGTAGGTCTCGGTCTGAGTGATGCCCCAGGCCTTGATCATGTCGCCCATGGTCTGGAAGCCCATCCACGGGCCGAACATGGCAAACTGCTGCTCGGCGGTGCCCGCCTCAAACAGGCAGAAGGCGTAGCCGGCCGCATCAGCATTGGGCATGAACGTCATGGTGATAAAATCGGTGCCCACCTCGTCGATGTTATAGTCGACCGAGGGCGTCTGGGCATTCACGCACAAGCTTGTCATCAAGATTGCAAGTGTAAAGATAAGCTGTTTCATCATTGAAATGTGATAATTAGTAGTTAAACAAACAAAAATATATACTTTACTGATTTTTACTGATTTATGCATTAATTAAAAAGAATCCTGCAAATATTTATATCCCTACTGCAAAGTTACTATGATTTATTCATGTAAAAAACAAACAATGGCGACTTTTTTAATGCCGATGCGTTAATACTATTGTTTTCGGCATAGAAACCTATGCCGTGAGCTGTAACTTATGGCGGGAACTGGATTATAGCTCCAAAGTGCTGTCATAACTACAGTTATCTATATAATAGATAAAAAGTTAATAAATTATTGTAAAGAATGGCCTGAAAATGGGGATTTTTTCATATATTTGCAGCCATTATAGACATAAACCAATAAATTCCAAAACATAAACATTATGAACAAACAAATCACATTGGAACAAGCCGTCGAGAAAGTGCAGGACGGTATGACAATTATGTTTGGCGGTTTCTTGGGTAACGGCAGTGCCACCCAGATTATTGACGCCATTGTAGCTAAGGGTGTTAAAGACTTGACAATTATTGCTAACGACACGGCCTATGACGAGGTCGCTCACGGCAAGCTGGTCAGCAACCACCAGGTAAAAAAAGCCATCGTGTCTCACACGGGCACTAACAAGCAGACCGCATTGCAGAAGAATGAGGGCACCCTCATCGTGGAATACGTTCCCCAGGGCACCCTGGCCGAGCGCATCCGTGCGGCAGGTGCAGGTTTGGGCGGCGTGCTGACCCCGACAGGCCTTGGCACCATCATGGCCGATGGCAAGCAGATCGTGAACGTTGACGGCAAGGACTTCCTGCTGGAGAAACCTCTCAAGGCTGACATCGCTTTCCTGCGCGCCAACATCGTTGACGAGTTTGGTAACATGGTCTTCCTGGGTACTACCAACAACTTCAACCCGCTGATGGCAACTGCTGCCGACTATGTGGTTGTTGAGGCTGAGAAGCTGGTTCCCGTTGGTGAGATTGCTCCCGAGCACGTTCACGCTTCTGGTATCTATGTTGATGGCATCTATGTTGAGAAGTGAGGTTTTAGGCCTTAGGCTTTAGCTATTAGGCTCTAGGCAAAGAAACCTTAATCACAACTTAATAACAAAGACTTAAAACTAAATACTTAATACTAAGAATGGAATACAAGACAATGATCAGACTGCGCATGAGCGCAAAGGATGCCCACTACGGTGGTAATCTGGTTGATGGTGCCCATATGGTTCACCTGTTTGGCGACGTGGCTACCGAGCTGTTGATTATGCGTGACGGTGATGAAGGCCTGTTCTGTGCCTATGACAACATCGAGTTCCTGGCTCCCGTTTATGCCGGTGACTTTATTGAGGCTGAGGGTTGGATTGACCGTGAGGGCAACACCTCTCGTCACATGGTGTTTGAGGCCCGCAAGGTCGCTAAGGCCCGCCCCGACATCTCGGACTCGGCTGCCGATATCCTCGATGAGCCCATCGTGGTTTGCCGCGCTTCGGGCACATGTGTAACTCCTAAAGATTGCCAACGCAAGAATAAATAATTATAGGCATCAAGGCCCTTAAAGGCCCTAGAGACCTTAAGGCCCTTACCAGCCAGATAACCAGAAACTAAAAAATGGACAAACTGATTATTACCGCCGCTATTTGCGGTGCCGAGGTTACCAAGGAGCAGAATCCTAACGTGCCCTATACCGTTGAGGAAATCGTGCGCGAGGCCAAGTCGGCTGTCGATGCTGGTGCTGCCATCGTTCACCTGCACGTGCGCTGGGACGACGGTACGCCCACCCAGGACCGTGGCCGTTTCCAGGAGTGTGAGGAAGCCATCCTCAAAGTGTGCCCCAATGTCATCCTCATCCCGTCGACTGGCGGTGCTGTGGGCATGACTCCCGACGAGCGTCTGCAATCGACCGACACCACGCCGCTGCCCGAGATGGCAACCCTCGACTGCGGTACTTGCAACTTCGGTGACGAGATTTTCGACAACACCATGCCCACCATGCGCGCCTTTGGCAAGCGCATGATTGAGCGCGGCATCAAGCCCGAGTATGAGTGCTTTGAGATGGGTCACCTCGACACCATCCTGACCATGGCCCGCAAGGGAGAAGTCCCCGGCAACCCCATGCAGTTCAACTTCGTGCTGGGCGTTCCCGGCTGCACCCCCGCTACCGTGGCCAACCTGTGCTGGCTCGTTAACGGCATCCCCGCTGGCTCCACTTGGACAGTGACCGGCGTTGGCCGTCATGCTTTCCCGATGGCTGCTGCCGCTATCGCCATGGGCGGTAACGTGCGCGTGGGCTTCGAGGACAACCTGTACCTCTCTAAGGGCGTGCTCGCCAAGAGCAACGGTGAACTGGTCGAGAAGGTGGTGCGCATCGCCAACGAGTTGGGCCGTCCCATCGCCACTAGCGATGAGGCCCGCGAGATCCTGGGCTTGCCCAAGCGTAACTAGGCTTTAGCTATTAGGTTTTAGGCTTTAGCTATTAGGCTTTAGGAATACTTTTTAGAAAACAATAAAATAACAATAATCGTTTAACAATTAAACCAATTACAACAATGCAGAAACACGGAAATAGATTCGGTACCCACCGCGTGATCGAACCCAAGGGCGTTCTTCCCCAGCCCGCCAACAAGCTGGACAATAACATGGACGAGATCTACGACAATGAGATCCTCATCGATGTACAGACCCTGAATATTGACTCGGCATCGTTCACCGACATCCACAACTATGCCAAGCAGCAGGCCAAGGACCCCAACAATGAGGCCGAGGTCTTGGAGGAAATCAAGAAGGAGATGCTCCTCAATGTTGAGTTGCAGGGCAAGCACCGCAACCGCCGCACTGGCTCGGGCGGTATGCTCCTGGGTAAGGTAGAGAAGATCGGTGATGCCCTCAAGGGCAAGATCGATTTGCAGGAGGGCGACCGCATCGCTACCCTCGTGTCGTTGTCACTGACCCCGCTGCGCATCGACGAGATCCTCGAGATCCGCGCCGACGTTGACCAGGTGGACATCAAGGGTAAGGCTATCCTGTTCGAGAGCGGTATCTATGCCAAGATTCCTAACGACATGCCCGAGAAGCTCGCTTTGAGCGCACTCGATGTCGCTGGTGCTCCCGCCCAGACCGCCAAGTTGTGCCAGTATGGCCAGAACGTTGTTGTCCTGGGTGCAGGTGGCAAGAGCGGTATGCTTTGCTGCTACGAGGCTAAGAAGCGCGTAGGCGTCACCGGTAAGGTAATCGGCCTTGCCAACAGCCCCAAGTCAACCCAGCGCATCAAGGACCTCGGCTTCTGTGACGTTGTCGAGAGCGTTGCCGGCATGACTCCCGTTGAGGTTTACGAGTTGGTTTACAAACTGACCGACGGCAAGATGGCCGACACCACTATCAACTGTGTGAACGTGCCCGATTGCGAGATGACCGCTGTGCTGTGCACCAAGGATGATGGCATCGTTTACTTCTTCTCGATGGCCACCAGCTTCACCAAGGCAGCCCTGGGTGCTGAGGGTATCGGTGCTGACGTGAACATGATCATCGGTAACGGCTACACTAAGGGCCATGCCGACTTCACCTTGCAGGAGCTGCGCGAGTGCCCCGAGCTGCGCAAGATCTTTGAGGAACTCTACGCTTAATCTCCATTTATCATCCTATTATGGCTGAATCAAGAAGAAAACAAATGTTTCCCGATGTCACCGATGAACAGTGGAATGACTGGAAATGGCAGGTGAAAAACCGCATCGAGACACTCGAGGACCTCAAGAAGTATGTGAGCCTTACCGCCGAGGAGGAAGAGGGCGTGAAACAAACCCTCAAGACCCTGCGCATGGCCATCACGCCTTACTACCTGAGCCTCATCAATCCCGATGACCCGCACGATCCCGTGCGCCGCCAGTGCATCCCCACCGGTCTGGAAACCCATCAGGCAGCTGCCGACCTGCTCGACCCGCTGCATGAGGATGAGGACTCGCCCACGCCGGGCTTGACCCATCGTTATCCCGATCGCGTGCTGTTCCTCATCACCGACATGTGCTCGATGTATTGCCGCCACTGCACCCGTCGCCGCTTTGCCGGTCAGACGGACAACGAGTGCGGCATCGATCGCATCGAGAAGGCGCTGGAGTACATCCGCAACACGCCTACCGTGCGCGACGTCCTGCTCTCGGGCGGTGATGCCCTCATGGTGAGCGACAAGCGCTTGGAATACATCATCTCGGAATTGCGTAAGATTCCTCATGTGGAAATCGTGCGCCTGGGTACCCGCACCCCCGTGGTTTGCCCGCAGCGCGTGACCCCCGAGTTGTGCGACATGTTGAAGAAGTATCATCCCATCTGGATCAATACCCACTTCAACCATCCCAACGAGATCACGCCCGAGAGCACCCGTGCCTGTGAGATGCTGGCCAACGCCGGTATCCCCTTGGGCAACCAGAGTGTGCTCCTGCGCGGTGTGAACGACTGCGTGCATGTGATGAAGCACCTCGTGAATGACCTCGTGAAGATCCGCGTGCGTCCTTACTATATCTACCAGTGCGACTTGTCGATGGGTCTGGAGCATTTCCGCACTCCCGTCAGCAAGGGTATCGAGATCATCGAGGGCCTGCGCGGCCACACCAGCGGCTATTGCGTGCCCACCTTCGTGGTGGATGCTCCCGGTGGTGGCGGCAAGACGCCTGTTATGCCCCAGTACGTGATCTCGCAGTCGCCGGGTAGGGTAGTGCTGCGCAACTTCGAGGGCGTGATTACCACCTACACCGAGCCCACCGAGTACCACACCGAGTGCAACTGCCCCGAGTGCCAGGCTGCACGCAAGCAGGAGCAGGTGGCTGCCGACAAGGCCGTGGATGGTGTGATCTCGCTGCTTGAAGGCGAGCGCATGAACATCGAGCCCGCGCGCTTGAAACGCCACGAGCGCAACGAGAAACGCAACCAGTAAAAAATCAGTGTTGGAGACAGTGGAGACGCGCCTCGGCGTGTCTCCACATCGCCAACAAGATGAGCCGAGGTGCCTTTCATTAATGACATATTGAAGTATAGCAGCCTGTCCATCGTTGGACTGGAGAAAAACACGGGCAAGACCGAGTGTCTCAAGTATGTGCTCGACCGGTTGCCTGTCAAGACCAAACGGATAGCTGTCACTTCAATCGGCATTGATGGGGAAACGGTGGACCAGGTGACACGCACCCAGAAACCCGAGATTGTCCTTCGCGAGGGCATGTACTTCGGCACTAGTGAGATGCATTACCGCCAGCGCAGACTGGTCTCGGAACTCATCGACGTCAGCGACGAGAGTACATCGCTGGGAAGGGTGGTCACCGCCAAGGCGCTCACGGGAGGTAAAATCCTGCTATCGGGACCTTCCTCGGGCAGCAGCCTCAAGCGCTGGATGGGCAGTATGGGCCAATATGGCATCGACCTGGTGATTATCGATGGCGCGCTCTCGCGCATGAGTTCGGCATCGCCCGCTGTGAGCCAGTCGATGATTTTGGCGACAGGTGCGGCCTACTCGGCCAACATCAGCACCCTCGTGAGTAATACTGCCCATGTGGTGGATCTGGTGAATCTGGATCTCACGGCTGAGGCTAACATGAGGATGCTGGCACCGCTGGAGCATGGTGTTTGGTTTATCGACACCGATGGTGTCCTGCATGACCTGAACATGCTGTCGTCGCTCTCCCAGGACATCCGTTTCGAGGGCATGGAGAATTGCGCCACCCTTTATGTCGCAGGGGCATTGGTTGACAGTTTTCTTGAGAAGGTGCGCCAAAACAAGCACTTGAGGCAGACCGAGATTGTCGTGCGTGACTTCACCAAGATTTTTGTCTCGCCGCAGCAATTCAAGCTGTTCCTCAAAGCAGGTGGACGCGTCAGTGTCCTGCAAAAGAGCAAACTCATCGCTGTCACCGTCAACCCGACCTCGCCAAGTGGTTACGTCCTTGATTCCGACACCTTGTGCGGTAAACTCACCGAAGCCATCGGGCTTCCTGTGTATGATTTGTTAAAGAGTAAAAAATGCAATTGAAGAATATTATAGATTCACCTTGCGGTATCCGCTATATGCTCGATCAGCTGGATTTGCAGTCGGGCTTTGCACGCCGCTGGCTGCTCGACTCGCCCATGATGACCACGGGCGACGAGATTGCGGTGAACTATGAGGTTCTTCGTCGTTTTTACGACTTCGTTCAACGGGTTGACACGACCTATATCGATACCTTGTGCCACAAGTTGTGCGGACTGAAGGATATCCGCACGACAATCAGTAACTTATCCCGCAAGGCGACTCTCGACGACATCGAGTTGTTTGAGGTCAAGCACCTGGCTATGCTGGGAACCTATGTGGCTAAGTTGATGAGGCAGCATGGTATGGACGGCGTGATTGGCATTCCCGACATGGATGAGGTCATCAATATCCTTGATCCTGACGGACTCAGGATTGCCACATTTTATATCTATGACTCCTATAGCGAGCCATTGAAGGACCTGCGCAACCAGATGCGTCAGCATCCCGAGCAGCAGGACGAGTTGCTCTTAAAGGCCAATGAGATTGAAATGGCCGTTAGGGAGGAATTGAGCACAAAACTGCATCATTTTGCCGGCACCATCGAGCAAGCCCAACTGGCTTTGGCTCAAATTGATGTGAACTTGGCTAAGGCGATGCAGATGCAACACATGGGATTGAATTTTCCCACAGTTTCCAGCGATGGGGCGAGCCGCTATCTAGCCATGTTCCATCCCCAAGTCAAAGCCGCGCTCGAGAACCGCGGCAAGGCGTTCCAGCCGGTGGATATCACCTTTGGGCTGGAGCCCACCCTCATCACGGGTGCCAACATGGGTGGCAAGACCGTGGTGTTGAAGACATTGACCCTGTGTCAATACCTGTTCCAATTTGGATTTGGCATTCCGGCCTCAAGTGCCGCGATTGCACTGAAAGACGATATACATTTCTGCATCGGCGATGACCAGTCAGTGGAAAAAGGTCTGTCGTCGTTTGCTGCTGAGATGAAACACATCGATGCCGTCATCAAGGCATCACGCGAGAACAGAAAACTATTGGCGTTGATTGACGAGCCTGCACGCACCACCAATCCCACCGAGGGAGCCGCACTGGTGACCGCCTTGCTGCGTGTGCTGGCAGGCAGGGACATGAGCCTGGTCATGACGACGCACTATGATATAGAGCCGGGCGATGCCCGTTGCCTGAGGGTTAAGGGCTTCGTTGACGGCGAGATGGACTATGCGCTGGTCGAGGTACAGGACGGCGAGGTGCCCCACGAGGCACTCAATATCGCCCAGGCCCTGGGTATCGACAGCGAGTGGATCAACAAGGCACGAGACCTGCTCCAGCATGGCGGCGCGCCTATACAACAGAGTGACAATCATTGATACTATATACTATAACACTATGCAAAAGAGCAAGTTAGGATTAAATTTCGAAAAAGTGGAATATGCCCGCGGATTGGCTAAAGGCATCGCCGAAGATGTCCAGTCATTTGTGGAGCAATATACCACGGTAGCTGTCGAGCGCACCTTGTGCCGCTTGATGGGTATCGACGGCGTGGACGATAACGACGTGCCGTTGCCCAACGTGATTGTGGAGGCCCTGAAAGACAAGGGCGTGCTCAATGAGGGTGCCCTGTTCTTCATCGCTAATGCCATGATCCAGACGGGCTTAAAGCCGCAGGAGATTGCCGAGAAAGTCGCTGCCGGCGAGTTGGACATCACTAAGGTCGTAACTACCGACCCCAAGCAAATTGCTGCTGCATTGCAGCCTGTCATCGACGAGAGCATGACGCGCATACGCACACGTCGCGCGCGTCGTGAACACTATTTAGAGACCATCGGCGAGGGACCTAAGCCTTATCTCTACATCATCGTGGCAACCGGTAACATCTATGAGGATGTTGTGCAGGCTCAGGCAGGAGCCCGCCAGGGTGCCGATGTGATCGCCGTGATCCGCACGACGGGTCAGAGTCTGTTGGACTACGTGCCCTTTGGCGCGACGACCGAGGGCTTTGGCGGCACTTTCGCTACTCAGGAGAACTTCCGCATCATGCGCAAGGCGCTCGATGAGGTAGGCGAGGAGCAGGGCCGTTACATCCGCCTGTGTAACTACTGTTCTGGTTTGTGTATGCCCGAAATCGCCATCATGGGCGCTTTTGAGGGACTGGATGTGATGCTTAACGATGCCCTCTACGGCATCTTGTTCCGCGACATCAACATGCAGCGCACGCTTATCGACCAGTACATGAGCCGCATTATCAACGGCTTTGCCGGCGTCATCATCAACACGGGTGAGGACAACTACCTCACCACCGCCGATGCCGTAGAGGCTGCCCACACGGTGCTTGCCTCGGACCTCATCAACGAGCAACTCGCGCTCATGGCCGGCTTGCCCGAGGAGCAGATGGGTCTAGGACACGCCTTTGAGATGGATCCCATGTTGGAGAACGGTTTCTTGTTGGAGCTCGCTCAGGCGCAGATGACCCGCGAAATCTTCCCCAAGGCTACACTGAAGTACATGCCCCCCACGAAATTCATGACGGGCAACATCTTCCGTGGACATATTCAAGACGCGCTGTTTAACATGATCGGTATCTGGACCCATCAGGGTATCCAGTTGTTGGGTATGCCCACCGAGGCTATCCACACGCCCTTCATGAGCGATCGTTACCTCTCCATCGAGAATGCCAAGTACATCTTCAACAACATGAAGAGCATTGGCGAGGAGATGGAGTTTGTTGAGGGCGGCATCTGCCGCAACCGTGCCAAGGAGGTGCTCGAGAACACCATCAAGCTGCTCGAAGACATCACCAAGGAGGGTCTGTTTACTGCCCTGGAGAAGGGTATCTTTGGCGACGTGAAGCGTCCCAAGAATGGCGGTAAGGGTCTGGCAGGTGTCACCATGAAGGGTGAGAACTACCTGAACCCGTTTGTGGAACTGATGAAAGGTAAACGTTAAAGCATAGGAGACCAGACACATGAGCGAAGGTTTATATAGCATGGAAGCTAAGGATTTTGACAAAACCTTAGACTTCACCAAGATTAAGCCCTATGGCGACACGATGAATGACGGTAAGGTGCAGATGAGTTTCACCCTGCCTGTCCCCTGTGGTGCCGAGGCGGTAGAGGCCGCTAAACAGTTAATCCGCAAGATGGGTTTTGAGAACCCCAGCGTGGTGTTCTACAAGGAACTTACACCGGGTTTCACCTTCTTCAACTGCTATGGCAGCTGCACCCACACGGTCGATTATTCTACCATCTATGTCCCCAAGGTCGAGAGCGACACCATGGACATGTATGAGACCGATGAGTACATCAAGGAGAACATCGGACGCAAAATCGTCATCGTTGGTGCTTCGACAGGTACCGATGCCCACACCGTGGGCATTGATGCCATCATGAACATGAAGGGCTATGCCGGTCACTATGGACTGGAGCGTTACGAGATGATTGAAGCCTATAACCTGGGCTCCCAGGTGCCTAACGAGGAGTTTATCGCCAAGGGCATTGAACTCCATGCCGACGCACTCATCATCTCACAGACTGTAACCCAAAAGGATGTTCACATCCACAACCTCACCAATTTCATCGAGCTGATGGAGGCCGAGGGCCTGCGTGACAAGATGATTTGCTGCTGTGGTGGCGCGCGCATCACCCATGAACTGGCCAAGGAGCTTGGTTTTGACGCCGGCTTTGGCATGAACACCTATGCCGACGACGTGGCCTCGTTTGTCGTGCAAGAGATGGTGAAAAGAGGAATGAAATAACTTTTTAAAAACATAATTAATCTCAAATAAAGTACTATTATGGAGAAAAACGAAATGAGAGAAGTCATCGCTAAACGTGCAGCCAAAGAACTGCATGACGGCGATGTTGTGAACCTGGGTATCGGAATCCCCACAATGATTCCTAACTACCTTCCTGAAGGCGTTTCTGTAACCCTGCAGACCGAGAATGGTGCTATGGGTATGGGCCCGTCTCCCGCTCCCGGCGAGGAGGACAAGAACCTCATCAACGCTGGTGGTGGTGCCATCACCCTTAATCCCGGCGCATGCACCTTTGACTCGGCAACCTCGTTTGCCATCATCCGTGGCGGCCACGTGAACGTATCGTTCCTGGGCGCTTTGCAGGTTGATGAGAAAGGTAACCTCGCTAACTGGATTATCCCCGGCAAGATGGCTCCCGGTATGGGCGGTGCCATGGACCTCGTGGTAGGTGCCAAGCGTGTGATCCTCACCATGGAGCACACCCAGAAGGGCGCTCCCAAGATCTTGAAAGAGTGCACGCTGCCGCTGACCGCTGCCGGACAGGTAAATATGATTATCACCGAGATGGGTGTCATGGACATCACCCCCGAGGGTATCGTCCTGCGCGAGCTGCATCCCGAGTTCACCGTCGAGCAGGTACAGGCCGCTACCGAGGCTAAGCTCATCATCTCGCCCGACCTGAAACCCATGGACATCTAATTCACCACTTCAAGTCATGGATTACGAGTTCTTGAAGATTGAGCGGCAGGACGGCATCACCGTGATGAAAATCTCGGCGCCTAAGTCCCTGAATGCACTCAATTCAACCATCTTGAAAGAGATTGATAGCTTCGTGAGCGGTTTGGACAACACCACGCGCGTACTCATTATTACGGGCGATGGTGAGAAGTCCTTTGTCGCTGGTGCCGATATCTCTGAGATGGCTCACCTCAACGAGCCCCAAGGCTTTGAGTTCGGCCGCCTGGGCGCACAGGTTTTCCGCAAGATCGAGACCCTGCCCATCCCCGTCATCGCCGCTGTTAACGGCTTTGCCCTGGGTGGCGGTTGCGAGCTGGCCATGGCCTGCGACATCCGCATCGCTTCGGTGAAGGCCAAGTTCGGCCAGCCCGAGGTAGGCTTGGGCATCATTCCCGGTTTCTCGGGAACCCACCGTTTGCCCAAACTCATCGGCCAGGGCTATGCCAAGGAGATGATCTACACGGGTAAAGTCATCCGTGCCGACGAAGCCTTGCGCATCGGTTTGGTCAATGCCATCTATGAGCCTGAGGAACTGATGGACAAGGCGCTCGAGATGGCCGCCATGATGCTCAAGAATGCTCCCGTGGCCATCCGCTTGGCCAAGCAGAGCATCAACGAGGGCTATGACCTCGATGCCGACGGTGCTATCGCGTTGGAGAACAAGCTCTTTGGCCAGTGCTTTGCCACCAAGGACCAAAAAGAGGGCATGGACGCTTTCCTGAACAAGCGCAAAGCTGATTTTATCGGAGAATAAACATAAATCATTAAATATAACAGAATCAAAACTTATGAAAATTTGTGTAATTGGAACCGGAACAATGGCTAAAGGCATTGTCAAAGCCTTTGCTGCCAAGATGCCCGTTGTAATGAAGAGCCGCACCCAAGAGAGCCTCGACAAGGCTATGGCTTCAATCTCTAAGGGCTACAACAAGCTCGTCGAGAAGGGTAAAATCACCGAGGACGCCATGAAGGCCATCCTGGCGAACATCACCACCACGACCGACTATGCTGACTTCGCCGATGCTGACCTCGTTATCGAGGCTGCTGTCGAGAACATGCAGTTAAAGAAGGAAGTCTTCATGGAGCTTGACAAGATTTGCAAGCCCGAGACCATCTTCGCCACCAACTCGTCGTCGCTCTCGATCACCGAGATCGCCGCTTGCACCAGCCGCCCCGCTCAGTTCATCGGCTGCCACTTCTTCAACCCCGCCGACCGCATGGCGCTCGTTGAGGTTATCAAGGGCCAGCTCACCAGCGAGGAGACCGCAAAGTGCATCGTGGACCTGACCACCGAAATCGGCAAGACCCCCGTGCCCGTTAACGAGGCTCCTGGTTTTGTCGTTAACCGCATTCTCATCCCCATGATCAACGAGGCTGTAGGTATCCTGGCCGACGGTATTGCCAGCGCCGAGGACATCGACAAGTGCATGATGCTGGGTGCTAACCACCCCATGGGCCCGCTCGCATTGGCCGACCTCATCGGTAACGACGTGAACCTCGCCATTATGGAGGTGCTCTACAACGAGTTTGGCGATCCCAAGTATCGTCCTCACCCGCTGCTGCGCAAGATGGTTCGTGCCGGCCTCCTGGGCCGCAAGACCGGCGAAGGCTTCTATAAATATTAATTTTAGCTCTTAGGTGTCAGGTGTTAGGCATTGGTGGCATCTGCGCCCCTAAAGCCTAAAACCTGAAGCCTAAAGCCTAATCATTTAAAAGAATATGGATTTTAGCTATTCAAAGACTGAACAATTGTTCCTGCAGATGGTTCGCTCGTTTGCAGAGAACGAGGTAAAGCCTCTCGCCGCCGAGGTCGATGAGCAGGAGCGCTTCCCCCTCGAGACAGTCCAGAAAATGGGCAAGCTCGGCATGATGGGTATTCCTGTTCCCAAGCAGTATGGCGGTGCAGGCGGTACCGTACAGATGTATATTATGGCTGTTGAGGAACTCTCACGCGTGTGTGCAACCACTGGCGTTGTCCTCTCGGCCCACACCTCGCTGTGTATCGCTCCCATTATGGAGAACGGTACCGAGGAGCAAAAAATGAAATATTTGCCCAAGCTCGCTTCGGGTGAGTGGATTGGCGCCTTTGGTCTTACCGAGCCCAACGCCGGTACCGATGCTGCCATGCAGCAGACAACCGCTGTTGACGCTGGTGACCACTGGGTGCTCAACGGCTCCAAGATTTTCATCACCAACGCTTCCTATGCCAACGTGTTCATCGTTATGGCAATGACCGACAAGTCGCTGGGAACCAAGGGTATTTCGGCCTTCATCGTCGAGAGGGATATGCCTGGCTTCTCCATCGGTAAGAAGGAGTTGAAGATGGGTATCCGCGGCAGCGCTACCTGTGAGTTGATTTTCGAGAACTGCATCGTTCCCAAGGAGAACCTCCTCGGCCCGCTCGGCAAGGGCTTCTCTATTGCTATGAAGACCCTCGATGGCGGTCGCATCGGTATCGCTTCCCAGGCCCTCGGCATCGCTCAGGGCGCTATGGACGAGACCGTGAAGTATACCAAGGAGCGCAAGCAGTTTGGCCGCGCTATCGCCAAGTTCCAGAACACCCAGTTCCAGATGGCCGACCTCAAGACTAAGGTCGAGGCTGCCCGTCTGCTCGTGCGCAGTGCTGCCTGGAAGAAGGACATGGGCCTGCCCTACAGTGCCGATGCCGCTATGGCTAAGCTCTTTGCTGCCGAGACCGCTATGGAAGTGACGACCAAGGCCGTACAGTTCCATGGTGGCTATGGTTACACCCGTGAGTATCCTGTTGAGCGCATGATGCGTGACGCTAAGATTACCGAGATTTACGAAGGTACGTCAGAGGTACAGCGCATGGTCATCGCCGGTCATTTATTTAAATAAACTAGCTTTTAGGCATTAGGCGTTAGGCGATAGGTGGTATCCGCCTCACTAAAGCCTAAAACCTAAAGCCTCAAGCCTAATTAAGGACAGAATATGAATATTATAGTTTGTGTAAAACAAGTTCCCGATACCACGGTTGTCAAGATCGACCCCGTTAAGGGTACCTTGATTCGTGAAGGCGTGCCCAGCATCATGAACCCCGACGACAAGGGTGGTCTGGAGCTCGCATTGAGACTGAAGGACGAGTGTGGCGCTAACGTCACCGTTATCTCGATGGGTCCTCCCCAAGCCGATGTCATGCTGCGTGAGGCCCTCGCTATGGGTGCCGACCGTGCCATCCTGTTGAGTGACCGCAAGTTTGCAGGTGCCGATACACTGGCCACCTCTTATGCCCTCTCGGGCCTGTGCCGCGTGCTTGACTATGACCTCATCATCGCTGGCCGTCAGGCCATCGACGGTGACACCGCCCAGGTGGGTCCTGAGCTCGCCGAGCACCTTGATCTGCCGCAGATTACCTACGTTGCCGGTGCTAAATTGCTCGACAACGGCAATCTGGAGGTCGAGAAAGAGAACGAGGACGGCGTGCAAGTCCTCGAGGTCGAGGGCAAGTGCCTGTTGACCGTGCTCGCTTCGGCTTTTGACGCCCGCTACATGAGCGTGAGCGGCATTATGGAGGCCTATGACAAGGAAGTTGAGGTATGGAGTGCCGACAAGATCGACGTTGATGAGGGCAAGCTTGGTCTTGCTGGTTCACCCACCAAGGTCTTCAAGTCCTTCCCCAAGGCCATGAAGGCTCCTGGCGAGGTTCACGAGGTAACTCCCGAGGAGGCCGTTGAACTCATCGTTAATCAACTCAAAGCTAAACACATTATCTAAAAGTTGTAAGCTATTAGGCATTAGCTATTAGGCGTTAGTAAATCTCCTAAAGCCTATAAACTAAAGCCTAAAGCCTAAAAAAGAATAGCATTATGGATAAGAAAGATTATAAGAACGTATTCGTTTTTGCTGAGCAGCGCGAGGGTGTTATCCAGTCCGTTGCATTTGAGCTTTTAGGTAAAGCCCGCGACCTGGCCGACGCGCTCGGCGAGAAGGTTGTGGCTATGTTACTGGGCTGTGGCATCAAGGACCAGGCTCAGACCCTCATCGAGCAGGGTGCCGACGAGGTCATCGTCGTTGACGCTCCCGAGCTGAAGGACTTCCTCAGTGAACAATACTCACAGGCTGTCGGCCAGATCATCCTGGACCGCAAGCCCGCCATCGTGCTCTATGGTGCCACCACCATCGGCCGTGACCTGGCTCCGCGCATCGCATCGCGCCTCAAGACCGGTCTTACCGCCGACTGCACCAAGCTTGACATCGAGCCCGACAAGGACGGCGAACCCGAATTCCGCATGACCCGTCCCGCCTTTGGCGGCAACCTCATGGCAACCATCATCTGCCCCAACAACCGTCCGCAGATGTCAACCGTTCGCCCCGGTGTGATGCAGAAGATGCAGCGCCAGCCCGGACGCCAGGGTGTCATCACCGAGTTTGCTCCTAAGTTCGACGCCAGCAAGTTCAAGGTAAAACTCGTCAAGACCATCAAGGCCGATAAGCAGATTGCTGACATCGCCGAGGCTAAGGTCCTCGTCAGCGGTGGCCGCGGTGTGCATGACAAGGAAGGCTTCGACAAGCTCCAGGCTCTCGCCGATGTCCTCGGCGGCCAGGTGGCTTCGTCACGTGCCATGGTCGATAACGGCGTGATGCCTCACGAGTGCCAGGTTGGTCAGACGGGTAAGACCGTCCGTCCCGCCCTCTACATGGCTTGCGGTATCAGCGGTGCCATCCAGCACCTTGCCGGTATGGAGGAGAGCGATTTCATCATCGCCATCAACAAGGACAAGTTCGCCCCCATCTTCAGCGTTGCTGACCTGGGTATCGTGGGCGACCTCCACAAGATTGTCCCCATGTTGACCGAGCGTATCAAGAAAGAGCTCGAGGCATAACCAACTTAAACTCCCCCTCTAAGATTAGAGGGGGTGCCCTTTAGGGCAGGGGCGTTGAATACTCCCTGATAACAAATCAACAACTAAGGGCGGGCGCCACTACGGCACCCGCCCTCGTTATCTCATAAATTATGCATCGCTAACTACGTTCGCAAGTAATCTCTTTTTACATGTAATTACCATGAATTGTACATTAATTATATGATTAATTCACGGCAATTCACGTGAAAACACTTTTAGGAGCGAATGAAACTAATTAACGCTAATAATAAAACAGATTTCATTAACCTCTAATCTCAAATTAGCGTGAATGCAGCTTATTTGGCAATTTTTTGTTATCTTTGCGCCAATAAGTTTCAAAATCTATATGGACAAACGAAAGCGATATCAAATTTTTGTCAGTTCCACTTTCACGGACCTTAAGGAGGAGAGAGGCAAGGTGATGGAAACAATCTTGAATTATAATTGTTTCCCTGTTGGGATGGAGATGTTTCCTGCTATGGATGAGAAACAATTTGAATATATTAAAAGAATTATCGATGAAAGCGATTACTATCTACTGATTATTGGTGGTCGCTATGGTAGCGTAGATGGCAGTGGTGTAAGCTGGACTGAAAGAGAGTTCGATTATGCCGTTACAAAAGGTATCCCTGTCCTTGTCTTTGATCATGAGGATTTTACTAGACTTCCTGCAAATAAAACAGACCAAGGCAGAAAACGCAATAAATTAAATGCATTTAAAACGAAAGCGTCGTCAAGCAGACTAATTAAACATTGGTCTAATAAAGATGATTTAGCTTTAGCTGTTTCAACCAGTCTTTCAAAAGTATTAGATTTACAACCAAGAATTGGTTGGGTGCGGGCAGACACTATAGTAAATGAAGATGAACAAAAGGAAATTGATAACCTAAAGGAGGAATTGAAAAGAAAAGATGAATATTATCAAAAAAAGATAAACACTCTTATATCAGAATTGGCTGAGTTGAAAGCTATTCAAATCAAGCAGCCTCAGGCCAAAATCATCTCTATTCCAGGTACTAATGTTTTCTTCAGAATGATTCAGGTACTTAGTGGCTCGTTCATGATGGGAGCAAGTGAAGTTGATGAGAGACCTATTCATAAGGTGACATTAAGTGATTATTGGATAGGTGAAACCCAGGTAACTCGCGCGATGTGGAGGGCGGTTATGGGAGAGAATACGATTAATCATGAGGCTGATCCGGACCTTCCTGTAGATTTTGCTTCATGGGATGACTGCCAAGCGTTCATTGAAAAATTGAACAAGATGACTGGTATGCAATTCCATTTACCAACTGAAGCGCAATGGGAGTTTGCGGCTCGTGGTGGGAGAATTGGTAAGAACAATCATTTTCGATATGCAGGAAGTGATGATGTATACGAACTTTGCAGTGGTACATTACATCCTGTTAAAGATGGTGTCCAAAATGAGTTGGGACTCTATGACATGAGTGGTAATGTGTGGGAATGGTGCCAGGATTGGTATGGTATCTATAGTAGTGATGATCAAATTGACCCCACGGGCCCAACTTATGGAGAAAAACGCGTACTCCGAGGAGGTAGTTGTCGAGACTATCCTTTGGACAACTGGCGCGTTGCACATAGGGAAAACTTCATACCAGAGTGTTCGAACGGCTGCTCTGGGCTACGTCTAGCACTCTGATTTTACTCAATCAGTTCGCTAGCTACAAAAAGAGTTTTTATAATAGTTTTATTTCTATGGTTATTTGACACAATCTGCTTTTTGGTATGGCGCACTATTCCGCTTAGATTCTCTCTTTGCACCAGAGGCTGCAAAAACAGATTATAATATTTATTAAGAGCCCCTCGCGCCACACATTGCATGCTGCGGAGAGTAGATCGTGTCTGTCAATCAGTGGTTTGCGGTTTTTGCCGTTGATGGGTGGGTTTGTCTGTTGACGCGTTCATGTCTCTATGATGGGTGGTAATTCAATAGTTTTATTTACCTTTGTAGGTGATTATTAACCTAAATGATATGAGAAAAATGAAGGCAAGGAATAGACAGTGGATGTGGGCCGCGATATTGGTCATATGCGGCTGCATGGCCTCGTGCAAGAGCACTCAGGGGCTTCAGGCCATCGACCCGACGATGGACTCGAGCCAATTTGTCAATATTACTGACGTGGTACCCGACGCGATTCTGGAGATACGCTACCACAGCACCTATAACTTTGTGGGAGCGCGCATCGACGGATATGAGGAACCGGTGGCGCTGATGACACGCGTGGCTGCCGACAGCTTGCGCGCCGTGAGCGACGACCTCAAGCGTCACGGCTATCGCTTGAAGATCTTTGACGCTTATCGCCCGCAACGTGGAGTGGACCATTTCATGCGCTGGTCACAGGACCTGACCGACACTATCACCAAGGCCTATTTCTATCCCTACCTGACTAAGAAACAAGTGTTTGACGGCGAGTATGTCGCCACGAAGAGCGGCCACTCACGCGGCTCAACGGTGGACCTGACGCTCTTTGATATGAAAACGGGCAAGGAACTGGACATGGGCGGCACGTTTGACTGGTTTGGCCACGAGAGCCATCCCGACTATGGTGGTAACCCCGAGACGCTGGAATATACCGGCCCCGAGTCAGCCATCACTTCTGAGCAGTTCTATAATCGCATGGTGCTGCGCACGGCGATGCTGCGCCACGGCTTCAAACCGCTCGACAACGAGTGGTGGCACTTCACCTTGAAGAACGAGCCTTTCCCCGACACCTACTTCAACTTCCCAATCAAGACGCTCCCCTCAAAGTAAAGGGAGGTGTTGTCACGGATGTCACCAATCAGTTGAATGATGCTTTTTGTCGCTCAGCGGCTTGAATATTCGTGGTTTTGTCTTATCTTTGCAAGTAGATAACCAAAATAACAGAAAGATTCCAAAACGATGAAGAAATTGACATTAATTGTGGCACTTGTGCTGTGTGCTATCGCGGGCAACGCGCAGGTGCGCCCGGCTATTCCGCGTGACGCCGCCATCGAGGCCAAGGTGGAAAAAACCTTGTCGCGTATGACGCTTGACGAGAAAATCGGTCAGATGTTGGAACTGAACCTCGACGTGATGGGTGCCTATGATCCGGCAAATCTGGATGCTGGTTGGCAACTTAACGAGACGATGCTCGACACCTGCATCTCCAAGTATAAGGTGGGTTCTATCCTGAACGCTCCTGGAACACGTGCCCAATCGGTGAAGATGTGGCAATACTGGATCAGGCTTATCCAGGAAAAATCGATGAAGCACATCGGCATCCCCGACATTTATGGCCTTGACCAGAACCACGGTGTGACCTATGTACAGAACGGCACCCTGTTCCCGCAGCCCATTAACCTGGCCGCCTCGTTCAATACCGACCTGGCTTTCGAGATGGCTCGGGTGACTGCCTATGAGAGCCGCGCTGCCAACTGTCCGTGGGTCTATAATCCCGTAATTGACTTGGGGCGCGATCCGCGTTGGTCTCGCATCTGGGAAAGCTTCGGCGAGGACCCGCTAGTCAATTCCCGCATGGTCGAGGCCGAGATCCTGGGCTATCAGGGCAACGACCCCAATCACCTGGGAAAATACAATGTGGCAACGAGCGTGAAGCACTATTTTGCTTACGGAGCGCCCTTCACGGGCAAGGACCGCACGCCAGCTTACCTGTCGCCCGCCATGTTGCGCGAAAAATACTTCGAGCCCTTCAAGGCCGCCATCCGTTCCGGTGCGCTGACCGTGATGGCCAATTCGGCATCGGTTAACGGCGTGCCCGTTCATGCCAGTTACAAGTACTTGACGCAGTGGCTTAAGGAGGACCTGAATTGGGACGGCATGATTGTGACCGATTGGGCCGACATCAACAACCTGTACCAGCGTGAGCGCGTCGCCAAGGACAAGAAGGATGCCATCCGCATCGCCATTAACGCCGGCATTGACATGAGCATGGACCCTTACAGCGTGGACTTTTGCATCCTGCTGAAAGAACTGGTCGAGGAAGGCAAGGTGAAGATGAGCCGCATCGATGACGCCGTGCGCCGCATCCTGCGCGTGAAGTACCGTCTGGGTCTGTTTGACCAGCCCAACACCGGTGGCAAGGGCTATGAGAAATATGGTAGCAAGGAACATGCCGAGAAAGCGTTGCATGCTGCCGAGGAGGGCGAGGTGCTGCTCAAGAACGAGGGCAATCTGCTGCCCATCAAGCCTGGCACCCGCATCCTCTTGACCGGACCTAACGCTAACCAGATGCGCTGCCTGGACGGTGGCTGGAGCTACACCTGGCAGGGTAGTAACGCCGAGGACTTGGCTGAGCAGTACAACACCATCTATGAGGCGTTGTGCAACAAGTACGGCCAGCAGAATGTTATTCTGGAGCAGGGCGTGAAATATGACGAGAAAGGAAGCTATGACGCTGAGATAGTCACTGGCATTGACAAGGCTGTTGCCGCTGCTGCTGGCGTTGATGTCATCATTGCTTGCATTGGCGAGAACTCCTATTGCGAGACACCTGGTAACCTGAGCGACCTGTGGTTATCCAACAACCAGCGCGACCTGGTCAAGGAACTTGCCAAGACAGGCAAGCCCATCGTACTCATCCTGAACGAGGGCCGTCCTCGCCTGATAACCGACATCGAGCCGCTCGCGAGCGCTGTGGTGGATATCCTGTTGCCTGGTAACTATGGCGCTGACGCACTGGCCAACCTGCTGGCTGGTGACGCCAACTTCTCGGCCCGTATGCCCTATACCTATCCTCGAGAAATCAACTCCTTGGCCAATTATGACTACAAGGTGAGCGAGGAAGTAGGCACGATGGAGGGAGCATATAACTATGATGCCAAGGTGTCGCTGATGTGGCCCTTTGGCTATGGATTGAGTTACACGACCTTTGAATACGACAACCTGAGGGTTGATACCCGTGAATTTGGCCCTGAAGACCTGATTACGGTTACTGTCGATGTCAAGAACACGGGCAATGTAGCGGGCAAGAATTCTGTGTTACTCTACTCCAGCGACTTGATCGCCTCGATGGTGCCCGACAATAAGCGCCTGCGTGACTTCGCCAAGGTGGATTTGCACCCCGGCGAGGTAAAGACCGTGACTTTCAAGGTGCCGGCAACCAAACTGGCTTTTGTCAACGATGACGGCAAGTGGACCATCGAGGAAGGCGACTTCTTGTTCAAGGTGGGTAACTTGCAGCAGTTGGTTCGCTGCACGACGACCAAGGTGTGGGACGAGCCCAATATTGATTGAAACACACACTAATATAAAAAGAATCAAGCAGCGTGAATGATATCGCGCTGCTTGATTTTTATAAATACATGAATTGGTTAGAAGACGGTGAAATCCGTTTTAAGTGGGAGGTTGTCGCTGGCAGTGCCCACGAGCATCGTGCGCTTGCCCAGCGATGTGGCCCAGTTGCCTTTCTGCTCATCCCAGTACTGGAACGCGCGGCCACCGATGGTAATGGTGACATCGCGGCTCTCGCCAGGTTGCAAGGTGACCTTTTGGAATCCGCGCAACTCCTTGACGGGCATATCGACAGTGACGTTGTGGTCGCTCACATAGAGCTGGATGACCTCGGCGCCGGCACGGTTGCCAGTGTTCTTGACGGTCACGGTAGCCGTTACGGTGCCATCGGCAGCTACCTCACGCTTGTCAAGGCGCAGGTTGCTCACGGCAAACGTCGTGTAGCTCAGTCCATGGCCAAAGGCAAACATCGGTTTCTTCTTTTGCTTGTCGGCCCAGCGGTAGCCCACATAAATGCCTTCCTTGTACTCCTCGTCAATGATATTGTGATCCTCTCGCCAGGTACCGGGATAGGCGCCTAGGGCATGAGCGCCCACATCGTTGAGACGGTTGTACCATGTGAACGGCAGTTTGCCCGAGGGGTTGGCATCGCCCACGAGAATGCTTGCGAACGCTTTTCCCGTCTCGCTGCCGATGAACCAGCCCTGCACGATGGCAGGCACCTTGTCACGCCACGGCATGGCCACAGCATCGCCCGAGATGTTGACGAACACGATATTCTTGTTCACGCGAGCGAGCGCCTCAACCAGCTCATCTTGACCATAGGGCATGTCCATGTGCTTGCGGTCGTGGCCCTCGGAATCCTGATAGTCGCTCTTGTTCAAGCCGCCGAAGATGATGACATAATCGGCACCTTGAGCCTTGGCGACCGCCTCGGCGATGAGTTCGCTGGCAGAGCGGTTTTCGGCCAGCGATTGCTTGGCCACAACGCCATTGTATTCACCTGTGGTGTCACCCACATAGCCGCGGGCATAATCTACCTCGATGCCGGTACCAGCCAGGCGTGCCTTCAGTCCTTCAAGCGGCAAAATCTCATGCTGCACCTTGAGCGAACTGCTGCCGCCGCCGACGGTCATCATCTTGATGGCGTTCTCGCCGACAACCAGCACACGCTTGGTGTTGTTCAGGTCCATGGGCAGGACATTGCGCTTGTTCTGCAGCAACACGATACCGTCCTGAGCCACCTTCATGGCCGCGTCATAGTGCGCCTCACTGCACAGGAAGCCCTGAGCGCGCTTATTGCTCATGGTCGTGCGGAAGAACAGACGCAGCACGCGACGAACCTTCTCATCGAGTTCACTTGTCGTGAACTTGCCTTCCTCGATCATTTTCTTGTAGGGCTTAGCCATGAAATAGGCATCATAGGCGTTGCTGGCGCCCCATGCCAAACCGTCGGTCCAGCTGCCAAACTCCATGTCAAGGCCATTTTTCACGGCCATCTCGGTGTCATGGGTTCCACCCCAGTCGCTCACCACCACGCCATCGTACTGCCAGTCACCCTTAAGTATCTGGTTGAGCGTGTACTCGTTTTGACAGCAATGCTGGCTCTTGTACAGGTTGTAAGATCCCATGATGCCCCAAGTGTGGCCTTCCTTAACGGCGGCTTCAAAGGCGGGCAGGTAAATTTCACGCATGGCGCGGTCACTGACGATGACGTTAACCTGATGGCGGTATTCCTCATCATTGTTGAGGCAGAAGTGCTTCACACATGCTGCCGTTCCAGTGCTTTGCAGTCCCTGAACATAGGGAACCACCATGCGGGATGCCAACAACGGATCCTCGCCCATGTACTCAAAGTTGCGGCCATTCAGCGGGGTGCGGTTGATGTTCACGCCGGGACCAAGGATCATGTCCTTGCCGCGATAGCGTGCTTCCTCGCCCAGGCTACGGCCATAGAGGCGCGCTAGTTCTGGATTCCACGATGCAGCAAGACAAGTCAAGGCGGGAAATGCCACACACGAGTCGTTGGTCTGGCCAGCCTGTTCCCATTCGTCCCACAGGACATCGGGACGTACGCCGTGAGGCCCATCGTCGGTCCAGAAATCGGGAAATCCCAACCGTTTCACGCCAGGAGAAGAGAACTTGCTCTGAGCATGAATGACGGCGATCTTTTCATCGAGCGTCATGCGTGACAAGGCGTCTTCAACACGCTGCTCGATTGGCATGGTCTCGTCAAGATATAAGGGTTCACCAGCCGTCATTCCGAGTGACTGGATATAGTCCAACTGCGGGGTGCAGTGCTCATATCGGCTGTTTTCCACATATTGCATCAGCAGTTTGCGGAAGATGGCCTGATCGGGGCGCGCCTCGCGCAGTTCCTTATAGGTGCCACGGGGTGCCTCGGAGTACTTCACTACGATGCTATCCCACATTTCGGGCCTGGTAATGCCCATCATGCAAGAATTGTCAATTTTCTTGTAGGGCCAGAACGTGTAGCCAATGCTGGCCTTCTTCATCACATCGACCAACTGAGTTTGCCACTCGATAGTGTTGTGGCCCGTCTCGCCCATATACATCGGCAGACCGGTCTTATCACGGAAGTCGATGTAATCCTTGATGGCCTCGGCAGTGGCATCGCCACCATAACGGTGGCAGGTGTACATGATGTTGTCATCAAATGCCCAGTCGCTGAACATATAGAAATCGGAGTTCCAGCGGGCGCCACCCAACAGAATCACGTGGTTGGTGTCCACCTGGCGGATGGCTTGAACGGTCCGCTTATAAAGTGGCTCGAGTTTCTTGTTCAGCTCCTCTTTATTCTCAAAATAGTGGGCTATCGGCTCGTTCATCAGTTCATAGCCGAGAATCACAGGCTCGTCCTTGTAGCGGGCGGCAATGCGCTGCCAGATGTCAATGAACAACTGTTGGCTCGGCTCGCTCTCAAACAGCCATGGGTAGCCATGACCATCGTCAATGTTGTCGCCTGTCTGTCCGCCCGGACAGTCATGCATGTCAAGAATCAGGTAAAGACCAGCGGCACGACACCAGTTGACCACCGAATCGATGCGGGCAAAGCCGTCTTGTTCCTTGGCGCGGCCCATGTAGTCTTCGTCGGTAAAGAGCCTGTAGTTGAAGGGCAGGCGAATGGTGTTAGCCCCTTGACGCGCGATGAACGCGATGTCGGCGCGGGTGATATAGTTGTCCTTGAACTGGCGCCAGAAATCGGCGGCAAAGTCAGGACCCACGGCCTCCTTGATCATCAGGTCAATCATCCACGGCGAATTGGTCTTGCTAAATCCGAACATGTAGCCTTCAGGGTTGAGCCAGTTACCCAGGTTTGTACCTTGGATATAAAGTTTCTCTCCATTAGGTTGAACCAGGTCGGTTCCTTCCACATGTACAAACTTGCCTTGGGGCTTACCATGAAGCCCCAAGGCAAGAATTAGAGAGAGTAAGATTAAAAATGATCCTCTCATAAAGTCTTTTAGGTTAAAGCGTTACTTCTTTTGGAAAACGCGAACGTAATCCACCTCCATGGTAACGGGCAGGGCGTTCTCGTCAACACCTTGAGCACCACCCCAGTCACCACCCCAAGCGAGGTTGAAGATGACATAGAACGGGGCATCATAGGGCCAGTCGTCGGTACCTAGGCCACGGTTGTCATAGCTCAGTTGCACCTGACCATCAACATAGGTGGTGATGTTCTGGGCCGTCCATTCGATAGCATAAGTGTGGAACTCGCCCTCGGCGCCCTCACAATACATATCATGGGTCACCTGAGTGCCGTTGGAGTGCACGTGTGCATTGGCGTGCAGGCTCGACGACACATAGTTGGGATGGTAACCCACCTCTTCCATGATATCAATCTCGCCATCAGCGGGCCAGGAATGGAAGTTGACTGGCATCATCCAGAAGGCAGGCCATGTGCCCTTGCCCTTAGGCAGCTTGATGCTGGCCTCGATGTAGCCATATTTCCAGCCCGTGTTGCGCTTAGCATAGACACGTCCCGAGTAAATCTTGCCGTTCTCCTTGAGTGCGGTAATACGCAGCTTGCCGTCACGGATTTCGGTAACGAACTTGCCATTGGGGGTCGTGTGGTTCACGTAGTTCTGCAACTCGTGGTTCACCCAACCGCTATTCTGCACTTCATGCACCCAATCGTCGCCGTTCAGTTCCGAACCCTTGTCAAACTCGTCGTTCCAAACGAGGGTGTAGCCATCAGGGGAGTAGTAGGCAGCCTCTTCGGCTGCTTCCTGAGAGACCGTGATGGTCTTGCGGGCTGCACCCGACATAATGGTGACCTCACCGGCGCGAGCCTCGGTTAAGGGATTGGCAGCAACAGTGATTGTTACTGAGCCTGACTGTGACGTGGTATTCTTTGCGTCGATAACGATAAAGTCCTTGTTGGCATAGGCACCCCATTCCTTGCCGGTGGTGGTGACGTTAATGGTGTATTCACCGCCGCTGGCAGGAACCGAGATGCTTTCCTGCGATACATTGATAGTTGCCGCAGGTGCCGGCTCATCGTTGCCATCCCCACCGCAGCCCCAGAGGGCTACGGTGAGAGAAAGCAATAATGTAGAAAGCACGAATCGTTTCATCTTCAAGGATGATTATTGAGCCCTATGCTTTTGGATAATGATATCACTAACCTTGGCCTCGAAGCCTGCAGGACATCCACCAAAGTCAAGGATGAATTTACCCTGATCAAACTCAATTTCCTCGCCATTGTTCTTGGCAACGGCGCCAATGATCTGAAGAACATTCTCACCATCCTCAAGCGTGAAGTCATTCTTGTAGCACAGTGTGTTCGGGTCATTGGTCACGTCAGGATCCTTATTGACCTTGACAGTCATGCGTCCCAGCTCCATGTTGGAATGGATGGTAACGCGAATGTCATAAGCCTGACCTCTCTCGATGTGCAGGGGCACTCCGTTGATGGCGCACTGAGCCTGCCACTCTGAAACGGTAGCGTCGTTGGCTGTGATGGTATAAACGCCGTTGGCAAATGAGAAGCCGGGATCAGCTACCTGCATCCAACCTGCATCGGCCCACCAGAAGCTCATCACACCTACCGAGTTGAAACCGGCACCCAGGTTGTCGGGTGAATTCACGTCCACCCATTCAACAGTGGGCTCGTCGGGAGTAACGGGCAGCACAGTGCCGTCGTCGTTGGCATGGTCCTTGAGCACGATGTTAGAGATGTTGACGGTAGTACCAGCCTGGCAGCCACCGAAGTCGAAGAACAGGTTCACACGCTCCATGTCGATACCGGGCATGTCACTCTTCCAGAAGATGTAGTCCTGTCCGGCCCTCAGGTCGATGCGGTCAGCAAAGTAGAAGACGTTGTCATCACCATCCATCACAAGCTTCACGGTAACACCGTTGATGTCCTTGTCGCTGTTGAGGATGCACGAGAAGTCATAGTTGCGGTCGGCCGAGGTCGAGATGTTAGTGGTCTTGAACGCCATCTGAGCCTGCCACTGGTCGGTAGTTGCCTCGGGCAGGAATACGGTATAATCATTACCATTGGCCTCGAAACTGGGATCGGCAATCTGGTTCCAGCCGGGAGCGTACCAGAAGAACATGCTGTAATCCACATTCTTCCACATGTTGAAGTCGCTGTTGGGGTCGAAACCGTTGAATCCCTGCTCTTCCTCCTCACTGGTGAAGATAAAGCGCCAAGCGATACCGCGGTCGGGAGCATCATAGACGAGGACCATCTTCTTGGCCGTCAGGGTCTCGATGCGGAACTTGGGATTCTCGTACTGGGCATCAGAGCTGATGTAGGGGAAGAGGGTGTTGGGAGCGAGCTGGATATAGGTCTGCTTGCTCACGTTGCCGTCAGCATCCTCCCAGTCATACTCCTCGAAGCTCCAGGTGCTAGTCTGGTTGCCGATAGAGGCATCCCAGTCAGCATCCTGATGGCCCCACTTGGTCGTACCAGTGTTCACATAGGTCAAGCCATCTTCACCAGCATTGTAGGTGAAGGTGCCGCCCTTGCGGTTATCGGCGGTGAAGGTGAGGCGGTCGTCATACACGCCAAAGTCCCTCTTCTCGCCTGGCTGGGCCGACCACCATCCTGTACCGGCAGTACCGGCAGGACCGCAGGCAAGGTGAGCCACCTCGCTGTAGTCGATGCGCCATTCCTTCTCACAGATGCGGCGGAAGTCGTTGGTGTAGTCAATCTTTGACTCGTTGAAGGTGTATTCCTTCTTCACACCGGTCTGGCTGATGCCGTTGCGGTTACCTAGGCGCAACTCGATGGTGTGAGTGCCAGCCTCGCTGTTCTTGTAACCCACCTCTTGCAGGGTGGAGTAGGATGTTCCGTCAAGGATCCAGATGGGATAGGTGCCGGGCTGCGGGGTATAGTTGGCTATCATCTGGTTGGTCTCCTGATCAACTGAGATGTTGAAGTCAACACCGCTCACGGTGGGGAGGCTGTTGGGATCTGCGCCTTCAAATTCATCAGGCGAGCAGGCCGTGAAAGCCATAGACAATAACATGATAGCTATTGCGCTGCTCAATTTGTTTATCTTGGTCATCATAATTTTAATCTCTAAATTAATGATTATTAATAGTTATTCTGAACCAGCGTGGGATCAGCATCAAGCTCTGACTGTGCCAGAGGAATGTACTTCTTGCTGGGAGTCCAGCTGTTGGTACGATAGCCGTAGCTGTCAGGAACCAATACGGTAGATGCCTTCTGAGTGGCACCTGCGATGCCCTCGGCACGCACGAGGTCAAAGTAGCGCTTGCCCTCGCCGCAGAATTCCAAGTGACGCTCGGTGAAGATGTCATCGATGGTAACACTAGTGAGTGCAGCAAGACCTGCACGGGCGCGAACCTCGTTTACATAGCCTGCAGCCTCAGCGGCGCTGCCTCCAGTTTGGAGAATCAGCTCAGCAGCGTTCAACAGGGTCTCGGCATAACGGTAGATGCGCTTGTTGTTGTTATAGTTCAGGTTCTTGGAAGTCGGGCAGTCCTGATTGTTGGCAGACTGCGGACGATACTTGCCGTGCCAGATGTGGGTGTCCTGATAGCGCTCGGTGTAGCTGTAGCCACGAACGTCCCAGCAGGTAACATCGCGACGCAAGTCGTTCTCGGCATACATGTTGTAAGCCTCGACACGCATGGGCAGGAAGCCCCAACCGTCGTTACCGCTGTCCCAGCCTTCGCCGCCGCCCCAACCATTGGGTGAGCACAGGGTGGGGAATACGGTGCCACCAGCAGCCATGGGAGTACCCCAGTCGCGCTGAGCCTGGTCATCGTTGTAGTTAATCTCGAAGATGCTCTCGGCGCACCACTCGCCACTCTCCTGCCACAGGTCATAGAAGCTGGGATTGAGCTGGTAGTGGCTGTCGCTGATGATCTGCTTCATGTAGCTGAGGGCCTGAGCATAACGGCTGTTGTCGTTCTGGTACATGACCATCTCGGCATAGAGCATGTAAGCAAATGCCTGGCTCACGCGACCCGCCTCGGCATTGGGCCAACGCATGGGGAGCACGCCCGAGGCGATGATCTCCTCAAGTTCGGGCAAGAGCTGGTTGTAAATCTCATCGGCACTCATCTGCGGAGCAGTGTAAGGCAGCGAGAGGTTCTCCAGATAGAAGGGAACGTTGCCATAGTAGTGCCACAAAATATTATAATAGTACACGCGAAGCAAGCGGGCCTGCATCTCCATCGAACGGCGGAAGTCAGCGCTAGCTTCACCTTCCCAAGTTGCATACTTGATGGCATCGTTGCAGCGCTTGATACCGCTGTAGAAGTCGCCCCACAGGGTGGCGAGGGTGTTGTTGCCGTCACCGGCAAAGTTGAACAGACGGTGCCAGTGCTGGTTGTCGGTGTTGTCGGCACCGCCGGGCCAGAAGTCGTCGCCCATGATTTCACCATCGACGGTCAGGTCGTTATAGGCTGAGCCGTCCCAATCGGGCCAGTGCAGGGGAGCATAGGCCGCCGTGAGGGCCTCGTTAAGGGCTGCCTCGGTGGTGTAATATTCCTCAAGAGGCTCGCCCGTCGGGTTCTTCACCTCAAGAAAATCGTCGCTACAGGCAGTCAGCGCGAGAAATGCTGCACACAGGCCTGCTATGATAGAAATATGCTTTTTCATATTGATAATTCTTTATTGTTTAGAATGAGACGTTGAAACCGATAGTGTAAATGCGAGCTTGCGGATAAACTCCGTAATCCACGCCAAGGCTGGTAGCGCCAGAGCCGATCTCAGGATCAAAGCCCCAGTACTTGGTCCAGGTCAAGAGATTCTCGGCACGACCATAGACGCGCAGGCGGCTGATGCCGATCTTGTTGGTGAGATAGCGGTTGAAGGTGTAACCCAGAGTGATGTTCTTCAGACGAAGGTAGCTGCCGTCCTGGATGTACATGTCACTGCATACCCAGTTCTTTGAGTCACCGAGGGTGGGCACGGTGTTGCTGGTGCCCTCACCGGTCCAGCGCTGGAGTACCCAAGTGGGATAGTTACCCGAGGCGATATCCTGGCGATAGGTGGCGTCAAATACGTCGGCACCATGAACGCCCTGGAAGAATACGCCGAAGTCAAATCCTCTCCAGTCCATATCGAAGTTAAGACCAAAGGTCCAGTCGGGCACACCGTTACCGATGTTGGTACGGTCGTCGCTGTTGATCTTGTTGTCACCATTGGTGTCCACGAAGCGGAAGTCACCAGGATTGCATGAGGTGCCGTACTTGCTGTTGTAAGCCTCGGCCTCGGCCATGTTCTGGATGATGCCGTCGGTCTTGTAACCATAGAAGAAGGGGAAGGGCTGGCCATTCTCGGCGCGAGTGCCACCGTCGCTGAACTGGCTGATGCCGTAGTTCAGGAAGCCGGTGTCGTTACCCAGGTTCTTGAGCTTGTTCTTCAAGTAAGAAGCGTTGCCCCTCAAGGCGAAGTGTACGTCAGCAACGTTCCAGCGGTAACCGAGCTCAAACTCAACACCGCTGTTCTCCATGTCACCCACGTTGGCCAGCGGGCGAGCCTCACCCACGTAGCTCGGGATGGGCATCTCGATGATCATACCGTTGGTCTTCTTGATGTAGTAGTCGACACTGAAGGTCAACTTGTTGTTCCAGAAACCGAAGTCGATACCGAGGTCGGTCTGTTCGCTCTCCTCCCACTTCAGGTCCTCGTTGGCCAGGCGGTTAGCCTTGGAGCCGTAAACCATAGCAGCGGTCTGTCCGAAGTAATAGTTACTGGTATTACCGATTGTGGTCAGTGTAGTATAGGCGAAGTCGCCAATGTTGTCGTTACCGTTCTTACCCCAGCTGAAACGCAACTTCAAGTTGTTCAGCCAGTCGCGGTGGTCCTCCATGAACTTCTCGTTCATGATATTCCAACCCATTGAGAACGAGGGGAAGATACCGTACCTGTTGTTGGAACCAAAGCGGCTCGAACCATCGCGGCGCACGGTTGCCTGGAACATGTAACGCTCGTCGTAGTTGTAGCTCACACGAGCAAACAGTGAAGACAAGCGGTGCTCGGTGTAGGGACCACCCCAAGCGCCCACGAGGCTCGTTGCACCCGTCATCTTACCGTCGGCATCGGTCGAGATTTCAATATCGCCACCGGTGGTGTAGTTGATACTGGGCTTATCGGGGTTCACGAGATACCAGTGTGAACCACCAAGCTCGTCACCCTTGAACTTCAAGGCACTCTGACCGAGCACGATGCCAATGGTGTGCTTGCCAAAGGTCTTGTCATAGGTCAAGGTGTTTTCAATCTGCCAGGTGTTGTTGTTACCCTTGAAGGCAACTACCGAGGTGTGGTCGGCATTGTTGTTACCCGAGAGGTAGTACTCCTGCTTGGTAGCGCCATCGTAGCCCCAGAATGAGAGCTCAGCGCTGTAGGTGAAGTGATACTTCAGTGCATCCCACAGTTGCAGGTCGATCGAGAACTTGGGCATGAACTTGTGGCTCCAGTTCTTGTTGGGGGTACCCTGCATCATGGCGATGGGGTTGTTCTGCTCCTGATAGCTGCCGATGAATCCGGGAATCGTGTAAGGATTGCCGTTCTCATCTTTATAGAGGTCAAAAGCGCTGTAGCGATCAATCATCTCCTGAGCGATAGCGCCTCTTAAGGTGACGGGCAGGGTGGGAGCGAGATAGAGGGCTGAACCCAGGGGAGAACCCCAAGTGGAGTTGGCATCGATACCCGTGCTATGCACGCGCATATAAGAAAGGTTAGCACCCAGATCGAGCTTGTTCAGGAAGTTGCGCTCCTTGGTGGCGTCGATGAGGTTGAACTGATTGTTGGTGCGGATGGTTAAACGGTCATAGTTGGACTGTCCGTAGTTACCGCCGATGATACCGTCCTGAGTGAAGTAGCCCAGCGAGAGGTAGTAGTTCACCTTCTCAGAGGCACCGCTCACCGAGATATCATGCTGCATGATGGGCGCATTCTTGTTGAAGAGCAGCTCCTGCCAGTCGGTACCGAAGCCGACAATCTTGTCGCCATTGGCGTCAGTCAGGTTGTAGGGATCCTGATAAAGCGGAGACAGACCATTTTGCACGCGACGCTCGTTCTGCAGGATAGCATAGTCGGTGGCGCCAGTCACGTCGCGGTAACGCCAAGGATTCTGCCAACCATAAGAAAAGTCGTAGTTGATGCTGGCCTTGCCCTGCTTGCCCCTCTTGGTGGTCACGAGGATAACACCATTGGCAGCACGAGCACCATAGATGGCACCCGAAGCGGCATCCTTCAGCACCTCGATACTCTCGATATCGTTGGGGTTCACGCTCTCCATACCATACTGGTCGGTGGGCATGCCATCAATAATATAAAGAGGATTAGAGTTGTTGATGGTGCCGATACCGCGGATGCGGATCATCGACTGGGCTCCAGGCTGACCTGAAGACGAGGTGACGTTGACACCAGCGGCCATACCCTTCAGGGCATCCTCGGCACGCAGGCGGGTCTTACCAGCCAAGTCCTCAGAAGATACCTTGGCGATAGAGGCCGTCACGACGCTCTTCTTCTGCACACCGTAACCGATCACCACAACCTCATTGAGCAACTCGGCGTCCTCGGTGATGGTGATGTGCATGTCGTTAGCAGCAAGCACGGTCTGCTTACCATAACCCACGTAAGTGATTTCCAACTCAGCACCTACGGGTGCGTTGATGGTGAAATTGCCGTCGAAATCCGTAACGGTGGTGTTCGACGTGCCCTTTTGCACAATCGTGGCGCCAATCACCGGCTCGCCGTTGGGGTCAACGACAGTACCTGTGATGGCCTGATTCTGTGCAAAGGCTGCTATTGACAACATAACTGTCAACAACAGTGAAAGTAATCTTTTTTCTTTCATGTCACATTGGTTTATTGATTGGTAAATAAATATTATGATGTTTTGGTTATCGTTCATCTGCTTAGGCTTAATGTTGCGGTTGGGGTGCGTGGCGCACATTGTCTTTTGCAAAATTAGGAGATAAATGTGTGCATTGAACACCTTAAAAATCAAAAAGTGGATGAATTAAGGAGATGAAATTCACTAAATAGTTAAGTACCAGCAATTTGGTGAATTTGAAAATACGTTAAAAAGTGGATGTGATTAAGACCCTCCGAAAAAGGTAAAAAACATGGTTTCATCGAAGATTTCGGCCTTTTGGTTGCCCGCACCGACTTTTATTGTTATTTTTGCGACAAAAACTAAAATTGATGAAAAACTATCCTAAAATTATAACTGTTCTACTTCTTCTGTTGCCATTCACCTTGTGGGCTCAGAGCGAGATAGATTTGGAACAAGTGTACCGGCAGCTCGATGAGGCCATCAGTAACACCGACAACTATATACAAGAGCGTGAACAACGCATCTTGAAATATAGAACTGCGCTCGAAGTGACACAAGACCCTGACGGGCAGTATCAATTGTGCCGCCGCCTCTATGACGAATTCCAGCCTTACATGAATGACTCGGCTATCTACTATATCGATCGCTGTATTTCACTGGCTGAAAAAATGGGGGACCATGCCCGCGCCGAACAATGCCAGCTGCAGTTGGCTTTCCAGTGTACCGAGTCGGGAATGTATCATGAGGCCATGGACATCTTGCAGGGTATCGATGAGACCAAAATCAGTGATGCCCAAAATCGTCAAAAGTACTACAGCACCCTTTCCCACCTGTATACCGAGCTTGGATACTATTGCAAGGTGCCGCGCCTCCAGCGGGAGTACTATGCTAACGGTGACCGATATAGGGCGCTCATCGACACAGCGGTGTGCTCGAGAGATGAGGCACTGCAAATCAAGGAAATGCAGTGTTTTTCGGCTGGCGATGCTAAAGGGGCGCTTCAATTTAGCGACATGAGGCTCAAGCAAGTGAAAGAAGGCTCTCATGAGTATGCCATCGTCGCTTTTTACCGTTATTTGGACTATATTTTAATGGGCGATTCGGTACAAGCGCGTTACTGGGTCACACAGTCGGCCCTGAGCGATGTCAAGAATGCCATTATGGATCAGGGTGCCCTGTGGGAATTGGCCAATATGCTTATGGCCGATGGCGATGTGGACCGTGCTTATTTCTATATTCACTTCGCTTGGCAGTGCGCCAACAAGTTTAACACGGTCAAGCGTAATAACCAGATCTCGCCCGTGTTGACCTCTATTAGTGACAATTATGAGGCAACGCTCCAGCGTGCTAATCGCCAATTGCTCACCATGGTTGTGGTAGCAAGTCTGTTGGCAGCGTTGTTCCTGGCCATTCTGTTCTATAGCAATAGCCAGCGCAAGAAGCTTGCCAGGGCTCGTAATGAGTTGAGCGACAGTAATAAACAGTTGGCTCAATTGAACGGCCAGCTATCGGAATTGAATAGCCAGTTAGGCGAAACCAATATCAAGCTTAACGAGTCCAACCGCGTCAAGGACGAGTATGTGGGCCGGTTTATCCACCTGTGTTCTTTCTATATCGACCGCCTTGATGAGGTGCGCAAGCGTGTCAATAAAATGGTCAAGGGCAAAGACTTGGACGCCCTTTATAAGTTCACCGAGGGCAACGAGTTGAGGGACCAGAACCTCAACAAGCTGTTCGAGATGTTTGATAGCACCTTCCTGCATTTGTTCCCTAACTTCGTCAACGACTTCAATGCCCTGCTGAGCCCCGAAAGCCGCATAACACTCGAAGATCCAAGCATCTTGAACACCGACTTGCGCATTTTCGCGCTCATCCGCCTGGGCATCGAGGACAGTAGCCGCATCGCTGAATTCCTGCACTACTCGGTCAACACCATCTACAACTACCGGGCCCGAGTAAAGAATGGCGCCCTGGGTGACCGTGACACCTTTGAGACCCAGGTAAAATCCATCGGCATGTAAAAAGATGATTAATCAACTAAGTTTAAACATGATTATGGGAAGTCATTATTTGAATAAAAGAATGAAAATGACTACCTTTGCGGTAATAAATAATTATTCTATAGTATTGAAATTGTAATCGAGAGGCTCACGATATGCGTCGTAATGGCGATATCAGTGCATCGACATAAACGTTTCACAAAAATCTTTCAATATGAATGTCAAGTTACATACCCCAAAGAGTTTGAAGATGGGCAGCGGAATGGGTTCAATGAAGCAATTCCTGCTGTCGCTCTTGGCTACTACCGTCTCGATCGCACTCACCTTTGGTACAGCGGCCATCATTGACTATAAAAAGAAACAAAGAGAGAAACGCGAGATTGTGATGATGGTGATGTATGACATGTACAACTCACTGGTGGCGATCGAGAACGCTGACTCGATGATTCGCCAGTCAATGCAGGCTCAGCTGCAGATAGCTGAAGACACTACTAAGTTTAATGAATTAATGTTCACGATAGCGCGTGATGGCATGGCGCCCCTGATGGCAGTTACCGAGGAAACGACAACAGAACGCATTTTCTCGTCGAGTATCGAAACCATAAATACCGTGGGTAACGTGCTCTTTACCGAGAATGTGGAGGAGTTCTATCATAACCGCAGGTTTTACAAATCAGCCGTTTGCGACTCGCTTACAAATAGTGTAAAAGAGAACCCACTAACTACATTAAATGGTGTTCTTTATTTTGACCAATCCGATTATGCCATGTTAAGTGGTGCAATCTTGAAAGACATGCGGCGAAACTTCGCCAGGTGCAAACAGATTATGAAAGTAACTGACAAGGAGATAGATGTCTATCGAGTGATAAGAGAAAAGATGGACAAAAATACGTCTATTACTGATTCAGTTAGTGCATCAACACCAGAAGATGTGATTCGGCTTCAGATGAAAATTAATGATGCCAAAGAGAAACTAAGACTGAATTGAAAAATCCAACCGATAAAAAAAGCAAATCATCAAGAGTGCCCCCCGATGAAAACAAATATGCATTCCGGGTATAGACATCACACAAATACTATAGAAAAGTAGTACATTTGCATCCTTAATAGTTGTTGAATAGTTGAGATGAAGATAAACGAGATATTTGATAGTGAGAAAAGGAGCAAGTTTGGGCGGGCACTTCCTGCGCTTGCCACTATCATTATTGCGATACTATTAATTGAGCTCATTTCGCTGGTACAGTACCGATACACCCATCGCCTGATGGAAAATGAGTTGGATTATCGTACCGAGAGTGAGTTGACCCTCAAGTCTGTTCGCGTTAGGGGCCTGCTCAAATCCAGCGAGAAGATGGTGCGCAACTACTTGTGGCCTATTCAGCGGCAAATCAAACATCCTGATAAAATTTACGACATCATTAAGCGTATAGTTGTTACTAACCATGACGTGATGAGTAGCTTTGTGACTTTTAAGCCAGGCTATTATCCTGATCGTGAATATCTGTTTGAACCATGTGCCACCAGGCTTGGTGACAGCATCATGACCCTGCAGATGGCCAGCGAGAAGCATGACTATACTCAACGGGAGTTTTACCACAATGCTGTTGATAGTGGATTATCGAGCTGGAGTGACCCATATCCCGATGAAGACGCCAGCGGCGTGGTCGTAACGACCTATGCAGTTCCCCTCAAGGATGATGCTGGACAGACTGTCGGAGCCTTTGGCATCGACCTGTCAGTTCAGGGAATCATCGATACCTTGAATACCAAGCACAATTATCCCTCGACATTTTTCCTCTTGCTCACCGAGGACGGCAAGCTCATTTCACAACCCGACACGACTCACTCTCAACACGATGATGTGGCTATGGTAGTGAGCATGATCAATGACAGCACGTGTGAACGTGAGAGCAGTGCTTCGGGACTCACTAAGATCATTACATTCAACGACAAGGAGAAAGGAAAGGGCTATGCTTACTATGCGTTCATGAAGGGACGGCCCCACTGGCAGGTGGTGATGGTTTGCTATGACGATGAGGTTTACGGCAAGTTGAACAAGATGCGCCGCATCATGCTGCTGATGTCGTTAGCTGCCTTATCGCTGCTGGGATACATCCTTTACCGTTTCAATCGCAATGTGTCCAGGCTCCATGAATCTAAACTGAACAAGGAGCGTGCCGATAGTGAACTACGCGTTGCCCAAAATATTCAAGCCGAGATGCTACCCAGCGAGGACATCAATCGGCCCGATGTTGAGGTGAGCGGTAAACAGGTAACAGCGCTCGAGGTGGGCGGCGACTTGTATGACTACTTTATCCGTGACGAGAAACTGTACTTTTGCATCGGCGACGTGAGTGGCAAGGGGGTGCCGTCATCACTGGTAATGGCGGTGGTTCACTCTTTTTTCCGCAGCCAATCCATGCACGAGAGTAATCCCGCCCACATCATGCAGGTAATCAACGAGATAGCCTGTGAGGGCAACAAGACCAACATGTTTGTCACCTTGTTCATTGGTGTGCTTGACTTGCCGACGGGTCGCTTGCGCTACTGCAACGCGGGCCATGATGCTCCATTGCTCATCACCAGTGGCGTGAAACTCTTGCCTGTTAATGCCAATCTGCCAGCAGGCCTGTTCGACGATTTCAAGTATGTCCAGCAGCAAGCTAGTTTAGAAGACGGAACCACGCTGTTCCTATATACCGATGGCCTCACCGAAATGGCCGACCCAGACAGACGCATGTTCGGCCTGCATCGTATCATCGACACGGCTCAAGATTGCTTGAAAGAAGGCAAGATAGCCCATGCAGTGCTGATGAACACCGTGTATGAGGAATCTAAACGATTTGCTAACGGTGCACAGCAGAGCGATGACCTGACCATGCTCACCATCAATTACCATCGTCCCGAGGAGGAATACGTGCTGGATGAACAACTCAAGACGATCAATGATGTGCATCAAGTGCCAGAGGTCAACAAATTTGTCACATCGGTGGGCCAACGATTAAACCTTGAACCGTCGCTAGTGTCTCAACTGATGCTGGCCGTTGAGGAGGCCGTGGTCAACGTGATGAACTATGCCTATCCAATAGGTACACAAGGTGACATCACCATCGAGGCCAAAGCAACCGGACAATGGCTGAAGTTCATCATCTCAGATGAGGGAAAGGCCTTTGATCCGACCCAAGGCGGCAATGCCGATACCTCGCTCAGTGCCGAGGACCGTCCTATCGGCGGACTTGGCATCCTGTTGGTACGATCTTTGATGGATAGCATTAATTATGAGTACAACGGTAGCAAGAACGTGCTGACGTTGATGAAGGTATTAGGCGACAAAAAGTAGAACTTTATATAGTGAGAACTGAGATAATAAACATCAATTTACAATAGTTAGATATGAAAACGATTATTGAAGAACATGACGAGAATATCCTCGTTACCATGATTGGTTCGCTCGACACTGCAGCAGCCATCGAAGCCGAACAAACGTTGAAACCTATCACCGAAGGCGAGGGCAAGGATATCGTGTTTGAGTGCAAGGAACTGGAGTATATCGCATCCAGTGGCCTGCGTATCTTGCTCGACGTGCTCAAGAAGACCAAGACTAAAGGTAAGAAGGTCACCCTGCGCAACGTGAATGAAGATATCCAAAACGTGTTCAAAATCACGGGGTTCATCAACCTGTTTGAGTTTGAGTGATTACCCCATGGACATGAAACTCATCAATATCAGGCGATGGCTGTTGGCAGCACTCGCCTTGCCTGCACTCTTGGCGACGGGACAACCTTCTGGCGACACCATCCCTTCACTTCAAAACCAGTTGAGCGTGGATGTTCAGTTCTTGGGACGTGGCGAGTCCCGATATGGAGGACTACCGGAAGCGCCCAATGAGGTAGATGAGGATGAGAATAGCGATAAGGTGCCGAAGTCCAATTTCGTGCTCAGCCGCACGCGTCTGCCCATCAACTTCAAGCGCGATTGGCTGGAAGTGCGTGTGACACCACAACACTCTGGCGTGTGGGGACAAGCGGGTAAAGGCGCCTTTAACATCTATGAGAGCTGGGCGAAACTGACTACTCGTTTCGGCCTGTTTGCCCAAGTGGGTCGTGTGGCACTCAACTATGACGATGAGCGCATCATCGGCTCTGATGATTGGGCAATGGCTTCATCGTCCCACGACGTGTTGCGCTTGGGATATGAAGGTCATGGCCACAAGGCTCACGTGATCCTGGCCTATAACCAGAACGCCGATGTAATGAACAGTGGCGGCTCTGTATACAAGGACGGCGCACAGCCTTACAAAATCATGCACACGGCGTGGTATCATTATGACTTTCCGCGTTTCCCGTTAGGTGCTTCATTGATGTTCATGAACATCGGCATGCAGAGCACAGTGGATAATATCACAGTGGGGACTCACAAAGACAGAACCTGGTTTCAACATCTGGCCGGTGCCTATTTGTCCTTCCAACCAGAACACTGGAAAGCCGAAGCGTCATATTATAACCAATTTGGCCGAAACGAGACGGGTACCAAAATCAAGGCATGGATGATGAGCGCCAAACTCACCTATATGCCGGCACCAAAATTAAATGCCACACTAGGCTATGATTACTTGAGCGGTGACAAGTATTTTGCTGTTCCCACTGGACATAACATTGGTATGATACATCACGATGTCATCAAGGGTTTCAGCACCGTCTATGGCTCTCACCATAAGTTCTACGGAGCAATGGACTTCTTCTATGTGAGCGCTTATCATCACGGCTTTACTCCTGGCCTCCAGAATGCCTATGTTGGTGCTACTTACAGCCCATTGAAGAACTGGACGGTAGATGCCAGTTATCACTACCTCTCCACTGCCACAGAACTCGATGATATGGACAGGACCCTAGGTCACGAGATTGAGTTTCAAACAAGCTACGGCATTAGCCGTGACGTGAGAGTGGCAGCGGGAACGTCGTTCATGTGGGGCAGCGAGACCATGGAACGCCTGAAACGATCCAAAACAAAAAACAGCATGCGATGGGGTTGGATCACGTTAAGTGTCAACCCACGCATCTTCACAACTAAATGGTAATAACTAAATCCAAGAAACAAGTAATATGAAATTATCCGCGCCCTTATCAACCTCCCAATACGGAATCTATGTGGAATGTGTAAGCCACCAGGGAGAACCGTACTATAATTTGCCTTACATTTATGTTCTTGACGGTTCAGTGGATGGTCAACGGCTACTTGATGCTGTAGAAACAGCTTTTAAGGCTCACCCCACGTTGTTCACGCGCATCGCACTGAACGATGACGGCGAACCCATGCAAACGCTTGACATGGATAACGAGTCCTGGTCTCTCACTATCGAGGAAATCCAGGACATCGAGCAGGAAAAAACTCGCCTTGTGGAGCCATTTGACATTAACGGAGGCCGCCTGTTCCATGTTCATGTGATGCATGATAAAGACCACTATTACCTCTTTCTCGACTACCATCATATCATCGTGGACGGCACGTCGATGCAAATCATGCTGCAAGACATTGATAAGGCTTACCGCGGTGAACCCATTGCGGCTGAGGAACTGACCCAGATGGATATCGCAAAGCAAGAGTCTTCCCAGCGCGAAACGCCCGCGTTTGCCGAGGCCAAGAAGTGGTATGCCGCCAACTTTGACTGCGACGACACGTTCACACAGTTCTTGCCCGATTTAGAGGAGGCTGAACACCGCGAGGATAGTGTGTTGCGCACGCTGTCGCTGGACCTGAGCCGTGTGGATGACTACTGCAAGAAAAACGGTGTGTTCAAGAGCACGCTATTCACTACCGCCTATGCCTTCCTGCTGGCCAAGTTCAACAATGAGCAGGAATCCTTATTCACGACAGTATATAACGGTCGCTCTGACAAGCGATTTGCCCATTCAGTGGGCATGGCAGTGAAAACACTGCCTGTCTATGCCAAATTCACAGCCGAAACGACTGTGCATGACCTGCTGCTCAGTGGACAAGAACAGATGAGCGGATGTCGCGAGCATGAGTTGTACTCTTATGCCGACGTGATGACCGACCTTAACCTCCAGAGCAACTCGATGTTTGCATGGCACGGAATGTTGTTTGACAACGAGACGATGGGCGGAAAGCACATGAAGACCGTGCGCATCGGTAACAGCACGCTGGATGCCTCGTTCTACATGAAAGTCTTTATCCAGGACAATAAGGTGCAGGCTAAGGCCGAATATAACGCTAATGAGTATTCCCGTGAGTTCATCAGCCAGATTCTGGAGAGCTATGAGGCCGTGCTCGAGGGCTTCCTTACCCAGGAATACCTGTGCGACATTGATATGGCAACGGCAGGCCAGGTGGCTATCCTTGACGGCTTTAACCCAGGCGAATTGGATTATGACAACAGCCAAACCATCGTATCGATGTTCCGTCAGCAGGTCAAGGCTACGCCCGATGCTGTTGCCGTTGTCTATATGGACAAGCGGTTCACCTATGCCCAGGTGGACGAGATTAGCGACCGCATTGCTGCCTACGTTGCTAAAAAGGGCTTGGGCGCTGAGGATGTCGTGTCGGTACTCATTCCTCGCTGCGAGTGGATGCCCATTGCCTCAATAGGCGTGCTGAAGGCCGGCTGTGCTTATCAACCCCTTGATCCGAGTTACCCCAAGGAGCGACTCAACTTCATGATGCAGGACGCCAGTGCCAAACTGCTCATTGCCGATGAGGAGTTGCGTCCCATCGTTGACGAATATAAGGGTGAAGTATTGCTGACTAAAGATATCATGGCATTGCCCGCATCGGCAGCGCCGCAAGTGACCATCACGCCTGATCAGCTGTTTATTCTGCTCTATACTTCAGGTTCAACGGGTATTCCTAAAGGGTGTCAGCTCACTCATGGCAACCTTGTTGCTTTTTGCCACTGGTACCATCACATGTTTAATCTCAATCCAGGATGCAAAGTGGCCGCCTATGCCAGCTATGGTTTTGACGCTAACATGATGGATACCTACCCCGCGTTGACTTGTGGTGCGACGTTATATATCGTTCCCGAGGAAATGCGTCTGGATCTCATCGCTCTCAATGAATACTTTGAGCAGAACGGCATCACCCATTCGTTCATGACAACACAAGTGGGCTACCAGTTTGCTACCAGTGTTGAGAACCACTCGTTGCAGTATCTCTCGACAGGCGGCGAGAAACTGGCATCACTCACGCCACCGCAAGGCATCAAATTCTATAACCTTTATGGTCCCACCGAGTCAACAGTTTTCATTACCTATTACCATGTAGATAAGAAAATGAAAGAGATTCCCATTGGCAAGGCGCCGAAAAACGTGCGCTTGTATATCGTTGACCCGCAAGGTCATCGCCTGCCGGTGGGAGCAGCTGGCGAATTGTGGGTTGCTGGTCCCCAGGTGAGCCGTGGCTACCTGAACCGTCCCGATAAAACCGCCGAGGTCTATATCAATAACCCATTTACCACCGAAGAGAAATATGCGCGCGTTTACCGCACGGGTGACATTGTGCGCTATCTGCCCTCGGGCGACATCCAGTTTGTGGGCCGTCGTGACGGACAGGTGAAGATTCGCGGTTTCCGCATCGAGCTCAAGGAGGTCGAGGGCATCATCCGCGAGTTCCCCGGCATCAAGGATGCTACGGTGCAGGCCTTTGATGAGGAAGGTGGCGGCAAGTTCATCGCTGCCTACATCGTGAGTGATGAGACCATCGACATCGAGGCGTTGAACAACTTCATCATGGACGAGAAACCGCCCTATATGGTTCCCGCCGTTACGATGCAGATCGATGCCATTCCATTGAACCAGAATCAGAAGGTGAACAAGCGCGCCCTGCCCAAGCCTGAAAAGAAGGCCGCTGCTGTCGAGAATGTCAATGTGCCGATGAATGTGCTGGAGCAGGAATTGCACCAGATTGTTGCCGACATCGTCAATAATAACGACTTTGGGGTGACCACGGTATTGGGCTACGCTGGTCTGACCTCCATTTCGGCCATCAAGCTGGCTGTCCAGATCAATAAACGCTATGGTGTAACGCTCGACTCTAAGAGCTTGGTGAAAACAGGTACAATTCAGTCAATCGAGAATGAAATACTGAAAGCGATGCTTGCCGGAGGCGCTAAACCTGCCGCTGAAACTACCAAGGCTAAGGCTATCACAAGCGCACCGCTGTCTTATGCCCAGACTGGTGTTTATTTCGATTGCCTGAAGAATCCCGCATCCACAATTTATAACATCCCTTACTTGCTCTCTTATCCCGAGGGAACTGATGCTAATCTCCTTGCCGATGCCGTGAAGCGCGTTATTGAGGCTCATCCCGAGTTGAGTGTCCACTTCACGACTCAGGGCGACGCTATCATTCAGACAACTGACGATAGTGTGCCTGTTGAGGTGCCCATCACCAAGATGAGCGAGGAAGAGCTCGCTAAATATAAGAAAGAGTTTGTACGTCCCTTCAACTTGCAGAAGGCTCCCCTCTATCGTGCTGAGGTGGTCACCACTCCTGCAGGCATCTATCTGTTGCTGGATGTTCACCATCTGGTGTTTGACGGTGGCTCAGCCGACCTGCTCATTCGCCAACTCAATGCGGCGATTGAGGGCAAGGCTGTTGAAAAGGAATCTTATAACTATCTTGATTTTATTACCGATCAACAGGCAGCCGAGGATACTGATGCTTTCAAGGCTTCACAGCAATTCTTTGCCGAGAAACTCCAGACCTGTGAGGGCGCTAGCGAAATTCCTGCCGACTTACCAAAGAGTGATGAACAAGGTTACATCGGTGAGGCCGTGTGCCCTGCCGATCTAGAAAAGGCGACAGCTTTCTGCCGTCAGCAGGAAATCACGCCAGCCCATTTGTTCCTTGCCGCCACCTCCTATGTGGTGTCTCGATATACCAATAACCGAGATGTTTATCTGTGTACCGTCAGCAGCGGCCGCAGCAACCTCAAGATTGCCGATACGGTGGGCATGTTTGTCAATACCCTTGCATTGGGCTTGAGCATTGATGACGTGACTGTTGAGCAATTCTTGAAGAATGCAAGCGAGACATTTGACCAAACACTGCGTCATGAGGATTATCCCTTTGCCCGCATTGCCACCGACTATGGCTTCAGGCCCGCGATAGCCTACGCTTATCAGGTTGGCGTACTCTCGCAATACACGGTTAACAGCAAGCCCATCGGCCAAGAGTTGCTGGAACTTAATGTTCCCAAGTTCAAAATCAATATCAAGATAGAATCACGAGGAGTTGTCGTGCAATATGATGACTCGATATACAGTGAGCGTGTGGGCCGAGGCCTGGCCGAGAGCATTGTTGCTGTAGCCACGAGGATGATGGAGCAGCCGCAAGCCAAATTACGTCAGTTATCTATCGTGAGCCCGGCTCAGGAGGAGGAATTGAGCCACCTGCGCCAAACGGCTACAGGCGAAGCCCCCTTCACATTGTTCCATGAGTGCATTGGCCATTTTGCTCAGGTACAGCCTGACCAAGAGGCCCTGGTGGCTATAGACAACCGCTTTACCTATAAGGAGGTTGACGAGATTACTAGCTGCATCGCCGCTGCATTAAGGAAACGCGGTGTTCATGAGCGCGACCGTGTGGCACTGCTGCTGCCCCGCACGAGCAGGCTCATTCTCGCCTTGTTTGGCGTGTTGAAGTCGGGTGCTGCCTACATTCCCTGCGACCCTGAGTATCCCGCTGACCGCGTGAAACTTATCCTTGAGGATAGTGAGGCACGTTACATTATCACCACTGCCGACCGTATGGATACCGTGCCTGCCGACAAAGCGATTGATGTCGAGGAACTCATCGGTGATGACAATGATGGAACCATCGTGATCGATATCCAGCCTGATGACTTGGCTTATCTGATTTACACCAGCGGTTCAACGGGTCGTCCTAAGGGTGTGATGCTGCATCACCGCGGCATCTGCAATTACCTGTATGGCCATCCGGCCAATGTGTTTGCTAATGGTGTGATGACCGATGCCAAGCGCATCATGAGCGTGACGACCATCTCGTTTGATGCCGCCCTGCAAGATATCGGCACTGCCTTCTTTAATGGCAAGACGCTTGTTGTCGCCACCGAGGAACAGGCCAATAACCCGCTTGATTTGGCTCGGCTCATCAACGAGGAGCACGTCAACATGGTGTCAGGAACGCCGTCACGATGGATGACGTGGCTCACGAGTGAGGACTTCTGTGATGCCATCAGCCGCATTGATATTGTGCGAGCAGGTGGTGAGAAATTCTCTGACCAGCTGCTTGACCAGCTCCGTAAGGTTACAAAGGCCCGCATTTTCAACTGCTATGGCCCCACCGAGATCACGGTGGCTTCAAACAACAAGGAATTGACCCATGCTACCATGGTGACCGTGGGCAAACCCCAGTTGAACGTCGTTGAGTTTATCGTGGATCAAGACGGCAATGAGTTGCCTGTCGGTGTCGTTGGTGAACTCTACATTGGCGGACGTGGCGTGGCTCATGGCTATAATAATCTGGATGAAATGACCCGCGAGCGGTTTGTGGACTACCACGGCACGCGCATCTACAAGTCGGGTGACTATGCCAAATGGCTTCCCGATGGTGATGTTGTCATCCTGGGACGTACCGACCACCAGATTAAGTTGCGTGGTCTGCGCATCGAGTTGGGCGAGATCGAAAATGTGATGCTCAAGGTTGATGGTCTCAAAAAGGTTGTCATCCTCATACGCAAAATCAATGACAAAGAGCACTTGTGTGCATACTACACAGCCGACCGCGAGATTAAACCCGAGGATTTGAAGGCTGAAATTTCCAAGAGCCTGACCCAGTACATGGTGCCCACGGCCTATCTGCAGCTGAAGGAGATGCCGATGACGCCTAACGGAAAAACTGATGTTAAGGCTCTGCCTGAGCCCGAGTTGGCTATCAGTTCGGCCTATGTGGCTCCAGCCAATGACACCGAACGTGTCTTCTGCGACATCTTTGCCGATATCCTCCAGATGGACAAGGTGGGCGCTACAGACAACTTCTTTGAACTGGGCGGCACCTCGCTCGTCGTGACGCGTGTCATCATTGAGGCCGACAAGGCGGGAATGCATGTCGCCTATGGTGATGTATTTGCCAATCCCACACCCCGTAAACTGGCCCGCTTGATTTCGGGCGATAGCGCTAATGCGGCCGACGATGAGATTACAGGGTTTGACTATACCGCTATCAACAACCTGTTGCAGGGCAACACGCTGGCGGCATTCCGTCGTGGTGAACGCCAGCAGTTGGGCAACGTGCTGCTGACTGGTGCGACGGGCTACTTGGGTATTCACATCCTGCGTGAGCTCATCGACTCTGATGCTGAGAACATCTATTGCCTCGTGCGTGGCAAGAACCTGGAGGCTGCCGAAAGTCGCTTGCGTACCCTGCTGTTCTACTATTTCTCGGATGCTTTCAAGGACTTGTTCGGCAAGCGCCTGCACATCGTTCTTGGTGATGTGACCAGCGATTTTGCTGAGGGTCTGAGGGTCGATACGGTATTTAACTGTGCGGCCATCGTCAAGCACTTCAGCGAGGGTACCGAGATCGAGGATGTGAACATCGGTGGTGCTCAACGCTGTGTGGACTACTGTGTCAAGACAGGCGCCAAGCTTGTGCATGTTTCCACGGCAAGTACCCGCGGCCTGTGGGCCGGCGAGGTCAAGGATGATGTCTTCACCGAGCAACGTCTCTACATGGGGCAATTCTTGGGCAACAAGTACATCTATTCCAAGTTCATGGCCGAGCGATTGATTCTCAATGCCGTGGCACAGCATGGATTGAATGCCAAAATCATGCGTGTGGGTAACTTGGCAGCACGCTCGACCGATGGTGAGTTCCAGGCCAACTTTGCCACTAATTCATTTATGGGCCGCATCAAGGTCTATAACATGCTGGGTTGCTGTCCTTATAGCATGCGTAATAAGCAAGTTGAATTCTCACCCATCAACGAGGTGGCCAAGGCCATCCTCCTGCTTGCGACGACACCAAGTTCATGCTGCGTCTTCCATCCTTACAACATCCACACCCAGTTCCTCGGTGACGTGCTTCAGGGCCTTATCACGGTGGGCGACGGTGTGCGCTTTGTTGAGCAGGAAGAATTTGCTGAAGCCTTGGAGCGGGCCAAGGAAGACCCCCAAAAGGCTAAACTGATGTCCTCGCTGCTGGCCTATCAGGATATGGCTCACGGACAAAAGACTACCGATGTGAAACGTGACAATGACTACACGACCCAGGTGCTCTATCGCCTGAACTTCGCTTGGTCTCCCACGTCGTGGGATTATGTGGAGCGCATGCTCACCACCATCGGCGGATTTGGATTCTTTGAATAACAATTAAAAATACAATAAAAATGAGAACTATTTCAGTTGAGGAGGCCAAACGCCTCGTTGCCGAGGGCGAACAAATGACCATTGCCCAGCGTGCCGAAGTGAGACGTCAGCGTCTGCGTGAACTGGTGAACTATGCAAGGGAAAACTCCCCTTATTTTGCCAAACTGTATGCCAATATTCCTGAGGACTTTGAACTCACTGATTTGCCTGCCACCGAAAAACCGGTGCTTGTCGCCAACTTCAACGATTGGGTAACAGACCGGCGCATCAACAAGGAGATGGTGAGCAAGTATCTGGAACGCGATGCAGAAAAAGACCGTTCGCTGCTGCTGGATGAGTACACCGCCCTCCACACCTCGGGCAGCACAGGCAATCCGTTGCTCATGGTGCGTGATGACTATCACAACAAGATCCATGCGCAACTCATCGGGCAACGCTTGCTGAAGGGCACTACCCCCGACATGCTGTCCATTGCCAAGCATCGCCGTGCCTCGGTCATCTCCATGGCTAAGGGCGCCTCGAGTTATAGCGCATTCCTCCGCATCAAGGCCAATAATCCCGAATATGCACACAATCTACTGGGCATCAATGCGATAGAAAGCGTTGAAAGTATTGTAAAGAAACTCAACGATTTTCAGCCCGAGACCATGGCCGGCTATCCCTCAATGGTGGTCCAACTGGCAATTGAGCAGTTGCAAGGTCGCCTTCATCTCTCGCTCAAGCATCTGGTCACTTCGGCCGAGACCCTTACCGAAGAGAACTGGCATTTGCTGCGAGAAGCGTTCCAGTGTCCCGTGGGCAATAACTACTGCATGACCGAGGGTGGCGAGGTTGCTATGACGCACAACTGTCCGCATCTCCACATCAATGATGATTGGGTTATTGTCGAACCCGTGGATGCCGATCGTAATCCTATTGATGACCCTGAAGAATGGTCTCAAGGCGTTTTCATCACCGACCTCAGCAACTTCATTCAGCCCGTGATTCGTTACTATGTAAACGACATGGTGCGCATCGTCCCGTCACATGAGTCATGCTGCAATATGCCCATCCTCAAGGTGCAGGGCCGCACGTTCCCCGTGTTCACCGCAGCCGGCAAGAACTATAGTGTGGCAGGACTGTATTCCAAAGCTAAAGTGTGGCCAGATCTCGTGAATTTCCAGTTTGTCCAGGTCGACGACACCACTTTAGAGGTGAGAGGCGTGTGCAAGAGCGACCCAGCCCAAGTGTTATCGTCGTTGTGCGTCCGTCTCCAAGACTTTATGACTGAGATGGGCTGCCCCGAGGCCCGTTTCACCTGGTCTAATGCCCCCCTCATTCCCAACAAGCGAGGCGGCAAGATACCTCTCTATATCAACAACCAAGATTAAGTAGAAAAGTGTTTTTATCGTTATGACTAACGAAGAAAAATCTGCCCTCTCCACTCAATTCAACCGTTTCCTCTGGTCATCGGTGCTCATCACCTTGTCTGGATGCCTAGGAAACGTTGTCGATGGTATTATTGTGGGCAACCTCATCGGACAGGACGGTGTGAGCGCCATCAACCTGTCCAAACCCGTTGTGCAACTTTACATGACCCTCAACCTGCTATTGGGTATGGGGGCAAGTATGATTGTGGGCCGAGCCCTTGGCAAGAACGATAAGAAACGTGCTGCATACGTTTTCACGTTAGCAGTTATCATCAACTTGGCGATTGGTTTGGGTTTCACCCTCGTCGGCATGACTGCCAATTCCAATGTGGCCCATCTGCTGTGCAACCATGACCAACTTTTAAAGCAATCTGAGGAATACCTTTTGCCCATGCTTTTGGGTGCACCCGCTTACATGATGATGTGGACGTGCAGCGCCATGATCAGTGTCGATGGCAGTCCACGGTTGGCATCCATGGCCATCGTTATCGACAACGCGGTCAACTTGTTGCTCGACCTCGTATTCATTTCCTGGTTCGGATGGGGTATCACGGGATCATCCACAGCAACTGTTGTGGGTCATCTTGTGGGCATTGCCATCATGATGCGCCACTTCAAGTACAAGAACAACACCCTGAGCCTCTCCCTCAAGCATGATCAGCCGGAATTCCTGAACATCGTCTCCCAGGGAGCGCCGCTTGCAGTGGCATCAGTCTGCTTGACGCTGTTGCTGCTGACGGCAAACACCACCGTGTTGTCTACATTGGGACGCACAGGTATTTTTGCCTTCTCGGTTTGCATGAACCTATTGCAGATATATAACCTATATGTTGCCGGTACTTGCCGCACACTGCAATCGCTTGGTGCCATCCAAGCGGGTTCTGGTAACGATGAGGCATTCTCCTATGTCGTGCACAAATCACTGCGGTTCATCACCATTTCAATGGGCATCACCTGTCTGTTGGTTCTGATTTGGCCTCAGGTCATCACCATCCTGTTTGGTGCCGAAGATGCTGCTTCGACCGTCGAGTGCAACCGTGCCCTGAGGATTTTTGCCTTGAGTTTCATTCCCTTCTGCTACATCTATGTGCTGATGATTATCTATAAACTCTATGGTCAGCACAGCATGGCATTGTTCATCTCGTTCGCGTTGTCGCTCACGGTGATTCCCGTGTTGTGGATCATGGCCAAGACGATGCCCCAGTACATTTGGTACAGCTACCTTATTGCCTACATGATTGAGGCTATCGTCATCTTCGCTCTGCACAAGGGGCGCCACATCCAATTCCAGTTAAAGGGGTGATCTACTATGATGACCATATCTGGGATTTTGACCTGCAACAAGCATTAGCCGAGGTCAGCCCGCAACGGCGTGAATATGCCTTGCGGTATCGCCAAGAGCGCGACCAGCGCCTCTGTGTGGCGGTTTATAGGCTCTTGCATCGGGCTTTGCGGCTCGAGTATGGCATAGATGAGGCCCCAGTGTTTAACTATGGCGCTCACAGTAAACCTGTGCTCCAGGGTCGCCCCGACATTCATTTTAGCTTGAGCCACTGTCATGAGACGGTGGCTTGTGCCGTGAGCGATCATCCAGTGGGAATCGATATCGAGTCGACCGAGCACTACACGATTGATGTGGCGCGCCATGTGATGAACGACGATGAGATCAGGCAGATTGAAGCGTCAGCCCAGTCTGCAGTCACGTTCACCCGCTTGTGGACGATGAAGGAGAGCCTCTACAAGTTGACGGGTGACGATAACAATGGCGACATCCGTCACATGCTTGACAAGGCACCTCCTGTCACTTTTGAGACAGTCGTCTTTTCCCACGGCGTCTGCACGGTTTGCCGCAGCATGGTTGACAACGAATAAAGTTGTTTCATGTTTCGCTCGTTTCTTTTTGTAAATGAGAGGAAAAAGTGTTATCTTTGCGCATCCTCTCCTCGGTTTCCACGTTTCTGGGGGAGGCTTAATGACCATTTAATAAATCATCGTTATGGGAAAGCAATCTGATATGAATCGACGCAGTTTTCTTCGCAAACTGGGACTTGGCGCCGCTGCAATGGCCATGGATCCGATGAGTGTGTTAGCGGGAGAGACAAGTAAGCCGCAACAGCATGAAGGCGGTGACGTGAACAACCAGATGACCTACCGCGTGCAACACGGCTCGGGTGAAAGGGTCTCGCTACTGGGCTTTGGCATGATGCGCCTGCCCGATGACCAGGACGAGGTGAACCAGCTTGTGGATTATGCCATCAGTCACGGAGTGAACTATTTTGACACGGCCCCGATGTACAAGGGCGGACGCAGCGAGACGATGACAGGACAGGCCTTGAGCCGGCATCCGCGTGACAAGTACATGGTAGCCACCAAGATGTCTAACCAGAAGGAGAGCCTGTGGTCATTTGATGAATCCCGCAAGATGTATGAGAAGTCATTCCAGGATCTTCGGGTTGAACATATCGATTATTATCTGCTCCATAGCGTTGGCGGAGGCGGAATAGATACACTCAAGGCCCGCTTCCTCGACAACGGCTTGCTTGAGTTCCTGCTGCGGGAGCGCGAGGCCGGACGCATTCGTCACCTGGGCTTCTCCTATCACGGCGACGTCAGCGTGTTTGACTACTTGCTCGACCACCAGGACGAGTACCACTGGGACTTTGCCCAGATTCAGATGAACTACCTCGATTGGCGCCATGCCTCCCTCAACAAGTCGGGAAGGAGGCAGGATGCCGACGCCGAGTACCTCTATAACAAGATGGAGAAGGCTGGTGTGCAGACCGTCGTTATGGAACCCCTCAGGGGCGGAGCATTGGCCCGTATAGATGAAGAACTCGTTCAACGCCTCACGGCCCTGCGGCCTCAGGACAGTCCAGCGAAATGGGCTTTCCGTTGGGTTGGCTCGCACCCCAATATTCTCACCACGCTCAGCGGCATGAATCAGATGAGCCACATGGAGGAGAACGTCAGCACCTTTTCGCCGCTCGACCCCTGCACCGAAGCCGAAAACAAGGTGCTCGAAGAGATTGCCGATGTGATGGCTGGCGCGCCCGTCATTCCGTGCACCGCTTGCGAGTATTGCATGCCATGCCCCTATGGGGTAGATATCCCCGGCAACTTTGCTTATTACAACGAGGCTATCGCCCAAAAGATACTCCCGTTGCCCGACAAACAGGCAGCTGACTATATGGACCGCAAGCAGCAGTTTGCCGACGGCTTGCGCCAGGCCTTGCCCGATGTCTCGACATGGGCTACCCAGTGCACCGACTGTGAAACCTGCCTCAAGAAGTGCCCTCAACAGATACGCATCCCTAACCAGATGGCTCGTATCGTCGAGACCCTAAAAAGAAGATAACGCTTACAAATAACCGGCAACCCGAAACAGCTTTTCCATCTGCTGGAGAGGCTGTTTCGGGTTGTATACCATCGCCCAATGCCATCAATAATGGCAGTTCTTTTTCCGCTCTTTACTGATATTTTGGAGAAGGGCCATACTGGTTCTCCTCCTTGTGGCTGTCAAGCACGCTGAAGTATAAAACAACGATGTAGACAAATAAGAATAGTAAGAACATTATATAATAGAAGATGACCCATATAGCTGAGCTATAATAAACCAAAGATTCTACTGAAAAGGCCATGATCCACATGATTACAGCCATTACAAATTCGGCAACAATCCACCAACCACTGCGTCCAGTATCGTGCAAACGGCGTGTTCCAGCGGCTAAACTCGGGATAATCAGAATTAGCCAAGCGATCATTTTGAAGATGTCACCTAATGAGAGTATATGACCGATAAGCCTGGTCGCTGTGTAAATGATGAAACAGAGAAGGCACCACCACCAGTACTCACTGCGGCGGGCACGGCCCTTGAAGTCGGAAAACTTCTTCCAGCAGATGCGAATTGCCTCCCCAAATTCTAACATGGGTCGAGGCTGATTGGGATTAGGATTTTGTGCTTGAATAGGTTCCATTGTCTTTTCGTTTTTAAAAGTTAATCGTGAGGGGTTTATTCTGCAAAAATACAAAAAAACATCATATCAATAAAGTATTTGCCTAAAATATCGTTTTTTAATGCCAATCTTCTGTTCTATATCTCAGCTAATTATTCCCCATATAGCGATTAGAGACGCAAAATTTTGCGTCTCTAATCGTTAGGCAGTACCCAAATGTCATGCTTAAAAAGACAGATTCGAGGTTTATTCTATCACTTTGAAACTATCAGTGAATTTTTTGAATTTTTGTTCCAATTCATTTTGATTCGTAGACTTGGAGTCAGCCATAACCGTCAATGAGATAATGTAATTGCCTTTGTTGAACTCTACGGTGCGACTCAAAATTCCTTGATAAGAATTGTCTCCAATAAAACCAGGATACTTGTTGTCTGAAAATAAAACTTTCTCAACATTGGTGTAGCTTGCAGGGTAGTCTTGGATTTGTGGGAAGTCTGATTCCTTTATCTGATTCATTCGTTCGTTTTGCTCCGCTTCAGATAAATCTTCAAAAACTTTTGATGTTTTTTTCACCACAACTAGATAATTTGTCGCGTTTTGTGGGTAGTCACCATCTGTCCCTTGAATCACATAAGTTGTGGTATCACCATCCTCAACAGGTGGTAGTTCCTCGAACACACAAGGAGCAGTAACTGAGAACCCGAATTCTTCAAATGTCTTGGTGATTTCTTCTGATTTACCTTCTTGATTGGAAGCCTTGCTAGAGTTGTTCATGCAACTAACACAGACCAGTAATAGGCACAAAAAAATAGTCTTTTTCATTTCAAGTAACATTAAGTGGTTATTGATTGCAAATATATATCATTTATTCTGATATACAATCAATAAGAACAAAAAAATGCCGCACCTAACATGAGATGCGGCATTTCTAAATGTCATACTTGTGTAATGCTTTACTTGTTTCCTGACAGGAGGAAGTCGATGAGGGTGGTTACATCTTCGATGCTGATGCGGCCGTCGGCATCCACGTCGGCTTGATCGTTGCCAGTGGAATTGCCTGCCAAGAGGAGGTCAATGAGGTCGGTGACATCATCGATACCGAGCTTGCCATCATCATTAACATCGCCTGGGAGATTTTCACGGTTGGGATATAATCCCACGTACATCGCCTGCCAGTCATCATAGGTGTACTGGAGCACATTGAGCAGAGCGACATCAAAGTAACCTTTTTCTACTCCATACCATCCCCAATTGACATGGACAAGTCCATTCTCGTCATAACCGTCAATGATGAAATTATGCCCAGCTATGATTCCCTCTACAATGTTGATGTCCTTGGCTGAGTACAGGATCGGGTTGCCTGATGCCAGCCAGTGCAGATGCTGTCGCTATGACAGCTAGCACACCAACAAAAACCTTTTGTGATTTCATAAGCATTTAAAAACATGAGTGGTAGTATATAAATTCTAATGCCGCAAATATAGTGTTTTTCTTTGATTATATACATATTTTTTCTATTAGTGTTCCGAAAAAATGTTGTGCTTGCGGTTCTGTTCAGAAATTCAAGCGAATATGGACCATTACTGGATGAGTGGCTAAAAGAATCAGGGCGGGTAGAAAACCCGCCCTGTTACTTTGATGTCATCGTGGTTATTCCAGGACCTTGTTATAGTCGTCCTTGATCCAATGGATGTACTGGCTATAGTCGTGGGCGACGAGAACGCCGTTCTCGCGGTCGTCACGCCATGTGTCGGTCCAGTCCATGTCATAGCCGTGACCCGTGGCATCGTGGAAGATGTGGCCCTCGCCCTCGTTCATCTTCCAGTAGGCCACCAAACCGTCGCTATGGGCATTCACGCCCGCGAAGCCCATGGCAATCTCGCTGGCCGTTAGCGCACGGTTCCACACGCGCACCTCACACAGACGGCCCTGGAAGAACTGGCTGCTGCGGTAGTTGCCCCACGACATGCCCAACTCAAATCGCTGGAACGGCGTGGACTTGCCGCTGCCGCTGGTTTGGGCATCTTCCACACCATCGACATACATCTTGAAGGTCGAGCCGTCATAGGTGCAGGACACGAGATACCACTGGTTGGTTTTGAAATGGGTGGATGAGAAGCATCGGCCACCGGGCAATACCCATTGCAGGATGTCACCACCCGCCGAGCCGTTCTCGCCAAAGCGGAACATGTTGGCCTCCTCCTCGTTCTTGCCCTCGATGGCCAGCACGCGCTTGATGTTACCCACGTTGCCGAACCTGTAGGAGAATACTTTGAACTCGATGGTGTAGTTCGTCAGATTGACCATCTTGTCATCGGGGAAGATGTAGTTAGATGACGCGTTCAGGTTGTTCTCCAGCGAGTAGAACGAGATGATGCGTGAGATTTGCAGGAAAATAGTGCGGCTGCTCTCGATCAGCTCGCAGCCGTTGCCGTTGAGTTGCTGAATGGTCACGGGAATGACATAGGTGGCACCCTCGATGAAATCATCGGTGCTCACCACCCGCACCTGTGCGGCGGTGGACAATGCCTCGCCCTGCTGGATGGTCACCTCGCTGTTTTCAAGGCTGACATCGCCAGGCGGCACAGCATAATAGGAAGTGCCATAGCGGGCATTATAGGCCCTCACCAGTGCCGTGTCGATAGCAAGACGCATGGTCACTGCCTGCTTGCAGCGACGCGTGGTCTTGACCGTGACAGCATAGGCCGCTGGCAGTTCATCGACGGTGAAGCGCTGCACCGGCACCTGCTCGGTGCCCGAGATGAGCAGTCCCACTTTGTCATAGTCAAACTTGTCGCCCTCGCTGTCACAGGCACTCAGCAGCCAACTGGCAGCCAATAACAGTATCAGATTGAATATGGTCTTTTTCATCGCTTATCGGGTTTTAGCGGGGTTCATAATTTGGATGGCACGGCGGATGGCACCGTAGGGGACGCCGTCGCTCGTGTTATAGTAGTTGCGCTCCACATAGTAGGCGCCGCAGCCGCCCTTGTGGCCCGTCTGGGGTTCCCATGCGGCATAGTTGAAGATTTCGCCGCCTGTGGGCTTTTGGCCGAAGGACTCACAATAGACGGTCTTCTCGTCAGGGTGTCCCATGGCCCCCACGCCAGCACCCTGCTGGCTGTAGGCCTGCTTGATGTAGTAGTCCACAAAGGGGTCGCATGCCACGGGAGGCGATACCGAAAAGTAATCGACAATGACCAGTTTGTCGGGATACTGACCGTTGGGACCGAAGATCTTGTTACATTCCTCGATGGCCCAGGTCAGGTGCTGCCCGTTCCAACCCTCGTAGTCAAAATCGGCGCCGTCAAGACCAGTCTTAACAACAGTGTCGCACACCCAGCGGGCATAAGCACGGATGGACTCCTCGCTGCGGTCGTCAGAAAGGTCATAATTGCGACCGTCAATGGTGAAACGGTGGTTATAGTTAGATGCGTCGGCATGGAACACAAAGCGGGTTCCCTTCTTGTCACGCGTCTCAATCATGTCCTGATAGGCAACGGGGTGAGTCTCGGGCGTCGGGATGCCCATCCACAAATTCACGATGTCGATGCTATCGGGCAAGCCGATGATGCGTTCGCCCCACGAGGCTGGGTCCTTGTAGCCGCTCGCCCCCTCGATAGGAGCCCAGTCGGCATAATAGACGTAGCAAATCTCGTGAGCGCTTGCCTTATACTCACGCAAGGCTTGGTAATATTCCTCGCTGTACTCCTTCATTGGCTGCAAATCCAGTGCCTCGGGCTCGGTGTCACAAGCCGTGACAACGAGGAGAAGCAACGCAGCCGAAATATATCTTGTCAGTTTCATATCTTTTTCACTAATCTCTAACCACTAATCACTAATCACTTTCTTGTCCCACCACAAGCGGGTGCCTCCGTTATCCAGTCCACCGCCCATGGCCTCGCTGCCCAGCAGCTGGATGGCGGCCTGAACGGCGCTCTCGTTAGTGTTGTATTCCTGCACCGGGAAGGGGCATCGGCGCACCTGTATGTCGGTGTCAATCAGTCCCTGACTGTCATTGTTCACCACTGGCAGCAGTCGCGGATAGCCAGTGCGGCGGAACTCCGCCCAGCCCTCGCAGCCGTCGGGATACATCGCAATCCACTTCTGGGTGATGATGCGTTCAAGATTGGTCTCGAAATCGGCCTCATCATTCCAAGCGATGGTAATTTCGCTGGGCGCATTGGCTGCATTGCCGCCATTGGTGCGGTCCACATAGCGAGTGGGTTTCAACGTCGAGTTGGTGATATAGGAGTCCTCACCGCTCACGTTGTTCTCGGTGAATGATGCCTTGATGCCTGCCTCATAGAAAGCCCGTGCCGTGCCTCCCATGTTCCAGCCACGCAAGGCGGCTTCGGCGCGCAGGAAGTAGCCCTCGGCAGAGGTCATCCACACGATGGGCGTGGTCGCGCGGTCAATGTTCAGATTGGAGACGTACACACCCGCATAGCGAGTGGGGTTCATGTTGTGCACGCCCAATCTAACGCCATGGTACTTGTTATCATTGCTGGCGGGGATGAAGTAGGCTGCTAAACGCGGGTCGCTGTAGCCGTTCATGTAGCAGTCCATCGTGGCGCCCATGCGCACCTCACCCGCATTGAAGTTGTAGGCCATATCATAGTTCGGGTGATAATAGGTCAGGCGGCCATGCAGGAGTTGGGCACGCTCGGCAGGTGTCTCGATAAAGCCAACAGTGCATGCCGCCGATTTCTCGGCCTGTTGTTGGGCAAGGGCAGGGTCGGCATAGGCGATTCGGATGGCTAGGCGCAGGCGCAGCGTGTTAGCAAACTTCACCCAGCGGGTAACGTTGCCCTCATACACGTTATCATAATCGGGCAACAGCAGTTCGCCCGACTCAGCCATCGGTGTGAGCACATTGATGGCTTCATCCAACTCTTCAAAGAACTTTTTGTACACGTCCTGCTGGCGGTCATAGGCAGTGCCGAGCGTTCCGCTACCGAAATTCAGATAGGGGATGGGACCATACATGTCGGTCACGCGGTGCAACGCCTCCACCTTGACGATGGTAGCAAGTGCGGCAACGGCAGGCTGACCCATTTCCTCGGCCACCCGTGTGATGCGCTGCCATGCCGGCATCACCTCGCTGAAGGCGCGTGTGAACATCTGGTCATACCAGCCGCTCACAAAACTGTAGGAGCCGTTGTGAACGCCGTTGCGCCAGGTGCCTGTCAAGGCGATGTAGCCCGAGAATGCGTCGGCGCTAAGGCCTTGTGCCACCTGGTAGTCTGATGACAGGCAGTTGCCTGAACCGTCGTCAAAGAGGATGACGCGCGACACCATTTGGGAGAAGAAAGCGCCTACATTCTGGTAATCCCTGGCCAGTTCCTCGTCGGTGAGTTGATGCTGGTTGGTGTTGATGTCATCAAACGACTTGGTGCATCCGGCAGCCATCACCAGTAACAAACTCATATATATAAGAATTCTTGTCTTCATAGCCGTCATTAGAATTTGAGTTTCACATTAAATCCCATCGACCGCAGGCTGGGCTGCATGAAGTAGTCGATGCCCTGATAATAGGTGCCCGTGTTAGAGGTCGCCTCGGGGTCATAGGGGGCCTTGTTGTAAAGCATGCACAGGTTGTGGGCGACAAAGGCCACGTTCAGGCCCTTGACCCACTTGACCCAGCGGTAAATGGGCACGTCATAGCCGATGCTCAACTCGGCGAGCCTGAGGTTGGTCGCACTGTAGACATAGCGCGAGTCCACCGTGCCGTTGGGATTGCCCACGGTCTGATAGTAGCCCTGGGCGTTGATCTTCTTGCCATTGATGACCACGCCGCCGTCGTTGCGGGCGTTCTGCGTGGCCTCACTGGCGCCATAGTAGTCGAGGATAGCCTGTGTCTCGCTCACAACGATACCGCCATAGCGGTAGGCGAACAGGGCAGACAGGGTCACACCCTTGAAATTGATCGAGTTGCCCCACGACAGGTTGTACTTGGGAGCGGCTTGCCCGGCATAGATGTAATAGGCGTTGTTGTTGGGATTGGCTTCTACCGTCTGCCGCTCGGGGTTGACGTAGATGGCGCCGTGCTCGTCGGTCTTGAGCGTCGAGACATACACGTCGCTGAGGGTGCCGCCCTCGGTCAGCCTGATCTGGTAGCCCGAGGTGCCACCCATGTAGAGTTCGTCAAGGTTGTAAATCTCGCCGTCGATGGGGTTGCGCCAGTCCTTAAGCAGTTCCTTGACCTTGTTTTGGTTATGCGTCCATGTTAGGAAAGTTTCCCAAGTGACGGGGCCTAGGGGCTGGGTATAACGCGCCGTGAGTTCAACGCCCTCGTTATCGACACGGCCACCATTGACCACCGCACTGGTATAGCCCGACGAAGCAGGCAGAGTGGGATAGAAGAACTGGTTGCGCGTGATGGATTTATATAGCGTCATATTCACTTTCAGACGGCTGCGGAACATATACAGGTCGATACCAGCCTCCTGCGACTCAGTGCGTTCGGGCTTGAGATCGGTGAGCATCCGCGTCGAGGTCTCAGCAAGGCCCGTCGAGGGGTTGATGGCATAGGTCTCACGCGTCAGGAAAGGCTCATTGGGCTCGTTACCCACCTGGGAGTAGCCTATGCGGGTCTTGAAGAAATTGAGCCAATCAAGATTTACACCAATCTGACGCAGCGCTTCGGTCCATATACAAGAAAGACCAGCCGACCAGTAGAAGTAACTCTTTTCGAGTTTGCTCGACCAGTCATTGCGGGCAGTAAGATCAATATAGACCATATCAGCACCACCCACTTGGGCGGTGGCATAGACGCTCTGCAACTGGGTGCGGTAACCGCTCTGGATGGGCTTGAAGGTCGAGTTGCCAGTCTCGACGTTGGCCAGGGTGAACTTGTTGGCGGTGCCTTTCAGGTGGCCGTTGAAACCCTCGATGCTGTTGTCGCGCTGGTCAAAACTCGTGCCCAGCACACCGCTCAAACTCAAGTGGCTATCGGCAATGTAAAAGTATTTGTTGAACTTGGCGAAGGCCTCGGCATAGAGTTGACGGTTGCTCACGTTGCGCAGGCCGTAGTGGCCGTATTGGGAAGCATAAAGCGTATTGGTCGAGGCGAAGAATTTCTCCTCGTACTTGTCGCTGCTCTTGTCATACTTCACGCGGCCCGTAATGTCGAGCCACGGGGTGATGCGCCAGTTGAGCGAGACGGTCGCCTGGTGGCGCTCCTTGTGGTTGATGAAGCGCTCGCGCTCGGTCTCCCAATAAGGATTCTCCATCGAAATGTCGTAGTTGTAGGGCCAGTACTGCACGGGGAAGTTGCGTCCCGTGTCATAGCGCTCGAAGTAGCCTAACTTGGAGAAATCGTCACCCGCGGGGAACAGATAGACAGGCACCAGCGGATTGTGGTACTGACCCTGGCTGATCATGTTCTGCTCCTTGACCGCAGTGAGCATGTAGCCCAGGTCGAGCGTCATGCGGTCATCTAGGAAGTTGGTTGTATTGCGCACACTGACGTTGTAGCGGTCGTAGTTGTTGCTGTGGATGATGCCTTGTGCGTTTGTGGCACCAAGCGAAAGATAGGTCTGGTTCTTGTCGGTGCCGGTACTCAGGCTCACCGAGTTGGCGATATTGGTGCCCGTCTGGAAGAAGTCGGCGGGCTTGTAACTGCTGGGCGTTTCCAATTTCTCGCCCCAACTGAAGTAACTGCCCGTCTCGCTGGGACCGTACTGGTTCTGGAAACGCGGCAGAACAAAGGGCTTAGAGAATTGGAAACTGCCGTTGTAGGTCACGTCCACCCGACCCGCACGACCGCGCTTGGTGGTGATGAGGATGACACCGTTAGCGGCATTGGCACCGTAGAGGGCAGCTGCCGACGGGCCCGTCAGGGCACTGATGCTCTCGATGTCGTCGGGGTTGATGTTGCTGGTGGCGTCACCCGTCTGACCCGCTCCGGCAAAGATTCCCTCGGGCTGCTCGCTACTGAGGTTCTGCATGGGGATACCATCCACGACATAGAGCACATTGTTATTGCCGTTGATGGACTTGGCACCGCGCATTACAACGCGGCTGCTGCCGCCCGCGCCCGTTGCACTGGTATTGATGGTCACGCCAGCCACCTTGCCGCTGAGGGAATTGACGAAGTTGGCGTCCTGCACACGCATCAAGGCATCGCCTTCCACCTGTTGCACATTGTAGGACAGCGACTTGGCCTCCTTCTTGATACCGAGGGCGGTCACCACCACCTCGTTAAGTACTTGAGTATCTTCCTGCGGAACGATGGTCAAATGGTTGCCATTTACCCGCACTTCGCGTTTGTGGTAGCCCACATAAGTCACTATCAGGGTTGAGCCCTGTGGCGCCTGGATACTATACTTGCCGTCAATATCGGTGGTGGCGTACACATTGGTGCCCTTGACTTGGACGGTAGCCCCAATCAAGGGTTCACCGTTCTTGTCAATCACCCGTCCTGTCACCGTTTGGGCATGTTCCACGGCGCTCTGGTTTTGAGGCACAGGTACGGCCAAGGCCGCACCGCTGTTCAAGGCAAACATCAGCACAGCCAATACCTTGACAGCCCTCCATGTCTTGAGTTTTAGTGTTTCAATCATATTCATTCAATGATTTGGTTTCTCTAGATACCACAAAGGTAATCATTTTTCGCAATTCATGCCCCAATGCTTTAATTCTTTAATGTATTCCCCGTGCTTTTAGACAAGTTGGTAGCTACTATGATTCGAAGGTCCAGCACCATGTTTTGTCATCATTTTTGCGGGATGAAACAGCAAAATATTGTTTCAATTATTATATATTGCTCCAATCGTGCCCGTTATTTGCAAATAAACTGTAACTTTGTGATGGAATCGGCGAGACAGAAACATTATTATATATAGCGCGTATGAATCAGAAAGAATTTGAAGAGAAAATCAGCTTGCTGGAGGAGCAAGTCCAAACGTTGCAGGAGGCAAACCACAAGTTGCAGGAGCAAGCCAACATGCTGCAACAGGCAGGCCTCGAACTGCTGAACCGCAACATGCAGTTGAGCCAGCAACTCGACATCTACTACGACGTGCGCCGGCGCATTCAGATGCTGAAGGAACTTGTCATCCGCCACCAGGAACTGATGAATAAGGCCGACATGCGCAACGATGACGAACTCATGGCGCTCATCGAAACGCGCCTCGAGCAGGAGCACCCTTACGAGGACCCAAACTTCGGACTCGCCGAACTCGCAGACTATATCGGCACCAGTAAGTCACGTCTCATCAAACTCTTTCGTAACCTCAATTTCTACCGCTCGGCCGACGACTATTTGGACTACATGAGACTGCTGCGCTCCCTATACTACCTGCAGTCCAAGCCCTCATGGGGCATTGCCGCCTGTGCTTAGGAGGCTGGCTTCGCGGTGGTGCGCACTTATAATCGCAAGTTTCTTGACATCATCGGCATGACGCCCGGCGAATTCCGACAAATGCTCGAGGCAGGCCGAAAAAGCGAGCATTAAGCAGGCCGTCTGGACAAAAAATTAAGCCATTTCGCCGGTTTGTCCAGAATCAGTGCCATTGTCCACACAACTTGAGACGAAAGTCGGGAAAATCCATTCGTTGTATCATATTAGGGGCATACTTTTGCATCGTCAAATCAAACGAAACAACAAAGTATAACCACAAAATTATCACAACAATGGAAACAAAGAATTTTTTCAAGAACGCTCTCAAGGCAGCAGCCTGCTACCTGGTTGCTACAAGCATGATGACGGGTTTCACCGCCTGCACTGATGACATCTACGATGAGCCGACACTCGATGAGACACAACTCGGAGGCATGCTCGATGCATCGGCCGATACCTACAACATCAACGACGGGGAGTTCACAGCCGAGAACTGGCGCGATCAGGAGGCCATCTACATCTATGACAATGAGGGTCCTGAAATCGACGGTATGGGCCGCGATGGCTACACGCTGGTCAACCTGCCCTGGTATGATGGCGACAAACTGACGAACCTGCCTACCGGTTTCTGTGACGACCTCACGCGCAAGAACGGTTGGGAACTGGTGCTCAACCGCTGTGGCAGTCGCAGTATCTTGAACAACAACTTCTTTGCCATCTACAACAAGTATTCAGGCATGTTGCGTTTCTTCTATTACCAGCCCGTGCAATGATGATGGCGATACCCACATGCAACTTGGTGAATTCCGCTTCAACTATTATACACCCTGGTAAAATAGAATGATTGGCACCACAAAAATCCCCTTCGCTTTCACTGGCGAGGGGGATTTTTGCATTCAAGCTGTTTCGGTTGTTTGTCCAGATGTCGAAGTCATTGAAGTTTTGACATCAGCAATCACAACTTCGCAGAGCCATAATGACCCTTTTGGATAATAATGAATGAACAAGATTCAGAAAAACCTGAATCTGCAAGGTGTGATTACAAATTATAGCTATATTTGTTCCTGCATTAAGGATGTTTTTACATTAGAGTTGGTCGAAAAAAAACAATAACGGATTTTAATCATTTCAACAATGGATTTCAAGGATAAAGTTGTCGTCGTGACAGGCGGGGCGCAGGGAATAGGACGCTGCATCGCTGATGAGTTTCAGAAGGCTGGCGCGTACGTCTGCGTGATTGACAAGCAGCCGGGGAACCACTTCGTGGGTGATATCGCTGACAAGCCGGTATTGGAGCAATTTGCGCAAGAGGTCTTCGAGGAATATGGCCGGGTGGACTATCTCATCAATAATGCTCTGCCGCTGATGAAAGGCATTGATGAGTGCAGCTACGAGGAGTTCCAGTATACATTGAGCGTTGGCGTTACAGCACCGTTCTATTTGTGCAAACTCTTCTCTCCCTTTTTTGCCGAGGGGGCTGCCATCATTAACATTTCCTCTTCGCGTGACCGCATGAGCCAGCCTCAGACCGAGAGTTACGCTGCTGCCAAAGGCGGTATCGCTGCCCTGACTCATGCCCTGGCTGTCAGCTTTGCAGGCCGTGTGAGGGTCAATTCCATCTCACCGGGCTGGATTGACACAGCCTGTACTGTCTATCAAGGACCCGATGCCAACCAGCACCCAGCAGGTCGCGTCGGTAACCCCATGGATATCGCCAACATGGTGATGTATCTGTGTTCCGATAAAGCGGGATTTATCACGGGCGAGAACATCTGCATCGACGGCGGCATGACCCGTCAGATGATTTACCATGGAGATTATGGTTGGAAGTTAGAACAATAAGATTAAAGGAATATGATATGAAACTGAAAAATGCATTGATTATGCTTCTGTCCTGTATAGGTATTATGCAGGCTCAGGAGATGGAAATGATGTTTGTCGGGACATACACCGACGGAGGCAGCAAGGGTGTCTATTCCTATCGTTTCAATCAGGAGACTGGTGAAGCCGTGGTTTTGGATTCGTTGGAAATGACAAATCCATCCTATTTGACCATATCTCGCGACCAACGGCTGATGTATGTAGTCAGTGAGACCCATGACGACAAGGCTTCGCTCAACATTGTCAGAATAACCGAGAACGGCGGTATGCGCCTGATTGATACGGCACCAACCGAAGGTCAAGACCCGTGTTACGTAGCCGTCAAAGATGGTCTCGCCCTCGCCGCCAATTACTCGGGAGGCTCGATGAGTGTGTTCAGGCTGAAGCAGTGCGGAACGCTTGCCGAACTCGCCACGAAATTCCTTGGAGCAACGGGAGGCCCCGACCTTTCGCGGCAGCAAACACCCCACGTTCACTGCGCCTGTTTCACGCCTGATGGGAAATATGTGCTGGCCACGGACTTCAGCGCAGACCGCATCCTGTCGTTCCGCATCGAGGGACAAAATGTGATTGCCAACGATGTCTCCGCCCGTGTCAGTGAAGATTATGGTCCTCGTCACATGACCTTTAGCAACGATGGCCGTTTTGCCTATCTGATGAGTGAGCTTTCGGGCAAGGTGACGGTATTCGCCTATCACGAGGGCTGGTTAGAGACGCTGCAGGAAATCGTCTCGGATAGCGTGGGAGCACGAGGTGGGGCAGATATACATCTTAGTCCCGACGGTAAATTTCTTTATTCCAGCAATCGTTTGAAAGCTGATGGCATCGCCATTTTTGCCGTTGATAACCAAACCGGACTGCTCACGCGCATCGGCTACCAACCCACAGCAGCCCACCCTCGCATGTTCAACATAACGCCCAACGGGCGTTTCCTGTTGTGCTGCTGCCGCGACAGTAACAAGATCCAGGTGTTCCGACGTGACGCTGACACAGGACTCCTCACCGACACCCATCAGGACATCCCCCTCAGTAAACCCGTCTGCGTCCAATTCTTCTAAACACAAGCCTTTCTGTAAAGTAAAAAAATAAGTCACTGAAATTCAGTGACTTATTATTAATTCCGTAGGGCTGGAGGTTTTATCGAATGATATTACACACTAATCATGAGATAGTATAAACTAATGATATCATTTTTAAAATTAGTATTTGAAAATTTTGATATGTACTAGAAATTTAGCAATTTTGCAGGCCAATTGAGTTTTCATAACCAATATGCTATTTATTTAATGTGTTTTGGGCCATTATGTTGACAAAAATGCGAAAATATTATCATTTTGCTTTTACTATACTGATGATTATGGGCCTGCTAGCCTCGTGCTCGCAGGACGAGAAAAAATACCGAATCGGGGTGTCGCAGTGTTCTGACGACATTTGGCGCGACAAGCAGAATTCTGAATTGCAGATCGGCGCCTATTTCCATGACAATGTGGAGTTGCGGTTTGCCGCGGCATATGATAGTGACGAGCGCCAAATCCAGCAGATTGACAGCCTTGTCGGCACTGGCATTGATCTGCTGATTGTGGCGCCCAACCAAGTTTCGACGATTTCGCCGGCCATCGATAGGGCCTATGACAAGGGTATCCCGGTGATCGTGTTTGAGCGCAAGACCAACACCAAGAAATACACGGCCTATATGGGTGCCGATAACTATGAGATGGGGCACCTGATGGGCGAATATGTCGCCACAAGGCTAAATGAGCGTGGCCGCATCATCGAGGTGATGGGCTTGAAGGGGTCTTCGCCCGCGATAGAGCGCCACAACGGCTTCAGGGAGGCCATCGCCCAGCATCCAGGTATCCAAGTGGTGGCCACCCTGCAGGGCGACTGGACCGAACCGACGGCCTACAATATGGTCAAACAATGGCTCGACAAAAACAAGGATGCTGGGAAGATTGACCTGGTCTTCGGCATGAACGACCGCACAGCAATGGGCGCCCGCAAGGCGTTTGAAGAGGCAGGCGGAATATTGCCACTGTTCTGTGGCATTGACGGTTTGCCTGGCGAGAATGGCGGCATCAGGCTGGTGCAGGACTCACTGCTGGACGCATCCTACATCTATCCCACCCACGGCGACCAGTTGCTGCAGCTGGCAGTGGATATCCTTGAGGGGAAGCCCTACGAAAAGGAGACCAAGCTGATGTCGGCGCTAGTCACCCAAGACAATGCCCGCGTGCTGTTGATGGAGAGCGAGGAAATCATGCGCCAATCAAGCAACCTCGAGCAACTGCATGAAAAGGCCAGCCAATACCTCGACCAATTGGGAAACCAACGCACACTCATCTTTGTTGCCCTAGCCGCGATACTGCTGTTGCTGGCACTGCTGGCCGGTATCTACATGTATTACCTGCAACGGGCCCGTATCCAGGACGAGCGAACTAAAATGGAACGTGAGCAGCTGGACTTCTACACCCAAGTGAGCCACGAGCTGCGCACGCCGCTGTCGCTTATCCAAGGTCCACTGGACCAATTATTAAGGACCAATGACTTCCGTGGTGCGAGCGATGAAGCGCGTGAGCTCTTCAGCATTGTTCGTCGCAATACCCATCACCTCACAGGTATCATCAACAAAATGTTGGATGCCCAGATGGGGACTCCCATCCAAGAGATGACGAGTGCACAGGTGGATGCCATCACCGTGTCACAACCCATTGCGGCTCCCGCTGAAGTTCCCGATCAGGACGAGGATGCTCCCACAGTGCTTATTGTTGATGACAATGCCGACATACGCACCTACCTGCGGTCCATCCTGCAAGGGCAATACAGGCTGCTGGAAGCCGAGGACGGCCAGCGCGGCCTGGAACTCGCCCGCGAACAGGTGCCCGACCTGATTGTGTCGGACGTGATGATGCCCGTGATGAACGGTCTGGAGTTCTGCCAACAGGTGAAAAAAGACGGCATCTCCAGCCATATCCCCGTCATCCTGCTCACAGCCAGGGCACTGGAAAAACATCAAATCGAAGGCTATGAAAGCGGAGCCGACGCCTATATCACAAAACCCTTCTCACCTGAACTGCTGCTGGCTCGAATTGATAACCTGTTGCAAAGCCGCCACCAACTCAAGGACCTATGGGGCATGAAGCCCGCAACAGAGACTACCGCCGCTCCATCTGAGGCCACTGCAACTGCCCCGACGCCCACCGAGGATGCCTTTATTTCCAGTTTCAAGAAGATTGTGGAGGAACGCTTATCGAACAGCAACCTGAGCGTCGAGGACCTTGCTGCCAACATGGGATTGAGCCGAGTGCAGCTTTATCGCAAGGTCAAAGCCTTGACAGGCAGCACACCGATTGACCTACTGCGCAAGGCCAGGCTGGCTCAGGCCCAAAAACTGCTTCAAGAGTCCACGCTCTCGGTCAGCGAGGTGGCCTATCAGGTGGGCTTTGCCTCACCGTCCTACTTCACCAAATGCTACAAAGACGAATTCGGCATCGTGCCCGGCGAGGCGCGTAAGCCTAACTAAAACGAAACACAAACTACGAATTTCACGAATTAAACTAATTGGGCATCCGCCTTCTTATTCTTTCAAATTTCACGAATAGCAGGCGCCTGCTTTTTCAAACAGCTTGAACAAACAATAAACAACAACTCAAACAACTTTCTAAGGCGGTCTTATTTTGTTGTTTGGGTTGTTGTTTTGTTGTTCTTATTGTTTGAAACAACTTAGCGACTTTGCGCCTTAGCGTGGAGCCGTACGAGTGCAGACGCTTGTAAAAATCGTTCATTGAATAACAGAAATGATACATTGCAACAAATTTGCAAGCAGAAGAACGAAAACTGATAGCCCCCCTTGTTTCAATAAGTTAACTTTGCCCAAATTCACAAAACCAACCTTTTATATTAACTAAAACCAACAGAACAATGAACGTACTGAAAAGATTTCTACTCAGCTTCATGCTCATGTTGACGTGTACAATTCTGTATGCGCAAACAGAAATCACAGGCACCGTCGTTGACGAGACAGGAGAAACCGTCATCGGCGCCACTGTGATTGAGAAAGGTACCACAAATGGTACAGTGACCGACTTTGACGGCGTCTTCACCCTCAAGGTCAATCCCGGAGTAACCCTCGTATTCTCCTATGTGGGTTACCTCAATGTTGAAATGCCGGCCAGCAATGGCATGGTCGTTACGATGAAAGAGGATGCACTTGCCCTCAACGAGATTGTCGTGACGGGTTACACCACTCAGCGCAAAGCTGACTTGACCGGTGCCGTGAGTGTAGTTAGCGTGACCGACCTGGTCAAGCAAAACGAGAACAACCCCATCAAGGCGATGCAAGGTCGCGTGCCTGGCATGAACATCTCGGCCGATGGTAACCCCTCGGGTGCAGCCACTGTGCGCATCCGTGGTACAGGTACCCTCAACAACAACGACCCGCTGTACATCATCGACGGTGTTCCCACCAAGGCTGGTATGCACGAGCTTAATGGTAATGACATCGAGAGCATCCAGGTGTTGAAGGATGCCGCCTCGGCTTCTATCTATGGTAGCCGTGCTGCTAATGGTGTCATCATCATCACCACTAAGGGCGGCAAGGACGGCAAAGTGAAGATCGACTTCGATGCCAGCCTGTCAGTCCAGACCTATGCCCACAAGATGAAAGTGCTGAACGCTAAGGAGTTTGGCCAAACGATGTGGCAGGGTTTTGTGAACGATGGCTTGAACCCCAACCTGAATGGCCTGGGTTACCACTATGACTGGAGTTACGATGCTAATGGTGTCCCCAAGCTCAACAACATCACCATGAACAAGTTCTTGGATCCCGCAGGTATTACTCCCGCAGCCGACACCGACTGGTTTAAGGAGACTACCCGCACGGGCCTGATTCAGCAGTATAACGTTTCGCTGAGCCAGGGTACCGAGAATGGTACTTCATTTTTCTCGCTGGGCTACTACAAGAACGACGGTATCATCAAGAAGTCGGACTTCCAGCGCATTTCGGCCCGTATGAACTCGACCTACAAGCTGTTGCCCATCGGCGACCGCAAGATCGTGACCGTGGGTGAGCACTTCACTGTAAACCGCACCAACGAGCTTCAGGCTCCTGGCGGTTTCCTGGAGAATGTGCTGCAGTTTAACCCCTCACTGCCCGTTTACACGACCGATGGCCAATATGCTGGTCCCGTCGGCGGTTATCCTGACCGTGAGAACCCTGTAGCCCGTCTTGACCGCAACAGCGACAACCGCTACACCTACTGGCGCATGTTTGGTGATGCCTTCATCAACATCAACCCCATTCAGGACCTGAACCTGAAGACGACCTTCGGTATCGACTATGCACAGAAACAGCAGCGCATCTTCACCTATCCCATTACCGAGGGCACCGTGGCCAATCCGACCAATGCCGTTGAGGCCAAGCAGGAGCACTGGACCAAGTGGATGTGGAATGCCATCGCTACCTATAACCTGGAGCGCGGCAACCACCGTGGTGACATCCTGGTCGGTACCGAGCTCAACCGCGAGGACGACTCCTGGCTGAGTGGTAAGGCATACGACTTTGCTGTCCTCAATCCCGACTATATGTGGCCCAATGCTGCAGTTGGCGAGGCAGAGGCTTACGGTTCTGGCGAAGGTTACACCCTGGTGTCGTTCTTCGGCAAATTGAATTACACCTACGCTGACCGCTACTTGGCCAGCTTGACTATGCGTTACGACGGTTCAAGCCGTTTCGGCCGCAATAACCGCTACGGTACCTTCCCCTCGGTCAGCCTTGGTTGGCGCATCAGCGAGGAACCCTTCATGAAGCGCATGGAGTGGCTCGACAACCTCAAACTTCGTGCATCATGGGGTCAGACTGGTAACCAGGAGATTTCCAACATTGCCCGCTACACCATCTTTGAGAGCAACTATGGCGAGGCCGGTTTCGGTGGCCAGAGCTACGGTACCAGCTATGATATCGCCGGTACCAATGGCGGCCAGACGCTCCCCAGCGGTTTCAAGCGCAATCAGTTGGGCAACGATAACCTCAAGTGGGAAACCACGACCCAAACCAACGTCGGTTTCGACTTCGGTATGCTGCGCAACGCGCTCTACGGTTCATTTGAGTGGTACTACAAGAAGACCACCGACATTTTGGTTTACATGCCCGGCATCGGTGTGATGGGTGAGGGTAGCAGCCAGTGGATCAACGCTGGTGAGATGACCAATAAGGGTATCGAGCTGAACGTGGGTTACCGCGGCAGCGTGGGCGATTTCCAGTATGATATCGCCGGCAACATCGGTACCTATCGCAACAAGGTGACCAAACTCCCCGAGACTCTGGCAGCTGCCGGCACCTTCGGCGGTAATGGCGTTGAGAGCGTTGTGGGCCATCCCATGGGTGCCCAGGTGGGCTATGTATATGACGGCATCTTCAAGAGCCAGGACGAGATTGCCAACCATGCCGCACAGAACGGCGCTGGCCTGGGTCGCATCCGCTGGAAAGACCTGAACGAGGACGGTGTCATTAACGAGAAGGACCAGAAGTGGATTTATTCACCGGTTCCCGACTTCACATGGGGTCTTAACATATATCTTGAATACAAGAACCTGGACTTCACCATGTTCTGGCAGGGCGTGCAGGGCGTTGACGTCATCAGTGACCTGAAGCGCGAGACTGACCTGTGGGCCGGTTTGAATATCACCAACCTGAACAAGGGTCGTCGCCTGCTCGACGCTTGGACTCCCAATAATCCCAGCTCCAACATTCCTGCTGTCAGCACGATGGACAACAATAACGAGAAGCGCGTGAGCAGCTACTTTGTGGAGAACGGTTCCTTCGCCAAGATGCGTAACATTCAGCTGGGTTACAACTTTGGCAGCAGCGTGTGTGACAAGTTGCACATCGCCCGCCTGCGCATGTATGTATCAGCCCAGAATCTGCTGACCATCAAGAGCAAGTCATTTACTGGTGTGGATCCCGAGAACCCCAACTTCGGCTATCCTATCCCTCTCAATGTCACCTATGGTCTTAATGTTTCATTCTAATAATTCAGGATTCACTATGAAAAAGATATTCAATATATTGTGTGTCGGTCTGGTTTGCTGCAGTGCCACCACTTTATTTACATCATGTGACGATTTTCTCGATGAGCACAAGCCTCAAGCCACCCTCAGTGACGAACAGGTAAAATCGCCCGAGAACGCTGAGGCCATGGCCATCTCGGCCTATGCCATCTTCACTTCTGCCGAGGACATCAACTCATCATTCTCGATGTGGAACTTTGACGTCCGTAGTGATGACGCCTACAAGGGTGGTAACGGTACCAGCGACGGTGACGTTTTCCATCAGCTTGAGATCCAGCAGGGTGTTCTCACCACCAACTGGAACATTAACGACATGTGGGTGAGGTTGTACAACAGCCTGTCACGCGTGAACAGCGCCATCGCCCTGCTCAAGGAGACTGATGACAGCTACGCGATGAAGGGTCAGCGCCTGGCCGAGATGAAGTTCTTGCGTGCCTATGGCCACTTCCTGCTCAAGCGCCTGTACAAGAACATCCCCTTTGTTGTCAACGAGAGCTTGACCTATGAAGAGTATAATGAGTTGTCCAACACCCAGTACACCAACGATGAGGGCTGGCAGCTCATCATCGACGACCTGATGGAGGCTTATAACACTCTGCCTGAGGTTCAGCAGGACAAGGGACGTCCCACCCGCGCTGCCGCTGCCGCATTCCTGGCCAAGGTTTATCTCTACAAGGCCTATCGTCAGGATGACGCCAAGAGCAACCAGGTGACGAGCATCAACCAGGACGACCTGCAAAAGGTGATCGAGTTCACCAATCCCGCCCTGTATGCCAACTATGGTCTGGAGGATGATATCCACAATAACTTCCGTCCCGAGGAAGAATATGAGAACGGTATCGAGAGCATTTGGGCTATCCAGTATTCACGCAACGATGGTTCCACCTATGGTAACCTGAACTGGAGCTACGGCTTGATTCCGCCCAACATCCCCGGTGCTACCGATGGTGGCTGCGACTTCTACAAACCCTCGCAGAACCTGGTGAATGCCTACCGCACCGGTGCCGATGGCCTGCCCATGCTCGACACCTTCAACGAGCATGACTATGACATGGCTGCCGACAATGCCGACCCGCGCCTGTTCCTCACCGTGGGTATGCCTGGCTTGCCCTACATGTTCAACCGCAACTACATGATGGAGGAGACCAGCATCTGGAGCCGCAGCAACGGTCTGTATGGCTACTATGTTTCCCTCAAGCACAATGTTGACCCTGCGCTCATCGGTAGCTACCTCATCAAGGGTTCTTACTGGGCCAGCTCGATGAACCGCATCGTCTTCCGCTATGCCGACGTGCTGTTGATGCGTGCCGAGGCTTATGCCCAGTTGGGTCAGGCCGACCAAGCCATCAATCTCGTGAACCAGCTGCGCTCTCGTGCAACCACCAGCACCCAGATGATTTCCAGTTATCCTAACACCTATGGCGTGAAGATGTACATCAGCAACTATCGCGGCAGCTATTCTAAAGATCAGGCTGTGAAGATAGTGAAGATGGAACGCCGTCTGGAAATGGGTATGGAGAGCGAGCGTTTCTTTGACCTCGTGCGCTGGGGTGACGCCGCCACGGTGCTGAACAAGTACTTCTCGGAGGAAATCGGCCACTGTGCTATCTACAGTGCCGCTCATTTCACCGCCAACAAGGACGAGTACCTGCCCATCCCGTTCAGTCAGATTTCGGCCTCGAACGGCCATTACACACAGAACATTGGCAACTGGTAATCCCAGCAACATAGTTAAATTCCGATGAATAAAATAACAATGATTATGAAAGCTAAGATATTATATATATTCTGTGCGTGTCTTGCCTGCTGCGGACTCGCTCCAATGCTCAGTTCTTGCTCCGATGACAACATCAGTGACCTGGAGTTGGCGGGCAACTGCATGATTGATCAGCTCTCGCTGGACAACTTTGAGGGAATCATCGACTTGCCCTCAAGGTCGATTCTCGTCCGCTTGCCCGAGGTCTATGAGACATCGGCCATGACGGTCACTTCATTGAAGATGTCCGATGGCGCCGTGTGCAACATTAGCCAGGGTGAAACCATCAACATGGACGCCGCCAAGGTGCTGCATGTCAAGAATGGTGACGTCTTTATGGATTGGACGCTCTCAGTCCTCCACGATGAGGCTCGCATCACCAGCTTTGTGATCAACGACATCTACACGGGTAGCATCGATCAGGAGGCCAAGACGATTGTGGTCTATATTCCCGCAACTCTCGACATTACCAACCTGGTGCCCACTATTACTTACAGCGCTAATGCTACGATCACCCCGTCGTCGGGTGTAGCTCAGGACTTCTCTCAGCCCGTGACTTACACGGTGAAGAACAACTCGGCCGAGAGCGTCTATACCGTTAGAGTTATCGCCATCAGCAAGCCCAAGGCTCTCTTCCTGGGTTCCGCTCCCACGATGAGCGAACTTGATCCCGAGGCTCAGACTGCATGCCAGTGGATGCTTGGCAATGTTGAGAGCTCGCTGTATGCTTCGTTTGCTGACCTGCGCGCCGGTACGCTCGACCTGTCTGAGTGCAAGCTCATCTGGTGGCACTGGCACGTTGACGGTGGCGTGGATGGCCATGACAACTTTGTCGCCAAGGCTACCGATGCGATGAACACGCTGAACGAGCTGCGCCAGTTCTACGAGAACGGCGGTGCATTGCTGCTCACCCGCTATGCCGTTAACCTGCCGTCATTCATCGGCACCACTGGTGACGACGAGTGGACGACGCCCAACAACTGTTGGGGTCAAGACGAGGCTTATGCCGAGTTGTGCGGCGGTCCGTGGACTTTCCGCATCTTTGACGGTCAGAATGGCCATGCCCTCTATCAGAATCTCGTAACTGGTGATAACCCCAACGAGGTTTACTGCACCGATGCCGGCTACCACATCACCAACTCCACCGCCCAGTACCACATTGGTACCGATTGGGGTGGCTATGACAACTATGACGTTTGGACCGGCCGCACCGGCGGTAGGGTTCTCGGCGTAGGTGGTGATGGCGCTATCGTGCTTTGGGAGTATCCCGCCCATGACGGCAAGGGTGGCATCATCTGCATCGGTTCTGGCTGCTACGATTGGTATTCCTACACCTTCGAGGCTGGTTATACCGAGAAGTACCACAAGAACATTGAGATTATGACCAAGAATGCTATCAACTATTTAACTCATTAATTGACTCATGAAACAGTACAAGAATATATTCAGCACATTGCTGCTGTGTTGCTTTATGGTCGCTTCGTCGGCATGCAGCGAGGATGATTTCGGCCCCGATCCTTCTAAGGACTGGGACGGCACAACCGCATTCTTCAATTCGGTGGACGAGGCTGGTTTCCAGACCTACTACAACCCGGCTATTGGCCGTTGTGGTGACCCGATGCCTTTCTATGATGCCAAGGCAGGCCACTTCAAGGTGTTGTACCTGCAGGAGTTTGACAACAATGCCGCATTCAACTATCACCCCTTCTGGGGCGTGTCCACCGTTGATGGCGCTACCTATCAGTCACTGGGCGAGGTATTGCCCACTGGCACATCTCCCGACGAGCAGGATGCTGCCCTGGGTACAGGCTGCTGTATCTATAATGATAGGGATGGATTATACTATATCTATTACACGGGACATGACCGTTTTGGCCGCGAGGCCGTAATGAGGGCTACCTCAGCCGATTTCAAGGACTGGTCAAAGGACGCCGTGTGGATGTTGAAGGGTTCGGCCTATGGCTACTCGGATAACGACTTCCGCGACCCGCAGATCTTTGTTGCCGACGATGGTCTTTACCACATGGTCATCTCCAGCAACCTGAAGTTCGCCGAGTTCAAGTCCAGCGACTTGAAGGCGTGGGAACACGTCGGCAACTTCCCCATGATTTGGGACCGCATGTGTGAGTGCCCCGACATCTTCAAGATGGGCAACTACTGGTATCTGGTTTACAGTGAGGGTTATCGTGCCTCATGGAGCCGCAAGGTGAAGTACATGATGGCGCCCACCTTCGAGGCTCTGAAGGCCTGCTTTAACGATCCCGGTGCCAACTGGCCCCGCGATGGTCATGAGGGCGTTCTCGACACCCGCGCTTTCTATGCTGGCAAGACTGCTAGCAACGGCCAGGACCGCTACATCTGGGGTTGGTGCCCCTACCGCACGGGCAACACCATCCACGACAAGAATGTCAACGTGGGTGCTGGTGGCGAGCCCAACTGGTCGGGTGCGCTGGTATGCCACAAGATCATCCAGCATGCCGACGGTACACTCACCCTGGGCGAGGTGCCTGCTATCGCAGCTAAGTTCAACAAGGAGCAGACCGTCAAGGTGATGGCCAGCAATGGTGCCCAAATGAGCGGTGTCAATGGCAAACTCTCGGGTGATGACGCTTATGTGCTGTACAACCGCCTGGGAACCTGCAACCACATCTCATTCACCGTGACCACGTCCAACAACTGGGACCGCTTCGGCATCTCGCTGGTTCGCGGTACCGACAGTGAACGTTATTACACGATGATGGTCAACCCCGAGGATGAGAACCACCGCAAGGTGAACTTTGAGCAGGAGGGTAGCGCCGGTAAGGGCTTTATCGAGGGTATCGATGGCTATTGGTTTGAGCGTCCCGCCGACAACGTTTACCACATTAACATCTACACCGACAATTCGGTCATGGTGATGTACATCAACGATGTCTGCTGCTACACCAACCGCATCTATGGTATCCAGAAGAACTGCTGGAGTATCAACAATTATGGTGGCAATATCACCATCTCTGACCTGAAAGTGTTCCAGTAAACGCTAAACAGCCTTTACTATGATGAACAGACTATTAACTATTCTGGCGGCAGTGCTCGTGGCCTTCTCGGCCACGGCACTGGCCCCCCAGATGTTGAGCGAAAACCACGCCATGCTGCGGGTTGACGCTACGGGCAAGTACCTGTTGCTGCCCGTGCAGGAGAAAGAAGAGTACGCCCATTTGCGCGTCATCGTGGACAACGAGCAGATGCATAATCTCAACGTGAGGCTTGCGGTGGACAAGGTGGACTACTATGTGCCACTGGACATCCAGCGCTTCGGTAACAAGAAGGTGCTGTTGGACATATCATTCCATGGCGACCGTCGCACAACGGGTGCCGTCAAGGACTTTGTCTGCTGGCGCGAGATGCGGGTGACCGACACATTTGACGACAGCAATCGCGAGCGTTTCCGTCCCGCCTATCACCACACGCCCGCCTATGGCTGGATGAACGACCCCAACGGTATGTTCTATAAGGATGGTGTTTGGCACCTGTATTATCAGTTCAACCCCTATGGCTCTCAATGGGAGAACATGACGTGGGGCCACTCGACCTCGACCGACCTGATCCACTGGACCCATCAGCCTATCGCTATCGAGCCTGATGCCCTGGGTACCATCTTCTCGGGTTCCTGTGTGACCGACGGCAACGACGTGGTGGCTATCTACACCAGCGCCGGACAGAACCAGACGCAGTCGATTGCCATTTCGCACGACAACGGCCTGACGTTCGACAAATATGAGGGCAACCCCGTCTTGACGAGCGATGTGCCCGACTTCCGCGACCCGAATCCTTTCTGGAACAGTGAAATCAACGCTTGGAACCTGATTCTCGCCGCAGGTCAGGAGATGAACATCTACAGTTCTAAGGACCTGAAGGAGTGGAAATATGAGAGTTCCTTCGGCAAGGAATACGGTAACCACGGCGGTGTGTGGGAGTGCCCCGATCTGATGAAGATCGACGGCAAGTGGGTACTCATCTGCAACATCAACCCCGGTGGTCCATTCGGCGGCTCAGCTACTCAGTACTTCGTGGGCGACTTCGACGGCCACAAGTTCACCTGTGAGTCGATGCCCAAGGTCACCAAGTGGATGGATTACGGCAAGGACCACTATGCCACGGTATCGTTCTACAACGCACCCGCTGGCCGTCATGTGGTAATCGCGTGGATGTCCAACTGGCAGTATGCAAACCAGGTGCCCACCCGCCAGTTCCGCAGCGCCAACTCGATTCCCCGCGACCTGGGTCTGTTCACCGACGGTGAGGAGTCCTACGTCAGCGTGAAGCCTTCGCCCGAGATGCTCGCAGCACGCGGTGCCAAGGTGAAAAAGCCGACCGAGACCTGCGAAATCGTCGTGGACGTGAAAAATTCGATGGAGTTGACCCTGTCCAACGCCAATGGCGAGCAGGTGGTGATGAAATATGATGCTGCAAAGCAGACCTTTGCGATGGACCGCACCGCCAGCGGTGACGCCTCTTTCAGCGAGGCCTTCCCTGTTGAGACTGTCGCTCCCACCCATGGCACCATCAAGCAACTGCGCATCTTCATCGACCGTTGCAGCATCGAGGCCTTTGACGCTGACGGCAAGATGGCGATGACTAACCTCGTGTTCCCCACCGCTCCTTACACCAACCTCAAGGTCAAGGGCGGCAAGGCCACGATTTACCAAATCAACTATTAGCCGAATATAAACGACTTAAAACTAAATAAAATGGCAAAGACTAATAAAATCGCGATCATCTCGGTCATGCTGTGCTTCTTTTGCATGGGCTTCGTTGACCTCGTGGGTATCGCCTCCAACTATGTGAAAGAAGACCTCCAGCTCTCGGACTCGGTGGCTAACATCTTCCCCTCGCTGGTATTCTTCTGGTTCCTCATCTTCAGCGTACCCACTGGCATGCTGATGAACAAGATCGGTCGCAAGAAGACGGTGCTACTGTCGCTTGTAGTGACCATTCTCTCACTGCTGATTCCTTTGTTCGGCAACAGCTTCGCTGTGATGCTCATCGCCTTCTCGCTGCTGGGTATCGGTAACGCGCTGATGCAAACCTCGCTCAACCCGCTGGTATCGACCGTGATGGGTGGCGGCAACCTGGCATCGACGCTTACCTTCGGCCAGTTCATCAAGGCCATCGCATCGTTCCTGGCTCCTTATCTGGCCATGTGGGGTGCAACTCAGGCGATTCCCAGCCTTGGACTTGACTGGCGCGTGCTGTTCGCCATCTATTTTGTGGTAGGCACCTTCTCGGCTGTCTTGTTAGGAGTGACCCCCATCCATGAAGAGAAAATCGAGGGCAAGCCTTCGACCTTTGTGGAGTGCTTCAAGCTCTTGGGCACGCCCATCGTGCTGCTCTCGTTCCTGGGCATCATGTGCCACGTGGGTATCGACGTGGGCACCAACACCACCGCTCCCAAGATCCTCATGGAGCGCCTGGGCATGACCCTGAACGATGCCGCATTTGCCACCTCGCTGTACTTCATCTTCCGTACCATCGGTTGCTTGACCGGCTCGTTCTTCCTGCGTGTGCTCAAGATGAGAACGTTCTTCATCATCAGTGTCATCATGATGGCGCTGTCGATGTGCGGCCTGTTCTTCGGCCACGAGCAGTGGATCCTCTATACTGCTATAGCCTTGGTTGGTTATGGTAACTCCAACATCTTCTCGATGTGCTTTGCCACGGCGCTTGAGTCGATGCCCAAGAAGCAGAACGAGGTGTCGGGCCTGATGATCATGGGTCTATTCGGCGGCACGATCTTCCCCTTACTCATGGGCTTCGCTAGCGACGCTGTGGGCCAGGCTGGTGCCGTGGCAGTGATGGCCATCGGTGTTATCTACCTGTTCACCTACATCAAGCAGCTCAAGGCCACTAACCCTTAACCTGTAACCTTTAACCGTAAATAAAATGGAAAAACGTTATGTAGTGGGCCTGGGCGAGGCCCTGTGGGACGTCCTCCCCGAAGGTAAGAAACTGGGCGGTGCTCCCGCCAACTTCGCCTATCATGCCGGGCAGTTCCTGGGTAGTGACAACTCCATCGCCATCAGTGCGCTGGGCGAGGACAAGCTCGCCGAGGAGACCATCGAGGCTCTGGAAGAGCACGGACTCAAGTACCTCATGCCGCGTGTGCCTTATCCCACCGGCACCGTGCAGGTAACGCTCAACGAGGAGGGAATCCCCACCTATGACATCAAGGAGAACGTGGCTTGGGACAACATCCCCTTCACGCCCGAGATTGAGGAAATTGCTGCCAACTGCCGCGCCGTGTGCTACGGTTCGCTGGCTCAGCGCAACGTCGTGTCGCGCGAGAACATCCACCGTTTCCTCGACGCCACTCCCGCCGACTGCATGAAGATTTTTGACATCAACCTGCGTCAGCAGTTCTACAACAAAGAGATCATCCAGCAGTCGATGCGCCGTTGCAACATCCTCAAGATCAACGATGAGGAACTGGTGACCATCGGTCGTATGTTCGGCTATCCCGGTCTTGACATCGAGAACAAGTGCTGGCTGATCCTGGGCAAGTACGACCTCGACATGCTCGTGCTCACCTGCGGCACCAACGGCTCATACGTCTTCACGCGTGGCCAGATGTCGTTCCAGGAGACTCCCAAGGTAGAGGTGGCCGATACCGTCGGCGCCGGTGACTCGTTCACGGGCTCCTTCTGCGCTGCCATCCTCAACGGTAAGCCCGTCACCGAGGCCCACGAGTTGGCAGTCAAGGTCAGCGCCTACGTCTGCACCCAGAACGGCGCCATGCCCACATTACCTGACTGTTTCAAGAAATAGCTTCTATAGCCTTACCACAGGCACTTGAATCGGGGGGTATATGCCTCCCGATTTTTACATTCACATATTGTCAACGAGGTGAATGATGTATTAGGGTAGATAATGATAGGGTTTGACCTCTCGTTCCACCTCTCACCAAAAACAGTGGGTTCAAGAGCACTGATTATCAAAATAAAAACAAGCCGCTGAAAATCAGCGACTTATTTTCGATTTTGTGGAGCTGGAGGTTTTATCGATTGATATTACACACTAATCACATACTGATAGTGTTATAGTATAAACTAATGAAAATATTTGGTTATCAGTAGATTACAAATCAATGATTAATTTGTCGTATCGCACGAATAGTATGTTATATCCCAAAAGGGGGGAATACAAATCGGCCCGATTCCCCCCTTTGGTCCATTTAACCGATACTGGAGAAACGAAACAGAAAACCTTGAACTGAGGTTGGGAGAAATCAAGCTTAAATGCTGTTTGTAACATTTTCATTCAGTGAATGTTACATCAAGATTCTATTTCCGTATGTGAATAGTAATTAAAAAGTATATCACGAAAAAATCGAAAAGCGTACCTTCCGGATCAGGCTGTATGCGAAATTTCAACTTTTTATTATTTTTTTTTGTTTTTATTTGCAAAAACGCTATCTTTGTGCTTTCAAATCTTAACATTAGAATAGTATGAACCGAGTAATTATTGCGACCTCAAAGCTCAATAAAGAAATCTGGACTAACATTTACAGATTCATTTGCGGCATCAGAGAAGAAAAGGAGTCAAAGTATGAAGCATTTGAAGCGCTGAAAAAAGAAACTGAAATGAGGGTGACGTCATATTATCTTGATAGGGATGTATATTCTCTTTACGGTGAGGTGATTAACACAGAGAAACTCACGTCGATTACTAAGGACACATGTGTCAGCATCATATATAAAAAAACAGATGACAGTGAAGATTTTATTGAGTTGATTCCATTTATATTGCTCCAAAAAGAGTTTCAGGGATCCGTTTCAATGGGTATTGATGTTGAAGGAATAAATAAATTAGAGAAACAAAATAAGTATTATTTTAAATGCAGCAATTTTTTCTTTTTGCATGATAAAGTTAAGCCCAAATGTGGTGAAAGAGATTTATATTTTATAGGTATAAATATTAATGAAAAGGATGGAATTACTAACAAAGTTAAAAATACTTACCATAAAGTACATTCTCTTGCAGGAAAGGCAGAGTTAACAGATTATACTGGAGATTCGAATCGAAGGTTTCTCCCTTTGATTCATATCTCTATGGATAATTTTCAACCAATTTTTGGGATTTCCCATCCTAAGAATCCTAAAAGTAAGAATTGTGAAGAAACAGAAAAGGATTATAATCTCAGGCAAGCAGATGGTGCTGGAATAGAAAGAGATAAAAAGATTGAAGAGGAGCTCTCTTTTATTAGAGGTTCAATAAAAAAGATTAATTCTGAATTTACAAGAAAGAAAAAATATTCGCAGGTTAGAGCAGATCTTTCTTCTATCTTCAATAGCTCAAATTCATTATTTGGACAATGGATTGAAGGTGGATATTTTTACTCTTTCATTGAAGATGGGCACTCCGATATAAAGCCTAATGAGATTCAGGGCATTAGGAATACTTTACAAATATATAAAAACAGTATATTTGAAATTGTTCAAAATATTATGTTCCATGGTGGTAAAGATGGAATTCTTTATTGCGAGTTTGTAAAAAAGTCCAATATTTCGAAGAGCAATTCTGAATTCATACCAGGTTTTGAAAAGTATGAAGATGATAATCGTTTTCTGAGAATTGGAATCTTTGACTTTAGTAATAGGGGTATTGTTGATACTTACAATAAAGGTAAGGGTGATAAAGGAGGTCGTTTGTCTCTAAAAGATTTCTTTGATCCTAATAGTATTGAAGCAACAGGTATGTCTCATCTTAACATGAGATATGCCGCTCGTTTGGGGATAAAAACATTTGTAAGAAACATCTTTAAGTCTAAAGGTTTTTTTAGTGTTGAAAGTAATCAAGCTCAAAATGATGAAAAGAAAAAAAAACGTCTGTTTTCTTTTGTAAAAGAAGACAAGATTGAGCTCAGCGAAGAAAATATTGTTGTTTTTGCAAATGGAACTCATTATGAAATAATACTTCCTGTAGTAGCTACTGAAACGACAATTAGTAGATCATTCCCTTTCCAAAGAGAATCGTTCTTTTCCTTAGATCTTAAGGGTTATTTGCAAAAGGATGGTACTGATTTGATTATTCAAGATATTCAACTTAATGAAAATTTAATTAACAAGATTGCTTATAGCGAAAACAAAGAAGATCAAATAGCAAGTATCGAAAAGCTTGGGAATGAAATAATTGATATGTCTTCCAATAAAAGGGAGATTGCAATTAATTTGAGTAATCGTGATTATGACTCAAATACGATCTTTAAACTATTAGCTTATTTACAATTGAAAGATAATAATGGCTTTAAGACAATCATATTGATTAATTCAAAAAATAGTCTTGTTGATAATATATGTGAGTTTGTTAAGTATACATTAATTGATCGAGGCGAAACAATATGGGATGATGATTCTGCAATCATTTTTGTTACAGATAATCTGCGTGTCCAAATACTTAACGGAAGCACAACAGGAGATCTTTTCTCTATAAATCACGAATGTCATAAGTATTACTCATATGAAAGTAATTATTTTGATTATGATAAAAAACCATATGATCAAGGTTCGGATTTAGCTCAGAAGTTCTCTGATTTCATTTTCCCATATGAATTTAGAGTGCGTCGTTCTGATGCGGTGGACAAACCTCCTTATTTTATGGATGCATTAAAAGCAATGTTTAGACGTAAAATCTTGTCCGACAAACCTGGTTATCTTGTTAATCACGAAAACACCTACATTGGTAACAAGATAATAGTAAAAAACTACTATGAGGCAGACACGATGTTTCAGAATAGTTTTTTTACAGAGAGACTCGCGTATTTGATTTCACTTAAGATTCAAAAGGAATTATCTGCCCAACAGAAGACAAAAGAATTGGTATTGATCGGTTATAAGTATTATTCGGAATTTTTACTGAAGGCTATAAAAAAATTGCTCACGTCTAAAGACCTCAATCAAGATAATATTCATTTGGTTATTGCGAATGATGAAAAAGATGCTTTGAAAGTAGATGATATTGACTTCATTTTTGATAGGAGAAGGAATCAAGAAGGGAAGTCGGTACAAGATGTTATTCTTGAATCTCCGGATAATTTTCATTTTATTACAATCGTTCCCATAGGTTCCACATTATCAACAAACGACAAAATCATTGCCTTTTTCAAACTATGGTTTAATAAAGAGAAAGATAATTCAAGTAAAGCTGCAGCAGTTCAAGGTAATTTGGATAATAAGCTTTTTATATTTAATCATTGTGTCGTCGTTGTTCGTGACATGCTACGCGTAAATCCGACTGAGTTAGAGCGAAGTTTTAAATGGAAGAGTATTGATGCAGCACAAGAATTCATTGAGACAAGATTTGAAAATGCTCAAAAAATTCATTTTACTATTCAGATTGCAGGTGACAGCCTTTATCATAATTGGATTAGTCGATTCAATCTGGATCCTTCATTTCCCTCAAATTGGCAAGAAGAGAAGTATGTTAATTTCACATTGCATTCATCCACAAATTCACAAAATATTATGGGCTTTCCTTTAGTAAGTATTACTGATGAAGACACATACGATTTAGAGCTAAAACGGTTGTTTGCTTTTAAAGACTATACGTATAAAGGGCATATTGGCGCACACCACACTCATCATAAATACTATATTGACACAGAATCATTTGCAAAAAAAAATATTGAAGAATTGAATAAGTGGCTTGCCGAACTCAAACAGAAGGAGATCTTTAAATCAAATGTCCTAAATGTTATTATAACACCAAACTCTGAAAGCGATAGTGATTTTATCTATGCTATAAACAAAACGCTCTTTGACAGTAATGCACTCGTATTGTTCTTAGATGTGCATAACCAACATGGAAATATCATGTATAAATATTCTTTTCTAAAGGATCTAAAAAAAGTCCATTTTCATTATGTTGATCAGATGTTACTTACAGGAAGAAGCTTTTATAAGACTAAAAGTCATTTATTTGCTATCTTAAATCAAGAAAATCAAACTATCGAAGAAAACATTCAGCAGAAAGAGAATGATCATGAAACAAATAAAGACAGTAGTAAAAAAGAAAGAGAGGTTTGGAGATTTTCTTCAATCATAGCAATCATGAATCGACTCCCTTACGCTATAACAAATGAAATCAAGTATGAAGTGAATGATCATTTGTTTGTATACGCGGATTTATTTTATCCAGCAACGAAAGATTCCGGGCAAGAATGTGAATTATGTGAATTGAAAAAATATTATGAAAAACTTAAAGAAAGGACCGTTCTGGAGAGTTGTTCAAGAGTGATTAGAGGAAATATTATCCGATTAGAAGAAAAATCATTTAAACCATCAATGAGATTGATAAGGGATAATGATATAATTCGTCAAAATCAAGAATTTGTATTGTTGAATCAGAAATCAAATCATAATAAAAGAGGCAATTTCATCCGATTATTGCTTACTCATGAATTTTACTATAGAATATCACAAATAGAACGTAAGAATTCCAGTGGGTCGAATTCATATAATGAAAGGGTTAAAAAGATAAAGCATGAGCTTGATGGTATTTATCAACAGATTGGTGGTCATGATAACAGAAAAGATAATGAGAAGAATGTTGAAATAGATTCAAAGATAATCTCATACATTGATTCTGATGAATTGTTTGGCTGTCAGTTTTCTGGACTTCCAAAAATACTTAAGGATTATTACAATAAGAAATTAGGGATTGATCTTAAAATATCATTTTTAAAAGTGATCTCGTCTCCTCCTCTCTCAAAATATATTTTTATGCGTAAATATGCTCATGAGAAATTACTCTCAGAGCTTAACGAAATCCTACCTTCAAAAGATGTCATCGAGGTAACAAAACATACGTTAGATGATTTGCGGATGGTCAAAGCAATTCTTAAATCCTTATCATTACTCAAGTCAAATGCACTAGTAAGAAAAGATGTTATTATAGGTGTGTGGCATTTATTGGATTCAATAGTAAATGATGTAGACCATAATACTGGTATAGGTCTCGAATATGTATATAAAGAAGAAAGAAACATTCTTAATAAGAAAAATTATGAAGTAACAGAATTGAGAAATATAGAAAAGAGACTCAATGATTTGTCTAATGGTATAGATAAGAAAGTGTCTCCAATGCTAACTATTGATTTTGAAAAACCTATGATAGAAGAACAAATTAAAGAACAAAGAAAAGTTCATGAAGATGTGTTGTGCAGGTTAGAGAAAGATGAGATATTATTGAGAGACATTAAGGCTAGTATTGAAAGCGACAAAAAGAATTCAAATGACATTATTGAAGACTTTAGTAGAGATTTTCAATTTTTTATAAAGAATGCTATAATTGAAGATGAAGCAAAAGCTACGTATTTGGGAGAACTTTTAAGAACAGGTGAAGAAATGAAAATCGACTCAGTAGAAACTATTAACGCAATGAGCTCTAATGAACCTTACGAAATACAAATTAGTAAGACGAAGCTATCAATAAGAAGGCTGCATATGGTTAATAATATCTTCAATCATAATTTCAACAATAGTGATGTTAAAGAAGCATACGTTGATTTCCTTGTGCTGGTTTTTTATGACAACACAACTATTATACGAAAAACATTAGAGGATTTTGCTAGGGAATTAAACAAAAACAGAGAAATCCACAACTGCTTCATACATAATGGTAAATTACGAGAGATTCAAGATTTCAAAAATGATATTAAAAACATTAGAAAGCGATTTCGCAGAATAATAAACAAAGAGTATTACTATACTTCCTTTAAACCTTATCTTAATAACGGAGACAGAATAAACTTTCTGGAGAAGCTTATATTTGTTACTTATGCTAAGCGTAAGTTGAAGGAAATAATTAATAAAGACCATGAAATTAGTATTGAAAAAGATACAAAAGATTTGATGGAAATATTTGCATCAATTATGGGTGCAGATGCAGCATTCTTCTCTATGTTAGATGGGAAGCAACCGTACCCAATTTCACTATTTGGGAAGATAGGAAATAAAACCAACGAATGGGACTCTGATAACTGGTTCTTAAGTGATAATTATTATACGAATCAAGTTTTTAGCTACAAGATAAAAACTCCATTAATTCCGAAATTTAATATTCATAAAAACTATGATCATTCTATATTTTATGGAGAAGACACCGATTTGAAAGCTAGAACTCTGGGTATATATTTAGTTGCCAATCCGGAAAGCGAAAAGGTAATTGCAGCTATTACGTTTTTATATCATAAGAATAACGTAATCATTAAAGACGAGAATCGTTTTAGAATCAACTTTCAAGAGTCTGGGAGGTTGTTACTTCTTCTAAAGAGTCAAATAAATGAGTATGTCATTAATTTCCTTATCAAGGATAAAATTTCTGACTTGTGGATAGGAGAACAAAAGAGCACTCGAAAATTTGAAAGAATCTACATGCTCTCTGATCATGGTTTTGGGAAATATGAGGTTCAGAATGAACTTGGGTTAGACAAGTTGAAGAAAAATGATTTGGTTACCGTATGGGAGTCTTATTTTATGCATACAAATCAAATTATTACTCATATGTATAGTAATATTTGTAAAAACAACCAGTTGACGTTGGATCTATCTAGCGATGCTGAAATAAAAATCAAAGATATCTTTGACTCAAAATTCAAATATCTTTTAAAGAATGGCTTTAAAAAAAGATGGTATGGACATCTCATAATAATAGACAAATCTGGTAATAATAAAACCCACTTCAACAAACAGATTCTTCGAGCATTTGTGGTTCAATGTATTGATAATGCAATGAGCAAACATATGAGAAATCATGACAAGGAGGTAAAACTGATAATTCGTGGTGACGAAGTGGAGATAAGAAATGATTTCGGAAGTTTAGGACAAGACATAATCACAAATGAAATGAAAGAATTTGAACGCAAAAGGAGAATTTTTGAAGATCTTAGGTGTTATAATTATAATTACAAATATATGACTTTTATATCCATTTTAGGATATTGTAGGAAATATAATTTTATATTTAAACCTAGATTCAATAATCAATATTTTTTAATAACCATTAAACTATAAATAAAATGAAGAAAGCAGAGTATTCAATTTTAGCTATTGATGACGAAGACGATGTAATACAGATACTTAATCAAAATGTATCAGGGTATAAGATTTGTCCATCAACAAAAGGACAGATAAAAAAAATGCAAAATAGACTAACTGTATTAAGTGATATTGTAAAATATGTCTGTGATTTTATCGATGATAATTATACGCGTCTACGTTGCATCGTTTGTGATTTGACTTTGGTTCCAGACAATCGTTATGATGGCACTGCATTGATTGAAGCAATCAGAGAGAACTATCAAGTAGAAGGATATCCATATTATAATCGTTTACTCCCAATAATAGCATATACTCAAAATCGTGATTTTGAGATACTAGCAAAAGCACTTGAAAAAGGTGCTACGGTGGCACTTGTAAAATCCGTTGATATTAAATATTTAAGAGCAGTCATTAATAAACAGATAAAAGATTTCAATATTATTTGTGATGAATTTGTTTTAGCTAATAAATCAAAAGTTTTATCTCAAAATACGTTTAAAGTTAGTTTGACTTTTAATGGAAATGATACACGTGAATTTGTAAGAAGTGTCGCTAATTTATTAGCAATTGAATTTTCTAAAAATAAAGTGTTCTTCGATGAATATCATCAAGAACTGATAATAGGAAAAGGCGCGGATAACAAATTAAAGGATATTTATTGTAGCCAAAGCGATTTCATAGTGCCTTTTTTTTCTGAAAATTATGAAAATGGCACTTGGTCAGGCAATGTAGAATGGTCGTCAATTAAAGAAACACTAGATCAGAAAAAAGATCGACTGATACCCGTCATGTTTAAAATGGTAAATATTGATGGTTTAGACCTTAAAAAAGATATCGTTATATCAGTATCACAAGATCCGCCGAAGCAAAACTTATCTCCTGAAGAAGTAGCTAAAAGAATAATAAATGTAATCAAAAAAAATAAATTAACTTTCAAATAAACTCGGTTCACTTGAACCATTGAGATCTTTGACATTGTTGATATTCTGTTTGTCGAAGAGATTCCTTAATGGGATCATGTCAGTCAGTGATGCGCACTATTTGGAGTGTTTCGTATATGCTGCGCTCAAGCTTCATGTCATGTTGCACGATTGCAATTAGGAAGTACGTGATTATGGCATAGTAGATTTGGAAGTGGACTACATTCTCCGAAGAGCCTCGAACTGCTTGATCTTGAGATGTTGTTTGAGCCATTTGAAGAACAACTCGATGCTTCAACTGTATTTATAGAGTAGCGCGATGGTTAACGCATCGGACTCAAACTCCAAAACAAAACGAGATATGATGAGTGGAGCACAGATCTCCAAGCCATCATTCGATGTCAGAAAAAAATGGGGAATACAACGGGGGAACGAGATGATAAATAGTCATACAAATCGCTGAAAACCAGTGACTTGAAGATGGATTTATTGGAGCCAGGTGCTCCAATAAAACAAAAAAGTAACCATCTGATATTCAGGTGGTTACTTGCGTGGTGGAGCTGGAGGGATTAGCGAATAATATTATACACTAATCATGTGATAGTATAAACTAATGAAAATATTTGGTTATCAGTCAGTTGCAGACTGATGATTAATTTGTCGTATCACACGATTAGTATGTTATATCCCAAAAGGGGGGAATACAAAATAGGGGTTATTCCCCCCTTTCTTGCCGAGTTGAAGGCTGCCATTATTCGATGGGATATCACCCCATCTTGCAATTATCCTTGAGAAATGGAACAGCAAAATAATGATTTAATTCTGATAAAATGTTCCAATCTTGCACATTATTTGCAAATAAACTGTAACTTTGCACATGAAAGTGTGCTGTGATGCCTCGGCATTATCGGTGAAATAGAACAATAGGATATGAGCAAGTACGAGATTCCATTTTTGACAGCCTGCATTCGGGCTTTTGGCCGTCGGTTTGACATGACACGTCAAGCTGCTTTCCGTTATTTGCATGAGCATAAGGGATTGGCGTTCTTGATTGAGTTCTATGACGTGGAACATCTGCAGTCGATGGACGAAACGATAGACGACTTGCTCATCATCTGTCAAAAGAATGGAGGAACCTTGGCATGATGCTTTACCACGGAACAAATGCGGACATTGAGTCAATAGACATTACAAAGGGTTTGCGGTACAAGGATTTTGGCAAGGGCTTCTATTTGACTCCTAATAGGGAAACCGCTTGCCGTATGGCGCTAAAGAGAGCGCGACTCTTCGGTGGAACTGCTACGTTGATTACCTACGAATTAAATGACTCTGCCTTGCAATCAGATTTGAAGGTGAAAGTTTTCCCCGAAAAGGCGAGCGTGGAATGGCTCTTATTCGTGGATGCCAACCGCGACAGGAATAGCCAACAGCCCGTGCATGACTATGATATCGTGGTCGGCCCGATTGCAGATGACGGCGTCGTTTTGCAATTGACCAACTACCGAGAGGGAATCTACTCACCCGAAGAGGCCGCCAGGTTGCTTCAGGACAGATATCTTGACCAGCAGTATTATTTTGGGACTGAAAGGGCTCTTAATTACCTTCATAAAACAAACGTAGAGACGATATGATCCAGCCCACACATCAACAAATAGCAACCTATCTGATTGATTACGCTCTGAGCGAATTGGTTAAATATGTCATGGAGGACACCGGATGCACTATCGAGCAGGCAATGGAGCGTGTGTATAACTCACCCTTGCTTGCGGCATTGCAGGATGAAGAGAATGAACTATATGTCCAAAGTCCAGCCTATCTCTACGAACTGATGAACGGCTATTTCGCCGCAAACTAAGGCTTAAGTAGCACTAAATCCAACTCGTTATGGCTAAGAAAAAGAAAAAGAAACAACAGGCGGGTGCGCAGTATCTCTCGCCTGAACAGTATATGAGGCAGCGCGTGCGCTCACTGGAGTTAGGCAAATGCTACATCTCTGATGATATAGAGGAGTATGGTGAAGGCCATGTCGTTGTCACAAGAAAGCATACGGGTGGACGCATCAGTGTTGCTTTTTACTTGGTGGACATCTTCTGCCTTGGTGTGAAAGACTCGTTCTATTATATCAGACTTGAGGAAGGAGAACTGAATGAGATCCTTGACAATGGTCTGGATTACAAAGAGTGCACTTACGAAGAGGCGCATAACTGGATCTATGGCGCCATCAGCTGGGCTGAGGAAGCCGGCATAGTACCCGACAAGTCGTTTGCCATCACGCAATACATGCTTGAGGAGGACACTGACGAGATTCCACTTATTGAGTATGAATATGGTCGGGAGGGTATGCATTTCTTGGTGGCTAGTGATAATCTTGAAGCAAGCCGATATCTACCTTTACTAGAGGAGAACCTGGGAGAGGGAAACTACAAATTTGTTGTAAAGTCTGATGACATTGACATGGATCCCGAAGATATGATAGAACGGTTGGCACATGCCAGTGAGAGCCCTCTATTTAAGAGCTATGGTTCTAGCACGCAGTACACCTATCAACACCCCGACTATCCGACAACGCTGCAACTAGATGGGCCAGAATGGCTCTATCAGGAGTTGAGGGACACAAGCCATCCTATATATCTGCCAGATGAGGTGACAGACCGTATTCTTGCCTTACCTCACGACACTGTGCGCCATGATTTGGAACAGATAGTGCTCTATCATATGGGGCAGACCTGCGATGGCATCCCCGATGACTATGATTCAGATGGCTATGCTGGAACGTTGTCCCACTGTATCTTCCTTTTGGGAGAGGTGGGAAATGAGGACAGTAGCCTTGATCTCGTTCTTGAAGTGTTGCGACAGTCAAGTGATTTTATCGACTATCATTTTGGTGATTCTGGTGAAGAAGTATTTGTACCCACACTTTATCTGTTAGGTCAGAACAAGTTGGAAAAACTGATGAACTTTGTCAAGGAGGAAGGTCTTGAATCGTTTTGTAAATGCCACATATTCCCCGCTGTTGCCAATATAGCCCTCGTCCATCCTGAACGTCAAGGTGAGGTTGTAGCTTGGTTTCGAGAAGTCATCCAATTTGCAACAAAGGTGTTGCCCAAGACACAATGGTTTGACAGCTGCCTCGCTGGTCTTATGCTTAACAGTATACTTGATATCCAGGCCAATGTATTACTACCTGAGCTTCGCGAGATGTTTGCCACAGGACTTGTTGACCTTGGTGCTTGTGGCGATTTTGCCGAAGTCTCTCGCTTGATAGATGATCCAAATGAAAAAGGCGATCCCAATAGCTGCATCACCGAAATTCACGAGCGCTTTGCCGACATGAAAAGACGTTGGGATCGCTGACTTGTCACAAAAATGCAGTTGGATTAATCAAAAGAGTTCCTAGATAAATTACGTATAACATACTCTCAGATATGCAGCGAGTCAATAAGAGTAGTAGCAACCTCAGGATGGCGGAAAGTGATGATATTGTCATCTTGGTTGTAGAAGCCAAGGGGGTTAACGTTGCCGTGCCATAGACGGGAGCGGTCGATGATGGTGGCTGAGAATGATAGGCTCTCATTAATGATGACTCTTATTCCGTGCGTTGCCAAGTGTTCGGTATGCTCGTTCTTCTCTCTGGTCGCTACTGCAATCTTAATGCCTTTGGGAATTAGGTCAGCAAGTCGTGTAGCGACTAATGAACGGTGGCTAAACTTTACTTTGGGACAAATGATTATGATGGAACTTTTGGCTGAACCAAGAGATGAAATGTAACGAGTTAGGAAATTGGAGCCATTGAAAATCTGGTCTTCTGGTTCTTGAACATCGGCGAATAGGCCATCTGGCATGAGCGAGTATCCGATGGATGCATAGCCTTTAAGTCTGCGTCGATACATAGCTTCACATACAGGAATATTAAAGTCGATATAGTCATAAATGCGCACCTCTTGTTTCCCGACGTGATCGCGATGCAGGCGACCTGCATATTGCGCGATGATGCCTTTCCACGAAACTGGCAGAGCGAGAAACAATGTGTCGAGCCTGGGACAGTCAAATCCCTCGCCGATGTACTTTCCTGTGGCGATGATGACGAGAGGGTCATTGGCTGAGAGTTGATTTAATCGTCCCATTTTCATCCTCTTATCTTTGGTGCTTTCTGAGCCAATGAGTACAATCACATTTGTGCAATGAGGTTTCAGGAGATTAGCAAGTGAATCAACATGTGTTGTTAGGCTAGAAAGAACTAATGGCGTTCGCCCTTCTTTCAATGCTGTGCAAACGTCATCTACAATGAGGCGGTTACGGTATTCATCCTCGGCAAGTTGATGAATGATTTGCATGTAGGGCAAATTCTTGTCAATAACATCGTGGTAATGTGTGAAACGGGGTACAAGCAATCTGCTAAAAGACTGCATTTGCATTTGATGCTTGGCGTCAGCTGTGTATCTAATCGGGCCGCATTGCATGAATATGATGGGCTGATGTCCGTCTTTCCTTATTGGAGTTGCGGTCAGGCCATAGACCCGATGTGCATTTGTTTCTTTCAAAACGTGCTCGAAATTTACCGCAGACACATGATGACACTCATCGACAATCACCATGCCGTATTCCTTGACAAACGGTTTTACTTCTCCATTGGTTATGCAAGACTGGATGAGGGCGATATCAATGATGCCATGCAATGAGTTGCCAGTAGAACTGAGTGTGCCAATAGGGGAGGATTTCTTTGGCCTGCCACGTTTGGGTTTGTTTTCTTCAGGTGTGTATTCGATTGACAGAAACTTGCCTAATTCCTTTTTCCATTGTTCAAGGAGCGCTTTAGTATGCGTCAGAATTAGCGTATTAACTCCGTGTCTTGCAATCAGTCCTATAGCGGCAACAGTCTTGCCAAAAGCCGTTGTAGCTGACAATACGCCATTTGTATTCTCGCTTAATAGTGAAACTGCTTTTGCTTGGTCGCTACGCAACTCTTCAGTGAAAGTGACATGAATGGGTTTCCCATGATTGGTTTTGTCGATGATCTCATAGTTTACCTTATTCTCTTCAAGGAATTGGATGACAGCATCTTCACAACCACGACGTAATGCCAGATAGTCATCAATGATCTC
>JAEEGJ010002187.1_pt1 | contig 123955 bp, 101 predicted proteins | sample 8958761 | NCBI WGS metagenome assembly JAEEGJ01 (sample SAMN16246546, study PRJNA631951) | gut metagenome | biome: gut microbiome; feature: rumen; material: RS-attached | host: Bos | place: Iran: Karaj | collected 2018-10
TGCAGAGTCCTCAAAGCTCTGCCCTTTCACGTTGTTTGCTAGTTGGGCAAATTTTTGCCCAATCTAGCATGTAAAACCTTTTCTTTTCATTTTCTTATAATTTTAATTCTACATGTTGCCACAGCCTTTTCGTGGTCTTATCTGAGCCTTTATGACTATCAACCCTTCCTCCCAGCTCTTGCAATCTCATATCGGCTCATATTATGTTCCAATCGTTATAAATCCGATTGTACTAATAATACTGCAAAGGTATACAAGAATAGCCAAATAATGGCCTTTTTGATGGAAAAAGCACCTTTATACGGTTAAATTTGATTTAAATTACACCTTATTATAATAGAATAACAGAATTATTTCGTACTTTTGCATCAAGTATCGCCGACACGCCGTAAACGGTGTATGCTAAGGCAGATTCTCTGAGTGCAGGGTGGCGATGCGATTTTTGTGGGTAAACAATAACGACATGAGCAGTTATTAGAAGATATAGAAACGTGAGAAATTTCTAAATTTGTTGATACTGATAATTGTGATTGTTCGCGCTTATAGCGTGGACGTCACTTATCATCAACAGGGCAATCTCACGGCCTCTATATCTGGTAAGAGCGGACACGCTTTTATCGTGTATAGAGGTTTTGTGTAGAAAAGCCCAAAGAGTTCCGATAAGTGCTTTTGCCATTAGCTATAAGCGCAAAGAATGTCCAACAAAGACGAGAGTCCTCAACTGATTGACATCAGGGAGGACGACCTGCTGGCATTGTCGGCGGAGGTGCTTGACACACTACTCCGTGACCATACCACAGGCAAAAACATCTTCTGGGCGACGCATGATTATGAGGCGCTCGGCTCAGAGTATGATTACCATTCTGAAATTCTGCCCCATCTGATTACGGGTGAACATGGGATGGTGATTCGTCCTCGTGTTCTCAAATCTAAGGAGGAACAGACGGACAGAGCCAAAGATATGGCAGAGGTGTTTACCCCCTCATGGGTTTGTAATGCTCAGAATAATTTGGTAGACGAGGTGTGGTTTGGGCGCAAGGATGTGTTCAATGTGGAAGATACCACAAATCACAGTTGGAAAGCCAATCCAAACAAAATAGAATTCCCAGACGGAAAGAACTGGAAAGACTATGTTCGTGCCACCCGTATGGAAATGACCTGCGGCGAGGCTCCATATCTGGTAAGCCGGTATGATGCTACTACAGGCAATCCCATTCCCCTGCATGAGCGAATAGGTTTGCTTGATCGCAAGTTAAGAGCCATCAGCGAGAATGTGGATGTCAGCGGCGACTGGTTGGAGTGGGCACAGACCGCCTACAAAAACATCTATGGCTTTGAGTGGCAGGGCGACAACCTGCTATTAGCCCGTGAGGCTCTGCTTTTGACATTTATAGAATACTATCAGGCCAAGTTCGGCAAAGCTCCACTTATCAAGAGTATCAACTACATCGCTTATATCATATCTTGGAATCTCTGGCAGATGGACGGACTGAAAGGTGTCGTGCCTGACTCATGCAGAAATGGTGTGACAGAGAAAATCCAAACCCTCTTTGGCGAAGAAAAACAAGTAGTTCATTGTACTGGCTGTCAGCAAGAAGATATGCGCAGACACAACGGCACCTACTGTTTGATTCGCGACTGGCCTAACGATAAGAAGAAAATACGATTTATTGACCTCATAAAATAAGAACCTATGGCTACATTTGAATCCTCACTAAAATCCAAGCTAATCTATGTGTTCGCCATCAATGACGAACAACATAAAGACTGTCTGAAGATTGGTGAAACTACTATCGATGAGGACGACGGTACCAATCTTTATAATAATGCGGAGTCTCTGAAAGAGGCTGCCCATAAACGCATACGCCAATATACTAAGACGGCAGGCATCGCCTATCAGTTGCTCTATACCGAAATCAGCATCTTTGTGCGTAGTGGCATGATCATGACCTTCAACGATAAGCAAGTTCACAAGGTATTGGAGCGTAGTGGCATCAAACGCAAGGAGTTTGAAGGTGTGACAGGTGCTGACGAATGGTATTGCTGCGACTTGGAAACGGTGAAGAAAGCCATTGCAGCAGTCAAGAAAGGCGAGACGAGTCTTCTTCCTTCCGACGTCACCCAAGGACTGTCGCCTATCATCTTCCGTCCAGAACAGCAGGAAGCCATCGACAAGACCCGTAAGCGCTTCAAAAAGGGCAACCAAATGTTGTGGAATGCCAAGATGCGATTTGGCAAGACTCTTTCTGCCCTTCAGGTCGTGAAGGAAGAGGAGTTTACACGTACCTTAATACTAACGCATCGTCCCGTGGTGGATAAAGGCTGGTTTGAGGATTTTGGCAAGATATTCTACGATAGGAAAGATTATCACTATGGTTCAAGAGGAAACGGAGAAGACTTTTCCGTTTTGGAAAAACTGACAAAATCAGGCGGCAAGTACGTTTATTTTGCTTCCATGCAAGACCTTCGTGGCTCAGAACAAGTAGGTGGCAAGTTCGACAAGAACAACGAGATTTTCAAGACTCCTTGGGACTTCGTTATAGTTGACGAGGCGCACGAAGGAACAAAAACAGAACTTGGACAGAATGTATTGAAGGAACTGATAAAGCCAAATACAAAAGTACTTCAGTTATCTGGCACTCCCTTCAACCTGTTCGACGATTATTCAGAAGAAGAGATATTTACTTGGGACTATGTGATGGAGCAGAAAGCCAAACAGGCTTGGGCAATTGATAATCCTTACGAACCTAACCCCTACGCCTCGCTGCCTTCCATCAACATCTACACCTACGATTTAGGAAATCTGATGTCTGAATATATGGAGGATGAGAAGGCTTTCAACTTCCGCGAGTTCTTCCGCACGAAGGATGATGACACTTTCATACACGACAAGGATGTAGATCGTTTCCTCGAGTTGCTTTGTAAGGAGGACAAGGATAGTTTGTATCCTTATAGCAATGATACCTTCCGTCGTATCTTCCGACATACACTATGGTTAGTGCCAGGTGTAAAGGCGGCTCATGCGCTGAGTGCCAAATTGAAAGTGCATCCTGTATTCGGCATGTTCCAGACAGTTAATGTTGCGGGCAATGGTGACGAGGACGAAGAAAATGCAGAGGCCCTAAAGATGGTGAACAAGGCTATTGGTGAAGACCCGGACGAGACCTATACCATCACCCTGAGTTGTGGTAGATTGACTACGGGTGTCAGCATCAAGCCGTGGACGGCTGTCTTCATGATGGCAGGCTCGTTCAGCACCTCTGCTGCCCAGTATATGCAGACCATCTTCCGCGTGCAGACTCCGTTTACCAATCATGGACGCATGAAGGAACAATGCTATGCCTTTGATTTTGCGCCAGATAGAACCCTTCGCGTTTTGGCTGAGACAGCAAAAGTGTCAGCCAAGGCTGGCAAGCAGACAGAGGAAGACCGCCGCATCTTGGGTGACTTTTTGAATTTCTGCCCCATCATCAGCATTGACGGCAGCCAGATGAAGCCCTACGATGTAAACAAGATGATGAGCCAGTTGAAGAAAGCCCAGATAGAAAAGGTAGTGCAATGCGGTTTCGAAGATGGCGCCCTCTATAATGATGAGTTGCTAAAGTTGACGGATGTAGAGTTACGCGACTTTGATGACTTGAAGAAAACCATTGGCACCACAAAGGCAATGGCTAAGACGGGCGACATCGATGTCAATAACCAAGGCTTCACAAAAGAACAATACGAAGAAAAGGAGAAACTTGAGAAGAAAAAGAAGAAAGACCTAACACCAGAGGAACAGGCAAGGCTCGATGAACTGAAAGCCATGAGCAATCAGCGTAAGAACGCCATCAGCATCCTTCGCGGCATCTCTATTCGTATGCCTCTGTTGATTTATGGCGCAGAGTTGAAGAATGAGGATGAAGAAATCACCATCAACAACTTTGCCTCTTTGATAGATGATCAGTCGTGGGATGAGTTCATGCCCAAGGGCGTTGACAAGGAAAAGTTTGAAAAGTTCAAAAAATACTACGACCCAGATATTTTCCGTGAGGCAGGTAAACGTATTCGTGAGATGGCCCGTGCTGCCGATAAGTTTACCATTGAGGAAAGAATAGAGCGTATCTCTGCCATCTTCAACACCTTCCGTAATCCAGACAAGGAAACGGTTTTAACGCCTTGGCGAGTAGTAAATATGCACATGAGTGATTGCTTGGGTGGCTGGTGCTTCTATGATGAGGAATTCAAACAGCCATTGTCCGTACCTCACTTTGTGAATCAAGGTCAGGTGACCAAAGATGTGTTCCGTCCAGAATCCCATATCTTGGAAATCAACTCTAAGAGCGGTCTCTATCCGTTGTATGTAGCATACAGCATCTATCGCTCTCGCGTTGAAGCAGCAAAAGCCAAATATGGTGAAGTCTCTCACGGCTTTGCTATGAACCTGTGGGATGCCACTATTGAAGAAAACATCCTCGTAGTTTGCAAGACCCCTATGGCAAAGAGCATCACCAAGCGAACCCTTGCCGGATTCCGCAACACAAGAGTTAATGCCCAATATTATCCAAACCTTATAGAAAACATTTCAGAACGCCCAGAGGCTGTTGTCAACACCTTCCGTGATGGCAAGCGTTTCTGGAAGATAAACCAAGATACAAATATGAAGTTAGACGCAATAGTAGGTAATCCGCCGTATCAGGTGATGGATGGGGGTACAGATAGAGGAGCCGTTCCTGTATATCAGCACTTTGTTGAAATTGCCAAGAAGTGCAAACCCAACTATATTTCTATGATTATGCCTGCTCGTTGGTATGCAGGAGGAAGAGGGCTGGATGAGTTCAGAGAAAGTATGCTCTCAGACAAACGAGTACAATATCTGTATGATTTCGAAACCAGTAAAGACTTGTTCCCAACAGTCGACATTGCTGGTGGATTGTGCTATTTCTTATGGCATAAATCGAACGTTACCCCATGTAGGGTCTATAATGTAAATCCATTAGGTTCGTATTGTGCAGAACGCTATCTTGACGAATTCCCTGTATTTGTACGCTCCAATACATCAATTCCGATCTTAAAGAAAGTGACAGAGAAGTCTACAGAGTGTCTCAATGGTCTTGTTCTTTCTATTAATCCGTTTGGATTTAGAACCTATTTCAGAGGAAGAAAAGACAAAAAAGATGGCGACATAAAGATACTTACCAGCGAAGGTTGGGGGTACGTAAGCCGCTCTGAGATAACAAAAGGCATTGTAAACGTAAACAAATACAAGATCATCGTTGGAAGATTTGTCCCAAGTAATGGTGAATTAAACCCAAATCGGTTGTTAGACTGAATTTCAGCCATTTCTAATGGCCGCCATTAGAAAATAGCCTTTGTATTTGGTTGTTATTCAGTTATTTATTAACTTTGCCACGGATTAAGAGCCAATGTTATGATGAAAGACCTGGAGATAGCCTTCACGGCAAAAGAGATAACAGCCTTTGGTGGTGTGTCGCTGCTTTACAAAATGCTTGACAATTGTCACTTCAAAGAAGTCTTGTCATCCGTTGGACTACCTCAACAGGGTTCCAATCGCGGCAAGAGTCCTGAGCAACTGATATACGGTTTGTTCACAGGAGTCTGGTGTGGCGCAAGTTGTTACAATCACCTTGACATTGTGCGTTTCGACCCTACGCTCTGCCATCTGATGGGCTACAAGAAAGGGCCCGACCATCGTGCCTATCAGCGTTATTTCAACAAGTTCTCTCAGGCTATCAACCAGCGTGTGTTTGATTCCTTGTACAGTTGGTTCTTCTCAGAGTTGTGCTTTGACAACTATACACTCGACTTCGACTCAACTGTAATGGAGCGTTGCGGTGAGCAGGAGGGTGCGGCTGTGGGCTACAATCCCAAGCGTCCTGGGCGCAAGTCGCATCATCCACTGCTGGCATTTGTGGCCGATCTCCGCATGATCGCCAACTATTGGCTGCGTCCAGGAAACACATCAGCCTCTACAAACTATCTGGCGTTTCTCGACAACACGCTGGACCGGCTTCAGGGCAAGAAGGTGGGACTGGTGCGCATGGACAGTGGCTTCTTCAGCGGTGAGATATTCGACCGCCTGGAAGAGAAGCGCTTGTCCTATATCGTAGCATGCCGCTTCAATAACTCTATCAAGATACAGCTGGCTTCGCAGGCTAAATGGACGGAGGTGGCAGATGGCATTCATATTGCGGAGAGCACCTATCAGGCACAGGACTGGAAGAAGCCCCGTCGCATCATTATGGTCAGACAGGAAATAGACAAGCGACCCAAGGCCGCAGGCAAGAAGATAAAGAAGATCAAACCCCCTAGGCAGATGGAACTCTTCCCTGACGTAGCCGAACTGGGGAACTACCGCTACAGCTGCTTCATCACTTCGCTGACACTGCCCGCAAAGGCCGTCTACGACCTCTATCGCGGAAGGGCTGACTCTGAGAACAGAATCAAGGAAATCAAGTACGACTTCTCTGCCGACAAATTCTCTTCCCAAGACTTCTGGGCTACCGAAGCCTGTGACTCCTTTATTATCATGGCATACAACTTCATCAGTCTCTTCAGACATGCCATTATCAACTCTAAGAAGAGCCATTTCCTCAAGACTATCAGGTACAAGATACTCAGTATTCCTGCATATCTCGAAAAGAAAGGAGATAAAAATATTTTACGTCTTGTGAGAACCATGAATCAACGGCAGGCATTCCTTGGACTCTGGAGAACAACTGAAAACTTTGACATCACACGAACTAATTGGACCTAACGACCGATTTGGGTTTAAGCAATCTACTGTAGAGGTTCAAGCAATCTACAGACGAGATTCAAGTAGGGTGAAAGTCGGATGGAAAATGCGAAGAGATATCAGTGGGATTGTTTTTCAGAGGAAATTCTTGCATATCATTTGTAGATTCAAAATAAAAATTGTATCTTTTCACGCGAATAAACTAGAAGTGCTTTGCGACAACGTAAGCGCTTATGACCATCGGTTTGTCGCTTTTTGGGGACTATGTCGCAGCCAAACCTATAAAAACTGTAGCAAAAATTTTGTTATTTGTTGATTGTGGTATAACTTTGCAGGCAAAAATACTACTCCAGATACTCTCCGGGCATGCATCTCCGTCCGATGATTGCGTTCTGACGACATCGTGGCATAAAGACATCTAGAGCATCGTCAAGTTGAGTTAATCATTATGCAAGCTGGCATAAGGTCATATCGTATTCATACAAAACAGGGAGGCAAGTCATGTCGGCTTGTCTCCCCATTCTTTTACTCTATTACCTTTTCTACTTCTTATTAATAGCGAGGTCGATAGCAACGGCAACGGATACGGTTGCACCTACCATCGGGTTGTTACCCATACCCAGGAAGCCCATCATCTCTACGTGGGCAGGAACTGAAGAAGAACCTGCAAACTGAGCATCACTGTGCATACGGCCCAGCGTATCGGTCATACCATAGGAAGCGGGACCTGCAGCCATGTTGTCGGGATGCAGGGTACGACCTGTACCACCACCGGAAGCCACTGAGAAGTAAGGCTTGCCAGCGAGCACGCGCTCCTTCTTGTAAGTGCCGGCTACGGGGTGCTGGAAACGGGTGGGGTTGGTAGAGTTACCGGTGATGGATACGTCAACGTTCTCCTTCCACAGGATAGCTACACCCTCACGAACATCGTCGGCACCATAGCACTTTACCTTCAGGCGGTTGGGGTTGTTGCCGTAAGGAACCTCCTTGACAACATTCAGTTCGCCAGTGAAGTAGTCGAACTTGGTCTGTACGTAGGTGAAACCGTTGATACGGCTGATGATCTGGGCAGCGTCCTTGCCAAGACCGTTCAGAATCACGCGAAGGGGCTTCTGGCGAACCTTGTTGGCCATCTCGGCAATCTTGATGGCACCCTCGGCAGCAGCAAAGCTCTCGTGACCTGCCAGGAATGCGAAGCACTCGGTCTCCTCGCGGAGCAGACGGGCAGCCAGGTTGCCGTGTCCGATACCTACTTTACGGTCGTCGGCCACAGAACCGGGGATGCAGAAGCTCTGCAGACCGATGCCAATGGCCTCAGCAGCCTCGGCAGCTGTCTTCACACCCTTCTTGATGGCGATGGCTGCACCACAAACATATGCCCACTTGGCGTTCTCGAAGCAGATGAGCTGCGTATCCTCACACATCTGGTAGGGATCCACACCTGCCTTTTCACAAATCTCGTTGGCCTCTTCTATACTATTGATGCCATTCTCCTTCAGAGCAGCAAGAACCTGGTTGATACGGCGCTCCTGACTCTCAAACTGTACTTTTCTTATCATAGGAATAATCGTTTTTTAATTCTTAATTCTTCAATCTTAATTCTTAACACTCAATTACTCCTTACGTGGGTCAATAGCCTTCACTGCACCCTGCTCCTCGGTTGTGCGACCATAGGAACCGGTGAACTTCTTCATAGCCTCATTGGCGTCCATGCCGTTCTTGATAGCTTCCATCATCTTGCCCAGGTGTACATACTCGTAACCGCATACCTCGTTGTTGGCATCGAGATACTGTTTGGTGATGTAACCCTCGGTCAGTTCCAAGTAACGGGTACCCTTGGCAACAGTGCCATAGAGCGTACCAGTCTGTGAACGAAGACCCTTGCCCAGATCCTCAAGACCGGCGCCGATAGCCAGACCACCCTCAGAGAAGGCACTCTGTGTACGTCCGTAGACAATCTGAAGGAAGAGCTCACGCATGGCGGTGTTGATGGCATCGCAGACCAGGTCGGTGTTCAGAGCCTCAAGGATGGTCTTGCCAGGCAGAATCTCGCTGGCCATAGCAGCTGAGTGAGTCATACCCGTGCAGCCAATGGTCTCGACAAGTGCTTCCTGGATAATGCCGTCCTTCACGTTCAGGCTCAGCTTGCAAGCACCCTGCTGAGGCGCACACCAGCCAATACCATGGGTGTAGCCCGAAATTTCCTTGATTTCCTTCACTGCTACCCATTTTCCCTCCTCGGGGATAGGAGCAGGTCCATGATAAGCGCCCTTGCAAACGCTACACATGTTTTCCACTTCTTTTGAATAAATCATTGATAATAAAACATTTAAATGTTAAACAACTGTTGTTTCCTATTTGCAACCTACAAAATTAATCCTTTTCTTTGAGTATGCCAAGTAAGTGCATGCGCATTTAGAAATAATTAACATCAAAGAGGATGAATAGTAACAAATCAGTCTTTCAGCAATGACTATTTTGGTGACAAAAGTGCTCCACCTAGGAAATCATTCTTACGATGAAATTGCTATCTGGGTTGGCTTTGCACTGTCCTTACCCTGACTGAAGGGACGTTTCTCTTCAAGCAATCTGATGTCGAGATTCAAGCAAGAGAGTGGCACGATTCAAGCAAGAGAGTGGCATGATTCAAACAAGCGAAACGTCCCTCCTTATAATATACTTAGCTGTCTACAACTCGTAGCCTGCATTCACTTGTAAGCCAAAATTAGTGGGTGATTCGTCCCATCTGCTTCGTGTGATACGACTGTCCATAACTCCCTTCACTCCCGCTTCCATGGTGATGGTTAGGAAGAAGTGGTTGTAGCGAGTCATCATGCCTAAGTGGAGCCCACAGTCGAAACGCCGCCCGTTCATCTCATCTCCAAAGGTGGAGGGGTTGTCGCCCACTTGGTAACGATTGTAGATGTAGATACCCTTGGAGGCTGTGGTCTTCCCCCCGATGCCATAGGCAAAATAAGGACCGACAAGGGCACTGATGTTGAAGCGCGTGGCCAACGGCTTACCCGATAGGATCATGTCGATGGGCATCTCTATGTAGTTGGCATCAATGTTGACTATGCGTTCCTTATTATATACCTCGAACCGGCTGCGTGCTCCTTTCTGTGAGTAGAGCAACTGTGGACGAAGCCCCACTAAGCCGTATCTGAACAAAGGAATGATGGCACCGCCTCCGACGTTGAAACTGTTACGTGGGTCTAAACCAGTAAGACGGCTGTAGTTCCAACCTGCTGTAATGAATGGCTTGATGTGTTTTGTGGATTCCTGTGCCTTTGCCTGTAGCATGGTCAGGAAGGCAACCATGAGGATGATATGTCGTAAGTGGTTCATTGGTCAATGGGTTTGAAGTTGTTCCAATAGTCATACATATCGAAAGGAAGTATACGTTCATAGGTGGTTTCAGCGAAGAATACATGACGATCGTCTTCGTATAACTTCTCTACCATCCACATTTTCAAAGGAGTGAGCCTGGAAACCTGCATGTATTTCCATGCTCCGCTGTTCAACATATTGGTGCGTTCATCGTAGGTGTAAGCGAAACGGCGGCGTATGCTGTCAGTACCGTTATAGGTGAACTGTGTCACACTGTCTTCAGAGAAATAGTAGTGGCTGGGAAACAGGCCGCTGGCTTTGTGGTACTCATAGTCATCGGCATAACCTTCCTCGTTGATGATGCGCGTTTCTATGCGCCGCCAACCATAGTCCACCGCTTGATTGGCAAACTGCTCGGCAGGAATTGTGGTCAGATATTCGTACTCTGGCCTGCCATCGTCAGCATGTTCGTAATAGTAGTCGTCGTCTGAGCAGCTTGATGCCAGACCAAGCAATGCAAGCAGACTAAAAAGAAAAAGTTTTCTCATATGCATTTGGATTTGTTTTTCTTTCATAACGTATTTGTTTGCTCATCTTTGCATCAACCCATCAGGGATTAAGTTTCTTTAACCTTTATGTATTTGTAATCGTCGATATAAGGTCAAGAATGGTGATCTTGCCCCGTGTTCCTTTACACCTTGTAGCCAGGCTGTTTCATGTAAACAGGAAAAGGAGGGTAAGCCCGTATGCTTACCCTCCTTTTCCTGCGGTATGTCTGTAGGTCTTACTTGCCGGTCTCAGGAGCCTCGCCGATGAGTTCCATGAACTCGTCGAGCTTCGGTGTGATGATGATCTGTGTACGACGGTTGCGCTGCTTGCCCACCTCGGTAGTGTTGGGCTGGAGGGGATTGTACTCGCCACGTCCACCGGCAGTGAGACGCTTGGGGTCTACGCCATACTGATTCTGCAGGACCTGAACGACGCTGGAGGCACGTAGGCAGGAGAGGTCCCAGTTGTTGCGGATGTTCTCGCGCGAGATGGGCACATTGTCTGTGTTACCCTCGATGAGCACATCGTAGTCCTTGTAGTCCTTGATAATCTTGGCAATCTTCGAGAGCGTCTCGGCGGCGCGGTCGTTGATTTCGTAGGAGCCGCTCTTGTAGAGCATGTTATCGGCCAGTGAGATGTAGACCACTCCCTTGAGCACCTGTACGTCTACCTCCTTCAGCTCTTCTTTCGAGAGTGAGCGCGTGAGGTTGTTGGTGAGTACCATGTTGAGCGAGTCGCTCTTGGACTTCACCTCCACCAGATGGCGAATGTACTGGTTGGACTCGTTGATCTGGTCAACGAGTTTCTCGATGGAGATGTTGTTCTGCGAGGCATTGGTGAGGCTTTTGTCGAGTGATGCCTGCAGGGCCTGATATGCTTTCTTCGACTCAGCCAGTGCACGCTGCTGTGCCTTGAGCTGGTCTTCCAGGCTGGTGATGCGGGCGTTCTTGCCAGCCAGGTCTTCCTTGGCAGCCTGGAGGTTTTCAGTCAGCGACTTATTCTCTGTCTGGCAGTTCACCAGATCTTTCTTGCTGGCGCAGCTGGTCATGATCAGTCCTGCTGCGAGTGCGATCAAAAATACGTTCTTTTTCATTGTTCTGTTCAACTTTTTAATGGTTTGACGGTGCAAATTTACTGATTGGCTGGTAAAAACGAACGTTTGGTGCACCGAATTATGTTTATTTAACCACGTGAGCGGCGGGTTAAACGATTTTTATCAGTAACTTCGCGGCCAAAAAGAACTAAGCGTCCGTAATAACGACAATAAACCGTGAGATTATGATTACCCGAACACGTTTGATCATTTGCTTGTCATTCCTTATCTTCCATCTGTCATTCTGCACTGCTCTTGCCCAGCATGCGGTTACGGGTGTGCCTCATTGGTTGGCCGAGGCCCGCTCTGCAGAAATCAGCAATGTAAGCTATATCCTTCATTTCAACATTCCCGCCAACCGACAGGAGGCGGTCACCGGCACTGCCACCATCCTGTTTGACCTGGACGAGAAGCAGGATGTGATACTCGACTTTCAAGGGAAGCTGGGTGACAAGCGCGTGGTGAACGGTGTGGAGCGTGAGGTGGAATACAGCGATGAGCATATCGTGATACCCAAGAGATTTGCACGGAAGGGAAACAATGTAGTGGAACTGCAGTTCACAAGTCTGGATCAGGCGCTGAACCGCAAGGACGACTATATGTATACGCTCTTTGTGCCTGACCGTGCCCGCAGCGTATTCCCTTGTTTCGACCAGCCTGAGCTGAAGGCCATGTTCACCGTGGAACTAAGTGTTCCCGAGGGATGGAAGACCATAACCAGTTGTACGTCGAAACCCATCAGTACCTATCTGTTCTCATTCGTCTGTGGACGGTTTGAGGAGAAGACTTTCCAGAAGTATGGACTTCCCGTAAGAATACTCTACAGGGAAACCGATCCGAAGAAGGTGCAACAGCTGGAGGGTGTGGCCGACCTGGCGGCTCGCAGCGTGAGCTGGATGGAGACGTGGACAGCCATGGGCTATCCGTTTGATTCCTACGCACTGGTCATCCTGCCCGGCTATCAGTTTGGCGGCATGGAGCACCCGGGTGCCATCCAGTTGAGCGACCGTCGTGTGTTCCTAGGCACGAATCCAACACAGGATGAACTGCTGAGCCGTGTGGAGCTGATAGCCCACGAGACGGCTCACATGTGGTTTGGCGACCTGGTGACCATGAGGTGGTTTGACGATGTGTGGACCAAGGAGGTGTTTGCCAATTTCATGGCATCGAAGATCTCACGGAAGATCATGCCCGATGTGAACCATGATCTGAACTTCCTGAAGACCTACCGGCAACTGGCCGTTTCCACTGACCGTACGGAGGGTACGCACCCTATAGCTCAGCGGCTGGACAACCTGAACCATGCCTCGCTGCTCTATGGCAACATTATCTACGACAAAGCTCCCGTGGTGATGCAGAAACTGGAGGAGCAGGCGGGCGAGGAGCCTTTCCAGAACGGCATTCGCCAGTATCTGCAGACCTATGCCTATGGCAATGCATCGTGGGATGACCTGATACGCCACCTGCGGGCGCATAACCCCAATGCGGGTCTGCAGACGTTCAGCGACATATGGGTGAAGAAGAAGGGTATGCCTATTATCCATACGGAATATCGCAACGGTAAGCTTGTGTTCACACAGCTGGATCCCAACGGACAGGGTGTCTGCTGGCCGCAGAAGTTCGAGGTGATGGTGGGCAGCGACCTGGGAACCAGCCGTGTGTTCCCCGTGCGTATGTCGGCCAGAAAGGCCACAACCGAGATCAGTGTACAAGGAAAGCCCAGCTTCATCATGCCCAATTATTATGGTGAGGGCTACGGGCTCTTTACACTGGACAAAGACTACCTGCACTTGTTGTCGAAGCGGTTGCTCACTACCAAGGAAGAGCTTCCCCGCTATGCATTGGTGCAGACTCTTTACGACAACTATCTGGCTGGCAACCTGAAAGGTTCGTATTTCTCGGAGCTTTACCGAATGATGGAGAAGGAGAGTAGCCCGCTGATCCTCTCTACCGTCAGTGCACACATGCGTCGCATTGCCTTTGACGAGAAGAATGCCAAAGACCGTCAGACGCTGGAACTCTGTATGCTTGACCTCATCGATGTGAACCATTCCCCAGCCTGTCGTCAGGCTATTGTACACCAGCTGATGTACAGTGCTACGGCGCCACAGGCGGTCAATTATCTGTATAACTTGTGGCAGCGTCACCACGACCCGCTGTTCTCGGAGCGCGACTATATTCAGATGGCTTATCATCTGGCCATCATGCGACCCAAGGAGTGGCATAGCATCATCAGCACGCAGCGCAAGCGGCTGAAGGGCGATGACCTCTTGCGGGAGTTTGACTTTGTGAGCCGTGCCTGTACACCCAGCCACGACGAGCAGCAGAAGTTGTTCCAGCAGTTGCTGAGAACAGAGGAACATGAGGCGGAGCCATGGGTGCAGCAGGCTTTGGCATTGCTTTGCCAGGACACGCGTGAAGGGTATACAGCAAAGTACATCACCCCTGCGCTGAATATCCTGCCAGAGCTGCAGCAAAAGGGAGGAATCTTCTTCCCCTCAGGATGGTTGTCAGCACTTTTGGGGTGGCATAAGAGTCAGGAGTCGCGCCAGCAGGTACAGAATTTCCTGCGCCAGCACCCGGATTTCCCAGAGAACCTGCGCCGAAAGATCTATGAGCAGAGCTGGCTGCTGATGAACGGGAACCGTTAACACCGCCCCTGCTATTTCATTTCTTGTCTTGGACCGAGTCCGCACCCTTTGTCTCTATACGCTGGTCGCTCAATATCTCGCGTCCTGCATGGTAGGCATCGAAGGTTACGGGTGTACGGGTGAAGTCGGGTACGTTAAACGAATAAAGCGAGGACCCGTAATAATGAAGAGGATCTTGCTGAGGCAGCAGTAAGGGCTTCGACCAATGTCCTTTGTCGTCGACCGATGCCAAGTAAAGGCGGCTGTACAGACCGTCGTCGCGGCGTGAGGTGAACACTATCCAGTGTGAGTTCAGATTCCAGTTGTGATAGCTGTCTGCGCGGGGACTGTTCAGTGCTTCCAGCTCACGAGCCTCTCCAGTGGTGAGGTCGAGCAGCCATTGCTGGCTTTCCTCATGCCAGATGGAGAAATAGCCATAGTCCAGTAGCGTGAACAGAATATATTTCCCATCGTAACTGGGGCGTGGCCACGTCAGGCTTTTCCCCATCTGGGTGGCATGGAACAGCGTGTCCACCGTTTGGCCGAAACGGCCTGTCTCAGGATCAAAGGCTATGCGGCAAAGATCGTATTTCTCATCTTTATAGTGCATGGGGTAGGACTGCTGTCGGCAAGTCATGTAATAAAGCCATCGGCCGTCAGGTGAAAAGGTGGGTGTGTTCTCGCTCCAGTCCTTGGTCTGCAGCAGCGAGTCTGTCAGTATTTCATGCGTCTCAGGTTGGTAGACGAATACGTCACTCGACAGGTCGAACACCTCAATGCGGTTGTTGGCTGACGGGTATTGGCGGTTATGTGCTGTCTGCAGAGAGTCGGGGGCTGGGATGCCTACATGAAACCCTTGCCGTGTCTGATTGGTAGAGAAGGCGCAGTAGCGGCCTGTGGGATGCCAGTAGGGATAGACCATGGAACCACCTAGCAGGTCGCTCTTGGCCTTGAGCCACTCTCGTTGCCCGTTCCTTTGGAACATGGTGGCACCGTGATCGCCACGTACATGGAACACGAATCCACGCTCAGGATCGGTCTGGCAGGATGTATGGCAGTTGATGCACATGCCTGGCGCCTGGGTGTTCTCAAGGATAGGCTCTTCGTCGAAAGTGGCGAGACAGCGCTGGTAGAGTCCCATTTGGCTGTATACCTCATATCCCGGGGCGATACGCCGGTAGGTCAGTCCCCATTCTTCTAGAGGATAGTTGCTTACATGGACAGTGAAGTCGCGGTATTGTGTCCATCGGCCGTTCTTCTCCATGCAGACGGTGATAGTGAGCGTTCCTCCTTTGTTCTGTGATGTCAGTGTGTGCCAGTCGTCGATGTCGAAGTCGGCAAAGTCACCATTGGCGTGCAACTCCCCACCTTGGCTGCCTTTTACTGTTACGTCTATGCAGCAGACATCGGCCTGGGGGGTGCCAAAATTCAGAGGTGCCAATTCGGCAGGGATGGTCACCCCGATATAGTCGGGATAGATTTCTGGCAACTCATCGGCCTTCGTGACATCAGTTGGCACGTGGCTGCATGCCATAAGGAAAAGTGAAAGGGTGAAAAGATGAAGATGTGAAATGAGACTGCGCATGATCAACTATGAACTATGAACTGTGAACTATGAACTATGAACTTTGAACTTGTGAACTACTGGGTCAGATAGTACCATAATGTATGGCTGAAACGCTCCAGGCGGGGTGAGGACTTGCCCTCGTTGTTATAGATGGAACCAAACTCAGAGAAGTCGTGCTCAACCATAGGACTGACCATTCCCTTGGGTAGTGGTTGATGCTTCATCATGAAAGCAAAGGCCACTCCCTCCTGACAGACGCGGGGATTGAACGGGATGCGAGGTTGTACTACCTGCATGTATTGCATGAAGGTGTTCATGTCCTTCTGCAATAGAGGGAACATGAGCAGGTACTGCATGGCCATCTGGTTCTGTGGGTTGTGCAGGAACAAACGTCCGCAGATCTTGTCCAGTTCGCGTTCACTGAAGAGCAGATCGTTTGGCATGCTATTGCGACGCAGACGTCCATAGAGGGGGTGAGAATTGATCTTTTCCTCCTGTCCTAAAAGAGCTTCCGTGCGTTGCGCCCACTTCCGATAGAAGATGGTTTTTCTGAGCAGGTGTAGGTATTTACGAGCCACCTCGTACTGGCCATTCACAAGATTGGTCTCAGCCAGCCGTTTTATCACACGTCCGCTCTTGTTGTAGTTGGGCAGCGCCTCCATAGCCTCAAAAGCAAACCGCTGGGCAGTGTTGATAAGTCCTAACTGGAAGTAAGCCTCACCAGTAAGTTGTTGGGTGGAGAAGTTACGTTCAAAGGGTGGCAGCAGACCGTCGGATCCATGTTGGAAGAACTGAAAGCCCCGTTCGCATAACTGGTTGGTCATGGCCAAAGCCAGGTTAGTAGCACAGACACTCATAGGAAGGTCGGGTTGTTTCTGCTCTGACTTCCGGATGATGGCATTCCAGTTGCCAGTGCGTACCAGGTAGTCGTATTCCATCAGGTCGTAGGTGCGCTCTTCATAGCTAATAGGCACCAATGCGGCAATAGCTGCCGGCACTGCGAACCCCGCTATCAGTGCCACTTGCTGCCGTCCTTTGTTTTGCAGCAGGGGTTCAAGCAGCCCAGGCAGGTGGAAAAGCAATACCACAATGAAAGGGATGGCAATCATGATGGTGGGCAGGGGTTGCACATAGCGATAGTAGTTCAGCCCCATCCATAGTCGCTCGATGGGGAAAGGTAGCCATTGGGCAGACAGCAGGATGCATAGTACAACCATCATTGTGGCCGTGGCGGTGATTCCCACCTTTATCCACTTTCCTGCTGTATGACGGGTGTTGAGGCAAAGAGCTGTCACCAAGGCCATAGGACCAGTGAGCCAATAGAGCAAGGGTAGGGACAGAATGGCCACTGCCCACCAGCAGTAGATGTTAGGTGTTCTTATCCTGTTTAGCAGCAAGGTGGCAGCCATTACCATCAAAAGAGCTACCCCATAGGTCAGCATAACGTTCTCGCCTCCCATGACATACCACAGCAACAGGGGCGGTACGAGGCTCAGCCCCATGAGGTATCTCTCCTTGCGGAGAAAACCGAACGAGAGCCGATGCAGAACCATATAGAGCACGGCAAGGATCAGTGCCCCCACTACAATAATATTATAGAACTGAATGAGCAGTTCAGACAAATAACGGGCTGCGCCGCCAGGTTCTGCCAGACGGTTGTACAGGTAGTCGTCCGTCCAGAGAAACAACTGCAACTGCTCTTGGTATGCCAGTGCAGCAGGATAGCATAGCCACCAGAACAGTAGGATTGCCAGGCCCAGGGCCAATGTCAGTACCCACGAACCATGTTTACTCAGGAACTTGCTCATGCGTATCGGCATCAATTGTGACTGTGCTTCCGTCAGGCATCACCTTCTTGTATGTGTGTGGGAAAAGCCTGCTCAAGAAATCCTTCAGCAGACCCTCGTTCAGGTTCTTTGCCATTTTACGTGTGTACAACTTATAGACAATATGGATGCTGTCGGCCTCACGGGTTCTGCCTTGCTGGCGCAGTAAGGCAAGTTTTGCATTGTGTTCCTCTGTCACACTCTTCCATATCTCCAGACTGTCGTTCTGGGGTGTACCCGTAGCATGGCTTATGCTGTCAATGCTTACCTTCACATCGCCGGGTTCCGTCACCACGAGTAACGGCTGCAGTCCCAGACGATAGTGATAGTCCATCAGAATCTGAGCCATCATCACTGTATCGGTTTCAAATTCAAACGTTCCGTCCTTCACTTCGACGGAGTCTACATAGGCTGATGTCTTGGGACCGGTCAGTGGCACCAGGAAAATGCGCTTGTCGTTGTACTGTTCTGAAATGGTTCCGTGGATATGGCACGGACCTGTTGCTGTCTGCTGCTTATTCTGTCGGCAGCTGATGATCGTCACGGCTGTCAGCGCCATGATGCCTGCAAGAAGAATCTTCCTCATCGTTTTGTATGTTTTTTTATTTATTATTTCTCACCTTTACCCCTATTCTCTCTTCTCTGAACACTTGCCGATGAGCTTCATGTGCATCAAACTCCACTTTCTGTCTGGTGAAGTCTGGTACATTGTAGGAGTCCATCATCTCTGCATAGAACTTCCTTGGGTTGCGTTGTGGCAAGAGGAAGGGCTTCGTGATTTGTCCCTGGTCGTCGATTGATGCCAGGAACAGTTGGGCATACATGCCGTCTTCCCTTTTTGAGGAGAATACAAACCAGTGACTGTCTGTCGACCAGTTATGATAGCTCTCTGTCTGTGGACTGTTCACCTTGTCCATCAACCGTGTCTCTCCTGTCCTCAGGTCCATCAGACAGAGGTCGGCATCAGTTTGGGCTACAGGGAAATTGCTACGGCTCGATTGGCAATACATTATCCAGCGTCCGTCATAGCTGGGACGTGCCAAGGTATAGCTGAGGTTGGTGGCCGGTCCGTTGAGCAGTGTGTCTGCATTCTCGCCAAATGTTCCGTCGGCAGCATGAAAGTCTGTCTTGCAGAGGGAGCATTTTACCTGTTCGTACTCAGCAGGTACTCTGCATTTCTTCGATGTGCTGTAATAGATTGTCTTGCCATCGGGCGAGAAGGCAGGGAATATTTCCAAATCGGGCGTCTGAAGCTGAGGTGCTAAGAGAAGCTCGTTGGTCTGTGTATCGAGTACCATGATGTCGCTGAACGAATGGTAAACTTCAATACGCTGTCCCGTGCCTGTGAAGAATGCCTGATGGACGGCATTGGTGGAATAGGCACAATAGCGTCCGTCAGGATGCCAGTAGGCATAACTACCGGCAGCCTTTGTAGAGTCGGTCTTCGTATTGTACCATTGCTGCTGCCCATCACGCTGTATCAGTGTTCCGCCACCTTCTCCGCGTATCTGCGCGGTGAACAGAGAGGCATCGCAGCGGTTGGCTGTGTGGCAGTTCATACAACGGCCTGGCACTGCCGTTTCCGTCAGTATGGCGTATTCCTCGAAGCTATGGATGTCACGTTGGTAGATGCCGATGTCGCCGCCTACCTCATATCCCGGCTTGATACGTCGATAGGTAAGCCCCCAGTCATCCAAGGGGTAGTGACTGACATAGATGGGGAAGTCCTTATACTGATGCCATTGCCCGTCCTGTCCCAGCGCAGAGACGCTGAAAATGAGCTGTCCGCCCTTGTTCTGGCGGGTCAGTGCACGCCAGTCGCTGATGTCGAAATCAGCCCATTGCCCCTCAGCTGTCAGCTCACCGCCGTTGGAACCTTTTACACTGACGTATAGCTGCCTTACACCTTCGTCGGCCATGCAGAAGCAGAGTGGTGCTATGTCGGCAGGAATGGTCACACCGATGTAGTCGGGATATATTTCTGGTTGTTTGTCCACCTTCACAGGGTGGTCTGGCTTTGTGGTGCAGGAAAAGAAACACCACAGGAAAAATAGGAACAATGCCGAACTTGATTGTTTTCTCATCTGTTCCTCCTTTCTGCACTGATGCGTTTGACATAGTTAGCGTAGGGAGAGTCAGGCACATTGCCTTGCCGTTGGATACATAATGCCACATCCTGATAACCCAAAGGCATGCGTTGGTAGCCTCCATACTGCTGTACCATTGGCAGATACTGGGCAAAAGCCTGCACGTCGCCTTTCAGAAGCAGCTGCCCTATGAAGTAGTCCAATGCCATCTTGTTGTCTTTATTTCCCATAAACAGCAAGCCCAGCATTTTGTCCATCTCGGCATAGCTGAACAGGAAGTCTTGCTGATAGCGTAGTGCCTTGACTTTGGCATCGGCTGTAGCCTGCTGGGCCCAATGCCTGTAGAAAAGAGTGTTCCTGAGCAGACTGAGCTGTTTCTCTGCTGTCTTGAGGTGACCGTTTACCAGCATACACTCGGCTATTCGTTTGGTACAGCGGCCACTTTTCCTTCCGTTCAGGATGGACTCCTGGGTGTCGAAAGCATAACGCTGGGCAGCGTTTACCATTCCCAGACGCCAGAATACCTCCATCGAAGGCAGCATCGAGGTGAGGTCGCGGATTCTTGGCATTATAAGTGCATCTTCGCCACTCTGGTAAAAGTCAAACATACGATCGGCCAACATACGTTTCTCTGCTAAGGCAAGGTTTACGCAGACACTACTAAAAGATGTCTTGACCTGATATTCCTTGGCCCGTTCTATGATGGCATCCCATTGCTCGTTTCTCACCTGATAGTCTTGCCATATCAATTCATACATTTCGCGGTCATAGCCTTTGCTGATACCTGTCCATAAAAGAGCGATACATGCTGCATAGTGCACGATACCAACTCCAAGTCGGATCATTTTTGATGGATTCTCCCGGAGCCAGGCTTCCGTTCCCATTGTCACGACAGTCACCAATGGAATCATCCACATCAGAGTGGGACACTGCAATGGTATGCGATAGAATAATTCTGGTAACAGTACCATCTCCAAGGGCCATTGCGGCAACAACCACTGGTAAACAGCCAGATGCAACGAAAGTAGCCAAAGGGGTAGGGCGCAGCCAAGCCAACCGATGCGTATACTGCGCAACAGTACATAGACCCACGCCATCGGTCCTGAGGCCCAATAGATAAAAGGAATCAGGATGATGTCGCACATGAAACCCTTTGTCCCGCTGCTCTTGTTGATGCGTGCGGCTCCTGCGGCAACTGTCAATGCCACGGCGTAAGAGAGCAACGCATTAGGATCGCCCATCAGCCATAGCAGCAGGGTGGGCACGATCAGCCATCGGGTAATGCGTAGCAAAAGCATGAAAAGCAGAGCCAGCAACAGGGCTCCTATCCATTCTATATAATAGAACTGGACAATGAATTCGCCTATCCAGTCAGAAACACCGCCAGGCACGCTGATACGCTCAAGCAAGTAGTCACTTGTCCAAAGAAACAGCTGATATTGTTCGTGATAGGACAAAGCATGAGGAAAGCCTACGTACCAGAACAGGAATACGCAGACTCCCAACGCTGCTGTCAACGCAGCACTTATCAACTTTGCCTTGGGTTTCTTCATAAGCGCGGCAAAGGTATCAATATTTTCTGAAACGTCCAAAGAAAACTTCAACAACTTTTGGTTTGTAGCTCATATATTTGTACCTCTGACCTAATGGTCGAAGGTACTTTCGCTCGGAAATACTCAAATAAATTTGGTATTTCGCTCACTTATTCGTACCTCTGACCTTATGGTCGAAGGTACTTTCCCTCGACAATAAAAACAAAAAAACTGTTTTTTGTTTTGTATTGTGCTCGCTTATTCGTACCTCTGACCTAATGGTCGAAGGTACTTTCGCTCGACAATAAAAACAAAAAAACTGTTTTTTGTTTTGTATTGTGCTCGCTTATTCGTACCTTTGCACCAAAGATAAAAATGAACAAAGAAGTATGATACAATCAATGACAGGTTACGGCAAGGCAGTCGTGACTTACAAAAGCAAGAAAATCCATGTAGAAATCAAGTCGCTTAATTCAAAGCAGCTGGACCTGCAGACGCGCATCGCTCCACTGTACCGTGAAAAGGAAATGGAGATAAGACAGATGGTGGCAGCCGAGCTGCTGCGTGGAAAGGTAGACCTGAGCATGTGGATAGAGCAAGAGGCAGCTGTGACGGCGACGCCTATCAATGGCGCACTCATTGAAAACTATTATCGCCAGATTCAGGACATTTCTCAGAAAACAGGAATCCCTTTACCCCAAGACTGGTTCTACACATTGCTTCGAATGCCTGACGTTACAACGAGCACGGAGCAGGAGGAACTGAGTGACGAGGAGTGGAACGTCGCTTGCAGCACAGTACGTGCAGCACTGAAGGCCATTGTGGACTTCCGTTGCCAGGAGGGTGCAGCCCTGGAGAAGAAGTTCACTGAGAAAGTTGACAATATTGAACAGCTCTTGGCGCAGATAGAACCTTACGAGAAAGGACGTGTTGAGAAGATACGCCAGCGCATCACCGACGGGCTGCAACAGATTCCCGGTGTGGAATACGACAAAAACCGTCTGGAACAGGAGCTGATCTATTACATTGAGAAACTAGACATCAGCGAGGAGAAGCAACGACTCACCAATCATCTGAATTATTTCCGTGAGACCATGCGTGACGGTCAGGGACAGGGAAAGAAACTGGGGTTCATCGCCCAGGAGATGGGACGTGAAATCAATACTACCGGCTCGAAATCAAATCAGGCTGAGATGCAGAACATCGTGGTCAAGATGAAAGACGAACTGGAACAGATAAAGGAACAGGTACTGAATGTGCTCTGACGATGCACATCTTAATGTATGATTGATGATGGGAAAAGGTAAACTGATTATAGTAAGTGCCCCCAGTGGAAGTGGCAAGTCTACGATAGTGAATTGGCTGATGCAGGAGCATCCTGAGATGAAACTGTCGTTTAGTATATCATGCACCTCTCGGGCTCCGAGGGGTATAGAACAGAATGGAGTGGAATACTTCTTCCTGACGCCTGAGGAATTCAAGGAGAAGATACAGAACGACGAGTTCCTGGAATATGAAGAGGTCTACGAGAACCGTTTCTATGGTACATTGAAAAGTCAGGTGGAACACCAAGCGGAAGCAGGACAGAATGTGGTGTTCGATGTGGATGTGAAAGGAGGCGTGAACATCAAACGCTTCTATGGCGACAAAGCCTTGAGCCTCTTCATCCAGCCTCCATCTATTGAGGAGTTGCGCCGTCGACTGGAAGGACGTGGAACGGATACTCCCGAAGCTATTGAACAGCGATTGGCCAAGGCTGAATATGAACTGACGTTTGCTCCACAGTTCGATCATATTGTGGTGAATGATGACTTACAGGCAGCAAAGGAAGAGACACTTCGGCTGGTCAGCGATTTTTTGTCAAATGAGAGTTGAATGTTGAAAACTACAGGTATCTTTGGCGGGTCGTTCAACCCGATTCATTGTGGTCACATCACGCTGGCTCAGCAACTCAGGGAGCAGGCAGGTTTGGACGAGGTGTGGCTGATGGTCTCGCCTCAGAATCCGCTGAAGCATGAAGCCGATCTGGCCGATGACCGACAACGGCTGCTTCTGGCGCGAAAAGCCTTGGAGGGGTTAGAGGGCGTGGAGGCAAGCGATTATGAGATGAAGCTACCCAAGCCGTCGTATACATGGAACACGCTACGGTCGTTGCAATGCGACTTCCCGGAAAGAAAGTTTGTCTTGCTCATCGGAGGCGACAACTGGGCAAAGTTTGAACGCTGGTGGCACTGGAAGGATATCCTTCGCCATTTCGACGTGGTAGTGTACCCTCGCGACGAGCACCCTGGCACTATTGAAGCAGAACTGTTGCCGGTATCGAGTACGGAAATCCGCCAAAGGGTGTGCAGGGGTGAAAGCATCAGTGGACTGGTACCTGAGTGTATTGTGAATGACGTAATAAAGATGTATAGCGAGTAGAACAGATATGCAAGCAATAATCTTGGCGGCTGGTATGGGCCGCAGACTGGGGGAATTGACTAAGGACAACACCAAGTGCATGGTGGAGGTAAATGGCGTGAGGCTGATAGACCGGTTGCTCGGACAGCTTTCTGAACTGAACCTCAGCCGTGTGATAATCGTCGTTGGATATCAGGGACAGAAACTCATAGACTATATAGGACAGCGCTATGAAGGACTGCTGACCATAGAATATGCCGAGAATCCCATCTACGACAAGACGAATAATATCTACTCGCTCTCGTTAGTGAAGGAACGGCTGCAGCAGGACGATACGCTGCTCATCGAGAGTGACCTGGTTTTCAGCAACCGCCTCTTCCAGATGATTCTTGCTGATCCGTACCCCAATCTGGCACTGGTGGCCAAATATGAGACGTGGATGGACGGCACGATGGTGAGGATAGACCACGAAGGCAACATCGTGAACTTTGTGCCAAAGAAAGCTTTCCGTTATGAGGATGTCGATCAGTATTACAAGACGGTCAACATCTATAAGTTCTCCAAGGAGTTCGCTCAACAGAAATACGTGCCTTTCCTTGATGCCTACTGCCATGCCTTGGGCAACAACGAATACTATGAGCAGGTGTTGCGTGTCATCACCCTGCTTGACAACGCCGACCTGAAGGCGCTGGATATAGGTAATGAAAAATGGTATGAGATAGATGATGTGCAGGATCTGGATATTGCCGAGACCATCTTTGCCGAAGGCGATGAGATGCTTCATCGTTTCAACTATCGTTATGGTGGGCATTGGCGTTTTCCCAAGATGCTCGACTACTGCTATCTGGTAAATCCCTATTTCCCTACCCAGCGCATGAAGGATGAGTTGCGTAGCAATTTCGATACACTGCTGACGGAATATCCGTCGGGTATGATGGTCAACTCGCTGTTGGCAGGCAAATACTTCGGCATCCGGCAGGACTATGTAGTGGTTGGCAACGGTGCGGCGGAACTCATCAAGAGCCTGATGGAATGCTCTTCAGGACATATTGGTGTGGTCTACCCTACGTTTGAAGAGTACCCCCATCGGCTCCGAAAGGAGGACATCGTTGCTTTCTTCCCTGACCATGAAGACCTGAGCTATACAGCAGATGACTTGATGAGCTATTTCAACGACAAGGACATTGACAGCCTGCTGCTCATCAATCCCGATAATCCTTCGGGTAATTTCATTCCTATGGAGGGACTGGAAAAACTGATAGAGTGGAGCCGCAAGAAAGGCATCAGGCTGGTAGTGGATGAGTCGTTCGTGGACTTCAGCGAAGACTTTGAGCATAACACCTTGCTCCGCAATGAGATTTTGGTATCCAGTCCGCACTTGGTCGTGATGAAAAGCATATCCAAATCCTATGGGGTGCCAGGTCTGCGCTTAGGTATACTTGCCAGCAGCGACACAGAGTTGATTCAGCGCATCAAGAAAGATGTCAGTATCTGGAACATCAATTCGTTTGCCGAGTTCTACATGCAGATTTTTGGCAAGTACGAAAACGAATACAAGGCCGCATGTCGTAAGTTCATCTGTGAACGCAACCGTTTTGAAAAGCTGCTTAGGGAAATCCCTGACATCCGTCTCTTGCCTACTCAGGCAAATTATTTCTGCATACAGCTGACGGGGACATATACCTCGGCAGAACTGACGAAGCTGCTCTTGGCTCGCTATAATATCATGGTGAAGGATTGTGATTCAAAGACTGGCTTGAAGGGTCGGAATTTCATTCGCATTTCCGTACGCAGTGAGGAAGACAATAACCGACTTATTGCTGCCTTGAAGGAGCTGATGAGGCCTTCGGCCTAAAAATGAAAATGAGGAATGATATGAGAATATGTATCTGTGGCGGTGGCAATTTAGGCCATGTGGTAGCAGGATTCCTCGCTGCCCGTGAGGACTGTGTAGTCAGTCTGCTGACGCGTCGTCCTGCTCTGTGGCAGCAACAACTGACCATCAGTACGCCTGACGGCCGGCAGTTGGTCGGACGGCTTGAACGCATTTCCAGTGAACCTGCAGAGGTAATAGCTGATGCCGACCTCATTCTGCTCTGTCTGCCAGGCTACTCTATACAAGAAGTCCTTCTTCAGATCTGCCCTTTCCTGAAACCTCGTACGCCTGTGGGCAGCGTGGTTTGCAGCACGGGTTTCTTCTTCGAAGCTATGGAGAGACTGTCCCCGGATACTCCTCTGTTTGGATTCCAGCGTGTGCCCTTCATAGCACGAACTACAACTTATGGACATTCCGCTGCACTCTTGGGCTATAAACCACAACTCAGTATTGCCATTGAGCATGCATCGGAGAAGGAACCGTTGAGAGCCACTATAGAACGGCTGTTCCGCACACCGGTCCAATTACTGTCCAGCTATTACGAGGCAAGTCTCACCAATAGCAACCCGTTGCTCCATCCAGCTCGGCTTTACACACTGTGGAAGGACTGGCACGAGGGGGTGGTCTATGATTCTCAGCCCATGTTCTACGAGATGTGGACGGAAGAGGCCTCCGAGTTACTGATAGCACTCGACTGTGAATTCTTCCATTTGCTGCGGGTATTACCAGTCCGTGAAGGAAGCATTCCCACCATCCTTGACTACTATGAGAGTACGGATGCGGCTTCACTCACAAGGAAACTTCGCAGCATAGAGGCTTTCAAGGGAATATTGGCACCGATGAAGGCTGTGGCAGGAGGATTTGTACCCGACTTCCAGAGCCGCTACTTCACCGAGGACTTCCCTTTTGGCATGCGCATCATCCAGCAATTAGCCCGGCAGCACCAGGTGGCTATTCCAATGATTGATAAAGTTTTGATGTGGGGGATGAAGGTCGCACAATAAGTGCCGAGTAATGAATGATAAGTGCTGAGTATTAAACAATAAAAGCCGAGTATTAAACAATAAGTGCTGAGTATTAAACGAAAAGAGCCGAGTAATGAACAACGAAGAACTACGCCAGCGTTATAATCCTGACGGTTCCCTGCTCCGCCGCCATCAGATGAGGATGCTCGACATTCTCATTGAGGTGGACCGTATCTGCAAGAAACATCATATTAGCTACTGGCTAAGCAGCGGCACGCTGATAGGAGCCTTGCGCCATAACGGCTTTATTCCCTGGGACGATGACCTTGACATCGAGATGATGCGTAGCGACTACCTGCGGCTGATGGAAGTGCTGCCTCAGGAGCTGCCTGAATGGTTAGCGCTGCAAAACGACAAGACCGACCCTGCCTATTTCTATTTCTATGCAAAGGTGCGTGACCGCCGCTCGCTGCTGAAGGAGACGCTGAACTATAATCGATTGTGGAAGGAGCAGGGCATCTACATCGACATCTTCCCGATGGAGCCGCACCCCATCTGGCTGCACAAGCTGACGGAGAAAAGCGTAGGTCACATGTACAAGATATGGCGTACCAGCACTGACGACAAAAAAAACATTCACCGTGTGCTCCGCATCTTCAAGCTGAACAACACTTTCCTGTTTCCCTGTCTACGCGCCCTCCTCTCACCTTTTCACTTTTTCACCTTTTCACCTTCAAAAGTCATCACCAGCGGCATGGGCATTCCCTTCCACAATCCCCGTTATGCCGACGAGATTTTTCCACTGACCACCCACAAGTTTGAGGGGTATGATTTTCCTATTCCAGGTAATGCCGATGCTCACCTGCGCCATATCTTTGGCGACTATATGCAGCTGCCCGACCTCAGCAAACAGACCCCACACGTTGCGGAGCTGGAGTTTTTCTGATGTTTCTTGTCTTGAGCTCAAACATCGCTATGATTTAATATTTTCAATATACCTTCATCAGGGATATGTTCCAAGTCTGACAACTCATATATCGTTTGATGCTCATTCTCACTGACTACGTCAAAGGGAAGTTCATGGAACACCTCGGCCAAGGGGCCGTTTTTCTTTGTCTTAACGAGTAAGGCTTGCAGACTGTTGATGTGGTAAGGCCGCAACACCTCATGGAGTGAAGTGATGATGGCACTTTCCACCTTCTTCTTTGCCACACGGCATGAGATGACGAAATCAAGAATCCGCCCACTGTTTCTTTCTTGCTGTATAGACATGAAAGCGATGATGCCATAGTCGCCAAACTTGTCCTTACAACTGAAGGCGTAGGCTAAGACATCATCCCTTGACAATAGCTGTCGGAACTCAACTTCACTGTAACGGTTGGTAGACAGGTTCAGCTGATTGCTTCGTGACACAAGCTCATAGCACCGCCTTTCATTATCCTTGCTAACAGGGAAGACTGTTAGTTCCATCTCCAGATGGCGCAGAAAAGCCTCATAGTCATCGGAATAGTTCTCTGCAAACTGCTGTCTTGAAACTTCCTGCATATACGAAAGCCTGCGCTTCTGACTTGTCTCACTCACCGGAACATCAAACTCGTCACGCTCTAACAAGCTTTGGAGATTCTGTTCATCATAAACCCTGACCATAGGAAGGGCTGTCTTCACCTCCTCCCTCTCCCGTATATTGTCATCAATGAATGCAAACGAATTGACACCAAGATTCAGCCGCTTGGCTATTTCTTTGATGTTCTGGCTCTTCTGCCCCCAGTTGATGGCAGGACAAAGGAAGTAATCTTGAAGGCCGAACTCCACCAGTTTATCGAAAGCCGGCTGAAAGTCATTCTTGCTGGAAATGGTGTTGAGTATTCCGCGCTTGTCAAGTTCTTTAATGACACTCACGGCTTCCTTGTTCACTATCACGTTGCTATCGTTGACAATAGTGCCTTTCCAAAGTGTGTTATCTAAATCCCAAACAACAACCTTCACTTTGTCTGCCGGCTGTTCTGCTTCCTGTTTCTTCAATTTGAACAGGTCGAGCCAGCTGAATACAATCCTTGTGTTGGTCTCTTCATTCATCGGGGTAATAAAGATGTACGTGCCGGCCTGATTGGGCTGAATATGTGAAATATCGATGCTTATCTGGTTGTCACCTTCTTTCAGCGTGAAGATCTGTGAAAACAGTATCTTATCGGTATTGTTGATTTGAACAAGTAATTGAACTTGTTCCTTTTGGCAGAGTCTGCAGTCAATATACAGTACGTCAAACGGTTCGTTTTTTATCACCCAATGACTCAGCGCATAGTTCTTATATCGTGTAAACCGTGAATAGGGTCCATAATTTGGAAACAGTTTCCGAGTGAGGTTGGCAACGCCAAGAAAGAACCTTGACAAGAACGCGTTTGCTTTCTCTGCAAACAAGTACGCCCTGTCTCCTACGGGGTGAGACACATACTGGGCTTCGAGCTTTGCCCATTTTCTGAATTCGCAGATGAATCCGTATGGGAAAGAGCCCGAAGTCTCGCTGATTTTTTGTATGCCGCCCAAAAGCCTCACGCAACGGTTGTCGGCTCTTTTCTGATAGTTTAGGCAGTGGTGATAGCAATAAGGCGGGCTACACTCCACGCAATGTTCCTCCCACATTAACAGGCAGCGTTTCTCGTATTCAAAAGGCAGTTTCCTTTGCTGCTGAGACCCTCCCGTACTTAATTTGTTGATAGAAAAGACTGTTTCAAGCATGGCTTTGGCTGTTTATAGGCAGGAATACGCATCCTTTTTCGGTATAGTACTCTAACAACTGTGGCAGTATGGCTCTTGTTCTATTCTCATGTTCATTGGAGAAATGAAAGAGCACGATGCAATTGCCTTGAGTGTCAAGACAGCGGTCAATGTCGTGACATACCTTTTCAAGACTGTAGTCTGAGCGCACATCGCCCGACTCTGCGTCCCATAACACAAGAGTCTTATGGCGAAGGGCATATATCTCCCTGAGGTTCAACATACCCCATGGCGGGCGAAAAAGTATGGTTTTGCCCGTTCGTTCGTCACATTTCTTCACGTCGTCTATATAGGCTCGTGGAGCTGTAGCGAGTCCGTTTATATGTGAATAAGTATGATTGCCTATGGAATGTCCGGCACTTCTTATTTGCTCGAAGAGCTGCGGGTTGGCATCCACGTTGTGACCACAGCAGAAGAATGTGGCTTTGGCCTGATACTGCGTCAATAAATCCAGGATGAACTCAGTGATTCCAGGCTCCGGTCCATCGTCGAAAGTCAGGAACAGCTGTTTCTGCTGGCTTTCTACTGGATGAAAAGCCAGGAATTTGCGGATAATACCAAAATAGGCACACTCCTTGAACTGCTGAAAAGATCCAAATTTCATAGCCTACAGTTAAGTTGCGTTGCTTTTGAATTGCAAAATAACAAAATAATCTTGAATTCTCCAAACATTTTATGATGAATTTCAGAATAAATGTAGTAATTTTGCAGCGAATTAGCAAAGTGCCAATGGAAACTGTAGTCAAGAAGCCACGCCTGGAATGGCTTGATGCCCTCAGGGGATTTACAATGATACTTGTCGTGGCTAACCACGTCAGCCGCGTAGGTTTTGAACAGAATTGGAAGTTCTCTTCCTCACTTCCTTTCCTTCTTTTGTTTCGTATGCCCCTGTTCTTTTTCATCAGTGGTTTCCTGGCATACAAAACTGCACAAGTGTGGAATGCCAGCACATTCAAGCAACTGGTAACGAAGAAGGTAAAGGTACAGATCATTCCTACTGTCATCTTCTTTTTCCTTTATAATGCGGTTGTCAGCCCCAACTTCATTGATGGTGTGATTTACCATTTCCATGCAGCTACGAAAGGCGGCTATTGGTTTACCATCGTCTTGCTTTGGATGTTTCTGATTTACTATGTGTTTTCATATCTCGAGAGTAAACTACGTATAAAGTCCTGTGTGCCAATTTTGACACTTTTCGTTATTTCGCTCTGTTTCTATGAGACGTGCTACATGCCAAAGTTGTTCCCATGGGCGCAAGGCTATAAAGGAGAACCCATCCAATGGCTTAACGACACCAGTATCAATCAGATATTCTATTTCTTCCCGTTCTTCCTGTTTGGAAATATAGTGCACCGCTATTGGGACAAGGCACAACAAGTCATGGACAGTAAATGGTTCTATCCCACGGTTATTGTTGTGGTCATCCTCTCTACTATGGATGTCTTGAAATGGCACAACCTGCGATTCGAGTGGACTAATCTTCCGTCCACCTTGGCTAAGTTCGGACTGCTCACTATTGTCTTCATGTACTTCCGCTACTATAAGGATCACTTTACCAAGCGGTCTGTCGTTGGAATCAGCCTTCAGTACATAGGACGCCGTACGCTCGACATTTATCTGATTCACTTCCTCTTCCTGCCAAACTTGCCGACCATTGGCTCGTTCTTCGACAAGTACCGCCATAACTTTGTACTTGACACGACGGTGTCTGTTTTTATAGCCCTGTTGGTCATAGGTTTCTGCATCATCACGTCTAACATATTGCGTGTAAGTCCATTCCTGCGCAAGTACCTCTTTGGACGTTAGACTTTTCTGCTATTTCTGTTTGTAGTTTGAGACTCAATATATGACTTTAATGATGGAAAAGAAACAACCTGCAAAAGTTGACGTTGCCGTACTGGTACTGTTCTTCAACCGCCCGGACATGCTTCGTAACCTGTTTGAGCAGATCAGGCAGGCACGTCCTTCACGGCTGCTGCTCTATCAGGACGGGCCTCGCAGCGATGCCGACCTTCCCAAGATGGAGGCCTGCCGAGCCTTGGTGGCTGACGATCAGATAGACTGGGAATGCGAGGTTCACCGCAACTACCGCGAGGAGAACTCCGGCTGCGACCCCTCGAGCTTCTACTCCATCAAGTGGGCCTTCTCGCTCTACGACAAGTGCATCAAGTTTGAGGACGACGACGTGCCTTCGCTCTCGTTCTTCCCCTTCTGCAAGGAGCTGCTCGACCGTTACGAGAATGACAGCCGCATCAGCATCATCTCGGGTATGAACTGCGACGAGGTGACGTCCGACCTGCCGTACGACTACTTCTTCACCACCACGTTCTCCATCAATGGATGGGCGACGTGGCGGCGAGTGGTAGACCAGTGGGACGAGCACTACAGTTTTCTGGACGATGCCTACAACCTGCGCCAGCTCGACTCGCTCATCCAGGAGCGTAAGTACCAGCAGGACTTCATCAATTTCTGCCGCTATCACCGTTCAGTCGGTAAGGCTTACTACGAGACCATCTTCCATGCGTCCATCTTCTTCAACTCAGGCCTAAGCATCGTTCCCCGTGTCAACATGATCAGCAATGCCGGTGCTACGGACGAAGGGACCCACTATTCCGGCAGTAATGACACCCTGCCTCGTGCAGTGCGCCGCATCTTCACCATGGGTCACCACGAACTGCAGTTCCCTCTGCGCCACCCCCGCTATGTCATGGAGAACGTGGAATACAAGGAGCGCGTGTTCCGCACCATGGGCTGGGGACATCCCTGGATTAAGGTAGGCCGCTCATTGGAAGAGCTGTGGCTGAACCTGCGTCGCGGCAACTTCAGCCGCATCTTCTCTGCCCTCACCAACCGCCTGCGCATCTGGACAGGACACTCCAAGTGGGACTAATACTTGCTTTGTACCAAGTTTTGGTAATCATGTTGTTTGGGTTATATGAACACAGAGACACAGAGACGCAGAGGTTTTATTCTTTGCGAATCCTTTAATCTCTGTGTCTCTGTGTCTCTGTGTTCCAACTTCTCAATTTCACAAAGAATGCCAGACAGTCGGCCAGTATCTGTACGTGCAACAGCTTCATGACTGTATAATAGAGTGTGCAGGCCAGCACCACGCGTGCAATCAACAGCAGCGGTAGCGAACCAATCCAATAGGTGGATACGCCTGTCACCGCCATAACCCCTACGGCAATGGTAAAGAAGGGCATGGTGTCCTTGAGGAAAGCCCAGAGCGTGTACCTCATGAGGCGGTAGACAAAGAAGTGCCATACAAACACCCATACAATGTTAAGAACGGCGTAAGCTATGACCATGTTCCTGATGCCGTAGGGTTTGAGCAGCACCAGCAGCACGGTAGCACAAGCACCGAGCGCCAGCGTCGTCCACAGGTAAATGTCGCTGCGGTGGTGGGTGATGATGGCATCGGACAGTAGTCCTGATATGGGCATGAATGCTCCGCACAGGCAGAGATAGGGTAGGAGCTCTGCCGATGCAGCCCACTTGATTTTGATGGCAATGACTATAAACTCATAGCTGACAAGCCCGAGGCCCAGCAGCAGCGGAAAGGATACAAAGGCAGTGAACCGCATCATCTTGCGCAGCACGTTGAGTTGGCGCTCACGTTCATCCTGAAGCCCTACAAGTACGGGCTGGTCTACCTGCTTCATCATGCTTTGGACCAACTGGAAGCACTTGGAACTCCATTGGAATGCCTGGTTGTAGTAGCCGGTGCTGCGTGCTCCGTAGTAACGACCCAGCAGGAAATTCATGACGTAGGTATTGAACTGGGTCAGAATGGCTGACAACATGAGCCTTACGCTGAAGGGAAACAGCCGGCGGATGGGCTCAAACGTAAAGTGCAGCGTAGGACGCCAGGGACTGAACCGCCACAGCAGCATTGTGTTCAGGGCGATATACAGAACAGATTGCGTGGCAAGCGACCAGTAGCCGAAATCCAAGAAAGCCATGCATACGCCCGTCAGGCTCGACAGCAGCGTAGCCGTCATGCCGCACCAGGCTATTTTCTTGATTTGAAGATTCTTGGTGAGATAGGCCGACTGTGCCATGCCAAAGCTGGAAAACACAAAGCCAAGGAACACATAGCGGGCCAAAGGTATCAGTTCGGGAATGCGATAATAGGCGGCTATGAGCGGAGCCGAGAAGAACAACACCACATAGATAACCAGTCCTGCCACGATGTTAAACCAGAATACGGCATTATAGTCATCGTGCGTTGGCGACTTCATGTTGATAAGCCCTGTCTTGAAGCCACTTGCCTGCAGCTCGTTGGCAATAACGGAGAAAATGACCAGCATGGCCGTCATTCCAAAGTCGTATGCATCCAGCTGACGTGCCAGGAGAATGCCGAACACCAAACCCAAGGCTTGCTGAGTCAGGTTGCTCAGCCCGCCCCAGAACAGGCCCTTCGCTGTCTTTTCCTTCAGTGTTTCCATGAGGATTGATTAGGCCGCAGGCCACCATTATCATTTATCATTTATCAATTATCATTTAGGCCGCAGGCCGCTACTTCTTCGTTTGGAGCAGGCGTTTTGAGAAATAGCGCACAGGGTACCAAACGGCAAGGAAGCCTACCAGCATCACCGTGATAAACACCAGTATTACATCCTCAGGATGCACACTCACCGGATAGGCGTTCACTACGAACGAACCGCTGCTGGAGCCGAGTTTCACAATGCCAAACGTCTGCTGGGCCCAGCAGAGCAGCAGGCCAATGACAATGCCTATCACGGCACCCAGTGCCGAGATGAGCCTGCCTTCGAACAGGAAGATGCGGGTTATCTGGCGGTCGGTGGCACCCAGGTTGCGCAGCGTCACTACATCGTCGCGCTTATCAATGATGAGCATGGAGAGCGAGCCGATGATGTTGAAGCAGGCCACCACGAGGATGAACGTCAGGAAGATGTAGGCAATCAGCTTTTCTATCTTCATGATCTTAAATGTGTCGTCCTGCTGCTCAAAGCGGTCTTGCACACGGAAACGGTCTCCGGCAATGCGCTGCATCTCGGCCTTCACCTTGTCAAAGTTGCTTCCGGGCTTCAGCCGCAGCTCCAGCGACGACACCATGTCCTGCTGCTCAAAGAGACGTCGGGCAAAGCCCAAGGAGGTAATGATGTAGTTCTTGTCGTATTTTGCCTGCTTCACGTTGAACAATACCCCTGGCGAGAACAGCTCGTCGGCCACAAAGCCATCGGTGGGATCGGCCATGTCCAACTGGCCTTCACGCCGTGGCGCATAGATGCTGAGTGGCGTGTCAAACCTGTAACCTGTTCCCAGCTGCTCTGCCAGCCGCAGCCCCAGGATGCCATAGTTCATGTCGGCGGCATGCAACTCAAAAGAGCCATCGCCAATGAGTATCTCGTTGATGTGGGTCAGGTCTGTGAAGTTATCATCCACACCCTTTATGGTTACCATTGCCTGATGGCCGTTGTAGATGGCCAGTGCTTGGTCTTCCACGCATTCCGTGGCCACTTCCACCTCGGGTAACTCTCGTATCTGTGTCAGAACGGGTTCGTCAGAAGCCACCGTCTTTCCCTTCACGGGTGTCACCTTCAGCTGAGGGTCAAACGTCGTGAAGAACGAGGCCACCAGGTCGTGAAAACCGTTGAACACAGATAGTGTCACAATCAGTGCCATCGTGGCTACGGCCACACCCACTACTGAGATGGCACTGATGACGTTGATGGCATTGGTCGATTTCTTGGATAGCAAATACCGCCGCGCTATATAGAACTGGAAATTCACTCTAAACTCTTAACTATGAACTATGAACTCTGAACTGTAAAGAACTATGAACTATGAACTTTGAACTATGAACTATGAACTGTAAAGGACTATTATGAACTTTTCCTCCCTCCCAACAGCTCGTCAATGCGGTCGATGTAGTCAAGCGAATCGTCAATGAAGAACCGTAGTTCGGGAATAATCCGCAACTGGTTGCGCACCCGCTGCCCCAGCGTGTAGCGTACTGACTTGTTGTTGGCCTCGATATTGTTCAGAATCTCTTCGCCGCGCTCTGAAGGGAAAATACTCAGGTAGGCCGTGCAGACGCTTAGGTCGGGCGAGATTTTCACCCGTGTTACCGACACCATCACGCCGTGCATCGAGCGTGTCTGCTCCTGGAAAATCACGCTCAGCTCCTTCTGCAGCAAGCGTGCTATCTTGTTTTGTCTTGTCTCTTGCATAACTATGAACTATGAACTATGAACTGTGAACTATGAACTCTAAACAAACTCATCTCCGTATTTGATCTGTACCTCGCTTACATACTTCTTGACGAGCGACGACGAGTCTCCTTTCTTGCAGATGAGCAGCACATTACCTTCCTCAGCCACGATGTAGCCGTCCAGACCGCTGATCACGCCCAGCCGTCCCTTAGGCAGTTTGATGATGTTGTTGCGGCTGTCGTCGAGCATCACTTCCGAATCCACCACAACGTTGTCCTCGGGTCCCCGCTGCAAGCACTCGTAGATAGCATGCCATGTGCCTAAGTCTGCCCATCCGAAGTCGCATTTCATTACATAGATGTTTTCTCCGTGCTCTAAGATGGCACTGTCCAGCTGCGTGTTCGGATAACGGGGATAGTTCTGTGACACATACTCCATCTCCTCTTCGTACGTGTAGTTGGGCTTCTCCACTTTCAGGTTGCGCAACACCTCAGGGAACTGGTTCTCGAAGGTCTCTATCAGATAGCGGGTTTTCGAAAGGAATGTGCCCGTATTCCAGTAGAACTCCCCGCTCTCCATAAACAACTTGGCAAATTCGCGTTCGGGCTTCTCGGTGAACGATTTCACCTGGTATACGCCAGACTTGCAGCTCTGGTCGCCTAACTGTATGTAACCGTAACCCGGCTCAGGTCTTGTGGGCTTTACGCCCATGACCAGTATGACATCGTTTTCCTTCACATAGCTGATGCCTGTCTCCAGGCTCCGGTGGAATGCTTCCTCATTGAGCACGATCTGGTCGGAAGGCACAATGATGATGTTGGCATCGGGGTCGCGCCTCAGTATTCTCATGGCCGCCCACGCTACGCTGGGTGCTGTGCCTCTGTTCACGGGTTCCACCAGTATGTGCCTCACTGGCAGGTCGGGCAGCTGCTCCTCCACAATGGAGGCAAACTCCCTGTTAGTGCAGACGAAGATGTTCTCCGGCGGCAGTATCTTCACAAACCGGTCGTATGTTATCTGTAGCTGTGTGCGGCCTGTGCCAAAGAAATCAATGAATTGCTTCGGAAAGCTCTCACGGCTCGACGGCCACAACCTACGTCCCTTGCCGCCTGCGAGTATCACGCAGTAGTTCCTGTCTCCCTCTGGGTGCATGCGACCGGTGGTAGAATGTTCATTATTAAGTTCCATTTTCAAGGTCTCAACTTTTATATTTTGCAAAAAAGTATCTGTTTTTCGCCCGCTAAGTTACGCATATTCTGCGAGAGAAGCAAAGTTTTTTAAGTTTTTTATCAGATTTCTTTGCTATTTACAAAAAAAGTATTAACTTTGCACCCGCTTTCAGCCCAGATGGCGGAATTGGTAGACGCGTTGGTCTCAAACACCAATGCCGCAAGGCGTCCCGGTTCGACCCCGGGTCTGGGTACAAGGCTTTTGAAAAAAACAAACAAAGAAAGGTGCTGTAACCACAATAAGGTTGCGGCACTTATTCTTTTTCTAAACACCACTATCTGGGTTGCCAATGGATAAGACGCCCTGAACGGGCAACAGCAGGGGTGAGCCTCCCAATACCCGGTGGATAAAACGCCCAGAAGGGGCAGCCCCCCTATATAGAAAGCCCCCACATGCCTGGGAATTCACCATTCACCAAATTCACCTTTTCACCTTCTGACGGTTTGAATGGATGCACCATACAAAACGGCGAGCTGCTCCCATGCTGCTCCCATTCCCCTCCCATTCAATTAACATGTCGTCAACAATTCAAAAGCAGTTAAACATGATGCATAAACAGATTCTCAGCCTATTTCTCTATCCGCTGTATCTCCTTGTCGCCTGGCTTGTAGAGAAGACCAACAGAACGGGTGGCAGCAGCTTTGTACTCCTTCAGCTCAATGGCGTTCCAGTCAATCTGGTCGGTGCGCTGTGCCAAGGGGGCATGGGGGATGAGGCTGCCGTCTCGCACCAGGATGATGCAGGGAATGGAGCCGGCTTCTATCTGCCGGTAGCCGCTCTGATATACCTTCCTGGTTTGATAGTCTATCCATTTGGAACTTCCTCCGTCCCCGCTCTGCGAGGGCAGGTACACCATGCGGCCATGGCCGCTTTCCATCAGAGGCGCCACAAGAATCTGCGATCCGAACATGTACTGGTCTTCCACGAGCCAGGCACCGGGGTCTTCGGGGAACTCTACGAGCAGGGCACGAACCATGGGCAGCCCGCGTTCAGAGCAGTCCTTGGCCTGGGCATAGACATACGGCATCAGTTTGTATTTCATCTCGGCACACTCGCGGAAAGCCTGGGTGAAGCTTTCGCTGATGAGCCACGGCTCGGTGGGTGGTGCTCCGTGGGCACGGGTGTGGCTGGAGAGGAAACCGAATGGCAGCCAGCGGCGATAGATGTCCTCGGGCGAGGCCGTCACAAAACCGCCCATGTCGTGGCTCCAGAAGGAGAAGCCGCTGAGGCCGAAGGACAGTCCACCGCGCAGGTCGCCCATCATGCCAATGTTGTTGGTGGCTGCATCGCCGCCCCAGTGCAGGGCGTAGCGCTGGGAGCCTGCCCAGGCAGAGCGTGCCCAGATGAGTCCTTCGCCGGGGTGTTCGCGTTCTATCGCCTCGAAGAGTGCCTTGTTATAGCGCAGAGGGTAAAGGTTGTGCTCGTAGAGTCCGCCGCGCTGGTTGTGATAGATGCCGTTGTAGGGTGCTGCCTCGCCGAAGTCGCATTTGATGGTGGAGACACCCTGGCGCATCAGCCCTGCTATCTTCTGCTGGTACCAGTCCACGGTCTCCGGATTGGTGAAGTCGAGGATGGCATCTTCCACAGGCATGCCGCCGGTGGCGTTCTGCACATGAAGCCCGCGCTCTATGATCTCAGGGAAGAACCGGTTCTTGGGCGTGAAGTAAGGCAGCTGCCACAGACACGTGTGGAAACCGTCCTTGGAGAGCTGTTGCAGCATCTTCACGGGGTCTTTGAAACGGTCCTTGGCAAACTCGTAGTCACACTGCCAGTCTACGCCAAACCATCCTGTGTCGAAATGAATGACGTCAGCGGGAATCTTGTGCTGACGCAGCTGGCGGGCTATCTCCAGTCCCTCGTCCTGCGAGAAGTAGGTGATGCGGCTCATCCATGTGCCGAAGCTCCACAGGGGCAGCATGGGGCTCTTGCCTGTGATGTCGGTATACTCATTGAGGATGTCCTTGGGGGAGCCGAAGAATACGAAGAGGTCTATCTGCTCATCTGCCATGAACAGCCGCTGTGCACCGATGTACGATGCGCCGAAGTCGGCAGTGACGGGTGCAGCGGTGTGCATGAAGATGCCGTAGCCGCGGTTGGAGAAATAGAAGGGCACAGGTTTGTACATGCCGTCGGTCTCCGGTCCTTGCGGGTCGGTGACAGAGAGGTGCACCTTCTGACCCACCTTGTTGAGCGAGGTGAACGATTCGCCGCAGCCATAGATGCGTTCGCCCGGCGAGAGCAGGAACACCGGATTGACGGAGCGGGAGTTGTCGGCACCACGCTTGATAAACGAGAAAGGCAGCAGCTTTACCTGCGTGGAGTCGTTGTCGCGTACATGCCGCGACTGGGTGAGGATACGTCCCTGGGCATCGCGCAGCACCAGGCGGAAGGGGTAGCGCTGCACCTCGACAGTGCCGAAGGGGCTCTTGTAGACAATGGCGTTGCTGCTGACTGTGGAAGGCCACGAGGCAGTAGCCTTACGGCTTTTGAAGGCGGGGGCGAACATTGGGTCGTCGGCATCGTCCTTCGGCACGATGGGGGTGGTGAGCATGCGGATGCGTACCGTACGGGGACTGACGAACTCTATCTGGAGCCGCAGCCGTGGGTCGTTGTCATAGGCTGCATCAGGAAAGTCCAGCATCTGCATACGTACAGGCCAGTAGCCGTTCAGGTTGAACGCCTGACGCGGCGACAAGCGGTAGCGGTCCCACTCCACCAGCCCTTCTCCCTTCGCTGCATCAAAACTGGCCAGAGAGTCGGCAAGAAAATAGGTGTTCGACAGGTCGCTGAAGTCGGTGGACATGTCTTTGGGCATGCATTGCAGGTACTGCACACCGGCATTGGTTTGGATCTGGGAATAGATGGTGGCGGTGGATGCCGCACACAACACGCCAAGCAGTAGTCTTCTCGTTATCATATTACTTCTTCCTTTTTTTTATTTTGACTGTGCAAATGTACAAAGATTACACGAAACTACCAAATGTTTACAAAAGTTTTGCAGGTTTCTGACGAAACGGCGTACCTTTCCTCGTACCTTTCCTCGCCGATGATTAATTGAAGTTTCCCACCCCAATAATGAACGTTAAGATATTATTTATCAAGAATTTGAGAGATTTGTCGAAGACCCACTGACCGTAAGGGAGGTAATTAGAGAATTATTGTTGCAGAAAAAGAATTGTTTGGAATTCCCCGTCGCAAGCGACTGGAACTCTGCGGACTGAAACGGAAATGCCTTGCCAACGATGGCAAGTTCGATGTAGGGACTTGCACGGTAGTTGCCTTTCAGCCTGGAGACCTGCCGCCAGTGGCTGACATAGTGGTTGGCTTTTGGCAGTGTATTAGTGAAAAATAGCAAATAAAACACATTTTTCCCATAAGAAATTTGCCAGTTTCGAAAATAATCCCTAACTTTGCACTCATCATTTAAGTAAGGATATACACAACGACATTGGTATATAAGGATTCCGACACGAAAAGGACTGTCGGAATTCTTCATTTTTTTACTGAAACAGAAAACAATTTAAAAAATAGAAAGAGATTATGGCATACATGTCACAAGAAGGCTACGACAAACTGATAGCCGAACTGAACTATTTGGAGGGCGTGGAACGTCCCAAGGCATCAGCCGCCATCGCGGAAGCACGCGACAAGGGCGACCTGAGCGAGAATTCGGAGTATGATGCTGCCAAGGAAGCCCAAGGCCACTTGGAGGCAAAGATCAACCAGCTGAAACTGGCTATCTCGGAGGCGAAGATAGTGGATACTTCGAGGCTGAGCACCGACTTGGTGCAGATCCTGTCGAAGGTGGAGATGACCAACCTGGCCAACAAGGCCAAGATGACCTACACCATTGTGAGCGAGAGCGAAGCCAACCTGCGTGAGGGCAAGATATCCATTACCACCCCCATTGCACAGGGATTGCTCAACCACAAGGTCGGCGACGAGGTGGAAATCAAGATTCCCCGTGGCGTCATCAAACTGAGAATAGACAAAATCACCGTCGGATAAACTATACATCTTTATTATTATGGATATTTTCTCAAAGATAGCAGCTGGCGAAATACCCAGTTACAAATGTGCAGAGAACGAGGAGTTCTACGCTTTTCTCGACATTAACCCATTGGTGAAAGGTCACACGTTGGTCATTCCTCGTCGTGAGGTCGACTATATCTTTGATATGGATGACGACGAGATAGCCCGCTATCAGGTGTTTGCCAAGCAGGTGGCTCAGGCTGTGAAGGCTGCCTTCCCCTGTAAGAAGGTCGCTCAGGTGGTATTGGGACTTGAAGTTCCTCATGCCCACATCCACCTCATTCCTATGCAGTCGGAGGCCGATGCCGACTTCCGTCGTGAGAAGCTGAAGCTCACGGAGGAGGAGTTCAAGGCCATTGCTGCAAAGATACTGGCAGAATTTCAGAAGAAGTAAGTCTAAAAACGAATCAATATATATTAAGGTATGATTTTTTTCTTTCAGACTCCCCAGAAGAGCGTGATAGCTACCGAGGTAGATCATCAGCTCAACGAACAGGAAATCAACGAACTGAACTGGCTGTACGGCGAGTCGACGCTTGTGCAGGCTACTGAACTCAGTGGGTTCTTCGTAGGTCCACGACGTGAAATGGTGACACCATGGTCGACCAATGCTGTAGAGATTACTCAGAACATGGGTGTCCGTGGCATCAGCCGCATAGAGGAATACTGGCCTGTTGCAAGCAAGGATGCCGAGCACGACGAGATGCTGCAGCGCATGTACGACGGACTGAACCAGGACATCTTTACCATCAATATCAAGCCGGAGCCTATTAAGCATGTGGAGAACCTGGAAGAATACAACGAGCAGGAAGGTCTGGCGCTCTCGCCCGAGGAAATAGAATACCTGCACGGACTGGAACGGCAGAACGGACGGCGGCTGACAGACTCGGAGATATTCGGTTTTGCACAGATCAATTCTGAGCACTGCCGCCACAAGATCTTCGGTGGAACGTTCATCATCGACGGCAAGGAGATGGAATCGAGTCTCTTTGCCATGATCAAAAAGACCACGCAGGAAAACCCCAACAAGATTCTCTCGGCCTATAAGGACAATGTCGCCTTTGCACAGGGACCCGTGGTCGAGCAGTTCGCACCGAAAGACCAGAGCACCAGCGACTGGTTCCAGGTGAAGGACATTGAAAGCGTCATCTCGCTGAAGGCCGAGACGCATAACTTCCCCACGACGGTGGAACCCTTCAACGGCGCCGCCACCGGCACAGGAGGCGAGATCCGCGACCGTATGGGAGGTGGCGTAGGCAGCTGGCCGATAGCTGGTACGGCTGTGTATATGACAGCCTATCCCCGCATTGACGGCGGCCGTGACTGGGAGGACATACTGCCTGTCCGCGAGTGGCTCTACCAGACGCCTGAGCAGATCCTGATCAAGGCTTCGAATGGTGCCAGCGACTTCGGCAACAAGTTCGGACAGCCGTTGATATGCGGTTCCGTGCTGACGTTTGAGCATCAGGAGAAGGCCGGGGATGGTGACACAACAAGCCAGACGAAGTATGCCTACGACAAGGTGATCATGCTGGCAGGAGGCGTTGGCTATGGCACGAAGCGCGACTGCCTGAAGAAGGAGCCTCAGAAGGGAAACAAGATCGTAGTGGTGGGTGGTGACAACTATCGCATCGGACTCGGTGGCGGCAGCGTGTCGTCAGTAGACACCGGTCGCTATAGCAATGGCATCGAGCTGAATGCTGTACAACGTGCCAACCCCGAGATGCAGAAACGCGCCTATAACCTGGTGCGCGCCCTCTGCGAGGAGGATGTGAACCCCGTCGTCTCCATTCACGACCACGGCTCTGCCGGCCACCTGAACTGTCTCTCTGAGCTGGTCGAGGAGTGTGGCGGCGAGATCGATATGACCAAGCTGCCTATTGGCGACAAGACCCTGTCGAGCAAGGAAATCATTGCCAACGAGAGCCAGGAGCGCATGGGTCTGCTCATTGACGAGAAGCATATCGAACATGTGCGCAAGATTGCCGAACGCGAGCGTGCTCCGTTGTATGTTGTCGGCGAGACTACCGGCGATGCACACTTCTCGTTCAGGCAGGGCGACGGTGTGAAGCCCTTCGACCTCGACGTTGCTCAGATGTTCGGACACTCGCCTAAGACCGTCATGCGCGACAACACCGTGGAGCGTCATTATGACAATGTCACCTATTCACAGGACAGAATCAACGAATACCTGGAGCGGGTACTCCAGCTGGAGGCTGTGGCCTGCAAGGACTGGCTCACCAACAAGGTAGACCGCAGCGTGACGGGAAAGATTGCCCGTCAGCAGTGCCAGGGCGAGATCCAGCTGCCCTTGAGCGACTGTGGTGTCGTTGCCCTAGACTATCGCGGCGAGAAGGGTATTGCCACCGCTCTGGGTCACGCTCCCCAGGCAGGACTGGCAGATCCTGCCGCAGGCAGCGTGCTTTCTGTTGCCGAGGCGCTGACAAATATTGTCTGGGCACCGTTGGCAGAGGGTATGGAGTCGCTGAGCCTCAGTGCCAACTGGATGTGGCCATGTCGCAGCCAGGAGGGCGAAGACGCCCGTCTCTATGCCGGTGTGAAGGCGCTGAGCGATTTCTGCTGCGAGCTGCATATCAACGTGCCTACGGGAAAAGACTCCCTGTCGCTGTCTCAGCAGTATCCCAACGGCGAGAAGATCATCTCTCCGGGAACCGTGATTGTGTCGGCTGGCGGTGAGGTGTCTGATGTCAAGAAGGTCGTATCGCCCGTTCTCGTTAACGACAAGAACGCATCGATCTATCATATCGACTTCAGCTTCGACCAGCAGCGTCTCGGCGGTTCCGCCTTCGCCCAGAGCCTGGGTAAGGTGGGCGATGACGTGCCAACGGTGAAGAATGCCGAATACTTCTGCGATGCCTTCAATGCCATCCAGCAGCTCATAGAGAAAGGCTGGATCATGGCAGGTCATGACATCTCGGCAGGCGGTCTCATTACAACATTGCTCGAGATGTGCTTCGCCAATCAGAAGGGTGGCATGCACATCAACCTGCACGACCTGTGCAGTGCCACGGATGGTCAAGGCTGCGACCTCGTCAAGGTACTCTTTGCCGAGAATCCCGGTGTGGTCATTGAGGTGAGCGACCTGCATAAGCAGGAGTTCAAGGACTTCATGGAGGAGGCAGGCGTTGGTTATGCCAAGATCGGCTATCCCGTGGAGAAGAGCCGTACCATCGAGGTGGTTTATCCTGCTGATGGTGGCTCAAATGCCACCAAGACGGCCTGTTTCGACATCGACGCCCTGCGCGACGTATGGTATAAAACCTCGTATCTGCTCGACCGCAAGCAGAGCTTCAACGGCAAGGCTAAGGAACGCTTTGAGAACTATAAGCATCAGCCTATCGAGATGAAGTTCAATCATGGCTTCACCGGAATGTTGGCGCAATATGGCCTTTCTCCGAGGAGGGAGGACCGTAGGGATGCCCCGAAGGCAGCCATTATCCGTGAGAAGGGCACCAACGGCGAGCGTGAGATGGCCTACTGCCTCTATCTGGCAGGATTTGACGTGAAGGATGTGATGATGACCGACCTGATAACAGGTCGCGAGACGCTTGAGGACATCAATATGATTGTGTTCTGCGGCGGTTTCTCCAACTCCGACGTGCTCGGCTCTGCCAAGGGTTGGGCAGGTGCCTTCCTCTTCAACCCCAAGGCCAAGGAAGCCCTCGACAAGTTCTATGCCCGCCAGGACACCCTCTCCCTGGGCATCTGTAACGGTTGCCAGCTGATGGTTGAACTGGGTCTGACAGGAGCCAAGGATGCGAAGATGCTGCACAATGACTCTCATAAGTTCGAGAGCGGTTTCATCAGTCTCAGCATTCCCCAGAACAACAGCGTGATGTTCGGCTCGCTGAGCGGTAGCAAGCTTGGGCTGTGGGTGGCTCATGGCGAAGGAAAGTTCTCGCTGCCAGCAGGTGAAAGCGCCTATAACATCATTGCGAAGTACAACTATCACGGCTATCCCGCCAACCCCAACGGCTCAGACTTCGACGTGGCGGGCATCTGCTCTGAGGATGGACGTCATCTGTGCATGATGCCTCACTTGGAGCGCGCCATCTTCCCCTGGCAGAACGCCTGGTATCCCGCCAACCGCCGTCAGAACGAAGTGACACCGTGGATCGAGGCTTTCGTGAATGCAAGGAAATGGGTGGAGGAGAAGCTGGGTCGTTGAAACAGTGAACGAGTGAAAGATTGAAATAGTGAAAAGTTGAATATCTATATAGAATCATTCAAGACATTCTTCAGAATTGGCATATTCACCCTCGGAGGTGGGTATGCCATGATTCCGTTGATAGAAGAAGAGGTGGTGAACAAACACAAGTGGGTGTCGCGCGAGGAACTGCTTGACCTCATAGCGATAGCACAGAGCTGCCCAGGAGTGTTTGCCATCAACATCGCCATCTTCATCGGTTATAAGCTGCGCAGGGTCAGCGGTGCCATTGCCACCTCATTGGGCACCGCACTCCCCTCTTTCCTCATCATCCTTGCCATCGCCATCTTCTTCAAGCAGTTTGAGGACAACCGGGTCATTGCCGCTATGTTCCGTGGTATACGCCCTGCCGTGGTGGCACTGATTGCCGTTCCGACGTTCCGCATGGCGCAGCGTGCCAAGATCACCTGGACCAACTGCTGGATCCCCATTGCCTGTGCCCTGTCCATCTGGGCATTGGGCGTCTCTCCTATTTATATCATACTGATTGCCGCTATCGGCGGCTATGTATACGGCATGTACATCAAACCCACGGAATAAGGAATGCCCCTCATAACTCTGCACTCATAACTATGAACTTTGAACTTTGAACTTTGAACTATGCGCTCGACCTTTGGTCGCTTGCAAGGCAAGAACTTTGAACTTTGAACTGTAAAGGACTATGAACTGTAAAGGACTCTGCACTCATAACTATGAACTATGAATTGTGAACTATGAACTGTGAATTGTGAACTATGAACTTTGAACTATGAACTGAACAATGCTTTACCTCCAGCTCTTCATCACATTCTTTAAGATAGGCCTCTTCGGCTTTGGCGGCGGCTACGGCATGCTGTCGCTCATCCAGCACGAGACGGTAGAGTCTCACCATTGGCTCTCCACCTCCGAGTTTACCGACATCGTAGCCATCTCGCAGATGACGCCAGGCCCCATCGGCATCAATTCCGCCACCTACTGCGGCTATACCGCTGCACATAATGCCGGCTATGGCGAATGGTTCTCCATTTTGGGTTCTGCCACAGCCACCTTTGCGCTGGTGCTTCCCTCACTCATCCTGATGGTGCTCATCAGCCGCCTGTTCATGAAATATATGCATACTGCCCCTGTCAAGGCAGTGTTCACCGGACTGCGTCCTGCCGTGGTGGGACTGTTAGCTGCTGCCACGCTGCTGCTCTGCAACAAAGAGAATTTCTCTACTCCGGCAGAGAACCCCTGGCAGTTCTGGATCAGCATAGCCCTGCTCGCCGCCACTGCCTTCGGCACCGGCTACCTGCGTATCAACCCCATCCGGATGATCTGTTATTCAGCCTTCGCCGGACTGCTGCTACTCTACTAAAAACAAACAGAAGATATGAAACCAAAGACTTATCATGGCGTGGTAGTCCCGATGGTCACGCCAGTAACCCAAGACGGACGGCTCGATACCGAGGCTGTCTGCCGTATTGTGAACTTCTTTGCCGAAAACCAGGTGTCGCCGTTGCTCATGGGCACCACCGGTGAGGGCAACAGTGTGAGCCAGGCCGACGGGCAGCTCTTTGTCGATACTGCCGTAAAAGCCGCCTCCGGACGCATCCTCGTCTATGCCGGTCTGACGGGCAACTGCTTCAGCGAGCAGGTGCGGCAGGCCGAAGTCTACACCGCGCTGGGTGCCGACGTCATTGTGGCCACCCTGCCCACTTACTATGCTCTGACCGAAGAGCAGATGTACGATTACTACAAGACGCTGGCCGACTGCATCACCGGTCCGCTGATGCTCTACAACATTCTGGCCACCACCCACATGTCTATTCCCGTGGACGTTGTCCGGCGGTTGGCCGACCACCCGAATATCGTGGGGTTGAAGGATTCTGAGCGCGACCTGGAACGCATGGAACAGTGCATCGCCCTAGCCCGCGGACGTGAGGACTTCTCCTATTTCTGCGGCTGGGCAGCACAAAGTGCCTGTTCGCTGGAACTGGGTGGTGACGGCATCGTGCCCTCTACAGGCAACTATGTGCCAGACATGTTCCGGCAGCTCTATGATGCGGCCATCTCCGGCAACATGGAAACCGCCTACCGCCTACAGCATGAGACCGACGAAATAGCAAGGATCTATCAGAAAGGACGTACCTTGGGCCAAAGCCTCGCTGCGCTGAAGGTGATGCTGCAGACAAAGGGACTCTGCGAACCTTGGATGCTCATGCCGCTGACACGTCTTTCTGCCGGTGACGAGGAAACCGTCCGGTCATCCGTCCTGAGCGTGTGAACCGTGAACCCTAACTATCAACCTTACCTATTGCAAACCTCATGATTCACTGGATTGACTACCTCATCGTATTATTGTCGATACTGGCTGCCATAGGCACTGGCATGTTCTTTGCACACAAGCAGAAAGACACGTCGCAATACTTTGCCGGCGGCGGCAAGATACCGGCATGGGCAGTGGGCATCTCCATCTTCGCCACCCTGATATCAAGTGTGACCTTCCTCGCCTATCCCGGTGCCGCCTATGCCGGCAACTGGATACTCCTGGTGCAGGGGCTCATGGTCCCCATAGTGCTGGTTGTACTCATCGGCGTCATCGTACCGTTGTTCAGGAAGGTGATACGACTGTCCACTTACGAGTATTTCGAACGCCGTTTCGGGCTCTTTGCCCGCTTGTACAGCTCACTGGCTTTTACGCTGGGCCATTTCTCGAAGGCAGGAACGGTGTTCTTCCTCGTGAGCATGGCGCTGGCCACCTTCCTCAACATCAATATCTATAGCATTGTGCTCGTGCTGGGCGTCACCATCATCGTGCTGACGCTGTTCGGTGGCATGGAGGCTATCGTCTGGATGGATGTGGCACAGGGATTCCTGCTCATCGGCGGCGGCATCATCTGCATCCTCATCCTCATGTTCGGCATCGAGGGCGGTCCTGCCGAGACATTCCGCATCGCCTCGGAGTACAATAAGATAGACTTCGGCCCCTACGACTGGAGCCTCAGCGAGCTTTGTTTCCTTGTGATGGTGCTGAACGGTGTTTTCTACGCCTTGCAGAAGTATGGCACCGACCAGACCATCGTCCAGCGTTACCTCGCAGCCAAGAGCGACAAGGAGGCTAAGAAAGCGGCCTACATCGGCGTGCTCATGTCAGTACCCATCTGGGCACTGTTCATGTTCATCGGCACAGCGCTCTTTGCCTATTATCACGCCCACGGAGCACCCCTGCTGCCAGAGGGCATCAAAGCCGACGAGGTGTTTCCTTACTTCATCGCCCATGAACTGCCTGTAGGCATCCGCGGCCTCATCATCGCCGCGTTGGCTGCCGCCGCCATCTCAAGCCTCGACAGCGACCTTAACTGTCTGTCGGCCATTGCCGTACAGGACTATTATATGCGCTTCCACCGGCAGGCTACCGACCGTCAGCAGCTGCGCTTCGGACGGTGGATGGTAGTGGTGGCAGGCGTAGGAGCCATCGGTGTGGCCTGCCTCTATATCTTCTGGGGAGGTGAGGGAGTGCTGGGCGCCCTGTTCTCGCTTTATGCCATCTTCTCGGCAGGCATCGTAGGCATCTTCCTGCTCGGGCTGTTCAGCCGCCGTGCCAACAAACAAGGGCTCTACATCGGCATTGCCGTCGCTGTGCTCTTCACAGCCTATGCCGTGCTCACCTCCACCAAGGTCGATATTCACGGAACAGGAGTAAAAGCCACCTTGCTCGATCTGGGCGAATGGAACTTCACCCATCATAAATACATGCTTGGCGTCTACTCACACCTCATTGTTCTCGTGGTGGGCTACCTGGCCAGTCTCCTTTTCAACACCCCTCTTGCCGACAAGGAACTCACCATCTGGGGCTATCTGGAGGAAAAGGAAAAAAGCAAGAATGTAAATAAGTAAAAAAAAGAAGGATATGAAATCAATCACCCTTTTGCAGCCACAGAAGATTGTGTTTGGAACCGGCTGCATCCAGACATTCGTTGACGATTACCGTGAATTGGGCCTCAAGCATCTGTTCGTGGTGACGGCTCCTCCCATCTTACCCCTCGTCGAGCCGGCCTTGGCCGAGCTGCAGTCTGCCGGCATCAGCATCAAGGTGTTTCAGGATGTCATGGCAGAACCCACTGTCAATGATTTCAAGACGATACTTGAGTCGGCCCGTACGTTCTCTGCCGACAGCGTAGCAGGCATCGGTGGCGGCAGTGTGCTTGACCTCACGAAGCTTGTGGCAGCCTTCGTCCGTAGCGACCAGCAGGTGGAACACTGCTTCGGAACAGGGCTTGTCAAGTCCAAGGGCCTGTGGTTTGCCTGCCTGCCTACCACGGCGGGGACAGGCAGCGAGGTGTCGCCCAATGCCATCCTCCTCGACGAAGCCGACCACCTGAAGAAAGGCATCGTCTCGCCTTTCCTCATTGCCGATGCCGCCTATGTAGACCCCAGGCTGACGTGGACCGTGCCTGCCAAGGTCACCGCCGATACGGGCATGGACGCCCTGACACACTGCATCGAGGCATATACCAACAAGTTTGCACATCCCTCAGTCGATATCTATGCACTGCAGGGCATCCGCCTGATAGCCGCCCATCTGGAACGTGCCGTGAAGGACGGCCAGGACGTGGAGGCCCGCGAGGCCATGGCCTTCGGTTCCCTCTATGGCGGTCTGTGCCTGGGTCCCGTCAATACAGCTGCCGTCCACGCCTTGAGCTATCCCCTGGGCGGCGAGTTCCACATTCCTCATGGCTTGTCCAATGCCATTCTCCTGCCTTCGGTCATGAAGTTCAATATGCCGGCTGCCCCCAAGCGCTATGCTGACGTGGCAGTCGCCATGGGCTGTGCACCGGGAGCCAACGTCGAGGAGACCGCACGGCGCGGCGTCGACTTCATCTGTCGGTTGGCTGCTGAGGTGGGCATACCCGACAAACTCATAGCGCTGGGCATTCCACAGACAGCCGTCCCCAGGATGGCCAAGGCGGCCATGGGAGTGCAGCGCCTGCTGAAGAACAATCCGAGAGAAGTAACCGAGCAAGATGCCCGTGATATTTACAATAGTCTTTATTAAAACATGAAACCCATATTAGCCATTACAATGGGCGACCCTGCAGGCATCGGTCCTGAGATTACGGTACGCGCCCTGAACAGAAAAGAGACCTACGAGAAGTGCCGCCCCATCGTCACCGGCGATGCTGCCATCATGGAGCAGGCGGTCAGTCTGCTCGGCTTACAACTGAAGGTGAATGCCGTGCAGGAAGTCAAGGATGCCAGGTTTGAGTTTGGCACCATCGACGTGCTCCACCTCCCATGCGTCGACCTCTCCACCTTCGAGTTCGGCAAGGTGCAGCCACAGTGCGGCAATGCCGCTTTCCAGTATATCAGGAAAGCCATTGAACTGGCCATGGACGACGAGGTCGACGGCACGGTGACCGCACCGTTGAACAAGGAGGCCCTCAACCTCGCTGGTCATCACTACGACGGCCATACGGAGATCTACGCCACGTTCACCAATACCAAGAAATATGCCATGATGCTCGCCGATGAGAACATCCGTGTCATTCACGTCTCCACCCACGTCCCACTTCGCAAGGCCTGTGACCTGGTGAAGAAAGCCCGCATCATCGAGTGCGTGGAACTCATCGACGATGCCTGCCGCCAGTTCGGTATCGACCATCCCCATATCGGCGTGGCCGGCCTGAACCCCCATTCCAGCGAGAATGGCATGTTCGGCTACGAAGAGGCACAGGAGATCATCCCCGCCATAGAAGAGCTGCAGCAGCGTGGCTTCGACGTGGAAGGACCCGTTCCGCCCGACAGCATCTTCGCCAAGGCCCGCTGCGGCAAGTACGACGGATGTGTTGCCATGTACCATGACCAGGGACACATCCCCCTGAAGGTCTGCGCCTTCAATTGGAACAAGGAGACAGGCAAGATGGAGAGCGCCTCCGGTGTCAACATCACGCTGGGGCTGCCCATCATCCGCGTGTCTGTCGACCATGGCACTGCCTTCGACGTGGCAGGCAAGGGCATTGCCAACGATTCGGCCATGACCCTCTCCATCGACTATGCCACCCGCATGGCCATCTATAGAAGAAAGGTGAAAGGGTAGGAACGTGAAAAGATGTAGTGCGTGATGGTGGTGATAGCCGATGACATAACAGGAGCAGCCGAGGTGGCCGGCCTAGCCTTTCAGAGCGGTCGGCAGGTGAGACTGGTTTGCAGCGGTCCTGCTGACGATTGCTGCGCTGCTTGCGACACGGATGCTGCTTGCAATGCGGGTGCTGCTTGCGACACGGGTGCTGCTTGCAACACGGGTGCTGCTTGCAACGCTGATGCTGCTTGCGACCCTGGTGCTGCTTGCGACACGCTGGTGGTCGCCACCGACACCCGTTCCATGACGGCAGCCGATGCCATGGCCGAAACCCGGCGCATCGCTGCCCGCCTCTCCCTGGCGGGGTGTGGGGCGAGACATCTTTTCAAGAAGACCGACTCCGCCCTGCGTGGACATGTCGTGGCCGAGCTGACGGCGCTGATGCAGGCTTCGGGCTGCCAGCGTGCCGTCTATATGCCTGCCAATCCCTCCAAGGGACGCATCCTGCGCCGTGGCATCTGTTTCATCGACGGCGTGCCCATTCACCAGACAGCCTTCAGCTCCGATCCCGAGTTTCCTGCCCGCACCTCCTGCCTGCGCGAACGCTTCCCCGATGCCCAGTCCCATCACATCCTCATGCCCGATGCCGAGAGCGAGGCCGATATCCGTCGTATCATTACCCGCTACGACGATGGCACGACCCTCTTCGCCGGCGCCGCCGACCTGTTCGGCTGCCTTCTCCCGACCCCTTCCCGCAGAAGGGAGACAGCTGCGCCCGAAGCCTTCCCAGCAAAGGTAGGGGAGGGGAGCCTCCTCGTTCTCTGCGGCTCCACGCAGGGCAGACCTCTCGACACCCGCATCCCCGTCAGCCCCATGCCCCTGGCAGTCTATGACGGGCTTGCCGACCTCAGCCTTTGGGACGTGGGAGCCTACTCCCGCTGCCACAGCCTCGTCCTGACCATCCCCCACCACCATCGCACCGGCAAGGAGACGGCAGTCCATCTGCGCACCGTCATGGCACAGATCACCCGGCAGCTCGTGGCAGTCCATCGTCCCGACCATCTCGTCGTCGAAGGCGGGGCAACAGCATGGGCAGCCCTTCAGGCCCTCGGCTGGCACCGTTTCACCATCGTCGGCCAGCTCGCCCCCGGTGTTGTACAGATGCGTGCCGACGGCGGCACCCTTGTCACCCTGAAGCCTGGCAGCTATCCGTGGCCTTTCACCTTTTCACCCTTCTGATTTCCCCGTATTCATCATCCCCCCCTTGTTTTATGGACGTACAGATAGAACCCACATGGAAACAGCACCTGCAAGGTGAGTTCCAGAAACCCTACTTCGCCCGGCTCGCCTCACAGGTACGGCAGGAATACCAGTCCTCGGTCTGCTACCCTCCCGGCAGCCAGGTCTTCAGTGCCTTCAACCTCTGCCCCTTCAACCAGGTGAAGGTTGTCATCCTCGGCCAGGATCCCTACCACGAACCCGGCCAGGCCCACGGGCTCAGCTTCTCCGTGCAGGACGGGGTGCCCTTCCCCCCTTCCCTGCAGAACATCTTCAAGGAGATACGCGATGACCTCGGCACGCCCGTCCCCACCTCAGGCAACCTGACACGGTGGGCCCGTCAGGGTGTGCTCTTGCTCAACGCCACGCTCACCGTCCGTGCCCATCAGGCAAACAGCCATGCCACCTTGGGCTGGCAGACATTCACCGATGCTGCCATCCAGGCCCTTGCCACCCATCGCCAGCATCTGGTCTATATGCTTTGGGGCGGCTTTGCACGCGGGAAGGCCTATATGATTGACCGTCAGCACAACCTTGTCCTTGAGTCCGTCCATCCCTCGCCGCTCAGCGCCAATCGTGGCGGTTGGTTCGGTCAGCACCAGTTCTCACGCTGCAACCAGTACCTCGAACAAAACGGCATCACCCCCATACAATGGTAAAAAACTCCGCCCTCATAACTCTGCGCTCGACCTTTGGTCGCTTGCAAGGCAAGAACTATGAATTGTAAAGAACTATGAATTATGAATTATGAACTATGAACTGTTAAGGACTCCGCACTCATAACTATGAATTATGAATTGTGAACTATGAACTATGAATTGTGAACTATGAACTATGAACTGTGAACTATGAACCGTCCCCTCCCTCCCATCCTACAGATAGGCGATGTGCTTATCTCCTCCGACATCCTGACGGAGCATTTCTGTTGTGACCTCTCTGCCTGCAAGGGCCAGTGTTGTGTTGAGGGCGATGCCGGCGCCCCTGTCACCATGGACGAAATAGCCGAGATAGAGGACTGTCTCGATGCTGTCTGGGGCGACCTCTCTGCCTCGGCACAGAGCGTCATCGACCGTCAGGGCGTGGCCTATACCGACGAAGAGGGTGACCTCGTCACCAGCATCGTCCACGGAAAAGACTGTGTCTTCACCTATTACGGCACCTTGGACGACCGCGACACCCGTCAGCCCATCAGCGACTGCTGCCTCTGCGCACTCGAAAAGGCATGCGCTGCAGGAAAGACACGTTTCCCGAAACCTGTCAGCTGTGCCCTTTACCCCATCCGTGCCAAGCAGTTCTCCAACGGCACCGTCGGACTCAACTACCACCGATGGGATGTCTGTGAACCTGCACGAAGGAAAGGCGCAGAACTCCGTCTGCCCGTCTATCGGTTCCTCCGCGAACCACTCATCAGACGCTTCGGAGAAGCATGGTATCAAGAGCTTTGTGAAGTCGCAGAAAGTATCACCGGAGCACAGGTTGGTTAGGAAAGAAATAAAGTAACTGAAGTTTCCCACCCCAATAATGAACGTTAAGATATTATTTATCAAGAATTTGAGAGATTTGTCGAAGACCCACTGACCGTAAGGGAGGTAATTTGAGAATTATTGTTGCAGAAAAAGAATTGTTTGGAATTCCCCGTCGCAAGCGACTGGAACTCTGCGGACTGAAACGGAAATGGCTTGCCATTTCTTCTCAAATTCCCCAAAATTCTACTAAACTGCTAAAGGAGAAATTCTCTAATTCTCAAATTCTTGATTATTCTAAAGGTGGGAAACTTAAGTATATAATTAAGGAACGCGCGATGGGTCTACTTGAGGGACGGATGGGGGCATGGTGCTTACAAAAATGCCACCGCCGAGTGGGCGGTGGCATAAAATCATGGCAGTAATAAGGGTGGGAAACTATAGTCACTTAACCATCACCTTATTTCCATTGACGATGTAGATGCCTGCGGGAAGGCCGTTCAGGGAAGTGGCGTTCTTCTTGACAAGGACACCGGTGGTGGTGTACACGTCGTAGGTCTTGCCATTGGCGCCTACTTCCTCGATGGCATCGGGCTGCTTCACGGTCAGCTTGCCATTGATAGGAATAATCTTGTAATTGGCTGCCTCACCGTTGGTGTCGATAACGATATCGTAGACTCCGGCAGGACTGCTGGCATTGGCACGGCAGAACACTACGGGCACTGTGGTCAGCACACTCTCGTTCTCACCATAGACGAAGCCATCGTACTCAAGCTTGAACTCCGGATTACGTTCTCCCACCAGACGCTCATAGTTGCCCACTCTTACATAGAGGTTGGCCTTTTCTATGGTCAGCACACCGTTCACATAGCGTACATCATAGTTTGTGACCGTACCCTTCTCGACCTTGATGTTCCATGATCCGGCACCCGGATGGGCTGGAGCTGCACAGGAGAGCTTGGGCTCTCCACGGAGCGGTGCACCCGTAGTGGTATAGGTGAAGGAAGAGGGAACCTCCTCACCATATCTGATCACCACATTGTTGGCCGTGATGGTCACAGGCAGTGCCTCCTTGATCTCCACCTTACCCTCGATATGGGTGATGTCATAGTTGGGAGCGACACCCAGGTTCCTGAAGATGACAGGATAGACTCCGATGGAGCTGCTGGCGGTAACACCATAGCCTAACTGAGGCTTGGTGGTGAACACGCCCTCGGTGTTCTCGTTCTCCCCGTTCTTGAAGCCCTCGAAGGTCATCTTGATGTCAGGTAGCGGGTCACCCTGGTACATCACATATTCTCCGGCACGGATGGTGAGGGGTGCAGGAAGGATGGTGAGCTTGCCCTTTGTGAGATTGGCATTCCTGTTTTCCACAGTACCCATGTCAACTTCGATGTCATAGACACCCACATTGGGGGCTTCAGTGGCTGCGCAAGTCAAGGAAGGCATGCCAACCAGCTCTTCTCCCTCGGTGGTAAATTCGAACTCGGGCATTTCATCGCCATAGGTGATGGTATAGCTCTTAGCCCTGATGTAGATGGGCTTGGGCTCCTCCACATGCAGCCAGGCGACGCTTGCATTGGTCTTGAACGTATAGTTACCGTCCTTCGTCCGTCCGTCGCTGCTGAAGCTGCAGCGGTAAGTACCTACGCTCAAGGTCCTTCCTGCTGCATCCACCTTACAGGAATGGGTAACGGAAGGATATTTAATGATGACAGAACTCGGCGTATCATCATTGCAGAATCCGAAATAGGAGATATCGAAATCGGGAAGGGGGTCTCCCACAGTTACATAATAGTCGGTCTGACCGAATTGCGGAATAATCTCCGCCGGTGTGATGGTCAGCGTGCCACCTTCGTATTTCAGCCATGGATTCTCGATGGTACCCCGCTCGATGGTAATGGGATAAGTACCGACGCTGGTAGTAGCATCAGTAGGAGTGTCGATTTTGGGAGTTCCATTCAGTTTACCCATGTTCGTATAGGTGAATACCGGATTGGGGTCGCCGTATTTACGTGTGGCGTCGTCAACCTTGACCACATATTCATAGACCGTCAGATGTCCACTGACATATTTGAAATTATAGTTCTCGGCATAACCTCCACTTGCCACCACAGGATACTGTCCACCTTTACTTTCCGGAGTAGCGCTGCAGGTCACGGTGGGTTCGACAGCAATGGCACTCACGTTTTCGTTGTTCTTGAATCCGGAATAGGTGATGCTGCTCATGTCAGGATTCGGTTCACCCATCATCCGCTCGTAGTCACCCGTGGTGGCAGTCAGCGTAGCCGGGGTAATGGTCAGCGTACCTGTGACCACATTCACCTTGGGGTTGGCAAGCGTTGACTCGTCCAGGGTGATCTCGTAGGTTCCCACACTGCTATACTGGTTGGCAGCACACTTCAGCTTGACAACGCCACCGGTAGCGTTCTGGGGAGTCACCTTGTAAGTAAACGCGGGATTACCCTGTCCATACTCACGCGTAGCATTGTTGATGGTCACCGTCAGTTCGGGGAGCGCCTTGTACTCAGCGCGTGTCATGACCTTCAGTTCGTCGGCAAATCCCTGTACGACAGAGAGGTAGGCCTGGTTGGCCATCAGATACGGCTGATGAGAGGGAGCTTTCTTGAATACCAGTTCCTTCTTGTCGTTCAGTCCGAGGACACGCATGGTATTCCCGTCAAAGCGCGTCTGCTTCGGGGGGATGGAGTTATAGCCAGGGAAATTGAAATACACACCCTTGAGGTAGTTGGCAGCGGGCTTCGTACCGCCCGTAGCCAGGAGTGAGAGCTTGTTCTGAGCAGGAAGCATGGACGAGCACTCGATGATGACCGGTGTCCCTTCAGGGACGGTACCCGTCAGTTCGTCGAGAATCACGATGCTGTGCTTGGTATCAATTTCCCCCACATAGTAGGCCTTCATGCCTGGAGACACGGTGAATGCGAAGGAAGCATAGAACGGAGCATAGTATTTCGTTCCGTTGAAAAACGTAGCATTCACACCAAAGGAGCTATTGGCCCCTGTTCCAACGGGTATGATGTTCCATTTAGAGGAGGCATTCCCATCGATGGTCACCACGGTACCGTTCTCACCCAATGTCTTGGTGGCCAAGGGGTGAACCATCTTGAAATAGTAACCGGGTTCGATGGTGATGTGATACCTCTGATGGCTTAACGCCCAGGTATCGGCCCCCTGTGCCATCAGGTCATAGAGATTGTCGGAAGCCTTCTTGATATAGAACACCGAAGCCGGATCGTAAATAGTCCTTTCCTCATCCATCATGACCATGGCAGAAAGGTCATAAGAAGTAGTCACTCCTCCGGAAGAGATTGCCCTACCCTCGTTGCTCTGGAGGGACATGTACTTCTTGCTGCTCTGGCTCTGTATTCGGTAGAAGCCGTCAGCACCTAACTGTGCATAGACCGCTGAACCCATACACAGCGTCAACACAATCAATAATAGTTTTCTCAGATTTTCCATAAACTTTAAAATAATTTACACATAGCTATTATACTTATTAATACCACTGCACAGAGTTTGAATAACTGGACCGTTTGTCGTACTTCAGCGCATCGGTGAGAGTAGCCGCATTACAGCGGAAAGAGAAGTTATAGCTGGCATAAGGAGCCAGCACCACAGAGCAGGACATGCTGAAACAATGAAGGTCGCGCGACAGCGAGGCCGTGGTCATTGATATCTTATGATTGTTAAAGTCATAGCCACTGGAGAAGGTGATGTTCCATCCGTCGCTGACACGTATGTTTCCACTGAGGTTGAGGTTCTGCGTGAAGCCATAGGGATAACGCATGGTCTTATAGTTGAACTTTTCGAGTTTGGTATCCTCGCGCATGGAGATACCATATCCGATACTGATGGACCAGGGCAGAGAGAAAGCCATATAGCCGTCATCGTCGGTCTCAGCCTTTCCTGCCGTGGTACGCCGGGCGCCGTGCTTTCCCTGCTCCAGATCCTTGTCCAGATTGGTATTCACGTCGTTGTCCTCTTCCTCCTCGTCATCGTCACGTTCCTTTTCCTTCTTCTTTGATTTGTCGACCTTCTCTCCCCTCAGTTTCTTGAACAGGTCGGAGATTTTCGAATTGTCCAGCGTATAGCTGAAGTTCTGGGACATACCCTGGAAGCGTCCCCATTTTCCCAAGCCCCAGTAGGTCTTATGTTCGCTCACACGAGGTGTGGCGCCCACTGAGTCGGCCTCATAGACATAGCTGGCGAAGACAGCATTGAGGTTAAAGGTATAGGACTTGGTGAGCTTCAGCCTGATGCGCATGCTCAAGTCGCTCAAAGGCCGGATCTTTGACGCGAGATTATAGGACATCGAGGCTCCGAGCTCATCGATCAGGCTTACCTTTTTGGTGCTGACGGAGTCATCGTCGGTCCTCAGCTTCATCTCCACATTATTGCCCAGGTCCAGGGAGATGCTTCCAGTCTTTCCTTTTCCCGGAGGGCTCAAGGACCCAATCTGATAGGGCGAATACTCTACCAGTGTGACCGTACCGTCAGCCTCGGTCTTCTGGTAGGTCTCGTAATAGCCATAGCGCGAGGCACTGAAGTCGGGTGCGTAGCTGAAGCTGAGAGAAGGGGTGAGCACATGGCGGATGGCCTGCACCTTGTCGCCAAACAGTTTCCTGGACGGTATGTAGAAGCCATAGAGCTTGGTCGAGGCCGAGAGCGAGAGGTTCCAGTTGTAGACATTGTAGAAGCCGTCGATGGTATCGGTCACCTCCACCTTCCGGTCAGCATCCCAGTATTTGCGCTGCTTCATAAAGCCCGTCTTGTCGGTCAGGCTGAAGGACGGTGTGAGGTTGATCACATCCAAGATGGTAAAGCTGGCATTGATGGGAATAGAGTGTCTCATACCGTTCTGCCAGTCACGTCTCAGGCTGGAATGCATCAGCTTGTCCTCCTTGCTGGTGATGGAATTGGAGAAGGCACCGGTATAGCTCATGGAGATCTTCTCGTACCACCGTTCCTTACCCGCCATCTTCTTGCGCTTGAAGGGATAGAAGCGTGAGATAGAGATATTCAGGTCGGGCAGTGTCAGCGAGATGGTAGAGTCGCGCATGTTCTGGTTCAGGTTCATGGTCGTGCTGAGTGACATGCCCAGGCTTGAGAAGGTGGTGCTATAGCTTACCGAGGACGTTCTGGTGGACTGCGTCATGGCCTGTGGGTTGTACATGGAGGTGAGATTGTTGCGCTCGTAGCTGCTGGTGGCGAAGTTCACGCTTGCCGAGAGTGTGGAGAACGGATTAGCCTTGGGATCCTGCCGATGGCTCCACTGCACCTTGAAGCTGGTCTGTTTCTGATAGTCAGGCATGTTCTTCTCACCATTGATGGTGTTCTGATAGCTGGCATGTATGGAGCCGCTGTACTTATAACGCTTACGATAGTTGGAAGCGCCCGACAGTCCCCAAGACCCCTTCGTATAGATCTCGCCTATCAGCTTCAGGTCCATCTTGTCGCTGATAGCGAAATAGTAGCCACCGTCGCGCAGATAGAATCCGCGTTCGGTCTCATCGCCGTAAGTCGGCATGATGAAGCCGCTGCTATAGCTCTTGGTAAAGGGGAAGAAGCCGTAGGGAATGGCCAGCGGGAGCGGAACGTCACACACGACCAGGTAGGAAGGACCGAACACCACGTCCTTTCCCGGGCGCACCTTCGCCCTTGACATGGCAATATAGAAGTCAGGATGGGGCTCGTCACAGGTAGTATAGCGGCCATGATGGAGGAACAGCTCACCGTCCCCGCCGCGCTTGGAGAGCTCGCTGGTCATGTAGCCATCCTCCTGCTGGGTATACACCTCGGAGATCAGGCCCTTCTTTGTCTTGAAGTTGAAGGACATGGTTGTGCTCTCGTAGCTGTCCGACCCCATCTTGAAGACAGGAGTGCCCTTCATGGTCTGTGTGGCAGAGTCAAGTCCTCCGGTGGCATGTACGAGACTGCTGTCCAGGCACATGTCGATATTCTCGCTCTGAAGGTCCATGTTCTGGTATTCCACATGGGAGTTGCCATAGAGGAAGGCCTTGCTCACGCTGGCGAGATAGACCAGCGAGTCGCTGGCAGAATATTTCACCGGTGCATCGATACCGTTCTTCTTCTTGCGGTTCAGGCTGTCAAGCGCCAGTGAGTCATCGATAGCCTTGTTGTGCTTGTAGACAATCAGCTCGAGTGAATCCATCTGGGTGGTATCACGCTTCAGCTTAGCCGCTGCAGGTTCTGCGGGAAGACCGTCGGGGGAGAGCACAGGGGTGATGGCTTCGGGACGGATGTTAGTCAGGCTGCCGGGTACGATGTCCTTCTGAATGCTGTCGGCCATGGCGGTCTGGACAGGAGCACGAGTCAGGGTGCTATCGGCAGGACTGTCAGGGAGTTTCCCGGCAATGACAGCGAGGGTGTCGGGAACAGTAGGCAGGAGAACCAATGAATCAGTGCTGGCCTTCACCGTATCGGTCCATTGCCCGAGTGGTGGCAACACACTTGCCTCCGGCTGGACATCAGCAACGAAAGGTTCGGGCACTGCCACACCTTCCCCTGCTCCTACAGTCACCTTATTCCTGTAGAGCGACGAGGGCGTGCATGCCACCATCAAGATGAAAGCGGAGACCACTAACAAGACCACCGACTTTCTTTGACTTTGGTCAAAGCGACTGCTCCATTTATGATTCACGGCTGCAAAGGTAATAAAAAGTTAGGAGTTAGGAATGCAGAATTAAAAGTTTTTACAATATTTTATACCGATAACCGCCCTCCTCGCCTATTATTCAAACATTTTTGCCCAAGAAAGGAACTTTTTAACGCCTTCCTCACCGAATTTCTCCAGGCTCTTTGCTGCATCGACCACCGTCAGCACCCGGTCAGGGTGGGATTTGCTGAAGAACTTGTCAGCGTAGCACACCAGCTGTTCCTCCAACGACTGTGGCTCATAGGTACGGTCAAGAGGCAGTGGCAGCTGCTGAGCACGTATCTGTTGGGCTGTCAGTCCGGTGCCCGTATGGCGTTCGGACACCAGCGCATGACGCTCCCACCCTTCTTTCCGAAGCAGGTCAGCCCCAATCAGTCCGTGACAGATATAAGGCTCCGTGCCCTGACAGAAAATGCCTGGAGCGTGACACCAGCGGATGCCGATATCATGGAGCATGGCAGCCTCTTCCAGGAATTCGCGGTCCAGGCGCAATTCCGGATGACGGTCACACAACAGGAGGCAACGGTCTGCCACCTGACGGGAATGAGTGACCAGCAACTTCCTCAGGGCATTGTCCTCAGGATAATACTTATTGATGATTGAAAGATAATCCATAGTGATGATGATTTCAGATTATTTACTTTTCCGATTATTATAATCAAGAATTATTGAATTAGAGAATTTCTCCTTTAGCAGTTTAGTAGAATGATTGGGAATTTGAGAAGAAATGGCAAGCCATTTCCGTTTCAGTCCGGAGAGTTCCAGTCGCTTGCGACGGGTAATTCCAAACAATTCTCTTTTTTGCAATAATCATTACCTCCCTTACGGTCAGTGGGTCTTCGACAAATCTCTCAAATTCTTGATAAATAATCACTTAACGTTCATTATTGGGATGAGACACCTCAGTCAGATTATTTACTTTTCCGCCTATAATAGCCCTGTTCGGAGCCGTTGAAGCGTAGGCGCATACTATCACGCCGCAGCATCATGATGTCGGCTGTATCGCTCCTGACCACATGTCGTCTGCCCAACGTGTCACGACGTGACTCCGAGAGGATCAGTCGTCCGTTGAACATCCGCCACTCCCGGTACTGCTTCACGGGAGGGAACGTCACAGGACTCTGCTGGGCAGAGGTATTGTTTCTCACATTGCCGATAGGCCTGACAGCATTCTCCCTGCGGATCTCAAACCCATATTCCCTGGGCTGCATCCAGCGCTGACGCAAGGAATCGGGGATGGGCGGTGTGGAAAGATGCAAAGAATCGTTGATGCGACGCAACCTGAGCTGAGGCATCACCAGATAGCACCACTCCCCCTTCAGGCGAGAGAGATTGACCACCTTGTCAGCGATGAAGGGATTGGCAGAATCGCGCACGACAGTCATCATGTCGCCGATAGCGGGACGTCCCAGGACGCGCCTGTTCAGGAAAGCGTTCAGGATGTCGAACGTGTCAAGCCGGTCACCCGACATAGGCATCACGATGAGGATAGAGTCCGAGCTACCGTCACATGCCAGGCCATAATAGGCAGAGTCACCCGGGAGAGTCTGCTCCATGACACTGACCTTCTCATGACCGTCGGACAGGTCACCGTTGTTCCCGCAGGAAGCAGTCATCAACAAGCCCCCAATCAGTGGAAAAATGAATCTTTTCATGCCACATTTTACGATTTGCGGGCAAAGTTAGCCAAAATATCAAAAAAAATAAGCAGAAAACGAATATTTTTGAAATATTTTATCTATTTTTGCGCTTCGTAAATAGAACAACTAACTGAAAAGACAGAAAACAAACCTAAAAAGACAATGAAGAAGAGAATCCAATTCAGTCTCGTCTACCGGGACATGTGGCAGTCTTCAGGTAAGTTCCAGCCACGCAAGGACCAACTGGAGCGCATCGCCCCCGTAATCATCGACATGGGCTGTTTCAGCCGAGTGGAAACCAATGGCGGTGCCTTTGAGCAGGTGAACCTCATGGCAGGCGAGAACCCCAATGCTGCCGTGCGCGCTTTCTGCAAGCCATTCAACGAGGTAGGTATCAAGACCCACATGCTGGACCGTGGTCTCAATGCCCTCCGCATGTATCCTGTGCCTGACGACGTACGTGCCCTGATGTACAAGGTGAAGCACGCCCAGGGTGTGGACATCCCCCGCATCTTCTGCGGTCTGAACGACACCCGTAACATCATCCCCTCGATCAAGTGGGCAAAAGAAGCAGGCATGACCCCCCAGGCCACCCTCTGCATTACGACCTCTCCCGTCCACACCGTGGACTACTACAGCCGTATTGCCGATGAGGTGATTGCTGCGGGAGCAGAGGAGATCTGCCTGAAAGACATGGCAGGCATCGGCCAGCCCGCCATGCTGGGTGCCTTGACGAAAGCCATCAAGACCAAGCATCCCGACATTATCATCCAGTATCACGGCCATTCAGGCCCGGGCCTCTCCATGGCCAGCATCCTGGAGGTCTGCAACAACGGTGCAGACATCATCGACACCGCCATCGAGCCCCTCTCCTGGGGCAAGGTCCACCCGGACATCATCTCCGTACAGTCGATGTTGAAGAACGAGGGCTTCGAGGTGGCAGACCTGAACATGAATGCCTACATGCAGGCCCGTACGCTGACCCAGGAGTTCATTGACGACTGGCTTGGCTACTTCATCAACCCCGCCAACAAGCACATGTCGAGTCTGCTTCTCGGCTGTGGTCTGCCTGGTGGAATGATGGGCAGTATGATGGCCGACCTGGGAGGTATCAAGAAGATGATCGACAAGCTGCGTGCCCAGAAGGGAGAGCCAGAGCTGACCATGGATGACATGCTGGTGCGTCTGTTCAACGAGGTGGAGTATGTATGGCCACGCGTAGGCTATCCCCCACTCGTCACACCGTTCTCACAGTACACCAAGAACATCGCGCTGATGAACCTCCTCACCATGGAACAGGGTAAGGGCCGCTATGTCATGATGGACGATGCCATCTGGGGCATGATCCTCGGCAAGTCCGGAAAGATCCCCGGAACCATCGACCCGGAGCTTGTGGAGCTGGCGAAGAAGCAGAACCGCGAGTTCACCGATGTAGACCCGCATACGCTGCTGACCAATGCTCTGGACGATTTCCGCAAAGAGATGGACGAGAACGGTTGGGACTACGGTCAGGATGACGAAGAGCTCTTCGAACTGGCCATGCACCCCGAGCAGTACCGTCCGTTCAAGAGCGGTCAGGCGAAGAAGCAGATGCTGGCAGACCTCCAGAAGGCGAAAGATGCCAAGCTGGGTGGCGGTAAGATCTCTGCCGAGGAGATTGCCGAGCTGAAGCATGCCAAGGCAGACGCCGTGAAAGTGCCTTTGGCAGGACAGCTGTTCTGGAGCTTTGGCGGTGAAGGAGTGATGGCACCCTGCATTGAGCCCTACATCGGCCAGAAGTACAAGGAAGGCGACACCTTCTGCTACCTGCAGACGAAATGGGGTGAGATTGTGGAGATACCTGCTGCCATTGGCGGTAAGCTGGTGGACATCAGTGTGAAGCCCGGCCAGAACGTGCGCCAAGGCGACACCATCGCCTGGATTGAGCGAGAGAAGAAATAATTCCCGGGAATTAAGCCTCAATCGGTCATTAGGCTGTTTTCATCATAACGCTAATGACCGATTGGGGTTAAATATTACAGATCACGAGACTTGTCGAAGACCCACGAGTGCTCGCAGTAATTGCACGAATTTCACGAATTATAATCTCACACAGATCTTAACCATCTATGGGATAATCCCTTGGAATAGTATAAACTCACACAGATCTTAACCATCTATGGGATATTCAGCCTCACCCCTAACCCCTCATTCCCAAGCGATGCTTGCCTACCCGTAGCCTCATTCCCAAGCGATGCTTGCCTACCCGTAGCCTTTCCTAAAGGGAAGGGGAATCTGTGAGATCTGTGAGATCTGTGTGACTTATGCAACGGAATTACACGGACTGTACAGACTTATTATTACGAACACGAATTGCACGAATTACACGAATTGGCCTTTGACCAGCAAAGGCAGGAAGTATGGGGTCAGACTGCGTACTCAAAACAATCAAGAATTAGAGAATTGAAGAATTATTTGTAGTGTGTACTGGAACCCACAAAATCCGTTCAATCCGTGTAATCCGTTGTTGAAGACATAATTCGTGCTATTAGTGTGATTACTGCGAGCACTCGTGGGTCTTCGACAAATCTCGTGTTCGTTTAATTAATCTGTGAGATCTGTGTGAATTATTTATCAAGAATTAGAGAATTGGAGAATTTATTTTTCGAACACGGATTGAACGGATAGATTATTACGAACACGAATTTCACGAATTTCACGAATTGACCTTTGACCAGCAAAGGGTCTTGAATCAAGAATTAGAGAGATTTGTCGAAGAGCCAGTTCGATGCTAAATAAAAAAAGGGAGGAGACGAACAATCCGCAGGGGGCGTCACAAGATGCTCCCTGCGGATTGTCCTTTGTCACACCATCTGTCTCTGAGTCACACCATCTGTCTCTGAAGCAGACGCTGCTCAGCCAGCTGTTCATATTTTGTACCCGGCTGTCCGTAGTTGGCAAAAGGATAGATGCTGATACCGCCACGCGGGGTGAACAGTCCCACGACCTCGATATACTTGGGTTGCATCAGCCTCACCAGGTCTTTCATGATGATATTCACGCAGTCCTCGTGAAAGTCACCATGGTTACGGAAAGAGAAGAGGTATAGTTTCAGGCTCTTCGACTCCACCATGCGCTGTCCGGGGATATACATAATCTTGATTTCCGCAAAGTCGGGCTGTCCTGTGATGGGACAGAGGCTGGTAAACTCCGGGCAGTTGAACTGCACCCAATAGTCGTTCCCGGGGTGTTTGTTGACAAACGTCTCCAGCACCTCAGGAGCATAGTCCATCTTGTATTCCGTCTTACGGCCCAAAGCCTGCAATCCGTCGTCTTCTCTTGTCATAGTTTGTTGATTTTAAAGATATTATAAGTAATATCATGGTCGAACACGTCCTCATGGTCATGAGCCTTGGTGAACTTCACCACACGGATGGTAAGCGGCAGTACCGCTATTTCATACAGTGTCTTCAGGGTGACCTGGGTGATGACGAGGGAAGGCATTTCTTCCCAGGGTATCACCCCTCCCAATGCCAGTGGGAAGAAGATGATGGAGTCCGTCAATTCCCCGAAGACGGTGCTGAGCACAGCCCTGAGGGAGAAGTTCCTGCCTTCGGACGATATTTTCATCCGGCTCATCACATAAGCATTGACAAACGAACCGGCGAGGAACGCCAGGAACGATGCAGCAGCAATACGGGGAGCCAGTCCGAATATCTGGTGGAATCCCTCTTCCCCATGCCAGTAAGGAGCACCGGGAATCCAGTCGGCAATGGCTCCGAAGATGACGAACAGGAAGTTCATGGCAAAGCCCAACCAGATGAGCAGTCGGGTACGTCCATAGCCCCACACCTCGCAAACGACATCGTTGATGATATAACTGACAGGGAACACGATGAGTCCTGCAGTCATGTTCATCGGACCAAAAGAAATCTGTTTTGTCTCCAAGACGTTTGCCGTGATGAGGCAAACGCAGAACAGTATGCCGAAAAACATAAAGAGCACACTGATCCTCTGATTGTTACTTTCTGTCATTTTCTTGTTTTGTTAAAGGGGGTTTCCAAGCACCCCTGTTATTAATACTAAAATCCTCAAATCGTATACAGCAGCCAGCCCATATAGCACAGGAAGCCCGTTACAAGGAGAATGCCCTCACGTCGCGAAACCGTGTATTTCGTATAGGCAAACATCCACACGAGTCCAATGCTGACGAGCATGGCTGTCAAGTCGACAATGGTGATGCCAATGATGCGCATAGGATGTATCACTGCTGCCAATCCGATGATGAGCAGGATATTGAACACATTGGATCCCAGTGCATTGCCGATGGCCAGTGCAGACTTCCCCTTTCGAGCAGCAACGATGCTTGTCGCCAGTTCCGGCAGAGATGTTCCGCCTGCCACGATGGTCAAGCCGACAACACTCTCCTTGATGCCGAAGTTCACTGCCACAGAAGAAGCAGCATCGACGAAGATGTTACTGCCGAAGATGAGGCAGAAGAGTCCGACGACAATCCACGCGACGTTCGGCCAGAAGGCAGGCAGCTGTACTTCTCCTGCGTTCTCCTGTTCGATGCGTTCCGCCTCATATTCTGCCGAGGACTTCAGCGCCCCGCTCTTACGTGCCTGGCGGAAGGTATAGACCATAAAGATGGCAAAGCCACAGAGCAATACCGCTCCATCCACACGTGTTATCTCATTGCCCCACAGGTGTGGAGAGTTCCAGCTATCCATGCAGGCAGCATATAGCAACACCGACGCGACGATGGCAAAAGGGATGTCCTTTCTGACCGTAGACGGGCTGATGGCCATCGGAGCCACCACAGCGGAGCAGCCTACTATCAGCATGGCATTGAAGATATTTGACCCCACGACATTACCCACGGCCAAGTCGGCCGTACCCTTGATTGCTGACAGCAGGCTGACAAACAGCTCAGGTGCTGAGGTACCAGCAGCAACAATCGTCAGGCCGATAATGATCTCAGGTATCCTCATCCGCCGGGCCAGGTTACTGGCAGCATCCGTCAGCCGGTCAGCCCCCCAGAGTACCATTGTCACACCAGCTACTATCAATATAGCATTCAACCACATGATTCTTTTACGTTATTCTTGGTATTTATTCTTCATTATCATCACCGTCCCAGTCTTCGAAGAAGCTGTCAGCCCCGTTTTCCATTGAGGGGACGATAAAGGCATCTATCTGCCTCCGGTCTTTCTTTGTCGGGCGACCAGTACCGCGCTGCCGATTGACGAATCCGCTGATGCGAGTCATCTCCAACAGTTCATACTGATCAGGGGTGGTGACGTTTTCATAAATCTCCGGCAGCAGCTTGGCCCCCACCCGCTGTTCAATCGTCTTCAAGATGCGGAAGGAATAGGTCACAGGAGGCTTGCGTACAGCAATCACGTCGTTCACCTTCACCATACGGGAAGGCTTGACCCCGACACCATTCACCATCACCCGTCCGTTCTTACAGGCATCAGATGCAATGGTACGCGTTTTAAAGATACGCGCTGCCCACAGCCATTTGTCTATCCTTGCCTCACCAGTCATCCTTACCTTTTTATCTTTTTATTCCTTGACAGCAGGCTCTTCAACGGTTGGTAACGCCACGCCCTTCTTACCGAGCTTGTTGAACTGGTTCATGGTGATGTCGACCCCAGCCAGGACAAAGCTCCTGATGATCTCCACTGCCGTGTCAACGCGTGGCTGCAGAGCCGTAAGCTCTTCATCACTAAACCGTCCGAGGACCCAGTCCACCTGCATGCCTCGCGGGAAGTCAGAGCCGATTCCCATGCGGAGACGTGCAAAGTCCTGGCCAATGAGCTGCTGGATATGTCCCAGGCCATTGTGCCCGCCATTACTGCCATTGGCTTTCAGGCGGAAGGCGCCCAGTGGCAGTGCCACATCATCGCTGACCACCAGCAGTCGCTGCTGATCAATATTCTCCTTGTTCAGCCAGTAGCGCACAGCATTACCGCTGAGGTTCATGAAGGTAGAAGGCTTGAGCATCAGCACCTTACGTCCTTTTAAAGAAGTCTCAGCCACAAAGCCATATCGTTTGTCACTGAAAATAGCATTGGATGCTTTCGCAAAAGCATCCAACACTATAAAACCTGTATTGTGGCGGGTATTCTCGTAATCAGGTCCGACATTACCCAGTCCAACAATCAAATATTTATCCATTACGGAAAGCTTTATGCCTCGTCAGCAGCAGCTGCAGCAGCACGTGAAGCACGTGTAGCCTTCACAGAGCATACAATCACCTGAGCGGGAGTAGCAATCTCAAGTCCTTCGAAGCTCAGTTCGCCCACCTTGATAGCCTTGCCCAGCTGGAGGTTGGTCACGTCGATATTGAGGACCTCGGGAATCTGCTTATAGGGAGCAGTCACATCAATCTTGCGGATAGAGAGGTTCAGCTTACCACCGTCACGTACACCCTGAGCCAGACCGTTGAGCTTCACGGGGATACCCACGGTAATGGGCTTGTTCTCAGTCACCTCGTAGAAATCTGCATGAATCAGAGAATCTGTCGTAGGATGGAACTGGAGCTCCTTGATGATAGCTTTGTGAGGCTCTCCGTCGACAGTGAGGTTCACCACATAGACATCGGGCGTATAGACAGCCTTTCTGATTTCCCTGAGAGACACAGAAAAAGCCAGTGCTTCAGGCAGGCCTTTGTCATTTCTCTTCTCACCATAAAGATTGCAGGGAACCAATCCCTCCTTGCGCATCAACTTCGATGCCTTTTTTCCAGTAGCCTCACGTTTCTGGCCACTCACATTAATTTCTTTCATTGTGTTACTCTAAATTAAGTTTAAAAATGTCATTAATTCACCATCACACGGTGTGCTTTTTCAGAAAGCGGCTGCAAAGTTACTGCTTTTTTGCCATCCAACCAAACAATTATTATAAAAAAACTCAATATTTTGGCTATTTTCTTGCACGATATCGGATTTTTCACTAAATTTGCATCGAATTAATTAGAGGATTAAACAATAAACAGTCAGAAAGACAAGATGATCAACCGGGAAATAATCAGAATCAAGATTGTTCAGTTAACCTATGCGTACTATCAAAACGGTAACAAGAACATCGACACGGCAGAGAAAGAACTTTTCTTCAGCCTTTCCAAGGCGTACGACCTTTACAATTATCTTTTGGCACTGATGGTTGCCATCGCCAAGGAATCAAGACGCAGGTTAGAGATAGAACAGGCCCGTTCCCAGCGTGAAGGCAAGGAGCCCCCATCGGGGAAGTTTGCCTACAACCGCTTCACCATGCAGCTAGAGGAGAACTACCAGCTGAATGAGTTCATGGAGACCCAGAAGAAGACATGGAACGACGAGCCGGAGTTTGTTGCCAGGCTATTTGACCAGGTGGAAGCCAGTCAGATATACAAGGACTATATGGAGTCCAAAGAGGACAGCTATGCATCTGACAGGGAGTTGTGGCGTAAGCTCTATCGCACGTTGATTCAGGACAACGAGAACCTGGATGCCCTCCTTGAGCAGCAGAGTCTCTACTGGAACGATGACAAGGAAGTTGTCGACACGTTTGTGCTGAAGACCATCAAGCGTTTCGAAGAGAAGAACAAAGCCAAGCAAGAACTGCTTCCGGAATATGGCAGTGAAGAGGAGAAGGACTTTGCCCGAAAGCTGTTCCGTGCCACCATTCTCAATGCGAACGAATACCAGCGCTATATGAGTGAGGCCTCGCGCAACTGGGACTTCTCCCGTCTGGCGTACATGGACGTTGTCATCATGCAGATAGCGATAGCAGAGATGCTCACCTTCCCCAGCATCCCTATCAGTGTTACCATCAATGAATATGTTGAGATGGCCAAGCTGTACTCCACGTACAAGAGTGGCGGTTACATCAACGGCATGTTGGATTCCATTGCCCGTCATCTTATCAAGACAGGAAGGATGATGAAATCCATGACAGACCCCAAAGAAAAGAACCAGAATCAAGAATAAAAAAAACAGAAGACGATGACAAATTATGTTTTAGCTGCGCAGGCAGCAGCAGGTAGCGGCATGAGTATGCTGCTGATGATGGTGGCCATTTTCGCCATCATGTATTTCTTCATGATCCGTCCGCAGCAAAAGCGTCAGAAGGAAATACAGTCGTTCCAGAACTCATTGGCCGAAGGAGCACAGGTAGTCACAGGCGGTGGTTTGCATGGGACTGTAAAACATATAGACCTGGCAACCGGTATCATTGACGTGGAAATAGCTCGTGGCGTAGTGGTGAAGGTGGAGAAGAACTTCATCTTCAAAGATGCTGCGAGCCAGATGAGCACTCAACGATAAAGCCCGAAGCGTTTTCGGATGAACGTTAAGCTGACAGACCTCTTTGGCATAGTCAGGAATTTTCTGTTTAGCAAAGCTAACAAGGAATTCCTGATTTTCTTGTTCTTTCTTGTCCTTTCAGGCATTTTCTGGATGATGATGACCCTTGATGAAAGCTACGAGAAAGAACTGAGCATACCTGTCCACATCACCCATGTACCCAAGGATGTGGTGCTGCTATCGGGTGAGACAGACACCATCCGTGTCACCGTCCGTGACCGAGGTATCGATATCGTCAGCTACATTTACGACGAACCGAAGAAGACGCTCAATATCAATTTCAAGAACTACGACAAGGGAGACGGGCAAGGCAGCGTCAGTGCCAACGAGTTGCAACAGATGATAGCCAAGCTGTTCCGCAGTTCCACGAAGGTCCTCAGTACCAATCCCGGGAAGTATGTGTTCTTCTACAACACAGGAGCTCATAAGCGTGTACCTGTGAGATGGAGCGGACGCGTCATTCCAGAGCAGCTGTACTTTCTGAGCCACGCCACCTATTCCCCCGACAGTGTGACCATATTCGCCTCAGAGGAGAAGCTCGACAGCATCAAGACCGTCTATACAGAAGCCCTCAACTGCGTAGGTTTCCGTGACACCCTGTCAATAGACTGCCGCATCAGGAAAACAGAAGGTGTGAAGACGGTTCCCGAACACACGCGCGTTACCTTTTATACAGATGTGCTGACAGAAGAAAGCATGGACGGTATACCAGTGCAAGGGATCCACATGCCCAAGGGCAAAGTGCTCCGCACATTTCCTGCCAAGGTGAAAGTGAACTTTGTGACAGGTGTCAGTGTCTTCCGAAAGCTGAAGCCATCAGACTTTGTTGTCATTGCCGATTACAATGAGTTGAAAAGCCATCCGTCGGAGAAGTGCAACATCTATCTGAGGAAGACACCTGACGGGATCTCCCGTGCAGTGTTAACGGTCAACCAGGTAGACTACCTGATAGAAGAAGAGGAGGATTCAGAATGAAGATCGGAATAACAGGTGGTATAGGCAGTGGTAAGAGTTTCGTCTGCCAGCGTCTTCAGTGCCGGGGCATTGAAGTGTATGACTGTGACAGCGCTGCCAAAAGACTCATGAGAGAGTCTGAGGAGCTCCGTCAGAAGATCACGGCCCTGATTGGTCCCGATGCCTACACAGACGGGAAGCTCAACAAGCCCGCCATTGCCCGTTACCTGCTCAGCAGCGAGGAGCATGCCCAAGCCTTGGATGCCATTGTGCACCCAGCCGTTTTCCGTGACTTTGAAGACAGCGGGATGCAGTGGATGGAGAGTGCCATCATGTATGAGTCAGGCATCTATCGTCTTGTTGACCGCGTCATCGTAGTCACCGCCCCCTTGGAAATACGTTTACAACGGATCATGGTCCGTGACGGTATCAGCCGTGAAAAAGCCATGGAATGGGTAGAACGTCAATGGCCTCAGGATGAGCTCCTCCGTCGTGCGGACTATGAGATCACCAATGACGGAGAGACACCCATAGACTGCCAGTTAGACCGTCTCCTACCCCTACTCTATCCAACAGACATGTAATACAACAAAACGACATAAAAGAAAAAAGAAAATGCAACAGACAATTTTAGCCATCTCCGGCAAGCCCGGTCTTTACAAACTTGTTTCCCGCGGGAAGAACAACCTGATTGTAGAATCGCTTGATGACACCCATCGCCGTCAGCCGGCCTTTGCCACAGACCGCATCACCTCGCTGGCCGACATCGCCATGTATACAGAAACGGACGACGTACCGCTGATGAAGGTGCTTGAAAGCATCAAGACGCTGGAAGAAGGTAAGAAGGCAAGCCTTGACCCGAAGAAAGCCAGTGGTGACGAGCTCCGTGAATACTTTGCGAAGGTACTTCCAGAGTTTGACCGTGAGCGTGTTCACAATTCAGATATCAAGAAGCTCCTTCAGTGGTATAACATTCTCATCCAGGCTGGCATCACCGATTTTGAGGAGGAGCTGAGTCCCACCGAGGGAGACAACATCGACGACCGCAAAGAAACGGAATAATTTTCATCATTTCCAATAACAACAAAAAAAGAAAACTGAAAGTATGAAGAACATCAGTCTTGACATCAAGAAAGCTGCCTGTTTCTTAGAAGAAGGTGCAGTAGCAGCATTTGAGCCGCAAGTAAAAGCCGCTCTGGAAGCTTTGGAAAACGGCACATGCCCTGGTAATGACTTCCTTGGATGGCTCCATCTGCCTTCGAGCATTACCCCTTCATTCCTTGACGAGCTGCAGGATTGTGCGAACGTGCTTCGCCAGAACTGTGAGGTCGTCGTCGTCGCCGGTATTGGCGGCAGTTACCTTGGCGCCCGTGCTGTGATCGAAGCCCTGAGCAATTCTTTCTCCTGGCTCGTCCAGGACAAGGCCAATCCCACCATCATGTTCGCAGGCAACAACATTGGCGAGGACTATCTGGCAGAGTTGACCGACTATCTGAAAGGCAAGAAGTTCGGTGTCATCAACATCTCCAAGTCAGGAACCACCACCGAGACCGCTCTCACCTTCCGTCTGCTGAAGAAGCAGTGTGAAGCACAGCGTGGAAAGGAAGAGGCAAAGAAGGTGATCGTTGCCATTACCGACGCCAAACGCGGTGCTGCCCGCACATGTGCTGACAAAGAAGGATATACCTCCTTCATCATCCCCGACAATGTTGGCGGTCGTTTCTCTGTATTGACTCCGGTAGGACTCTTGCCTATAGCTTGTGCCGGATTTGACATCCGTGAGTTAGTTGCAGGTGCTCAAGACATGGAGAAGGCCTGTGGCAAGGATGTACCCTTCGCAGACAATCCTGCTGCCCAGTATGCTGCCATCCGTAACGGACTGTACCAGAACGGCAAGAAGATTGAGATCATGGTCAATTTCCAGCCGAAGCTCCACTTCATGAGCGAATGGTGGAAGCAGCTCTACGGAGAGTCGGAAGGCAAAGACAAGAAAGGCATCTTCCCTGCCAGCGTAGACTTCACGACCGATCTGCATTCCATGGGTCAGTGGATCCAGGATGGAGAGCGCACCATCTTCGAGACAGTGATCAGCGTGGAGGAGCCCGAGAAGAAGCTGCTCTTCCCTGAAGACGAGGAGAACCTTGACGGTCTGAACTTCCTCGCTGGCAAGCGTGTGGATGAGGTGAACAAGATGGCAGAGTTAGGAACACGTCTGGCCCATGTGGACGGAGGAGTGCCCAATATCCGTATCTCGATGCCCCGTCTGAATGAACGCTATCTGGGTCAGCTGATCTATTTCTTTGAGATAGGCTGTGGCATCAGCGGCAATGTCCTTGGCGTGAATCCCTTCAACCAGCCTGGTGTGGAAGCTTACAAGAAGAACATGTTTGCTCTGCTCGACAAGCCCGGCTATGAGGAAGACTCAAAAGCCATCAAGGAACGTCTGGCCAAGGAAGCATAACCCACCGATGATGTTTTCAGAACAAGTAGAACTCTACATCAAGAGGAACGGCTTTAGGGCGGTCTGCCCTAAAGCTGTTCTCTTTGACATGGATGGTGTGCTTTACGACTCCATGCCCAATCATGTCGTAGCCTGGCGTGAGTCCATGGCGCAGTTTGGCATCGTCATGGACGAGCATGACGCGTATGCTACCGAAGGAGCCCGTGGTGTTGACACCATTACCAAGATGGTGGAGATCCAACAAAAGCGCAGGATCACCATGGAGGAAGCACAGAAAATGTACGATGTGAAGTCGCGTCTGTTTCATGAGATGCCAGAACCGCCCATCATGCGAGGCATACCTGAGCTGATGGAGAAGATGCGCAACAGCGAACTGAGCATCAACGTTGTGACAGGCAGCGGTCAACGTCCACTTATCCAGCGGCTCTTACGCGATTTCGGAAAATACCTGGACGAGAGCCATATCACGACGGCCTATGACGTCAGTCATGGGAAGCCCTCTCCCGAGCCCTACCTGACAGGTCTGAAGAAGGCAGGTCATCTCCATCCCTGGGAAGCGATTGTCGTAGAGAATGCCCCTTTGGGCATCCAGGCAGGCCATGCAGCCCGGATTTTCACCGTCGGTGTGATGACAGGCCCGTTACCACAGGAGATGCTTGAAGAAGCCGGTGCCGATGCCACCTACCACAGCATGGTAGAGTTCAGCGATGACTGGAGTACATTCTTCCAGGCTCTTCTCAAGCCTCAGACCCCATCGTCATCATCCTCATCGCTACCATAGGTATCAAGACTGTTATCCTGCTGTATCGTCACATTGCCAAAATTATCGACCTTGACTTCAAGAGGAATATATTCATCCTCGGTCTGCGGCAAGCTGACACTGGCAGCGAAAACAAGGTGATTACCATCTACCTCGTCAAAGACCAATCCTTCCAGTATTCCCAAGCGACAGTACTTCTCAGGCAGATAAGCCGTGAAGGCAGATTTCGTGAAAGATTTATGAAAGAACACGCTGCCATCCGGTCGTATGATCCGGATAGCTGCACGATTGTCAACATATTTCTGGCCGTCTTCATCCTTGACCATACTGAGGCTATCGTCCGGTGTACGTTTCCACTCCACCGTATACGTCCGTCCCAGCCACTGTATCTCCTTGGAATCCGCATACGCCTGGATCCTTACCGGTGCAGTAGGTTTCTGGACTTCCACGCGGCTGGTGATGATATCCTCAGACTGCTTTTTCTCCTTACATCCTGCAAGAGCAGCCATTGAAAAGAGAATGATGGACAGTCCCCAAAATGAATTACAAATCCTTATCCGTTTCATATTATTTTAAAGGTTGACAATTAACGATTCGTTTATCCTTCAACAGTTTCTTCACCTTGCTTTTCCTGTCCAAGACCCTTCCACGTTCCCTGGCATGCTTCAGGGCACGGAGCACCTGATTGCGATAGAAGAAGACACAGAAAACGAAGTAGGCACCAGCCTGAATCCACAGACAATGATATTCAAAAGACACATCGCTCAAAGAAGCCCCCATGCTGTTGACACGCACAAAAGCGCGCACGCCAAAGGTGGACGGGAAGAGCCAGGAAATACCCTGCCATGCACCGGGAATATTCGACTGAGGCCAGCTGACACCACTCAGGAACAAGAGAGGTACCGACACAAAGACCATGAGTAGCATCACGTTCTCCCTATAACGCACCATGCAGCTGACCATCATACCGAAGAAGATACAGGCCAGCAAATAAGGCAGCATGATACCCAACAGATCGTCCCAGTGTGCCAGTTGTACGAAGCCGAACAGTCGGGGCACGACCATCGTAAGATACGCGCCCATGACAGCATAGATCATGAAATAGGCCATTGCCTTGCCCGTGATAATACGCATCATTCCCTGATAGTGGCGATTGATGGGGATGAGGTCACCATACCGGTTGTTTTCCCGGGCCGTACCTGCAGACAGTCCGATGCCCAGCACCAATGTCTGCTGCAAGATCAGCATCAGCACAGCAGGCAGGACAAAGCTGCCGTAGCCCCCTGCCGGATTGAAGATCGGCACATCGTCAAAGTCAAGCGGTTTAGCAGCAATCTCTTCCTCGCGTGAGGTGACATGCCCTCCCAGCTTTGTCTGTATCTCCGTTCCCATCTTTGCGCTGACAGCCTGAGCCGTCTGGAAGATGGCTTTATAGGCCAGCATCAGTGACATATCACAATAGACACTCACGACAGCCTCTTGTCCGCGTAGTATGTTCAGGTCGAAGTCCGAAGGCATGAAGATAATACCCTTCACCACCTGCCTGCTCACCAGCATCTTCGCCTCATCCAGATCAGCAGCGTAGTAGGCCACTTTCACATCGGGAGAGGCATCGCACTGGCGTATAAACTGACGTGACAGAGAGGAGTGACACTGATCGACAACCACGATAGGCACATCGCGAACCACCTCATTATTGTAAACCCATGAATAGAGCAGTGGATAAACAATAGGCACGATGATGAAAAAGATGAGCACTCCCTCATCGCGAAAGACCTGCTTGATCTCCTCCTTCCAGATGTAGCAGGCATCGTAGGTTGACTCTATAATATATCTTAAACTCGGCATTTATGGTATATATACATAAGTAAGCATTGCATTCTTCACTTTATTGATGACCAGCCAAGGCATCAGGATGAAGGCAGCCAATGCGGCGAAATGGAACCATGCCTCCAACAGCGGATAACCGTTGAAGACGCATATCTGATAGAGCATGAAATAGTGACGGAGAGGGAAGAGCCATGACACTGCCTGCAAGGCTCCATCCATGCCCATCAGGGGGAAGGCACTTCCTGCCATAGAAAAAGAGAGTACAGCCCACAGGGAGCAGACACTCATAGACATACGGAGGGAGGGCATCAGTCCGAAGGCAAAGATCCCAAAGCCCTGAGACGCCAGGACCTCCATCAGTCCAAGGAGGACCAGATACCAAGGACTGCCCAGGTGTGGGAAGTGCAATACCCCAAAGATGTAATATTGGTAGCAATAGACCACTGCCAGCCAGATGAGTGTCTGCAGCAGGTACTTGCCCAAGATTGCCACGACGATGTTCCCATCGGCCATGCGCAACCACTCTTTTCCACGCTTGAACTTCAGTTCCATGCCCAGGGAATAGGCAGAAATCAGGAAGATAAACAGCATCATACATCCTGGAATGAGCATGGTAGAGAGATACACATTATAGTTTGTCCAAGGATTGGCAATCTGGTGCAGGTCAATCCTGATTGGTTGCAGGAACGTCTTTATCTGTTCCGGTGTAAAGCCCCTTGCCTGCATGGTAGCCTGTCCCACAGCAGCAGAGCCCAGGGTAGAGATGGTCTTCAGGTCTTTGAAGAGCAAGGAGCCGCTGGTGATCGATGTCATGGAATAATAGAACGATATTTTTGGCTGCCGTTGCGCCAGCAGGTCGCTGGTCGTTCCCTTGGGGAAATAGAGGAACGCGTAGATACGGTTCTCCTGAATGGCACGACGCGCCTCGGGAACAGAAGAGAAATATGCCACCACTTCGGTGTTCTGGAAAGCATCCAAACGACGTACCAGGGCGCGGGTGGTCGACGTATTGTCCAAGTCGACTATACCGACAGGCAACTGCTCCGGTTGTCCTTCGTCCATCATGGAAGTGAAGAACACGATAACGAGCACGGGGAAAGCCACCATACAGAAACCGTAGATGGGATTCTTGTAGAGAATCCTCATCTCACGCTTCATGATCTTCCATATATTAATAAGGTGTCTCACTCCCTACTCTGCTGAATGCTTATTCTTTATATATCAAGGACATTCCCGGCCTCAGGCCTTCCAGTTTCTCCGTAGGACGTGCCTTCACCTCGAAAGTCTTGAGGTCGTACTGCCCATTGGCCTTTGTTGCCTTCCACACGGCAAACGACCCTTGGTCCTTCATGTAGTAGACACGCATTTTCAAGTCTTTATTAAATGCAGGAACGAAAGCCGTGAACTCCGTTCCCACCTTCATGCCATTCAGCTGATCCTCGCGTACATTAAATGTACCCCAGATGTCATCCATGATAGAGATGGTCATGATGGGTGATCCAGTACCCACGAGTTCTCCCACTTTGGGGTACACCGTACTCACCTCTCCAGCCATCTGTGCAGTCTGCACGGTCTCTCCCAGATAGCTGTTCACCTCGGCTACGGCTCCACGTGCCCTCCCCACCTGTGCAGCAGCCGCCATCTTATCCTCACGACGTGCACCGTTCACAGCCATTTCATACTGGCTCTGTGCAGCTTTCTCCTGAGCCTGATAGGCTTTATACTGAGCAAAGGCCTCATCGCGTTTCTGTGCGCTCACGACACCTTCATCGAACAGCCGCTGTACCCGCTGATAGGATTTCTCGGCAATCTCCCTGCCAGCCTTAGCCTGCTGCAGCAACTGATAAGCACCTTGTATCTGCTCTTTGCGGGCACCGTTCTGAGCCTTCAGTTCCAGTGCAGCCGCAGCATTCTGTGCACTCTCTGCCTGAGTCATCTTCGCACGTACCTCAGGCGCATCAAGAATGGCCAATGTGTCGCCGACATTCACGAAGTCACCTTCTTTCACCCGGAGTTCCAGAATACGTCCCGGTATCTTGCTCGACACGCGGTATTCCGTCACCTCCACCTGTCCCTGAATCACTTCAGGTTCCCGGTCAAGGGCATAGAATCCAATGACCGCTACAATCACTACTACTGCTGCAAATCCTATAATAGCAAGCAGGATATTGTTATGTTGACTCTTTGCTGACATAATGATACAATCAGTTACCAGTTATCAATTATCTTTCACTTAACACGCCCAGGGACTTCTGGAGTTCCACCTGACTCAGTTTGACATCAATCTCCGCATCGATCTTCTGCGACTGAGCCTGAAGCCACGCAGTCTGAGCTTCCATGACTGTTGTCGGCGTTATGACGCCCTCCTTGAATCCCACGTTAGCGGTACGGAGGTTTTCGTCAGCCCGCTGAATGTTCGACTGAGCCATCACAAGTCTTTTATTGGCTTCATCGACCTTATAGGTTATCTGGTTCACCTGCAGCTCAATCATCTCACGAGCTTCTTCCAGTTCCAGGTTGGCAATGGCCGTAGCCCCCTTCGAGGCACGTACTTTATACATTGTGTCGCCCCAGTTCCAGATAGGGATACGTACGAGGACACCCACATTCCAGAATCCGGCGAATTTCTTTTCAAAGCCATTGAAAACGTTCGGGTTAGACACTGCATAGCCACCTGTGAGCATCATCTGAGGCAGGTTTCCAGCCTTCAGGATATTGGTTGCCTGTTTGGACATATCGACAGAATTCTGCAGGATCTTCAGTTCGGGACGGTTTCCCACGGCGCGTTCCACTTCCAGCTGAGGTGTCAGTTTCACGACAGCAATCTGCTCGGCATTCTCATCAGCCAGTGTTATCTGTTCATTGATGGGTATACCTATGGTCTGGCAGAGCAGCATTTTCGACAGCACCAGTCCATCATTCACCTTTTTGAGTGTCATCTCGGCTTCGTTCACCTTCACGTCAACCGACAGGCCATCGCTTCTGGTAGCCACGCCCTCGTCGATCATCTTATGGACATCCTCGTCCAGTTTCTTTACCAATCCCAGATAGGCCTCAGCCAGTTTCTGTTTATGGCGTAGTGACACCACCTGCCAATAAGCCTGTTCCGTCGCATACAGTGTAGACTGTAACCGTGCATCGGCAGAGTTTTCCACCAGATCCTCGTTAATCTTTGCTATTCTGTTCAGTGCGATGATACTTCCTCCCATGAATACTGGCTGAGTGAACAGGACAGAACCAGCCCAGATGTTACGAGTATCCGTATTGAAAGCATCGACGATGCCTTGTCCCATTCCATTCAGGTCAGTGGCAATCTTCTGCATGCCCTCCCCCATCTGCTGTTGCATCTGGCCAGCCATCTGCTGAAAATCGCCCATGGGTATTCCCATCTGCGCCAGCACACCTCCGATCCGTTCCATTGACTGTCCCACGGCCCCCGTAGTCTGTTGCAGTCCTGCTGCAGTAGCGGTGCCCAGCTGAGGCAAAGCCTGTTTCTGTTGGTCATTCAGCAGAGAGACGGGTCGGCTCGTATGCGTATAGCTGCCAATAGCGCTGAAATGAGGCAGATACTTAGTAAATGCTGCCTTGCGCAGGTTGTGTGCCACGTCCTGCTTTACTTTCTGAACGGCCATCTGCTTATTGTTACGGAGTGCCATGGCCCGGCAGCTATCGAGCGTCAGCAGTCTCTGTCCCGACATGCTGTCGCTGATACGCAGCTCCTGAGCCCCAGCTGACACTGTCGTGCCAAAAAGCAGCAATAGCCCTATCAACTTCTCCATATCCTCACTCAAAGTTAAATGTTCTTGATCCAATCATCTGCCCGTCGCAGAAGACAGAGACCCTGTATTGTCCAGCCTCCATCATCTGAGAAACATTCCAGAACATGGTGACCAGCGTTTCCTCGCCCGTATATTCCACCATTTTCTTCATCGTGGCCTCGAGGGTCTTACCAGAATAGCTGAAAGAGCCTGCACCGCTCAGCGTGTTGCCCCCGGGGTTCTTAATCTGTACATAGAACGTACGGTTTCCATTGGAAGCTGTCACATTACGCGCCACGGTAAACGTTACTTCTACGGTCTTGCACTTCTTCAGTTTCTTGGCAGTTCTCTTTCCGTCAGTCAGTCTCATCTGGATGTTCGTTGCATCGAGCTGAGCAGCAATAGCCACTTTCTCGGACAGCGATGCCTTCTCGCTGTTGAGTCCGGCAATCTGTGTCTCACGGTTCGACAGTTCTTCTCTGACGCGTGTATTCTCCTGCTTGAGGCTCTCGTTGAGTCTGTTCAGCGAATCCACCTGCAGGATATAGCTTCTCAGGACGGCTCTGACGGTGGCCAGTTCCTTCTTCAGTCGTGTGATCTCACGTGCATCGTTGGCTTTCACCTGTTTCAGTTCCTGAAGCAGTTTCTGGGTTTTCATCTGCTCCTGGGTCAGCTGTTCAATGATGGAGTCATTGTTTATCTTCGTCATCATTTCGCTGTACTGCAGTGTGAACCGTTCATACTCGTTCTCCATTTCCTGTTTGTCCAGCTCAGCTAGTTCTTGCATGTCCTGATTCATCTGCTTCTGCTCCTGCAAGTTCATGAACAGCCACGCTGCGCCTCCAATCAGTGCCAGTATGACGACTGCCATCAGTGGAATTATCACTTTTTTCATTGCATCATTTTGTTAAAACGCTGCAAAAGTAAGCATTTCAAATGAAATGACAAAAAAATTTTCAATATCAATCGTTCCACCACCTCTATTTTTAAGAATTTTACTGTATTATAGAACAATTTAATTAAATAATTCAAGTTTCGGGAGTGCGCCCTGAAGGGGCAGCAGCTATAAGCCCAGGGCACGCCCTGGGTAAACAGGCGTGGAAGCCATCGACCTGGAAAGGCAAAAGCCAATTACGCTGGCATTGATTCTTTTGCCCTTTCAGCCCTTTCAAGGCGTTAGCTACGGCCTAACCACACCCAGGGCGTGGAAAGGTGTGAGAAAATGCTTTAACGGAATAAACACGGTAGACATGATTTGAACAAGGTGCTGCTGTCATACAGCAGCCTACAGGACAACAAGCGGAACAGAAGCGACAGATAGCGGAGCATATAGATGCGCTGACGGAAAAGCACCACTTAAATGACGGGTAAGCACCACTTAGATGGCGGGTAAGCACCACTTAGATGACGGAGAAGCACCACTTAGATGGCGGGTAAGCACCACTTAGATGACGGGTAAACACCACTTAGATGACGGGTAAGCACCACTTAGATGACGGGTAAGCACCACTTAGATAACGGAGAAGCACCATTGAACGGAAGACGAGCACCATTGGACGGAAGGCAAGTGCTGGGTATCGTAATTGATAGTAATATTCAACAAAATCGAAAAAAAAGTAAGAAAAAATTTGGAGATTAAAATAAAATGCGTAATTTTGCAGCCGAAATACAACAAAAACGATAAAGATGAGACACGAAATGAATGCATTTGCTTGGTGGTGGCGCTCGAGACTCGATTAGTCGCGAGGCACTGAGCTGTATGTATTCACCAGAATAAGACACAGAGGCTCGTCGCGACTGCGGCGAGTCTCTTTTTTAATACATCACCGTATGAGGCTGCCGCATCATACCAGACAGGAAAAAGTAAACAACCACAAAAACGACAAAATAAATGATGAAACAGAGTTATCAAGTTGACGAGAAAGGATTTTACGGAGAGTTCGGAGGTGCCTATGTACCCGAGATTCTCTATGCGACACTGAAGAATCTGCAGGAGCATTACCTGCCGATCATAGAGTCGCAGGAGTTCAAGGACGAGTACCACGCGTTATTGCGTGACTACGTAGGTCGTCCCAGCCCGCTGTATTATGCCAGCAGAATGAGTGAGAGATACGGCTGTCAGCTCTATTTGAAACGTGAAGACCTGAACCATACGGGTGCCCACAAGATCAACAATACCATTGGCCAGATATTGTTGGCGAAGAAGATGGGCAAGACGCGTATCATTGCTGAGACAGGCGCCGGTCAGCACGGTGTAGCAACGGCTACGGTCTGCGCACTGATGAACATGCAGTGCGAAGTGTTCATGGGAGCCACCGATGTAGAACGTCAGCACACGAATGTGGAGCGAATGAAGATGCTGGGTGCCGAGGTGCATCCTGTGCGTACCGGGAACATGACGCTTTCAGACGCCTGTTCCGAGGCTATCCGCGACTGGTGCTGTCACCCTTCCGACACTTTCTATATCGTTGGTTCCACGATGGGTCCTCACCCCTACCCCGACCTAGTGGCCCGTATGCAGAGTGTCATCTCAGAGGAAATAAGATGGCAGCTGGAAGAAAAGACTGGCCGCGACTATCCCGACTACCTCATTGCCTGTATCGGTGGAGGCAGCAATGCAGCAGGAACCATCTATCACTACATGGATGACGAACGAGTGAGAATCGTCCTGGCAGAAGCGGGGGGCCATGGCTGGGACACCAACTACACTGCTGCTACCATTCATCGTGGTACGACGGGAATCCTGCACGGTGCCAAGATGCTGGTGATGCAGGATGAGGACGGACAGATACAGGAGGCATTCACCATCAGCGCCGGTCTCGACTATCCTGGTGTGGGTCCTATGCACTGTAACATGGCCAAGAAGGGACGTACACAGGTGCTGAGCATCAACGACGACGAGGCCATCTATGGCGGCTACGAGCTGACACGCATGGAGGGTATCATCCCCGCCATCGAGAGTGCCCACGCCATTGCCGCACTGCAGAAACTGACGTTCAAGAAAGACGATGTGGTGGTGCTCACTGTCAGCGGACGTGGTGACAAGGATGTGGAGACATACTTGAAGAACAAACAGATGGCAAAGGAATATGGGGATTTTTAGTTAAGAGTTAAGAGTTAAAAGTTAAGAGTTAAGAGTTAAGAGTTAAAAGTCTAGAGACAATAGTCAAGAGATATGGAAAGTTTCAAATTTACAGCCAAGGGCAAGACCATTCTTGCTGACCTTTACACCCCCGTGGGAGTCTACATGCGACTGCGTGACCTCTATCCGCAAAGTGCACTGATGGAGAGTTCGGACTATCACGATGCGAACAACTCACGTTCGTTTATCGGTATCAACCCTATTGCGAGTGTGGCCATCAGTCACGGAGTGGCAACAGTCAATTATCCTGACGGGACCACCTACAACAGACCCCTGGAGACGGGGTTCGGCACTTCCGAAGCCATTCACGCCCTCATCGACCGCATCTCAGTGAGTGGTGACGATGCAGCTGTCTGCGGGCTCTTCGGCTACACCTCGTTCAATGCTGTGCGCTACTTCGAGGACATTGCCGTGAAGGACGAGACACAGGCCAAGAACGATGCTCCCGACGTGCTCTATATATTATATAAGGTAATAGTGGTATTCGACCATCACAACAACATGCTCAGAGTGGTGACGCTGGGCGATGCCACCGACATTGACAACGTCCTCCGGTCCATGAACAAAGCCAATGTGCAGGCCTACGACTTCCACCCCGTAGGTGATGTAAGCAGCACATTGACAGACGACGAGCACAGGGAGAACATACGCCGGGGCATTCAGCACTGTCTGCGTGGCGATGTGTTCCAGATAGTGCTCTCGCGCCGTTTCATTCAGAAGTACGAAGGCGATGACTTCAAGCTCTACCGTGCCCTACGGAGCATCAACCCCTCACCCTATCTGTTCTACTTCGACTTCGGAGGGTTCCGCATCTTCGGTTCTTCACCCGAGACCCATTGCCGCATTGAAAGGCAGCGGGTAGTCGACGGAACGTCGGAAACCAGTCGCAAGGCCTATATCGACCCTATTGCAGGAACCACCCGACGTACAGGCGATGAAGAAGCCGACCGCAAGGGAGCAGAATACCTGCGTAACGACCCGAAGGAGAATGCCGAGCATGTGATGTTGGTGGACCTGGCGCGCAACGACCTGAGCCGCAATTGCCACCATGTCAAGGTAGACTTCTACAAAGACCTGCAGTACTACAGTCACGTCATCCATCTGGTGTCACGAGTCAGTGGAGAACTTGACCAGGGAGCCGATCCCATCAAGGCCTTTATCGACACCTTCCCCGCCGGAACCCTCTCGGGTGCTCCTAAGGTCAGGGCCATGCAGCTCATCTCCGAGTACGAGCCCCACAACCGTGGAGCCTATGGCGGCTGTATCGGCATCATCGGGCTGGACGGTTCGTTGAATCAGGCCATTACCATCCGCACCTTTGTCTCGCGCAACGGAGAGTTGTGGTTCCAGGCGGGTGGCGGTATCGTTGCCAAGAGCAATGTAGAGTATGAATTACAAGAAGTGAACAACAAACTGGGTGCCTTGCGTAAGGCCATTGAAAAAGCAGAAGAATTATGAAAATAGTCATCATCGACAACTACGACTCGTTTACCTACAACCTGAGTCATTTAGTGAAGGAGTTGGGCGCAGAGGTCACCGTGCTGCGCAACGACCAGTTCGCCCTCGACGACCTCAAGTCCTACAGCAAGATCATTCTCTCGCCGGGTCCTGGCATTCCCTCCGAGGCAGGTCTGTTGCTGGATGTCATCCGCACCTATGCAGGCAAGAAGCCCATCCTGGGAGTCTGCTTGGGTCATCAAGCCATTGGCGAGGTGTTTGGAGCCAGGCTCGAGAACCTCTCCGAAGTGTTTCACGGTGTGGCCACCCCATGTCATATCATTGCCGATGACCCCATCTTCAATGGCGTAGGGCGTGACATCACCATCGGGCGCTACCACTCCTGGGTGGTGTCATCAAGCAGTTTCCCCGATTGCCTGGAGGTGACCGCTGTTTCGGACGAGGGTCAGGTGATGGCACTGCGCCACCGTCAGTTCAATGTCCGCGGCATACAGTTCCATCCGGAGAGTGTGCTCACTCCCGATGGCAGGAAAATGATACAGAACTTTTTATACCTATAAACCAACACCATTATGGAACAGACAATGAAAGGCTATCTCTTCCGCCTGTTGAACCACGAAGAGCTCTCCCGCGAGGAGATGAAAACCATCCTGATTGGAATCACCCAAAGTGAATATCCCAACGAGCAGATCACCGCTCTGCTCACCTGTCTGCAGATGCGTGGCGTCACCGTCGACGAGCTGCTGGGCTTCCGCGATGGCATCCTCGAAACCGGTGTTCCTGCCCTTCTGCAGGCAGACCGTTATATCGATGTCGTAGGTACTGGCGGTGATCGCAAGAACACCTTCAACATCTCCACCACCAGTTGCTTCGTCATAGCCGGTGCAGGCTACAAGGTGGCCAAGCACGGCAACTATGCAGCCACAAGTGTCAGTGGCGCATCGAACGTCATTGCCCATCATGGCATCAAGTTCACCGATGACATCGACCGTCTGAACCGTTCGTTGAACGAGGCAGGCATCGTCTATCTACATGCCCAGCTCTTCGCCCGCGCCATGAAGTTCGTCGGGCCCATACGCAAAGCCCTGCAGTTCCCCACCATCTTCAACCTCCTTGGACCCATTGTCAACCCCTCGCAGCCCCAGTGCCAGCTGCTGGGAGTGGCCAACCTCGACCAGATGCGTCTCTACAACAGCGTTTACCAGAAGCTGGGCATTGACTATGGCATTGTGAACTCCATTGACGGCTACGACGAGATATCGCTGACCGGCGACTTCAAGGTCACCACCAAAGACTACGAGCGCATCTTCTCGCCCAAGGACCTTGGCTTCGACATTGCCAAGCCCGAGGAGCTTGTAGGAGGAGCCACCGAGGAAGAGGCAGCACAGATCTTCGACTCCGTGCTCGAGAACCGTGCACTGCCAGCCCAGAAGAACATTGTGCTGGCCAACGCCGCTTTTGGCATTCAGGTACTGGAGCAGGGACGCAAGAGCATTGAGGAGTGCATCGCCATAGCCCGCGAGAGCATTGACAGCGGCCGTGCGCTGAACACCTTCAGGAAATTTGTGGAACTGAATTCATAACTGCCATGAACGACATCCTGCAACAGATAGTCGCCTATAAGCGTATGGAGGTGGAACGGAGCAAGCAGCTCGTTCCACCTACAGAGATGCACCGCCTGGTCGAGGCCATTGTCGACCTCAGCACGTCCTCGCTCTCCAAGGCACTCATAGAGTCGGGAACAGGCATCATCGCCGAATTCAAACGGAAGTCCCCTTCGAAAGGATGGATCAAGGAGGAAGGCAGTGCTGAGGAGATACCGCTGAGCTATCAGAAAAACGGTGCTGCGGCACTCTCCATACTGACAGACAGTCACTATTTCGGCGGATGCGACGAGTATATCCGCACGGCCCGCGACAGTGGCGTGGAGATACCCATCCTCTACAAGAACTTCATCGTTGACGAGTATCAGCTGTTCCAAGCCCGTCTTTGCGGTGCCTCGGCCATATTGCTGATAGCCGCCGATCTCTCAAGACACGAGTGCAGGTCACTGCAGCATACTGCCCACGAGCTGGGCATGGAGGTGCTGCTCGAGATGCATTCCGAATCCGAACTCGACTATGCAGACCAGGAGCCCGACCTTTGCGGCATCAACAACCGCAACCTCGGTTCGTTTGTCACCGATGTGGAAAACAGTTTCCGACTGGCTGAACGTCTGCCCAAGGAGGCTGTCAAGGTCAGCGAGAGCGGTCTCTCCAGTCCCGCCACGGTCAGGGCGCTGCGCTCGGCAGGTTTCCGTGGTTTCCTCATGGGTGAGCATTTCATGAAAGAAGCTGACCCGGGCGAAGCCCTCAAACAGTTCATCTCGGAGCTATGATAGTAAAAGTCTGCGGCATGCGCGATGCCGATAATATCCGCGAGGTGGAAGCCCTGCATCCTCAATGGATGGGGTTCATCTTCTGGCCCCGCTCCAGCCGCTACGTCAGCGAGCGTCCAAAATTCATGCCCACCTCAGCCCGACGCGTAGGGGTGTTTGTCGACCAGGACATCGACCTTGTGGAACGCACAGCCCACGACTACGCCCTTGACATCATCCAGCTGCATGGCTCGGAATCGCCCGACTACGCCCGACGGCTGCGTCGGTGGAAGGTCATCAAGGCCTTCAACATGGCCACCGTCGCTGACCTCGACCAGACGAAGGCCTACGAGGGCGCTGTCGACTACTTCCTCTTCGACACCAAAGGCCAGTGCGTAGGTGGCAACGGTGCGAAGTTCGACTGGACCGTGCTGTCCTCCTATCAAGGCGACACGCCCTTCCTGCTGAGTGGTGGCATCGGTCCCGACGATGCAGAGAGCATCAAGTCGTTCCACCACCCACGGTGCATAGGCATAGACCTCAACTCACGCTTCGAGACTGCACCGGGAATAAAGAACATCATTCAACTAAAATCATTTATCGAATCATTATGAATCAATTGATGAACAGCGACCAGAACACAAGAGTCACATCTGACGAACACAATCATGGTCTTCCACAGTCCAACAAGATTAATGCACTTTTTGCGAACAGCAAGGATCGCCATCTCCTTTCATTATATTTCTGTGCAGGCTGCCCCACCCTCGAAGGCACAGCCGACGTGATACTCACCATGCAACGCCGTGGCATCGACATGGTGGAGGTGGGCATTCCCTTCAGCGATCCCTTGGCCGATGGCCCGGTCATCCAAAGTGCTGCCACACAGGCGCTGAAGAACGGAATGAGCCTCAAGACCCTCTTTGCACAGCTGAAAGCCATCAAGGATCAGGTACACATACCCCTTGTGCTGATGGGCTATCTCAACCCCATACTCCACTACGGCATTGAAGCCTTCTGCCAGTCGTGCGTCGACTCGGGTGTCAGCGGAGCCATCATCCCCGACCTTCCCTTCGATGACTACCTGAACACCGTGAAGCCCATAGCCGACCGATACAACCTGCGCATCATCATGCTCATCACCCCCGAGACCAGCGACGAGCGCATCCGGTTCATCGACCGCCACACCGACGGTTTCATCTACATGGTCAGCTCGGCTTCTGTCACTGGCACACAGAAGAGCTTCGACCATCAGAAACAGGAATACTTCCAGCGTATCAATGCCATGAACCTGCACAATCCACGCATGATTGGCTTTGGCATCAGCAACGCCCAGACCCTCAAGGCAGCACAGGACAACGCCTCCGGCGCCATCATCGGCTCGAAGTTCGTCACCCTGCTCAATGAAGCACAGGGGGACGCCAACAAGGCACTCGACCAGCTGTTTGCCGCACTGGAGCTGTCGCAATAAAGACAGGACTCGATGCTATGCGGATAGCATCGAGTCCTGCACAAGCTACATCTTTCAATTGATGAAGCACATGCCAGACGTTACTTGAACAGATACTGGGCAAACTCGTGCAACGATTTGCGCCACACCTGCCACTCATGGTCGCCAGGATACGAATTGAAGCGCACCGCCAAGCCACCATCGCGCATCTTCTTCACAATGTTACGGGTATATTCAATACGCGGGTCCTGCTCACCACAGCTCACGAAGAACACGTCGAACTGACGATTAAACGTCTTGGTATCGGTCAGCATGCCCGGTATTTCCTTCTCCAGGTCAAAATCCGATGCGCCACGAATACCGCCAAACATACCTGTTGAGAACACACCGACATGAGCAAACACATCGGGTGAGCGTAATCCGATGTAGAACGATTGCCCGCCACCCATTGACAGTCCGCACATGGCACGGCTCTTGCGGTCTTTCTTCACACGGTAGTGGGATTCCACGAACGGGATGATATTGTCAACCATCTCACTACGGAAAGCCTGCATGCCCTGCCAGCTGTAGCCACCGCCAAATCCTCCGTTCCGCGAGCGGACATTGCTATTGGAACTGACGACAATCATCGGCACAGCCTTGCCTGCCGCAATCAGATTGTCCATGATCTGAGCCGTTCGGCCCTGTTCCATCCAACCGCGATGATCCTCACCGCCACCGTGCTGGATATAGACCACAGGATAGGACTGGGTATTCTCATTGTAGCCTGCAGGTGTATAGACCATCAGCGGTCGCCACTCCTCATCCACCTTGGAATAGTACCATACTGTGCGCACCTCGCCATGAGGTACATTCTTCACCTCGAAGACATCCATACCCTCCTCGCGTATCTCTATGGCGCTCGACCAACGGCTGCAGCCATAGAACGACTGGCTGGCTGGATCGGCTACCGACACACCGTCGACAATCAGGAAATAGTAGTGGAACCCAGGAACCTGCGGACTGGTGGTCACCGTCCAGACCCCATCCTCCGATTTCAACATATCATACTTCGTGCCACACAAGTCTATCTGCACGCTCTGAGCCTGCGGAGCGTTGACTCGGAACATCACACTCCCGTCTTTCAGCACACGCGGATAGCTGTTGCGGTTGATGTTAGTCACTGGGGAATAAGACCCTTCGGGAAACTGCTCCCTGCGCATTTGCTGTGCATCCACCTGGGCACAGAAAACCGTCATCAGCATGTAAGCCAATACGATTCTGGACATCCTTTTCATCATAATACCTAAATTCATGAAAATACTTCTGCAAAAGTACAAACAATTGCGGATATTTTACTATTTTTGCAGCAAATTTAACAAAACGACAATGAATAAACCCATTATTTCCACAATTGCATTGCTGATGCTGATGTTTTCATGCCAGACAAAGAAGACGCAAAGCGACCCTATTCCCGCCGAGCCAGACTATCAGGACTCAACGCAGTGGTACATCCACGACCGCCAGGCAGAGGCAGACGTGTTCTATATCATTTCCACCGAGACAGGCGACTATGAGTTACCAAACGGAGAGACATGCCACTATGCAGACACCTATGCAGACAGTCTGCGGATGCCACTCTATGGCGAGATGCTAGGTGTGGACACACTGGTGAGCGGTCATCTGAACTACTATTCACCTTACTATCGGCAGTGCTCACTCCAAAGTTTCGAGAGCGACAGTCTCAGAACTGCCCGCATGCCACTGGCATTGGGCGACGTGCGAAAGGCGTTCCAGTATTACCTCGGTCATAAGAACCATGGACGTCCCTTTATCCTGGCAGGATTCAGCCAGGGTGCCCACCTCATGATAGAACTGCTGAAGGAGATGGACGACGAGACCTTTTCGCGTATGATTGCTGCATACGCCATCGGCATTACGATACCTGATACAGGCAGGCACATCGTCCCGACAAAGAGTGCCGATGACACTGGTGTCACCATCTGCTACAACTCTGTACGCGACACCAGCTGTACGATGAAAGGCTGGACAAGAAGCTGCATGGCCATCAACCCAGTGAACTGGCGAACAGACGACACTCCCGCCACGCTAATTACCGAGCCATCGCCGCTTCTACCCGTGACAGAACAGAAGAAGGACACCATGACCATCCATCTCGACACGGCATCGGGATTGCTGATAGTGGAAGGGTTCACTGCCAAGGACTACGTGCTGCCTCTGCTGGGAGTGGAAGGCAACTACCACAGCCGCGAGATATGGCTCTACCGTGACCAGCTCCGCGACAACATGGAACTCAGGGCGGCCAAGTGGTGTACAGCGGCAGCTATTCTACCCTGATGATGACTCTGCGGTAAGCCACAAGGCGGAAAGGACCATTGTCGTGCACTTCGCAGATGATATGGAACTGACTTCCCTTGGCATCAGCGGGAATGCGGATGGAGGCTTTTTCCTGTCCGGCCCCATCGATGTGCAGAAGAATAGTACCGGGCTTTCCCGATGTTCCTTCACCCACCCTTTGCTTTTCAGGCTGCTGCCACCACAGGAAGGAGAGCGCATCGCCATCGGCATCTTCCGAACGCGAGGCATCGAGACGAACCACCGTTCCTGCTTTTGCCTGAATGACGATGGGTGCACCCCCCTTCTGGGTCTTTTTCCCCTGCAAGCGTAGGATGACCTGTGGGTTATGGTTTCCGACTCCCTCGGCAGCCCATTGCATACGTGCCATGAAGTCATTGAGTTCGTCAGGATAGAACCGTTGCTTATAGCCAACGGATATGCTGCGCAGGGGCTCTTGCCAACTGTTCCAGGCAATGGTCAGCGAATCGGGACTGACACCGCGCTCATGGTAGCCTGCCCAACCAGCCTGCGTAGGGTCTTCAGGATCATTGAGACCATTGGGCATCACATACAGGAAACTCGGAGTGTCGCCCTCCACGCCCCATTTATAGGTAGGATATTCGCTGCCTAACGCACCTCGTCCCTGAATATGCTGTTGATGCAAAGGCCATTGGCGCTTTCCCAGTTCACACTGTTCTTGCCAGGTACCCTCGTCCCAGATGAACTGCAGGTCGTTCTTGAATGCCTGTCTGAGCCACATGTGAGAACTGTATTGGCGATTCATACGGTTGTTATAGGCCATGTCCTGATCGGTAATGGTATAGATGCGGAACTTACTGACGAATCTCTTCACTTCGGCTTCCGTCCTTGACTGTTGCACACGCCAGATGGCCTGTGCCAGCGTGTTGGCTCCACCCCAGGCAGCCACATAGACAGGACGTGGGTCATCCTCGTCAGCCAGACGGATGAGCAGATCACTGCCTGGTGAGTCGTTGTTCTCGCCAACAGCCCTGATGCCTCCGTTCACGCTGCCCATCACGGCGCGTTGCGTCAGATAGTCGGCACTGGGCCAGTAATCCATCACCTGCTTGCCGTTCTCTTCTTCCAAAGGCAGGAAGCCCTTCTGACCAGACCGGGCCATCAGCCGCGTCACATCCTTGCGATAGGCCTCGATGACACGTGTCAGGTACTGCTTCCATTCCTGTGGATAAGGGTCGCAGTTCCAGCCCACTGTGGTAATCAGTGCTTCTATCTCGAAGCAGTCGGCGTAGGCCATCAGTCTCACCATCGACTCCATGTCGTCAGGCTCTATCGAGGCTGGCGCAATATCCGTACACACCACAAGGCGCGGTTTCAGCCGAGCCTCTTTTCCGCTGGCTTGGACTGCAGTAAGAATACTCAGCCCTACAGTCACCATCAGACAAGTACATTTTACCATACAATTTCTCATTCTTACCATGACAGACATTCCTATGAATCGTTGCTTATTTCTTTATATTGCCTGCAAGCAGGCATCGGCATTACAGTTATCGGCTTCATTCCTCTGCTGCTATCAGACTGTTCGCATTCTCTTCTTCCAGCTTCTGATCATACACGATTTCAGTCCGGTGATCCTGCAACCAGATGCGGTTCAAGGTAAATGCTATAGAATCCAAGGTTTCTTCACGCCTTCGAGGCGTCAGCTCGCATTCCCATACCGTAATGGTGTGCCACCCCATAGCAGCCAGTTTCTTTTTCTCTTCCTTGTCCCGTTCTTTGTTCCTTCGGATCTTCGCCACCCAGAAGTCCCGGTTGGTCTTGGGGATCTTACAACAGGCAGAGTTCTCGATGGTCAGTGGTCCATGGTCAGAAGTCAACACCACTCCATGCCCATGCCAGAAGCATCCGTTAACAAAGATACAGGTCCTGTATTTCCTCAGGACCAAGTCGGGGTGTCCCGGCAGCCGTTTGTGGTTCAGTCTGTATCGGAATCCCCGTTTCCACAACCCACGGCGCACAATCATCTCGGGCTTCGTATCCTTTCCCCGGATGGCAGCCATATTGGCCGATCGCCGAGCCTGCTCACGCTCAGCAGAGCTGATACAGGCATCGCTCTGCTCTTGCTGAATCGCAGCCTTCTTGTGTCGTTGCTTGGTTGAGAGTCTGTCCATATTACAGGTTATTGATACCAGCTGTTCATCTATTCTTTACCTTACAAACAGTGCTTGGAAAGCCTCATTACACATTCCCCAGATACACATGGACAATGCCTTCCTCCTTGGCCACACGCTGAGCGGCCTCCAATGTATGGAGAGGGGTCGGTGGGAGATGCTGCATCCGGTAGCGGGGAAAGAAACGGCTGAAGTGAAGAGGTGCCTCTGCGAGACCATTCTCTACCATCCAACGACACATGCTGCGAATCATCTGCAAGTCGTCGTTCACGGTGGGGATGATGAGGTTGGTCAGCTCTATCCACACACCAACATTGCGCATGGCAAGAATGGTGTCGAGCACGGGTTGAAGATGACCACCGCTGACACGCTGGTAGATGGTGTCGCTAAAGGACTTCAGGTCGATGTTGGCAGCGTCGAGATAAGGCAGCAGATCGGCCAAGGGTTCCTGGCAGACATAGCCCGCCGTGACGAGGATGTTCCATAGTCCGGCCTCGTGAGCCATACGCGCACAGTCGGTGACATATTCCAAATAGGTGAGCGGCTCGGTATAGGTATAGGCGATACCCGGGCAGCGGTGCTTCTGGCAGAGTGCTACGAGGGCCTCGGGCGTGAGGTCATAGTGGTCGACCTCGGAAGGGTATACCTGGGAGATGTCGTGGTTCTGGCAGTTCTGGCAACGGAAGTTACAGCCCGTACAGGCTATGGACAGGCACTGGGTGCCAGGATGGAAGTGATAGAGCGGTTTTTTCTCAACAGGGTCAATGGCCAAAGCACAGGGCTTAGCGTAGACTTCGCTGACCAGCGCCCCACCCTGATTACGCCTGCTGCGGCAGACACCGGTCTTGCCATCGTCAATATGGCAATGATGCGGACAGAGCTGGCACTCAACCTTTTCTCCGTCCAGCTTCACATAGTATCTGCAGGCTTTCTGCTGTGCAACATCTGTCATGGCGCTGTCAGAACACGATGGCTTCATATACATACAGCTCGGCATCGCGCCATCCGTCCCAGCCAATTCCGGCCTTGTCCTGAGCGCAATGGGCAACGAACTCTTCCTTCGTCCAATTCACTTCATCAGCCACCTGAGGCAGGAAAGTGCCGCTGCGATAGCCTTTGCGTATATAGATGCCATGACGATGGAGCTGGAACTCATCGAGGCTCTGGATGCGACGCATGGGAGTGAGAACAGAAATCTCGATATCGATTTCGTCCAGTTCCTGTCGATGTACAGGAGCGAAGCGGGGATCTTCGAAAGCAGCAGCGCGAGCCATCTCGGCCACGACCTCGCCCAAGGGGATATCCTCGCCAAAATGGCCTATGCAACCACGGAGATGACCATGTTTGTGAAGCGACACGAAGGCACCGCACTTGGAACTGAGCACCGGATACTGGGAACGGGCTACAGGCCGCTGGATACGTTTCCCGTCAAGGCTGTCCCTGATGCTCTGAAGGGCAATGGCTTTCAGTGCATGTTTCTCCTCGTCTGTCAGCGAGAAAGCCTGCCTGTCCGCAGCCTTTCCGCCGTAGAGGATGGCAAACGAGTGATAACCCACCACGCGCGTAGGGTCGTGGTCGTCAATATCGCCGGAGTTTTGGTACATCAGGTGCTTCACCTCATGCTGGCTGTCGAGCATCAGCATCAGCGTCACTATGGCGAACTCGCCGCAGGCACTCGTCGCCAGGTTGCGAATACCGCTGCGGGCATTGGCCTCGATGGTGGCAATGAACTGCTCCACGTCGCCGCTCTCCACGGCCTTGCCCGTCCTGGCATCCACCTTACAGGCATCGGCATAGGAGGGGTAGTGAGAGAAGTCGCTGCTGATGACGAAGAGGTTCTCGCCTTGAGCACCGTCGCCCGACGCAAGACCATCAGAGAAATAGGGTTTCAGCCTCTCGGCTATCCGTTTCAGCTTTCGATAGTCGTTCGTGGCAATGACAATCGGAACGATGGGAGGCACCTCTTCCGAACGTAGAGCGAAGAAACGCTGCAGGAAAGGCAGCTGCACCTCCAGACAGTGCTCACGGTCGTGGGCCTCGGGGCGATAGGCAAACAGACTGTCGCCGCTCGTATCGTCTGCCACCAGCGCCTTGGCTGTCTCGCGGTCAACCTTCACATTGCCCAACGGAGTGGCATAATAGTCGGCCTCGGTATTCACCGATGCTCCGTCGAACCACTCGTGATGGCTGGGACCCAGCAGGAAGATACGTTTATAGCGAGTGCGGGGATTGAGCGACATATAGGCCGAGGCTGCCACACGGCCCGAGAAGTAGTAACCTGCATGAGGAACAATAATCGCTGCTACGTTGTCAAAGTGTGCACTGCCGCTGTGCAGCCTCAGGAGGCTGTCTACTTCCTGACTGAGCCTCCGGGCGTTGCCTTCATAGAACCTATTTGCCTGGGTGGCGGGGCGCACCACAGGCTGGACGGGCTGACCATTACATGAATTCATCATCATGACTGCTGTTATTATGGTTGATAAGATCATTGCTGTGACTGCCGTTTTCTCCATCATCTGCATCGTTATGCCACATGAATGGCTAATTCATGCCACAAAAATAATATTTTTTTCCCAAACATGGTGCGCATATACGTTTTTTTTTGTAAATTCGCGGAAAATTTCCAAGCTAAGAGAGACTATGAAAAGAATTCTGACTGCAATGATTGCATGGGGTTGCCTGCTGACAGCCTCGGCACAGGAGAAGGTGCTGCCACTGATTCAGAATGTGTCAGCCTATGAGAGCATGTCGCTGAACGGCGACTGGAACTACATTGTCGATGTACAGGAGGAGGGCTATTACGACTACCGCATGAACCCAACACGATGGGGATTCTTCGTCAATGCCAAGCCACAGAAGCCGGAAGACCTCATAGAGTACGACTTCGACAAGTCGCCCACCATGACCATTCCCTCCGACTGGAACACCCAAGACGAACGGCTGTTCTTCTATGAAGGAACGGTGTGGTTCAAGAAGAGCTTCCAGGCAGCGCCCATGAACGACTGCTCCACCCTGCTCTACTTCGGGGCCGTGAACTACGATTGCCACGTGTGGGTGAACGGCAAGAAGGCTGGTCACCACGTGGGAGGCTTCACACCGTTCAACTTCGACATCACGAGCCTGCTACGCGAGGGCGAGAACGTGGTGATAGTTAAGGTTGACAACAAACGCCATGCCGAGGACGTGCCCACACAGATCTTCGACTGGTGGAACTACGGGGGAATCACACGCGACGTGAAGCTGGTCAAGGTGACTCCCGTGTATATGGAGGACTACAGTCTGCAGCTGAAGAAAGGCGAAGACAAAGCCAAGATGCGGCAAATTGATTTCTCTGTCAGACTGAACAAGAAAGAGGCCGGACACAAGGTCACCGTCAGCATTCCTGAGCTGAAACTCGTACAGCAGCTCACCACTAACGGCCAGGGAACGGCCGAGACCACGCTCAAGGTAAGTGCCAAGAAGCTGCAGCTGTGGACGCCTGAGAACCCCAAACTCTACAAGGTGCAGCTGTCGCTCAACACGTCCACCTATGCCGATGAGATAGGGTTCCGCACCATCGAGACCCGTGACAAGCAGATACTGCTCAACGGGAAACCCATCTTCCTGAAGGGTATCTCCATACACAACGAGAAACCCTGCGGCGGTGGCAGGGCCAACAGTGCTGACGATGCCCGCACACTGCTAGGATGGGCCAAGGAGCTGGGATGCAACTTCGTACGGTTGGCCCACTATCCCCACCACGAGGAGATGGTGCGCGAAGCCGAGAAGATGGGCATACTGGTGTGGTCGGAGATTCCCGTCTACTGGACCATCGCGTGGAAGAACCCCAAGACGCTCGAGAATGCACGGCAGCAGCTTACCGACATGATCAGCCGCGACCACAACCGCGCCAACGTCATCATCTGGAGCATTGCCAACGAAACGCCTCACTCTGCCGAGCGTGATGCCTTCTTAGGCAACCTGGCAAAGCTTGCACGCAGCCTCGACTCTACCCGCCTCATCTCGATGGCGATGGAGGTGACGGGGGCATCGAACTATGTGAACCGACTGAACGACAACATGAACCAGTATGTGGACGTGGTGAGCTTCAACCAGTATATTGGCTGGTATCGCGACGTGAACGATGCGCCGAAGATGCGCTGGGAGATTCCTTACAACAAGCCTGTCATCATCAGCGAGTTCGGTGGCGGTGCCCGGTATGGCCTGCACGGTGAGAAGAACCAACGATGGACAGAGGAGTTCCAGGAGAACCTTTACAAAGAAAACCTGGCCATGATCGACAAGATTGAAGGCCTCAGCGGCACTACACCCTGGATTCTGAAGGATTTCCGTTCCCCTCGCCGCGTGCTGCCAGGCATTCAGGACTATTACAACAGGAAAGGGCTGGTGAGCGACAAGGGCGAGAAGAAGAAAGCCTTCTTCATATTGCGCGACTGGTACAAGAACAAGTAGCAACAGCAGGGATCTACTCATAAGGAAATGGGCAGGGAGTGGCGCACCACAACCCTGCCCATTTCCTTATATGACTATTTGTAGAGAGTATCAAAAATGGATGCGGACATCCATCCCAACGTTTAACGGATTGCCACGCTGTCCCGTTATTTCCGGATAATCTCCACTTCCCCACCCTGTCGCAGGCGGATGATGGAAGAGGGCTGATGGGGCTGATGCTCCTGACGGCGGCTCCAACATACATAGTCGACAGCCTCCAGTAACTCGGGGCTGATGTCACGGTAATTCTGTGCAGCAGGCTGACCGCTGATATTGGCCGACGTAGAGACCAGTGCCTTCTGGAAACGGAAGCACAGCTCTTTGGAGAAAGGCTCCTGGGTGATGCGTATGCCTATCGAACCGTCCTCAGCTATCAGGTTGGCAGCCAGGTTCACGGCTCCGTCGAGTACCAGCGTGGTAGGCTTGCCGCCTTCCTGTATGCTGTCGATGAGCTGCCACGCCACTTCGGGCACGTTCCTTACATAGCGCTGCAGGCGGGCATCGGAATCGACCAAACAGATGAGCGCCTTGGAGTCGTCGCGCTGCTTGATCTCATACACCCGCTTCACTGCCTCCTCGTTGGTGGCATCGCAACCTATTCCCCACACAGTATCAGTAGGATAGAGTATCACCCCACCCTTCCTCAGAACCTCAACGGCCCTACGAATATCTTCTTCTCTTGTCATAACAGTCTGCAAAGGTACGAAATAATTTGGAAAGTCGTATCTTTTATAGCTGAAAAGTGGAGAAAAGTGTTGTCGAACGGGATGATGGAAGAGGGAAGAGGGAAGAGGGGTGATGGAAGAGGAAAGAGGGAAGAAGGAAGAAGGAAGAGGGGTGATGGAAGAGGGAAGAAGGAAGAGGGAAGAGGGGTGATGGAAGAGGGATGAAGGTGCGGGGGAAGAGGGAGTTTAGTACTGGGGAAGAGGGAGTTTAGTACGGGGTCTTCGGATTCGGGCGCCCGCCCACATCAATACGGGCGCCTGTCCTTATATGTAGGAGCAGGCGCCCGTATATATGCGAGCCATCGTCCGATTCCGGTTTTTCAACCGTTAGAACTCACTGGTGAAGTGGAAGCGTATGTGTTTGAAGTCCTCCTGAGCCATGGAGAGCATATAGCCCGAATCGGCCAGGAACACATCGCGTCCCTCCTTGTCCTTGGCCATGTACTGGTACTTGCGTTTCTTGAACTGTTCCAGCTCCTGCTCGTCGTCGCTCTCTACCCAGCAAGCCTTGTAGAGGTGGACCGGTTCCCAGCGGCACTTGGCATTGTACTCGTTCTCCAAGCGGTACTGGATAACCTCGAACTGCAGCTGACCCACAGTACCGATGATCTTGCGATTGTTGAACTGGTTCACAAAGAGCTGAGCCACACCCTCGTCCATCAGTTGGTCAATACCTTTCTGCAACTGCTTGGACTTCATGGGGTCATCGTTCTCGATATACTTGAACAGCTCTGGCGAGAACGAAGGCAGTCCACGGAAATGAAGCTGCTCACCCTCGGTCAGCGTATCACCGATCTTGAAGATGCCACCTGTATCAGGCAGACCTACGATGTCGCCAGGCCATGCCTCGTCGATGGTCGACTTACGCTGGGCCATGAACTGAGTGGGCGAAGTGAAGCGGAGCGTCTTGCCCTGACGCACATGCAGATAAGGCTGGTTACGCTGGAAACGGCCGCTGCACACCTTGCAGAAGGCTATACAGGAGCGGTGGTTGGGGTCGATGTTGGCAGTAATCTTGAAGATGAAGCCAGTGAACTTGGGCTCCTCGGGCTGCACATCGCGCTCCTCGGCTTTCGTGGGACGAGGGCTGGGGGCTATCTCCACGAAACAGTTAAGCAGTTCCTGCACACCGAAATTGTTCAGGGCTGAACCGAAAAACACGGGAGCCACTTCTGCTTCACGGTAGGTATCTACATCGAACTCAGGATAGACGCCTTCAACCAGTTCCAGGTCCTCACGGAGTTTCGTGGCATCAGCCTCACCGATATGGTTGTCGAGGTCGGAGGAACCGACCTCCACACAGACTTTCTCCGTCACCCGCTGCTTGTCAGGGGTGAAGAGATCAAGCTTCTGCTCGTAGATATTGTACACACCCTTGAACTTAGCACCCTGATTGATAGGCCAGCTCAACGGACGTACCTTGATTTCCAGTTCCTGTTCCAGCTCATCAAGCAGGTCAAACGGGTCACGGCCTTCACGGTCCATCTTGTTGATAAAGATGATGACGGGCGTCTTCCTCATGCGACAGACGGTCATCAGCTTGCGCGTCTGCGTCTCTACGCCCTTGGCACCGTCGACCACGATAATGGCTGAGTCGACAGCAGTCAGCGTACGGAACGTGTCCTCGGCAAAGTCCTGGTGACCAGGGGTGTCAAGTATGTTTACTTTATATTCAATGTCCTTTCCCTCGGGTGTATAGTCAAACTCCATCACCGAGGTGCTGACGGATATACCACGCTGCTTCTCTATATCCATCCAGTCGCTGGTGGCGGTCTTCTTGATCTTGTTGTTCTTCACAGCCCCTGCCACCTGTATCTGTCCACCAAAGAGCAGGAACTTCTCTGTCAACGTGGTCTTACCGGCATCGGGGTGTGAGATAATCGCAAACGTTCGTCTTCTTTCTATTTCTTCACGCATCTTTTTCTTTTATTTATCAAGTCATAGCTTTTCAATACACTCGGCAAGACTCTCTTCCCAATAGGGAATATCGAGTCCATAGGTCTGCTTGATCTTGGTCTTGTCAAGCACTGAATAGTGGGGACGGGCTGCGGGAGTAGGATACTCTGACGTATGGAGCGGACGGACGCGGCATCCCTGTAGGCCTGCAATGCGGTGAATGGCCTTGGTGAAGTCGTACCAAGAGATAGCACCCTCATTGCTGAAGTGATAGACTCCGGGAATGATTCCTTGCTCAATAGCAGTAAAGATGGCCACTGCCAGATCCCGGGCATAGGTGGGAGTACCTATCTGGTCGAAAATGACGCCCAGCTCCGGACGTTCCTTCCCCAGACGGATCATCGTCTTCACAAAGTTATTGCCGAAGGTGGAATAGAGCCAGGCCGTACGGATAATCATCGCACGGCTACACGCCTGCTGCACAGCCTGTTCGCCGGCAAGCTTGGTACGTCCATAGACGCTGTTCGGGCAGACCGCATCGGTCTCCACATAGGGACAGTGATGGGTTCCGTCAAACACATAGTCGGTGCTGATCTGGACAAACCATCCGCCACGTCTCTCTATGGCCTCGGCCAGATAGCCTGGAGCCACATGGTTGAGAAGATCGCAGAGGCCTTGGTTCTCCTCGGCTTTGTCGACAGCAGTATAGGCTGCACAGTTCACGATTCCGTCAATGGCGTTCCCCGTCACAAACGCCTCTACGGCTTGCTGGTCGGTGATATCCAGCTCCTGGACATCCGTATTAAAGAAAACATGTTGGGGATGGGTTTTCTCCAGCAGCTGCATCTCGTTGCCTAATTGGCCGTTACAGCCAGTAATCAATATGTTCATACTTCATCAAACTTCAATCCTTCTTCTCTGTCTTTCTTGTAATAGTCGGAGAGCATACCGATAAAAGTGGAAATCTCCTTGACTGCATGGAGGGTGTTGGGGGTAATCTCTTTCTTCTGCAAACGCAGCATCATCACGCCATACAGGGCATTCATGCAGGTCTCTATCTCGTTCTCTTCTTTATTGGCACCACGATTGCGCAGCTCAACAATGAAAGGCAGCACCTTGTAATAGGCACTGCTGTAGAAAGGGAACTTGGGCGAGGATAACAGCTGCTGATGCAGGTCGGAAAGAAGTTGCAGGGTGGTCTTGTTGATCTGCAGATGCCCATGCTCACGACAGCCCTCTTGATTCATCATACGGATGAGGTTGCCAAACCAGTCTGTCTCCTCTTCCTTTTGCTCATCTGTATAATCGAAGCGATCGACATACTCACGACGTATACGCGACAAGGAACAGCCGAAAGCGCGTATAGTATCTTCCACCTGCCACATATAGAGCAGATACTCGGCAATATTCTTCTGTCTAAGTTGCTGTGCTACAAACACTTTATTACAATAAATAAATGACTAATCAATAAAACCAGGATGTCTCAGCTAAAAGAACCTCAATAAGTTCGTAGTTGTTCCTAACAGCATGATAATGGAGCTGATAATCACGGCAACACCTATGACTTGATTGATAATCTTTATACCGTTGGTATCAAACTTCGTGCGTATCTTATCTACCAGCCAAGTCAGCCCCCACCACCACAACAGTGCGCCTCCGACAATACTGGCAAAGCCGACCAGCATCTCAAAAGGATGATCGGGCAGCACGAAAGCAAACTGGGCGTACATGGCAAGGAACAGGAAGATAATCAGAGGGTTGGAGAACGTCACGAGAAAGGCTGTCCACGTGTTGTACCAAAGGGTTCCCTTGTCTTGTCCTGACTGGTGCATCTTACGCGTAGGATCCGTTCGGTACGTGTAGAAACCGAAGCAGAGCAGCATAATGCTACCTGCTATCTGAAGATAGAACCTGTTCTGGTCGTTGTTGATGAGATCCATGACAAACGACATACCGAAACCGGCGAAACCAGCATAGAAGATGTCGCTCACGGCTGCACCGACGCCTGTGGCCAGCCCATACCAGCGTCCTTTGTTAAGCGTACGCTGAACACAAAGTATACCCACGGGTCCCATGGGCGCTGAGGCTATCATCCCAATGAGCATGCCCTTGAAGATGAAGTCCAATATATTTATAGGTACATGAAATGGCATAATCGAGTGCAAAGGTACAAATAAGTATGCGAAAAAACAAATTTTATTTGATTTTTTCCCCTCCAAGTGTACTTTCATTGAGGTCTTAGGTACTTTTTTTTTCAATTAGCAACCTATTATTCAAAAATAATTCGTACCTTTGCATCCAAATGAAAAACCAAGAACTTTTTAACTTGATAGATTATGAATGAGCAACAAGTGATGAAGCCTTATGTGATAGGCTTGGACTTAGGAGGAACAAACTCTGTTTTCGGAATTGTGGATGCCCGTGGTGACATCAAGGCAACAACAGCCATCAAAACCGGCGGCTACGACACCGCCGAGGCTTATGTGGATGCCTGTGTGAATGCTTTGCAGCCCATCATTGAGCAGGTGGGAGGTATTGAGAAGATCAAGGCCATGGGTGTGGGTGCCCCTAACGGCAACTACTACACGGGTACCATTGAGTTTGCACCGAACCTCGCCTGGGCGCACGATGGCAAAGTGCCCCTGGCCAAGATGTTCAGCGACAAGCTGAACGGCATTCCCGTAGCGCTGACCAACGATGCCAATGCTGCTGCCATTGGCGAAATGGTGTATGGTGTTGCCCGCGGAATGAAGAACTTCATCGTCATCACACTGGGCACAGGCGTCGGTTCCGGTATTGTCGTGAACGGACAGCTTCTCTACGGATGTGATGGCTTTGCCGGTGAACTGGGACATGTCATCATGGTGCGCGGCAAAGAGGGACGCACCTGCGGATGTGGACGTACCGGCTGCCTGGAGGCTTACTGCTCTGCCACAGGTGTCGCCCGTACTGCACGTGAACTCCTGGCTAAGACACAGCGTCCTTCACTGCTGCGTGAGATGAATCCTGAAGACATCACTTCACTCGACGTGAGCATCGCTGCGGGAAAAGGTGACGAACTGGCAAAGGAGATCTATGACTTCACAGGACATATGCTGGGCGAGGCATGCGCAGACTTCGCGGCCTTCTCATCGCCAGAGGCATTCATCTTCTTCGGAGGTATGGTGAAGGCTGGAGAGCTCATCATGAAGCCCATCCGCGAAGCCTATGAAGCCCATGTCCTCAATGTGTTCAAGGGCAAGGCTCAGTTCCTGGTCAGCGGTCTGGACGGTGCCTCAGCAGCAGTTTTAGGTGCTTCAGCCATCGGCTGGGAGATACAGTAACAAAAAAAATGTGGATGGCGCAGGAGAAGCTGCCATCCACTTAAAATATGATAAGTTAGGGAAGGATCAGCAATTGCTGATTAAATGCTTATCGTTGGCAAAAATAGTGCTTTATTTTGAATGCAGCAAAAAAATAGCTAAAAATTTGCATTTTTTAAAAAAAAACTTGGCGGTCTCAGTTTTTTGCAGTACCTTTGCCAATGACTTTAAACTAATGGCCACGATGAGACAACTGAAAATCACAAAGTCCATTACCAACAGAGAAAGCGAATCGCTTGAAAAATACCTACAGGAAATAGGTAAAGAGGAACTTTTGACGTCTGAGGAAGAAGTGGTACTGGCCCAGCGCATCAGGCAAGGCGACCGGAAAGCGCTGGAAAGACTGACCAAGGCGAACCTGAGGTTCGTGGTCAGCGTGGCCAAGCAATATCAGAATCAGGGCTTGAGCCTACCCGACCTCATCAACGAGGGAAACTTAGGGCTGATCAAAGCCGCAGAAAAGTTTGACGAGACCCGTGGCTTCAAATTCATCAGCTATGCCGTTTGGTGGATCCGTCAGAGCATCTTACAGGCCATTGCCGAGCAAAGCCGCATTGTAAGGCTGCCTCTGAACCAGGTGGGTTCTGTGAACAAGATCAACCGCGAGCTCAACCGCTTTGAGCAGGAACACGAGCGGAGACCATCGGCCGATGAGATATCAGAAAAGGTGGACCTGCCCAGGGAAAAGGTTGACGAAGCCATCAACATCAGCGGAAGACACGTGTCGGTAGATGCACCTTTCTCTGAAGGGGCTGACAACTCCCTACTCGACGTGCTCATCAACGACAATTCGCCCATGGCCGACCGTCAGTTGGTGATGGAGTCGCTGAATGAAGAGATCCGGAACGCCCTGAAGATCCTGAATGAACGAGAAAGGAACATTGTCGAGGCATTCTTCGGCATCAACCAGCCGGAAATGACCTTAGAGGAAATAGGCACGAAGTTTGGACTGACCAGGGAACGTGTGAGGCAAATCAAGGAGAAAGCCATCAGACGCCTGCGAGCAAATACAAAGAACAAGTTGCTAAAAACGTATTTAGGAGAATGAAACATTATTTATCATTTATCATTTATCATTTATCATTTAGGCACGCAGTGCTGGCTGTCATGACGGTGAGCTCCCTGTTTATGGCCTCCACCCTTCAGGCCAAGAATGTGATTGCACCCCAGATGTATATGTTCGGCTTTGCCGCGTCATTCAACGACACCATCGTCCACTTCACCGAGATACAGCAAGTGGACAGTACATGGACCGACGCGAAAGGGAAATTCCTGCTGGGACGCGACAACTATTCATATCAACTGCGCGACTATCTGGCCAGCAAGCTGAAGATGTACAACCGCACCTGTGTCGTTGTGTTCAACAAAGACAAGAAGAAGCTCGAGAAGCGCTACCTTAAGATGAAGCGTAAATACGACAGTCCAAAGGTTACCGGCTTCGACATCCGGACCATCAGTGTACAGGACTTCAGATTCCGGCCCATCAACATGAATGCGACAGAAGAGACTCCTGTCGTTAAGAAACCCGCAAAGAAAAAGAAAAGCAAGAAAGCCCCAAAGCAGAAAGAGCAATAGGCAACAAGCGAAACAAAGGTGTCCCCCGCGGTTGGAGGGCACCTTTTAAGAATCAAGGGGACAGGTTTTTGAAGTGAATTCACCGAATTCATTCAAGAACCTATCCCTTTGATTCTTTTTCATATGCTCATGTCTATTCCTGTTGCAAAACTACAACATTTTCTTCAATTTCGCAAGTCTATTGCACAAAAAATGCATTATTTTATGCAATACAGGTTTGAAAATGCATAAAATACGACTTCGTTGTTAGAATCAAGGGGACAGGTTTTTGAAGTGAATTCACCGAATTCATTCAAAAACCTGTCCCCTTGATTCATTCAAAAACCTGTCCCTTGATTCCGCAGCCTTTGCCTGCAAGGAAATTGCACCTGTACGAGCAACAAATTCTTTTACGCTGATTTTAAAACTGTTCAATCCGGACTGGTTTCTAATTGTGGCGAATTCGCCATAATTAAAATTGGGATTATCGGAATCATGGGGACAGGTTTTTGGATGAATTAGGGGAATTCATCCAAAAACCTGTCCCCATGATTCTCATTAGTGTTTCTGAGTTCTTTATATTATCAATCCCATTTGTGGGATTTCTGCTATTTGCATCAAGTAGTTCACCTTGGTGATGTTAGAAATGATGCCACTCACCTGTCCCCCTGGCACCTTATCGTAGCGGAAGCCCGCATAGCCCAGGTCTTCAAGCAGGAACTTCAGGTAGGCCTTCACGATGGTCTGCACGTTCTCGCTATTGTGGTCCAGGTCGCGCATACCGCCCCAGCCCTCACCGGTATCATTGTTCTCGCTGAGGCTATAGCCATTGTCCGTGGCCCATTTCTTCGTGTCGCCACCGTCATCGTTCTTGACGATGTCTGTCGATACCATCTCATAAGTAACACCGTTATAGGTCTCTTTCGGGAAATCTACCCAGTTGCTGACGTTCTTGCGATGGTTGATCACCACATCGGCGATTGTCCCGATGCCTCTTTCCTTTAAAGCGTTGATGAGTGAGCGCAGTTCCGCCTCGTTGCCGAAGGAACTGTTATAGTTCTCAAACCAATAAAGGTCGTCATAGCCCATTGACGTTCCTCCACAATTGGCGCTTTGGGGAATCCACACAAGATCGAAGGTTGTAGCCAATTCATCGGCTTGCTTCTCCAAACGTGTCCATTGGGTATCGTTAAACGAGTCCCAAAAGAAACCTTGCAGCATGACGCCGCCATAGTTCTCCGGCCACCCCTGAGCCATCATGGCAAGGGTTGCGACGACAAATGTCAATGTGGTAAGTAGTCTTTTCATAATGCACTATGAGCTTTTGATTGTTGTTTGATGCTGCAAAGTTACGCAAAAAGCCGATTGGATGTTCTCCAACCGGCTCTAAATGTGTAAGTTGCACGATGCAAACGTTTGCATCGTGAACTTTCTGTGTCACAGATTATTATTGCTTATACCACTTGTTGTCAGAGTTGCCGCCACTATTTACCCAATTGATGTAGCCGCTGAAGAGCTGGTCGATGCTCTTGCTCTCATTCTCACGCTTCAGGATACGAGCAATGTCGCTGATGGTAGCATTGTTCAGGTAGAAGGCGAATGGATAGTTGCCCTCACGTACGAAGTACTTGCCCTGATCAGGATCCGACAGATCGTCTTCAGTACCAAAGAGGCTGTCATCCATCTTGCTTGTGGGTGCCTCGCCTACGATATGCACCTCCCAACGCTTGCCGTTATCCAGATTGCGGAAGATAAAAGGCTTCACACTGGCCGTCTGTTGGTCAGTAATGCCATTTTCGTAGTTAAGCTCAAGCACATACTCCGTGCCGAGTTCACCAGTGATATCCTCAGTCAACAGATATTCACTGCCGTCCTTGGTGAAGTTAACCTCGCTCTCTACGCCACCCTTTACCTTCTTCATCACAACTGATGTCGGCGTTGCCTGAGTGTTCAGCGTCAGAGCCAGACCACTCTTCAGGGTTACGAAGTTCTGATAGGTTGTCAGAGAGAAGGTCTCCTTAATCACCTTAAACTCAGTCTCGTCGAACTTCTTCTCGAACTTCTTAGCGTGCTTGAAACCAACCACACAGTCATTCAGGTCGTAGTCACCCTTAGAAGGCCAGAGATCCTCGAAGCAATAGACACCCTTGGTCTCTACCACCTTGTCCTCTGGATCGGGCAGCTTCTGGAAGGCATCCATCGGCTTGAGTGAGAAGATCACGTCGGAGTAGTTCTTGTCGTTGCAGGCATCCTCGAATGATACTACAGCATACGTATGGTTGTTAGGTGTAGTGCACTGGAACTTGGCCGTACGGCTCTCTCCATTGGGGTTGAGATGTGCCCAGTCACTGCCAGTTCTTCCATTGGCGTTGCAGTATGAAAGGCCATCGGTAGAAGCACCCCATACATTATACAATCTGTTACCATAGCTGACACCAGTCACATAATACTTCTTGTCACCGACGGTTGGCTGCATGCCCCAACCGTTAGCCTTCAGGATGAAGCCGAGCTTGGTGCCTGCGGGGAAGATATCGGATACAGTCTCCATGTCACCCTGAGCGATGTTTGGATAATACTTCAACTGGACCACATCACCGCGCTGCACGCCGATATTGCCGTTGTAGTTGTTATTAGCACCAGCTCCTGCAGTCCAATGACCGTCCTGCGTGTTGGGGAAGAGCATGATAATGTGCAGATTCTCGCGTGTGGGCACTTCGCCTGTATAGTAATAATAGCCCAGTGTACTGTGCCAGCAGGTGTTGCCACCCAGCATGGTGATACCCACTTCAGAATCCTTCACCAGTTGCAGATCGGCCTGCGTGATGAGGGCATCGTCACACTGCTTGTTCACGTTGAGCGCAGCGGTGGCAGCAGCATATACTGCCTGATACTCCTCCTCGGTGAACTTCAGCTTGTCATTAGTCACCTGGTTTACATAACTCGGACGTCCGCTGTCCTTGTCCCAGCTTCCCAGTGGAGTAAGCCAATCTTTATAAATGCGGGTATCCGTCTTGTTACCATTATTTTTATCAACCTCCCATGAGATGTTCCACAACGTCGCCAGACTGGTTGTTTGTTCGCCAGCGCGTGTGCCGGCAGCTCTTGTTGCAGCCTTGGTAGAGCCAGAGACGAGTTTGGCTGCACCACCCTGTACATCGGCCTCCATCAACGTCTGTGAGACCGTAAAGTCACCGGTCAGCACATAGAGGTGCTTAGCATAGCTTGGCAACTCGATGGTACGGTTGAACACACCATTGCTATTGGTGTAGTTCTCGTAGATAGGCGTCAGCTCCTCTTTCAGCGTCCTGGTCTCATAGCCATCTTCTGACACCTCAACATTCAGTGGATTCTCATCATAGATGCTGAAGAATACAGCCGAAGGAACCTTGTCAGCTGAGTAGTCAATCGTTAGCGCAACAGTCTGAGTTGTAGAGAAATCGAAAGCATTGGGTACTTTCGGCGTCACGACTTCCGGCTCCTTATCCTGATTAGGATTGACGGTCGAGTCATACACATCGGTTTTACCACAGGATACTGCCAAAGCTCCTAAGGCAAAAACAAAAAAAGATTTCTTAATGGTCTCGTTCGTTTTCATACTTATCCAATTTTGCAAAATAACGTTAATACGGCGCAAATTTACGAAAAATATCTCAAACTATCTCCAAAATCGGCCAAAAATTATGATTATTTATACATTTATTGATATAGTATCATAACAATCATAGTCCTGGGGCTTGCTTTTTCAGTTTCAGGATACGGCGCACGCTTTGGTTAATGCGTTCTTCGGAGATGGTTCCATTCTCAACTGCTTTGATGACGGCATCGAAAGCCTTGACAAAGTCCTTCGGACCTAGCACGATGTCAACACCTGCCAGAATGCTAGCCACGGCAGCCTCTCCTGAACTGTACTGCTGAGTGATAGATCCCATCTCCATCCCATCGGTGATGATGATGTTCTGGTAGCCTAATTCTTCACGCAACTTGTCTTGCAGGATTATCGGCGACATTGTCGAAGGTATGTCTGACCCCGTCACGTTTGGCAGACCGATGTGGGCCGTCATAATCAGCTGACAGCCCCATGCGATACCGGCTTTGAAGGTCACCATCTCGCAATCTTTCAGTTCATCCCAGGTCTTCATGCTCCGTGCATAGCCATAATGGGTGTCGGCCTTGGTGTCGCCATGTCCGGGGAAGTGCTTGATGCAGCCTGTGATGCCGGCATCCTTCAGTCCCTGCAGATAGTTGGTCACCATCGGGGCAGCCACTTGCGGGTCATCGGAGAAGGCGCGTTTGCCGATGATGATGTTCTCCGGATTCGTGTTCACGTCGGCCACAGGGGCAAAGTCGATGTCGAAGCCATAGTGCTTCAGGTAGGTGCCGATGGTATTGCCACACTCATAGGCATTCGCAGGATCCCCCGTTTGGCCAATGGCCTCCATCGACTCATACTTCTTCACATTGAATTTGGGGTTGTTTGCGATGCGGGCTATGCGACCACCCTCCTCGTCGATGCAGAGCAACGGCGAACCATTAAATGTCCTGATGTCGGCGATTAGACTTGCCAGCTGTGATTCGTCATCAATGTTCCATGCGTAAAGGATGATGCCACCTACCGGGTATTTTGAGTTTACGTCCTTAATGGTGGTGTTCACTTCTATCATGGGATTCACCTGCAAGTCGTCATAGGTGTTCCAATGGAAGGTGGTGTCGAGCGACTCCAGACGGGTATAAAACATTTGGCCCACTTTCTCGGTCAGGGTCATTTTCGCGAGTTCCTCCTCCACGTCATCCGCCGGCTGTGGTACGACGGGGTCATCGTTGTTGGAGCACGATGCCAGCAGAATGACGGCTAGCATCCATATATAGTATTTCTTCATTTCTTTGTTTTTTCGTTTGTTCTTACAATGATTTCGTGGGCGGACTTAGTACGCTAAGATGAAATACTGGAACGGTGTGAGGGTGAGGGTATTGCCGAGTTGGACGTTTTGGCCTGTGGCCTGATCCTGAGCCTGGCGATTCATCCAATCTGCTGGTACGTTGACGGTCTTCTGTTCATTTCTGAGGTTGGCGACAACGAGGAAGCGTTCGGCAGCATCTTTCTTTTCAAAGACGAGTACGTCATTGTCGGGGAAGGCGGTCATATCACCCTTGCGCAGGGCAGGATGGTCGTTATAGAGGCTGATGAGCTTCTGGTATTCCTTGTAGATCTCGGGCTTGGCTGTCCAGTCTACGGGTACGAACTTGAAGAAATTGATAGGGTCGGGGTAGCCTACCTCCTGAGAACCGTAGATGAGGGCTCCGCCATGGGGGAAGATGGTGGCTACATAGGCAGCCATCGCACCACGGTCGTTGGTGAACTCCTGGCAGGGTGTGGCCTCGGTGGAGTGGTCGTGGTTAGTGGTAAAACGCATCTTGACTTTGCCTGCAGGCAGACTATCGTACTCGGCTTTATCAGCCTTAATGAGGTCGGAAACGGGAGCACCCTTCCATACCTTCACCAGTTCGTCCTTATAGTCCCAGCCGTAGTTCATGTCGAAGCCGCCCACGGTGAAGTTGTCGGAACGCTTACCCTCAGCCAGCATCACGATCTGGCGGTTGCCGGCAGCAGTGCGTAGTTCATTGATGGCATCCTTCCAGAAGTCGGCAGGCACACCGTCGGCCACGTCGCAACGGAAGCCGTCGATGCCTACTTCAACGATCCAGAACTTCATGGCATCGATCATGGCTGCGCGCATATCCTTATTATCGTAGTTTAGGTCGGCTACGTCGTACCAGTCCCAGGGGCGTGGATGGATGATGGTATCGGTCTTCTCATCGTGAGTGTACCAGTCAGGATGTGCCTTTACCCAAGGATGATCCCAGGCCGTGTGGTTAGCCACCCAATCAAGGATGATACCCATGCCGTGCTCGTGACAGACCTTTGCGAGGTGCTTGAAGTCGTCGATGGTACCAAACTCAGGGGCAATGGCCTTGTAGTCGCTGATGCAGTAGGGTGAGTTCTTGCCTTTCTCGATACCGATGGGGTAGATGGGCATCACCCACATCACGTTGACGCCCAGGTCGCGGATGGAATCGATACGGGCTGCGACGGCATTGAGTGAATGGTCGGGTGCAAACACACGGGGATTCACCTGATACATGGCAATGTCTGCTACTGCAGGCATCTCGAATACCGTCTGTTTCGTTTCTTTTGCCGGCTTGCAGGAGATCACTGCAGCCACAATGCTGATGCATAAAAGGAGATTCTTCATAATGCGGTGTAGTATAATATTGCGTTGATATAAAATCAGGCGGACCGTTGTGATAAGCGATCCGCCTGATGAATTATTGAAACCTGCTTATTTCTTTTCGATCTTGCAATAAGCCTTAGAGTCGCAGAATGCGAAGAGCTGGATGAAGTAGGTGCCAGCCTCAGCAATCTTCAGGTTGTCGCCACCCTGAGTGAGATTGTCCACCGAACCACCCCAATTGATGTCCCAGCCGTCGTTAGCACGGAACTTCAGCTCATCGGCTGCCAGTTCGATGGTTGCCTCCCAAGCACCGGTCTCGGTGTTGTAGGTCATGTCGGTATCGCTGTCCCAGCCACCTGACTGTGCAGGACCTACGATGCCAATCGTGGTAATTGGTGTGAGCGTGTAGGTGAGTGCACCGAGATCAACATTGACCATATAATAGCCTGCTGCAGCATTGAGGTTGCCAGCCTGCTCAGCGAGTGTGCCCTCGCCACCGGCACCGATACCCCAGTCAGGAGCATCCCAGTTGTCCTCGCCGCTACGGAACTTGAACTCACCGTCGAGATACATGTAACCTGTGTACAGACCGTCGCCTGCAGGGCCGTAGAGCGGAGCAGCGGGGCTACCCCAACCATTACCGTTACCTGCCTGCCAGATGTACTCAGCGAAGTTCAGGGCTGTAATCGAGTAGGTCATCTCGGCCATGTTGATTTGGAAGCGGAAGAACTTAGCCTTACCGTCGACGCAGAATGAGTGGTCGCCACCGAGGTTGTAACGACGGTCGATACCGCCGCTCAGGTCAGTGCTCTCTACGGTTGTACCGTACAGCTGTGTCCAATCGCCGGCAGCAACTGCATCGATAGCATCCTTATCACCGAAAGCGAACCACATGTCGCCCTCGCCACCATTGCCCTCGAAAACATAGGTGAAGATAGGATCGGCAAATACGTCAGCGCTACTGTGAGAGAACTGCATGGTCATGGCTGACTCTGCGCTCCACTCACCAGGACCACCGATGAGGTAGTAGGCATCAGCAATGCTTACGGGCTCTACCTTGAAGGTGTAGCTCATCATGTCGATGGTTACCTTGATCTTCTTGGCTCCGGCAGGTACGCAGAACGAGTTGTCGGCACCCAGGTTGTAACGGTAGTCGAGACGACCTTCCTTAGCCTGGCTGTCACCGCCTACGATACCGAACAGTTTGGTCCAGTCACCGGCTCCGATAGCGTCGCAAGCCTCGTCGTCACCGATAGCAAACCAGGTGTCACCCTCGGCAGCAGCATCGAATACAACCGTAAAGATAGGATCCTCGTAGACATCGGCACCACTGTGGTTGAATTTGATGGGCTTCTCAGCAGCCGAGCCAGCCCAGTCGTTAGGACCGCCAATGATATAATATGCCGGAGAAATCTGTACCTTGTTTAGCGGGGTGAACTGCACTTTGCTCTCAGCATAGTAGTTCTCACCGGGCTTGCCTACGATAGCATCAGATGTACCTCCAGTAACGGTATAGAGAACCGTGCGGATATACAGGTCGGTGGTTGCTGGATTGCGGGTAATCTCATTGAAGTAGGCATCCTGCAGCAGTGATGCAGATACAGAGATGTCGCTAGAACCATCGAGACTGTTGGCATCGAGTACAATTGAATTACCGAAGTCGGCATCCTTGGAGAATTCTACTTCAGCCTTCAGGATGGTGTTGGCGGGCATGGCGCCTTCCTTCACGGAAGCAGCACCAATGGGAATTGCCTTTGCAATACCATCTTCAGTGAAATATTCAGCAAGATTGATGACAGCAGGCGTATTGTTGGCCACAGTGACATCGCTAGCCTGGAGTAGGCTCTCCTGCGGGTTGGTCTGCGGGCTGAAGATGGTCTCGAAATCCTGGTTACAGGATACGAGTCCAGTGCTGAGCAGAGCCATGATATATAAACTAATCTTTTTCATCTTCTTATTCATTTGATTAAACGATCATTCTATTGCAGTTGGAATGTGACGGTATTGTTGTTCCTGTCGACGGTAAGTTCCATCTTGCCACCGGGGAATCCGGCAATGAACCATGAGCCCTTACCAGTCATACCCTTACCAGAATATGCACCATCGGTCAGTGTAATCTCGGTAGCCTCGTCTTCAACCTTGAATCCATAAGAGTCACCACCATCCCAGCCGGTCAGCTTGGCATAGAAGCGGAAGGTCAGATCGCCCTCAGGCATGTCTACGACACCCTTGAATACGTTGCTGCCAATCTCTGTCTCTTCGATGAACCAGCCACCGTCGACGAGTGTCTGCTTGTTGCCCTGTGAAGGCTCAGGCCAGCCACAGCAAGAACCGATCACCCACAGCGTACCCTTGCTTGGTACCATGCAGTAAGCGGCCATGTGATTGAAAGAAACAGCATTGGAGAGGATTTGTGTACCCTCGATCACCTGTGAGCTGGTGGTCTGGATGTTGGCAGCCACACGCATGGCAATCTCACGGAATCCCATATCTACATAGTCGTCCTCAGTAGCAAAGCCGTCGAGCTTACAGATAGCCTTGGCAATCTCTTCGCTGCTGATGTTCACATTGCAGGAAGTGAAGCCTGTTTCCAGGAAATCACTCCACTTGGTGTTACCATTCTCTACCAGTCCTACCTGTACCTTGTAGTTGACAACGGTATTTACGCCGTAGTTGGGCTGTGTCCAGGTGAGGTTCACCGTATTGTCCGGCGTGAGCTGGATGTATTGGTCAGCCACGGCCGATGTATTCAGCACAAACTCAGTAGCTGTGTGATTCGGACCGAGGGTGGGGTTGTCGTCGCGATCGGAGTCGCAGGCTGCGAACAGCATGGCGAAAGCGGCAAACAACACGCTACTAAAATATCTTGTTTTCATAATCTCTTTTCTTTTTTATAGATCCGACTAAAGAATTAATAACCAGGATTCTGCACCAAGTTGGTGTTTGAAGTCACGTCGCTTGATGCCAAGGGGAACAAGTTGTACTTGCTGTCGACAGCATGCGGTGTACCCACATTGCTGTTCATGCCCTTGTGAGCCCAGAGGTAGTCACCAGAGGTGAGGAGGCCGAAGCGAACGAGGTCAGAGCGGCGATGGCACTCCCAAGCCAGCTCACGGGCACGTTCGTTGAGGATATCCATCTTAGAGGGGCTTGCAATGGCACTGACACCGGCACGGGTACGGATGGCATTGAACTTCTCAACACCGCCACAGCTTACGCCACCTACAACTTCACACTCAGCCATCATCAGGTAGACATCACCCAGACGGAATACGGGGAAGTCAGTATCGGGGAAGGAGTTGGCATCGGACAGGATGCTGCCGTCGGCCTTCAGGTTGGTGAACTTCGTGAAAGCATAGCCGCTGAAGAAGTCGCCGATATCGATAATCTCCTTTGACTGGCCGTCGGTGAAGAACTTTGCACGCTGGTCTGCGCTCTCGAACTTGTCGACGAACTGCGGGGTTACGCGAAGACCGCCCCAGCCGCTACCGCCAAGACCGTAGGCTAAATAATCCATTTTACCGCCAACTTCAGCATTGATGATATAAGTAGTACCACCGTATGCCTGTGTGTTGATGTGATCCTGATAGACGCTGAAGATAATCTCGTGGCCTGTGCCCAGCATCTGGTCGTTGTCGGCACAGAAGAGCTTCCAGTAGTCTTCAGCAGACTCCAGCTGATAGCCCAGGTCGATTACCTTCTGGCAGTACTCGGCACACTTCTGATAGTTGGCTGTGCCAGTATAGACAGCTGCATTCAGATAGAGCTTGGCCAGAATCATATAGCATAGACCCTTGCCGGCGCGATATTTCTCAGGATTTGCCGGCAGCAGATCAGCTGTCTCCTCCATATCCTTCGAGAGCCAGTTGAAGAGCTCAGAACGACTCATCTGTTGAGGTGCACCACCACCCACAGCAGAGGTCTCATCGGTGAAAGGTACATTGCCGAACAGATCAATGGCGTGGAGATAGCTCAGACCACGGATGGCACGAGCCTCTGCACGATACTGCTGCATGAGGGCATCGTTACTGCCAGCGGCATCAATCTGACGAATCACCTCATTACAGAGAGAAATCTGATAGAATACACGGCTGTAGCAAGCGCTGACGAAAACGTCACTGGATGTCCACTGCAGTCCGTGAAGGTCTCTCAGTGTCTGGTCGTTCCAGCCGATGACTGCTTCGTCGGTAGGCAGCTCCTGCAGGTTGAACAGGGCGCGCAGATACTGACCGAAACCACCGTCGATACCTTTAATATCGGGATCGCCGCTATCACCGTCGGGTGAACTTACTGACAGACCCGAATAGCACTTTGCCAGCATCTGATTGTATGCCTCTGTGCTAGTGAGCACATTCTCCGGGGTGTCGAGGTTGGGGTCGATAGGGGTCACGTTGAGATCACCCGTACATGCTGTCAGCGACACGGCGGTAGCAAAGGCAAAACTATAAATTCCGTTTTTCTTTATGTTGAATTTCATATTCTTGTCCTCCTATAAATTAAAAGTTAAAGCTAGCACCTAAGATGAAGTTGCGTGGGCGGGGGTACATGTTGTTGTCGATACCATTACCGACTTCAGGATCCACACCGTCGTAATTGGTGATGGTGAAGATGTTCTGAGCGGTGAAGTTCACGCGTACCCAGTCTGTGATGTTGTAAGCCAGCGTCACCTTATCGAGCTTCAGGTAAGAAGCGTTCTGCACATAGTAGTCGCTGCGGTACTGAGCCTGGTTGAAGTTCGTGTAAGGCGCAGTTGATACACGGTTACAGATAAAGCTGTTGGTCCACATGTCGGCCTTCATCTCCGTATTAGAGGCGATGTTGTTGTAGACATAGTTGCCCAAGCTTGAACGGAGTGATGCAGAGAGCGTCCACTTCTTGTAGCTTACCTCCGTGTTGAAACCGATATTCACGTCAGCATCGGGCTTGTAATAAATATAACGGTCATCGTCAGTGATCTGGCCATCGCGGTTACGGTCTACATAGACACCCTCCAATGGTTTGCCAGCCTCGTCGTATACCTGCTGGAATACGAAGAATGAACTCATCGGGTTGCCCACCTGATGGATCTGTATGTGGTTACCGACACCGCCAGAGATTCCACCAGTCTCTACACCGAGGTAGCTGGGATCGTCGCTGGCTGTCAGACGGGTAATCTTATTCTTATTATATGCAAGGTTCACACCAAATTCCCAGTGGAGATCCTTCTTCTCGATAGGTACGAAGTTCAAGGCAACCTCGATACCTTTGTTCTCCATATCACCTACGTTCATCAGCAGGTAGTTGGTCAGGTTGGTACCAGAAGCCACAGGTACTTCGTTCAGAAGGTCTTTGGTCTTACGCTGGTAGACGTCGACGCTACCGTTGATGCGGTTATTGGCGAAACCGAAGTCCAAACCGATGTTATAGGTTGTGGTTTCCTCCCACTTGATCTCAGCAGCATAACCTCTCGGTGTGATTGGGGTGATGACGCTGTTGCCAAACTGATAGAGAGAACCAGCCTGATTGGTGTGATAAGTCGGGATAGAGGGATAGTCGCCCTGACCGATGTTCTGCTGACCGGTAATACCCCAGCCGAGACGGAGCTTCAGGTTAGAGAGCCAATCGACATTCTTCAGGAATGACTCCTCGTTGACACGCCATGCGAGTGCTGCAGAGGGGAAGACACCCCACTTGTTGTTCTGGAAACGAGAGGTACCATCATCACGCAGTGTGAAGGTGAGGAGGTAACGGTCCAAGAGCGTGTAGTTCAGACGGCCGTAGAATGAAATCAGATAGCTTTCGGTCTTGAAGAGTGTTGGATCGCCATACAGTCTTGCTTCTGATCCATCGTTGGCTTTCTTGTCGCTGGTGGTCTTGTTGTAGAAGTGCTGCCAGCTGTAACCGGCGAGGATGTCGAAGCGGCTGTAAATCTGCTTCAGCTCCTTGGCGTATGCCAGGTAGAACTCCAATGTCTGGTCACGGCGCAGCTGGGTGTATTTCTCCCAAGCACCTGTTCCGTTCTCAACCTTATTGTGGTAAGACACCTCACTCCCAGGATCAGAGACGGTCCAACCAGAGGTGGTAGAGAAATCGAGACCGAGGTTCAAGTTGGCACGAAGGCCATCGAGGAACTTGAACTTATAGTCGAACTGTGCGTTACCAACGAAACGACGTACATAAGAACTTCTGTGCTGCTCGTTGAGCATGGCGACAGGGTTCAGCGTTGACATGGTGTTCAGGACACCGTTGTTCTCCCATTTGTGGTCAACGGGCTTCAGCGGATCGTACTGCACGGCAGCACCGATAGCGCCCTCATCAGCGAACTTGTTATGTGTGAATACACCCTTACCGTTCAGGTTGATGGTCAGACGGTCGTCGAGGAGCGTCGGGGTCAGGTTGATACCTACAGTACCACGGCTCATGCCAGTGGTCTTCAGGTTACCGTCGTTATTCAGGAAGCCTGCACTGACGCGGTAAGGCATCTTGAAGGCTTTGCTGCCAGAAACATAGCCACCCGTGACGCTGGCGTTGATTTCCTCGGCGAAGGCAGTGCGGTAGATCTCGTCCTGCCATTTGGTACTAGAGGTACCCAGTGCAGCCACGGCATCGGCATTGTCACCATAGTTGGCCATGAAGAAATCGCGGAAAGCCTCAGGGCTGAGCACGTCAACCTTCTTGGCCACGGTCTTGAATGTACCGCTCATGTCAATGTTGACGCGGGGCTTTGCACCAGCCTTACCCTTCTTGGTGGTGATCAGGATCACACCGTTAGAAGCGCGGCTACCGTAAATAGCGGTGGCAGAAGCATCCTTCAGAATAGAGAAACTCTCGATGTCGTTAGGGTTGATGGTGTTCAGCACGTCACCACCTGAAATGCCTGTAGAACTGATAGGCAGACCGTCGATAACTATCAGCGGGTCGTTAGAGGCAGAAAGTGACGAGCCACCACGGATACGGATCTTCGCACCAGCACCTGGCGCACCGCCGTCGGTAGTAATCTGTACACCGGGGGTCTTACCCTGCAGCAGATCTGCCGGAGAGGTGGCAAGACCCTTGTTAAGCTGGTCTGCTTCGACAGACATCACAGAACCTGTAGCATCGCTCTTACGGACGGTACCGTAACCGATGACAACGACGTCCTGCAGCACAGTCTCGTCGTCAACGAGCGTAACCTCAACACTGGGTGCAGCCTTTACGGTGGCATTCTGATAGCCAACGTAAGAGATAGTGATGTTAGCACCCTGATTAGCTTTCAGCACGAAGTTACCGTCGAAATCAGAAACGGTGGCCGTCTGTGTGCCGTCCACGCGTACTGTAGCGCCGATAATGGGTTCGCCTGTAGCATCTTTCACATGTCCTTTTACCTCAATCTGGGCAAAGGCACCTACCGATAGGAATAAGCCTAACAAAAGGCCGAGCATCCTTAGCGGGATTTGAATGTTTACCTGCTTCATCATTACTTTGTTTAATTAGAGTTAAATTGTTCGTATATTATTCTGTGTTAAGCATTTGCAGCTTGGGTTTTTATTACTCATCTGAAGATATTCTTCGAAAACTTCGGTGCAAAGGTAGGATACTTTTTAATACGTTGTTCTTTTTTTGCTTAAAAAGATATAAAACGTCGATGCAAACGTTTGCATTGACGTATGTCAATAATAAAGTGAAAGAAATATTTGTTATTTTGAACATTTATTGTAACTTTGCATCACCGATGAATGATTAAAGCCGGATGGAAGAGAAAGTGCCGATGACAATGAAGGATATTGCACGGGAATTTGGTATTTCCGTAGCCACTGTGTCGCGTGCCTTGAAAGACTCTCCCAGGATCAGTGAGGAGCGTCGCCGTGCCATCCAGCAATATGCCCGTGAACACAACTTTTATCCGAATGCCATCGGTGAGGCGCTTCGCCATAGTCGCGTGATGCCTCAACGGATCATCGGAGTGATTGTGCCTGAGTTTACCCACTATTATTTCTCGTCGATTCTGACTGGTATCGAGGAGGCGGCAGCAGCCCGTGGCTATCGGATTATGGTGGCCTTGAGCGGCGAGCAATACGAGCGGGAGACCCGGATCTGCGATAATTTCCATCGTTATAAGGTCTGTGGGGTGATTGTATCTCAGGCAAAGGACACGAAGATCTATGACCACTATCAGAAACTGATAGATGCGGGTATCCCCTTGGTGTTCTACGACCGTATCTGTACGGGTGTAAATGCAAGTCGCGTGGTGGTCGATGACTATATGGGGGCCTATAACGCCGTGACTCATCTGATTGAGACGGGATGCAAGCGCATCGCCTTTTATGGGGGACCGTTGCAGCTGGAGATTTCCAAGAATCGTTTCAACGGCTATAAGGATGCTTTGCTGAAACATGGGCTGGCTGTCGACGAGTCGATAATCCGGGTCTGTGACAATCGCGAGGATGCTGAGGCACTGACGCCAGAAATCCTGGCACTCGACCATCGTCCAGATGGTTTCTTCGCTGTCAATGACGATACGGCTATCGGTATCCTTTATACGGTTAAGCATTCGGGGTTCCGTGTACCTGACGACATCTCCATCTGTGGATTTACGAATGGTCAGCGTGCCGTGGCATGTGATCCGATGTTGACAACCGTGGAGCAGCGTGGCCATCGGGTAGGTGAGGAGGCCGCCGAGATTCTGATGGATAAGGTGGAAGGCCTTTCGCCGATGGAGAAAGTAGAGAAGCGAATCGTCCGTACACGTCTGATTATCAGAGGTACGACAAGATAGTGTATGATGTAAATAACCAACAAAAAATATATGAGACAAAAACCTGATCTTTCCTTCTGGAAATTATGGAATCTGAGTTTCGGATTCTTTGGCGTACAGATCGCCTATGCTTTGCAGAGTGCCAATATCTCGCGTATCTTCCGTACGCTAGGTGCCGATCCCCACTCACTGAGTTTCTTTTGGATCCTCCCACCGCTTATGGGTATCCTTGTGCAACCGATTGTCGGAACACTGAGCGATAAGACATGGACACGCTTTGGCCGTCGTATTCCTTATCTGTTTGTAGGAGCTCTCGTGGCGGTGGCCATCATGTGCCTGCTGCCAAATGCCGGCTCTTTCGGGATGGCTGTTGGTGCTGCCCTCATCTTTGGTCTGATAGCCCTCATGCTGCTTGACACAAGTATTAATATGGCGATGCAGCCGTTTAAGATGCTTGTGGGCGACATGGTGAACGAGAAGCAGAAGACCAAAGCCTACTCTATCCAGTCGTTCCTGTGCAATGCGGGTAGTGTCATCGGATTCCTCTTCCCATTCATCTTCACAGCCATCGGCCTGAGTAACGTGGCTCCTGAGGGTGTTGTGCCAGACTCTGTCATCTGGTCGTTCTATATCGGTGCTGCCATCCTCATCCTCTGTGTCATCTACACCTCTGTGAAGGTCAAGGAGTGGAACCCTCAGGAGTACCGCGAGTATAACCCCGTGGCTGAGGAGAAGGAGGCCAGCGCCAACTGGATAACCCTGCTGAAGAATGCTCCTTCCACGTTCTGGAAGGTAGGACTTGTACAGTTCTTCTGCTGGGCTGGCATGCTCTATATGTGGACCTATGTAGTCGATGCCGTCTCCGAGACTGTCTGGGGAACCATCGATCCCACCACCGACGCCTATCAGGAGGCAGCCAACTGGACGGGTGTGCTCTATGCCATTCAGGCTATGGGTTCTGTGGTGTGGGCTACCATACTGCCTCGTTTCTCCAATACCAAGCTCGCTTATAGTGTCAGTCTTGTACTGGGTGGTCTTGGCTTCCTGCTCATTCCGTTTATCCACGACATGTACGGACAGATTGTGCCCTTCCTGCTCATTGGCTGTGGATGGGCTGCCATGCTCGCCATGCCATTCACCTTTGTCACCAATGCTTTGCAGGGTTATGGTCACATGGGTGCCTATCTGGGGCTTTTCAATGGCTCCATCTGCGTTCCCCAGATTGTAGCTGCCCTCTTGGGCGGCATCATCCTGTCGCTTGTGGGCAGTCATCAGTCATCGATGATGCTGGTGGCAGGTGTCTTCTTCCTGATAGGTTCTGTCTGCGTATTTGTCATTCAAGAGAAGAAAGCGTCTTAGCATTTGCCCATGATGATCCGTTCGCTGTGGATAACCCTTTGTCTGGTGGTCTCGTTGCCTGTTCTGGGTAACGAGAACTTGCTGACGGAGCGGTATAATCTGACGTATCTGGATCTGGGCAATGGTCTGCCACATAATAATGTAAGCGACATATTCGAGGACTCAAATGGTTTCCTGTGGATCTCCACTTTTGGTGGAGGACTGGTGCGCTACGACGGCTATGGCGTGATGGAACCTCGCCTGGATCTGAACAGCAAGTCTTGCAGAAACATTACCGAGGATAACTTCCATCGGCTTTGGGTGGCCTTCGACGAGGGTATTAACATCATCGATCTCAGGACGATGAATGCGGTGGTGCCTGATCATCCTGATCTCAAGAAATTGCTTGTTCAGCCTTCTATCAGGTGCTATCGTGATGCTATGGGGCGTATTTGGATTATCAACAACCAACAAGTGAGTCTGGTGAAGTTCAAAGAAGATGGCGAGATTGATAAGATATGTGCCTACCCTCATAATTGGCGCATGCTTGACATGGCCATTAGCGATATCGAAGGCAATGGCAAACCCTGGGTCGGTATCGACAGCTGTCTCTACAGGTTGGTGGAGAGGGACGGGAAATTGATCCGTCAGGAGATTTCCCCCCTGCTCAAACCCTTGCAGGACTATTATATTACTGATATCCTAAAACGTAATAATGTGGTATGGATTACCACTAATATGGGACTTTTCCGCTATGATCCCTATAGGCAGAAACTTGATGCCTATCATCACTCGGATGCTCCAGGAACTCTTTCCCACGTCTTTTTGTCGAGTCTGGCTGTTACTCCCGATAATCATCTGCTGGTAGGTTCCCTGGCTGGTGTAAATATCTACGATGATCAGACAGACAGCTTTACGGTATGGAATTCGGAGAGCAACCCTCCGCTACAAAGTGATTTCGTACATAGTATCCGCGTTTATCATGGCCATATCTGGGTATGTACTGAATCAGGCGGTATTGCCTGTCTGGCTCCACGACGGTTGCTGCTGCGTAACTCCGTTCACACAATGGATCCCCGGTCGCTGTCACCCAATCCCGTCAATGCGATGTATGCCGAGCCCGATGGTCGGCTTTGGGTTGGAACAGTGGAAGGAGGACTTAACCTCAGGGAAAAGGGCTCTACCGACTTCATCCATTTTACCACCTCAAATTCCGGCATGTCGCATAACAGTGTGTCTGCACTTGCTGCTGATCATCATGGCCGACTCTGGATAGGCACCTGGGGAGGTGGCGTCTGTGTGACTGACAGGAAGAGTCCTCAACAAATAACTCGTCTCGAACTTCCCCGTGAGTATGGCATCCGCACCAGTTTTGTTGGTGCTTTGGCTAATGATACCATCAATGACGGATTATGGATAGGCAGTAATGCGGGTCTGTATTATTATGATTATAAGACCCAGCAGATAGAAGACCCCTTTGAAGGATGTCGCAGTGTAACGGGTTGCATCGGCGCAATCGTTGACCGTGACGGTATCCTGTGGATGGGCTGTATGCAGGGCTTACGTTTAGTTGACCTCAATTCTGGGCGTCAGGGGCGCAGACCTTTCAAGACAGAGGGTATTGCGCATAAACTCGACGAACCAGGTTCCCGAATCGTTGATAAGATATCCTCTTTCTATCAGTCCAAAGATGGTACCCTATGGCTCGGCAGCAACGGCTACGGCCTTTATCGCCTGGTGAAAGGGAAGGATGGTGGCAGACAATTCGAGGCCCTGACAACTGAGGACGGTCTGGCTTTTGGCGGCGTGAAGGGTATGGTAGAGGATTTGAATGGTCATTTGTGGGTGACGACTCAGAACGGCTTATCGGTTTACGACCCTAAAACGCATATCTTCTCCAATTATTTTGAGAGCGAAGGTCTAGTGAACCATCATTTCTATTGGAACTCTGCCGTCAGAGACAATGCCGGTGTCATCTATCTCGGCAGTGAAGGCGGCTTAATTGAGGTGCTTGGGGAGAATACGGAGTCGAAACCTTATGGCAAACTTGTGTTTACCCATCTGATGGTTGATAATCAGGATGTGATAGCTGGTAGTGATTATTTGTCGGAGGATATTTCCATCGCCTCCAGCATCCAATTACATGAAAGCAACCGTTCTTTCACAATTGCTTTCTCTGCTTTGGATTATGGTAATGAGGACCGGGTCATGTTCAGTTATAGGATGAAAGGACTCGATAACGAATGGACACCGCTGAGACTTGGTGAACATTCTGTCCGTTATAGTGCGCTTCCTCCTGGACGCTATACGTTTGAGGTGAAGTATGTGTCCACCTTGTCTGCCGATCTTACTGATACTGCCTCTATCGAAGTCATTGTGCATCCGGCATTCTGGAATAGCTGGTGGTTCCGCCTGCTGCTCAGCATTCTTTTCGTGGTGCTTATCATATATATATATACTAGGTGGGCGGCCCGATTGAAGCGTTTGGAGGCTGAACAGTTGCT